>Ga0137308_100368_pt1 | contig 80870 bp, 70 predicted proteins | sample Inofrocosms_June_FD_97181 | JGI IMG/M metagenome (GOLD analysis project Ga0137308, IMG submission 97181) | Mouse cecal microbial communities from Vienna, Austria - N-Acetylneuraminic and N-Acetylglucosamine D2O microcosms_June | ecosystem: Host-associated > Mammals > Digestive system > Large...
CAGAGGAGGGTTCGATTCCTTCCACCCCTGTTTGTAGGTGTGAGGTTCCTGGTCAGTACAGACCAGGTTTTTTTGTTTTTTATCCTGATTGATGCCAGAATGAAGCCAAAACAGGTTACAATAAAACAAAAGTATCAAGGAGGAAACAAGATTATGAAAAGCGATACAGTAAGCTGTGAAGAGCATATAGAACAAAACCTCATAGAAAATTACAATCGCTATTATCATTTAGCATACAGTTATGTAAAAAATGAGCCTGATGCGATGGACGTCGTGCAGGAAGCGGCATATAAAGCAATTTATAAAAGTGACACGCTGCACAATCCCAATTATGCGGGAACTTGGATTTGCCGGATTGTCACAAACGAAGCCTATAATATGCTTCGAAAAAAGAAAAAGGAAAATGACCAGCCGCAGGAACTGGCGGTATTCGATGAAGATGTTTACGCAGACCTGGATTTGCGCCAGGCGATCCGGCAGTTAAAGGAAGAAGAGCAGGCGGTGATTTATCTGCGCTATTATGAAGATCAGCCGCTAGACGAGATCGCACGGATTACACAGCAAAAATTAAGCACCGTCAAAAGCCGCCTGTATCGGGCAATGTACAAGTTAAAGGCAGCTCTTTTAGATGAAAACATTCAAGTCGAATAGCTGTAAAATGGAAAGGAAAGTGTGAATGGATATCGCAAAGACAAATTTTGCAGGTTTTTTGATCGGGGCATTGCTGTTCCTGTGGTTTTGCTGGCCGGCGGTATTTAAGGGGATGCTGAATGCAGGCAATCTGTGCGGGATGTTTGTCTCGGCGGTTTTGATGTTTTACAGTATCCGCTTTCAGGCGATCCACAAGCTTGCAGCGCAGCTATGGCAGAAAAAGCCGATGCGTTTTGTTTTTTGGGGATTTGGTATATTGATAGTGGCGGCGGCTTTGCTCGTGGCAGCAGCCTCGTTCTCAATTATGCGGGCAGCTTCTGAAAAGATTCCGGCAAATACGACGGCTGTTGTGCTGGGCTGCGCAGTCAAAGGCACACGTCCAAGCCGGGTGCTGCAAGAACGTATTGACGCGGCAAATGCGTATTTGCAGGACAATCCGCAGGCAATCTGTATTTTGTCCGGCGGGCAGGGCAAAGGAGAGGAGATCTCAGAAGCAGAATGCATGTACCGGGAGCTTGTGCGGGCAGGCATCGATTCGGACAGGCTTTATCTGGAGTCTGCGTCGGTAAATACGAGACAGAACCTGGAACATTCGATGCAAATCCTGCAAAGGCTGGAAAAGGAAGAAGCAGTAACGGTAATTTCGAGCGAATTTCATTTGTACCGCGGCAGATGGTGGGCGCAAAAGCTCGGGTATCAAAACTATGGGTATGCGGCAAAAACAGACTGGAGGTATTTTCCGACGCTGTTTGTGCGTGAAGTGATTGCGGTCGTGTATTTGTGGTTTGCCAATTTGTGGTAGGCGCAGTTTGTACAAGCGCGAAATGAAATCTTAACAGATCCGTCATAAACAAATAAAATTTGACAACTGGCGCAAGGCTGATTATAATTAATGATTGTTGGTATCATAAATATTTTCGGTTTGGAGGCAGTTATGGTATTTTCAAGTTTAATGTTTATATTTCGGTTTATGCCTCTGTTTTTTTTATGCTATTTTCTGACACCGAAGCCATTTCGGAACCTTGTGTTGTTTTTAGGAAGTATCGTATTTTATGCAGTAGGCGAGCCGGTATATATTGTTTTAATGCTGTTTACGATTTTTGCAAATTTTTTGGTTTGTGTGCATCTTGCCAGGGAGAGCCGTGCAAGAAACCGTAAATCGATACTTGTCTTTGCCATGCTGCTGGATTTTGGAATGCTGTTTCTGTTTAAATACTTTGATTTTTTCGCGCAGAATATGAATCTGATCCTGCATAAGGAGGCGCTGCCTCTGCTGGGACTGACGCTGCCGCTTGGAATCAGTTTTTATACTTTTCAAATCGTGTCGTATGTTTGTGATGTTTACCGCGGCAAAATGAAGCATCCGGGATCGCTTTTGGAATTTGCGACGTATGTGTGCATGTTTCCGCAACTGATCGCAGGGCCGATCGTGCAGTATCAGGAAGTATCTACGGAATTGGCATGGCGCAAAATAACACTGCAAGAGGTCGAACATGGGCTGGAAGTCTTTTGCTTTGGGCTGGGCGCAAAGGTGCTGCTGGCAAATAAAGTTTCGATTTTCTGGAATCAGGTGCAGGGGATTGGCTATGCAAATCTTTCCACGCCGGTTGCCTGGATGGGAGCTTTTGCTTACTCCTTTCAGATTTATTTTGATTTTTGGGGATACTCGCTGATGGCGATCGGGCTTGGCAGGATGATGGGCTTTCACCTGCCGAAAAACTTTGACAGCCCGTATATGGTCAAATCTGTCACGCAGTTTTGGAGAAACTGGCATATGACGCTTGGCAGGTTTTTCAGGGAGTATGTCTATATTCCGCTCGGGGGCAACCGCAAGGGACGCTTCCGTATGATGATTCACATGTTTTTGGTATGGTCGCTGACCGGATTGTGGCATGGTGCAAGCTGGAATTTTGTGCTCTGGGGGCTGGGCTTTTTTGTTCTGCTTGTATTGGAAAAGTTTTTCTATGGCAGATTTTTGGAACGCAGCAAGGTAATCGGACATCTTTATCTATGGATCGTGATACCAGTCACATGGGTGATTTTTGCAGTGACTGATTTTTCGCAGCTATTGATCTATTTGCAGCAGCTGGCAGGCATTCACCGTCAGCCGGTACTTGTCAGTACCGACCAGTTGGTACGGTATGTGCATGAATACGGCAGGCTGTTTTTGATCTGTATGTTTTTTTCCACAAGGCTGCCGGAAAAGATCTATCACAGAATCCGCGGAGGGCTGGTCGTAGTGCTTTTGGCTCTGGCAGTCTTTTGGCTGAGTGTATACGAGCTTGCCAATGGCGCAAACAACCCGTTTTTATATTTTAGATTTTAATTAAGGAGCCATTAAGGAAGGAAATAAAAAAGATATGAAGCTATGGAAATGGTTTATAAAATGTCCGATCTTGTTTTTGCTGCTGCTTAGCTGGTTTGGACTGACTGCGTTTACCTGGTCGGAAGGCAGGCTGCCGGAAAAACTAGATGTGAACCTGATCGAACATCCGGTGTTTACGGCACTGTTAGAGCCGAAGGAGCCAGATGCCGTGCTGAATGATTTGAATGAAGATTTGGATAACAATAGCGATGATCTAAACGCTACAGACAAGCCGCATGAAACAGAAGAAACCGTAATAGCGGCTGCATCTGCAAGCCAGAATGCAGGGAAAGAGACCGCAGACGCGAAAAAACAGGCGGATACCTCTAAGAAAGACAGCCTGAATGAAAAAGAGGAAGTAGGCGTAACAAAGTTTTTGGAGTATAAAAAGAAAAAGACTGATTCCAGATATTACGCGGATCCGGGCAAAAAGGCGCTGACGACAGAGTTTTCTTATCAAAAGGTGGATGAAAGCTATTTTGACGATGCGGTTTTTATCGGGGATTCCAGAACGGTAGGGATGCAGGACTATTCGGGGCTTAGTAACGCGCAGTTTTTTGCCAAAACGGGTATGAACGTCTATGATATCTTAGAGGATGAGTTTTTGACCGATCCGAAAACCGGGAAAGAGGCAAGTGTCGCGCATATGCTGAAAACGAATAAGTACGGCAAGATTTATTTTATGGTCGGCATTAATGAGCTGGGAACGGGCAATACCGGGACATTTCAAAAGGCGTATGAGCGGGTCATAAAAAAGTTCCATAAATGGCAGCCGGATGCCGTGATCTATATACAGGGAATTATTCCAGTCAGCAAGAAAAAGGCAGCCGAGGATGAGATTTTTAACAATATTAATATCAATGATAAAAATGTGGCGATCGCACAGTTAGCAGACGGCAAGGACATCTTTTATCTGGATGTCAGCGAAAGCCTGACCGATAAATCCGGCCACTTAAAAGCGGATTACACGTCTGATGAAGTACATATGTATGCACAGTATTATAAGCTTTGGACGGACTACTTAATGAAACATGCAGTCGTCAGAAAATAAAAATAAAGAAAATAAAATTAAGAAAGTAAAAAGCGGATGACGCACGGCTTGCAAAAAAAGCAGCCGTGCGTCATCCGCTTTTTTTGATGATCCGCTTGACATTGGATCATTTGTATGGTATAGTGTACTAGCACTAATGATACGCACAGTACATACAGAACAACAAATACACATCATACACCACACACCACACAAGTATCGTATCCGGCGGGGCAGAATCACTGGAAAGGCGAAAAACAGGATTCTGCCGGGCAGGATACCGCGTTGATTTAGTATGGATGCGAACGATCTTCCAGAGTGCATACCATTCGAAAGGGAGGAGGAATGACAGATGTTGGAATTAAATTATCGCGATGCAAGGCCAATTTATGAACAGATCAAGGACGGCTTGCGAAGACTGATCCTGTCGGACGTGATTCGCCAGAATGAGCGGCTCCCAAGCGTGCGGGATCTGGCAAGCCAGCTTGCGATTAATCCGAATACGATCCAAAAGGCGTACAGGGAGCTGGAACAGGAAGGCTATGTTTATACGGTATCCGGCAGAGGAAGCTTTGCGGCGCCTTTAGACGAGGTCGGCACGGCAAGGCAGCAAACGCTGTTTGCGCAGTTTGACGAAGCCGTGACGGAGCTTTTGTATTTAAAAAAGACACCAGAAGAGTTAAAGCAGAGAATCGACCGATTGCAGCAGGGAGGTGCGGACAATGATTGAAGTCATAAACGTAACGAAACGGTTTGATACGTTCACGGCGCTGGACCATGTGAATATGCATGTAAAAAAAGGTGCGATCTATGGGCTGGTAGGGCCGAACGGAGCGGGCAAATCTACGATTATCAGGCATATTACAGGCGCATACCGCCAGGATGAAGGAGAAATCCGTGTAGACGGTCAGCCGGTTTATGAAAATGCGGCGGTGAAAGCGGAGATTGCCTATATACCAGATGATATTTTTTATTTTAACCAGGCAAACTTAAAAGATATGATGCGGTTTTACAAGAATATGTATCCGTCTTTTGATACGGAGCTGTTTGAACGTCTACATGAGTGTTTTCCAACGATTCAGAAAAAACGCGCGATCCGCAGGCTTTCCAAAGGAATGCAAAAGCAGGTGGCTTTTTGGCTGGCGATCTGCTGCCGTCCGAAGCTGCTGATTCTGGATGAACCGGTAGACGGGTTAGACCCGGTGATGCGCAGGCAGATCTGGAGCCTGCTCATGTCGGATGTGGCAGAGCACGGGATTACGGTGCTCGTATCCTCGCATAACCTGCGTGAATTGGAAGATGTCTGTGACCATGTAGGGATTTTGCACCACGGGAAGATCGTGATGGAACGTTCCTTAGACGATTTGCAGGGAAGTGTCAGCAAAATACAGGTCGCGTTTGACAGCGAGGAGCTTCCTGTGATGCCGGACGGAATGGATATTTTGCATCGGTCAAGTGCCGGGAGGGTGCATACGCTGATTATCCGTGGAAAGCAGAGCCTGATTCGGACACAGATCACTTCTTTGAAGCCGATTTTGCTGGATATTCTTCCGCTGACGCTGGAGGAGATCTTTATCTACGAACTGGGAGGTGCTGAGTATGAAGTCAAAGATATCCTTATTTAATAAAGCAGTATGGAAACGAAATGTAACAGGCGGCTGGGGTCTGTGGTCAGGGCTGCTCTTATTTTACATCCTGGTTCTGCCAGTCAGCCTGTATGGTTCGATGGTGCAGATGATTCGGAGCAATGTGGTCGATAAGCCGTCCGAAGCGATCTATCCGTTTATGATGGTGGACAATTTGTGGAGAATGTCGTTTTATGTGCCGATATTTGCGATTGCCGCGCTGTTTTGCGCCATGTACGTATTTTCCTACCTGTTTACAGCCAGAAATTCCAATATGATGCATACGTATCCGATTAACCGGCTGAGCCTGTTTGTGACGAACTATGTGTCAGGGCTTGCCTTCCTGCTTGTGCCTGCCGTATTGGCAGCGCTTTTGACGCTGGCTGGCGGGGCTTCTCTTGGCGTAGTAACCGGGGAGGTGGTCAGGTATTATATGCTCTGGATCTTAACGGCGGCCGTAGAAAATATGTTTTTTTACAGCATGGCGGTCTGCCTGCTGATGTTTGTCGGAAATATCTTTGCGGTTCCGGTGCTGTATCTGATTTTAAATTTTTTATACATCGGATGTATCGTGATCCTGGAATCGATCGTCGGTATGGTTTGCTTTGGCTTGGAATCCGGGTCATTGTTTCGCGACAGTGTGAACGTGCTGACACCGATTGCTTACCTTGCTGATGTAGGGGTAAGAGCTTTGGTCTATGACAGGATGGACATAGAATGTGAGCTGGTGCGGATGCATGTGCTGCCGGGATATTTTGTTGCTGCTGTTGTGTTCGTGCTGATTGCGCTGGCGGCATATGGAAAGAAGCATATTGAGACTGCGGGGGACGTGATTACCGTAAATTGGCTGAAACCAATTTTCCGCTGGGGACTGGCAGTTTGTACAGCGTCGCTTGGTGCTTTATATATAACGCTTGTTTTTGATTCAAAATCGTTTGTTTTGCTGATTTGCAGTGTGATTGTAATTGGGGCTGCCGCCTTCTTCATCGCACAGATGCTGTTGGAACGCAGCGTACATGTATTTACAAAAAAAAGGCTGCGGGAGTGTGCCGCTTACAGTGTGATGATCTGTGCACTGTATATGGCGCTGAATATGGATGTACTGGGGCTGGAAAAAAAGATCCCTCCAGCCGATCAGGTACAGGCGGTTAGGGTAAGCGGCGCGGTTGAGCTGCTTTCTGATGATCCAAAGAGGATGGACTGGGTACACGGGCTGCACAGCCAGATCCTTGCATCCCGCAAGGAATTAAAGCGTGCGTGGAAAGAAGATACTATGGGGTGGTCTGTGTCGATCGATTATTTATTAAAGGACGGCTCCACTTTTAGAAGGTCATACCGCATTCCTGAGACAAATGAGATCTTTGCAGAGATAAAGGAATACTCGAAGCTGCCAGAGGTACAGCTTGAACAGATGTTTGGCATTCATTATCCGAACGTCGAAGTCTATGGAGGTATTTTTGAATACTATACAAAAGACGGGGCGTACAGCGGGTCAAAGAGGATTTCACAAACACAGGCAAATCAGCTTTTTGAAGCAGTCAAAGAGGATATAAACAATGGCAGGGGCGCTACAAAGCTGGAACAGTATGAAGAAACAGCCAGTACGCAGACAGACACAAGCATTGGAAATCTGATGCTGGAGCTGCGGGATGAAGCAGGATTTATGAGTGCCCAAAATTATTATTCGGGACTGTCTCAATATAACAGCTCCGATCTGGCAAAAGACGGGGAGGTAAGGATTGAGGTAGATCAAAGGTACGCCAGCCTGCTGGAGAAACTGTACGAGTTAAACATTCTTGAAAAAGAAAAAGAGGAGTAGATGGATTCGAAAAAATTTTGCCTGGCATGACAGACAGCTTGAATTTGTGTGAAGAAATGATATAATTTGAAATACGGAAAACGTTTTAAAGCGTTGCGTATTTCGGTTATATCATTTTTTTGTGTAGTGCGCGTATAAAATGGGGAAGGGATAACGGGCGGTATATATGGAAGAAAAGATACAAATAACGAGCCAGGTACAAAAAAATAAAAAACAGCACACAGGGAAAGTATACCTCGTCGGTGCCGGGCCGTCTGACCCGGAGCTTCTTACATTAAAGGGTCTGCGTGTGCTCAAAAAGGCGCAGGTCGTTATATACGATGCGCTTATTGGGCATGGGATCTATGCGATGATTCCTCAGGAGGCGGCGAAAATCGCAGCCGGAAAGCGGGCGGGCAGCCATACGATGACGCAGGAGGAGATCAACCGGCTGATTTTAGAGAAGGCGCAAGAGGGAAAGTGCGTAGTGCGGTTAAAGGGCGGCGACCCGTTTTTATTTGGCAGGGGCGCTGAGGAGTTAGCGCTTTTAATTAAACACCAGATCCCGTTTGAGATCGTGCCGGGCGTGACATCTGCGGTTGCGGTGCCGGCTTATGCAGGGATTCCGGTGACCTGCCGGGGCGTCTCTTCTGGCGTACATATACTGACCGGGCATAAAAAGCAGGGAGAACCGCTGGATATCGATTTTTCATCGCTTGTCCGTGCGGGCGGGACGTACGTATTTTTAATGGGCATGACGGCGCTGCATGAGATTGCCGCCGGGTTTTTGCAGGCGGGAATGCCGCCGCAGACGCCTGCCGCGGTGATTTCACAGGGCACGGGCGCCAGGCAAAAAAGTGTGGCAGCTTCGCTGGCTGACATGGAAAAGGAAGTGGCAAGGCAGCGGATCAAGGCGCCTGCGGTAATTGTAATCGGGGAAGTGGCTGCCTGTGGAAAGCGGTATGCGTGGCGGGAAAAGCTGTGTTTGGCAGGCTGTCGGATACTGGTGACCAGGCCGGCTGACCGCAGCGGGGCGCTTGCCGGGCTGCTGCGGGAGCAGGGGGCGGAAGTGTTGGAAATACCGTCGATTCGTACCAGGATCAGGGACGTAGGGGCACAGCTTTTGGAAGTGCTTGCGCAGATTGAGACGTATCGGTATGTGGTGTTTACTTCCCCGGCAGGCGTGGAGTACTTTTTTGAGCTGCTGGACGGGATGGAGCTGGATGTGCGCTGCCTGGGGCAGGTGAAGATCGCCGCCATTGGCAGCGCGACAGGCAGTGCGTTAAAAAAACACGGGCTGCGCCCAGAGCTTATGCCAGACCGCTATCACAGCAAAGCGCTTGGAAAGCTGCTTCATGCGTCGCTAGAAGACGGGGACAGGGTGCTGCTGCTTCGTTCCTCGATCGGCAGCAGGGAGCTGGTAGCACAGATCCAGGCGGAAAAGGACATCGGCGTTACCGACCTTGCGATTTATGATACTGTCTGTCCAGGGGATATGACACAGGCAGCATGGCTAGACGAAGGAGAGATCGATCTTGTGATGTTTACAAGCGCGTCTACTGTCCGCGGGTTTGTGGAGATGACGCAGGGAGCAGATTATACGAAGGTGCGCGCGGTATGCATTGGGCAGGTGACAGCAGACCAGGCTGCTTTGTATGGAATGCAGGTGCATATTTGCGAAAAGGAGACGATTGAGCATATGGCGGACTGCGCCGCTGAGCTTTTTAAAACAATGAAATTATAATAAAAAATAGGATGATAGAAAGAAGAATAAAAGATGACAGAGCTTATAAAAAGGCCAAGGCGCCTGCGGATGCATTCCGTGCTGCGCAAAATGGTGCGGGAGACGCGCATGGATGCGTCGTCGCTTGTTTATCCGATCTTTGTGACAGAAGGAGAAAAGAAAAAAGAAGAAATCCCGTCGATGCCCGGGCAGTACCGCTACAGTGTGGACGGTATGGGGGAAAAGCTGGCAAAGCTTGCAGACGCGGGAGTTCGCTGCGTACTGCTTTTTGGCATTCCAGGGGAAAAGGATGAGAAAGGAAGCGGCGCCTTCGCGTCCGACGGAATTGTGCAGCGGGCGCTGCGCCGGGCAAAGCAGGAGTTTCCGGGGATGTATTTTATGGCGGATTTATGCATGTGCGAATATACATCGCACGGGCACTGCGGGATATTGTGCGGGAACGATGTGGACAATGACAAGACACTGGAATATCTGGCGCAGATCGCTGTGTCGCAGGCGCAGGCGGGGGCGGATTTAATTGCGCCTTCGGATATGATGGACGGGCGGATTGCAGCGGTTCGAAAGGCGCTCGACAAAAATGGTTATGCCAATGTGCCGATAATGTCGTATGCGGCAAAGTTTGCATCATCTTTCTATGGGCCGTTTCGCGAAGCGGCAGATTCCGCTCCGGCATTTGGCGACCGCAAGACGTACCAGATGGACTACCACAACCGCAGGGAAGCGTTAAAAGAAGTGGCGCTTGATCTGGAAGAAGGCGCGGACATTGTAATGGTAAAGCCTGCGATGGCGTATGCCGACCTGATCCGGGAAGTGCGTGAGCTTGCCGACGTACCGGTGGCAGCGTACAGTGTCAGCGGCGAATATTCGATGATAAAGGCGGCTGCTGCGGCAGGATGGATCGAAGAGGAGGCGCTTATGATCGAGGCTGCGGTGTGCGCCTACCGTGCCGGGGCAGGCATTTATATCAGCTATTTTGCGCAAGAACTGGCAGAATGTATGCGGGAGGGAAAATTAGGATGATTACTAGGTCCAAACAAATGTTTGAACAGGCAAAACGCTATCTGCCGGGCGGGGTCAATTCTCCGGTACGTGCGTTTGGTTCGATCGGGGAGGTGCCGCGTTTTATTAAAAAAGCGGACGCCGCATATGTGTGGGACGAGGACGGCAACCGCTATATCGACTATGTAGGCTCCTGGGGGCCGATGCTTTTGGGGCACAACCACCCGGAAATTTTAAAAAGTGTGACGAAAGCGTGTACACAGGGATTAAGCTACGGCGCCGCGACCTGGATTGAGGTGGAAGCGGCAAAGCTCGTGTGCGAGATGGTGCCTTCTGTGGAAATGGTGCGCATGGTAAGCTCCGGCACCGAAGCGGTTATGAGCGCGGTACGCACGGCAAGAGGCTATACGCACAGGGATAAAATTGTAAAATTTGAAGGCTGCTACCACGGGCATTCGGACGCGCTGCTGGCAAAAGCAGGCTCCGGCGTGCTGACCCAGGGGATGCCAGACAGCGCGGGCGTGCCAAAGGGCTGCACACAGGATACGCTTTTGGCAGCGTATAACGACTTGGACGGCGTAAAAGCGCATTTTGCACGCGAAGGCGAACAGATTGCGGCCGTTGTCGTGGAGCCTGTTGCGGCGAATATGGGGGTTATCCTGCCAAAGCCCGGCTTTTTGGAAGGGCTGCGCAGCCTTTGCACGCAGTATGGCGCGCTGCTTATTTTTGACGAGGTGATTACGGGGTTTCGCCTTCATACAGGCGGCGCGCAGCAGGTGTTTGGCGTGATGCCGGATCTGACGGCGTTTGGCAAGATTATCGGTGCGGGGATGCCGGTCGGCGCTTATGGGGGAAGGCGCTGCGTGATGGAGGTCGTAGCGCCGCTTGGCGATGTATACCAGGCGGGGACGTTAAGCGGCAATCCGGTCGCGATGGCGGCAGGCGTATGTATGCTGCGGCTGCTTTTGGAAAATCCGCATATTTATGACACGCTCAATGAAAACGGAACGTATTTTTTCACAAAGCTTCTGGAAATCGTACGCAAGGCTGGCTGCCCTTACCAGGTGAACTATGTAGGGTCGCTGGGCTGCCTGTTTTTTACAAACGAACAGCCGACGGATTACAAAAGTGCGAAAACCTCCGATACAAAGGCTTACGGGGCGTATTGCAGGTATATGCTCAATCACGGCGTATACCTTGCGCCAGCACAGTTTGAAGCAATTTTTTTATCTGCGGCGCATACGAAAAAACTGCTGGATGAAACGCTACAGATCGCAGAAGGCTATTTTGCATAAAATTTTGCATTGCATATTTCGACAAAGTTGTTTATAGTAAATAGTAAAGAGCATACTAAGGAATAGAAACGGAATACGCGTATGAATACCCAGGATCAGCCACATGTGGAAAAAATGAATAAAAACAGTAGGAAAAAGGGAAACTGGAAGAAACAAAGATCACGGCAGGCGGGGATTTTAAAAAGTATGGTCGTTGTATCGGGCGTCTTTGCCATCCTGTTATTTGCTGTTGTTTTGTACAGGCTGTACGTAAACAGTCATGCCGATGCAGATAAGGAAAACCGCGGCAGGGTTCTTTTGGAGGGGGAGGGGAAAATCCCAAGGCCAAAGCTTGATGTCGACCTTTTGACCGTAAATGAGTATTCCAGGCCGGGGACGCCGCTTGCAAAAGTAAAAGGCGTGGTCATTCATTATACGGCAAATCCGGGCACAGGCGCGAGGGCGAACCGGAATTACTTTGAAGGGCTTAAGGATTCGCATGTGACAAAGGCGAGCAGCCATTTTGTAATCGGGCTGGACGGGGAGATCGTACAGTGTATCCCAAGCAGTGAGATTGCGTATGCTTCGAACGAGCGCAATCAGGATACGCTTGCGATCGAATGCTGCATCGAAGACGATACCGGAAGATTTAATCAAAGGACGTATCAGTCTGCGGTGCATCTGACAGCCTGGCTGGTCGAGCATTTCGGCCTGCGCACGCAAGACGTGATCCGGCATTTTGATGTGACCGGCAAGCCCTGCCCGAAATATTTTGTAGACTTTCCTTCTGCGTGGGAGCAGTTTCTTTCGGATGTGCAGGATTATTTGGTATCATACGGAGTATTTTAGCAAAGGGATAATAGGAGAGACATATGCAGAAAGTATACGAAGCCTTAAAACAGGGCAGCGATGTCCGCAATCATTTGATTCAGCTAAAACAGATGTTAAAGGAAGAAGGAGCACTGGAAGAATATCTGTCAATGACCGAGGATGATGAGCTGATCGCATCCTTTTTACAGGACGAAGACCCCAAGACGCGCAAAAACGCGGCGCTTGTGCTGGGACTTTTGCAGAGTCAGGAAAGCATCGATAAAATATGGGAGGCATATGTATCGGAGACGCAGCTTTTTGTCAAAGGCGCTTATTTGTCGGCGATCCAGAAGCTGGACTGCAAGGCATATAAGGCACAGATCAAAAAGCATTACCAAAATCTGCTTGCCTATGAGCCTGCCGAGGAAGAAAAAAAACATATCCAGGACGAGTTAAAGGAGCTTCGAAGGCTGGTGATCCAGTTTGACGGCGGGATCAGCAGGCATCCGTTTTGCGGGTTTGACAAGCCGCGGGATTTTATTTTAACGACGCTGAAAAATTATCAGGACACGACGGGGGTGCAGGTGGAATCAGGAGCCACCCGGATGATTCCTATGGGCGTGCAGGTCGTGGGCGGCAATATCAAAGAGGCGCTCAAGATCCGTACGTTTCGTGAGATCTTGTTTACCCTGCGCTGTGAAAAGAATCTGCCGCCGCAGCCGTCTGTCATTGCAAAGGAGCTGGCAAAATCCAACCTTACCAGGCTGATTGGCAGCCTTCATGAGGGGGAGGCGCCGTTTTATTTCAGGCTGGAGATCCGCGCGGATATGCCGCTGGAAAAAAAGAGCACATTCGCCAAAAAGCTGGCTGCGGAGATTGAGCAGCGGACAAAGCATTTTCTTGTCAATTCTACCGAACATTATGAGGTCGAGATTCGCCTTGTGCAAAACCGCAACGGCGGATTTTATCCATGTATTAAGCTGTTTACGATCCCGATGAAGCGGTTTGCCTACCGCAAATATACGACGTCTGCTTCCATGCACCCGTCGCTTGCGGCGCTGCTCGCAGAGCTTTCGTCTAACTGGCTGAAAGAACGCGCCAGGGTGCTGGACGCTTTCTGCGGCACGGGAACGCTTTTGATGGAGCGTATTTACGCGCTTCCGGTGCGCAGCGCATACGCGCTTGATATATTCAGCGAAGCGATCCAGGGCGCGCGGGAAAACGCCGGGATCGCACATATGAATATTAATTTTGCGCAGCGCAGCTTTTTTGAATTTTCACATGAGATGAAATTTGACGAGATCTGGGCAGACCCTCCAGTGCGCGGCAAAAAGACGAAAGAAGAGCAGGACGAGTTTTACTGCCGGTTTTTTGAAAAGGTGCAGACGCTGCTGCCGGAATATGGCAGAATCTTTTTATTCAGCAACGAAAACGGCATGGTAAAAAAATATCTCCGCCTGCATAAAAAACTGCATTTAAAACAGGAATTTTGTATCCGCGAAAAGGACGGCGCGTATTTTTATATTATAGAAATGCGCACGCCAAAGGAAACGCAAGAGCCGGAGGAAGATGGACAATGATAAGGAGTTTTTATGCCGAATGTGATTGTGGTGGAAGGATATTCTTTTACAGATGAAAACATGGCAAGACAGGCGCAGACCGAGGCAGAGGGCGTTCGTTATGTCAAGGCAAGGACGGATCTGTCAAAGCCTGACCAGGTATTTAATGTATATCACAGGCTGCTGCATGATAGGATGTTTCAGACGCCGGTCGGCTATGCGTACCTCAAGGAGATGCAGGACTATTTAAAGACGATGCCCGGCATACGCAGCGAAGACATCCGTCCGATCCCGGTTGCGCCAAGCCTTGTGGTCAGCGATACCAAGGGGATTACACAGCGCTTTCAAAGGCGGCTGGAAAAAGAGCAGAACAAGCTGCGCATATCGATTGTGGCAAATTTCGCGTTTGTGCTTTCGATTTTAATTATGTTTTTAATCACGGCTACGAGCGGTCAGACGACGATTTTAAATTACGAAAAAAAAATCCAGGATCAGTATGCGCAGTGGGAGCAGGAGCTTACCCAGCGGGAAAAAGCGATCCGGGAAGAGGAGCAGGAACTGGAGCTGGATTTTGATACGGTGCTTGACGACGAAGAAGAAAAAGAATTGCAGGAATTAGAATGAAGCACACATTTTTTTCATAATCCTGTGTTAAGATAAGAAAAATTCGAAGTGCAGGCGAGGGACAAAAAGTGGAAAAATTAAAAATTCTTGTAGTGGATGATGAAAGCAGAATGCGCAAGCTGGTGCGTGATTTTCTTGTAAAGCAGAATTTTGAAGTGCTAGAAGCCGGCGATGGAGAAGCGGCGTTAGACTTGTTTTACCAGGAGAAAAATATAGCGCTTTTGATTTTAGACGTGATGATGCCGAAGATGAACGGCTGGGAAGTGTGCAAAGAGGTGCGGGAAAACTCCAGGGTGCCGATTATCATGCTTACGGCAAAAGGCGATGAAAGCGACGAGCTGCTTGGGTTTGAGCTGGGCGTGGACGAATATATTTCCAAGCCGTTTAGTCCAAAGATCCTGGTTGCCAGGGTAGAGGCGATCTTAAGGCGGTCGAATAAGCTGGCGGCAGAAGGACAGGCAGTGGAGACGGGCGGCATTTTAATTGATAAAGCGGCGCACCTGGTGACCGTCGACGGGCAGCGGATGGAATTAAGCTATAAGGAATTTGAGCTGTTATCGTATTTTGTAGAAAACGAAGGGATTGCGCTGTCGCGGGAGAAGATTTTAAACCATGTATGGAATTACGACTATTTTGGCGATGCCAGGACGATTGATACCCATGTTAAAAAGCTGCGTTCAAAAATGGGGGCTAAGGGAGATTATATTAAGACGATCTGGGGCATGGGCTATAAATTTGAAGTAGGCAAAGACAGGGCGTGACCGTTTTATGAAAGAGCTGATGTATAAATTATGGCAGGAAAAAACGCGCAGAAAGCTGCAAAAAAATACAGGGGAATGGAACGAAAGCCATTCCCTGACAGGACAGGTTTCGTTTGCCATGATTGCGCTTGTGGCGGGCACTGTCCTGCTCTGCCTGATCTTAAATACCTTATTTTTGGGCCAGTACTATATATGGAACAAGTCGAAAATCTTATCCAACAGCTATTATAAAATCAATGCGGCGGCACAGGACGGCACGCTCGACAGCGGAGCGTTTGATATCGAATTTGAGCGGATCTGCGTCAACAACAACCTGACGATTATGATTATCAATCCCGACCAGACGGTCGTGCGTTCTTCGGTGAGCGATACACAGACGATGCTGAAATATTTTATGGAACTGTTAATCAGCATGAGCGAGACATCACCCAAGAAGTTTGTGATTCAAAAGCGCCAGGACGTGCGCATGGAGTCGGACTATCTGGTGATGTGGGGCGTGCTGTCGGACGGAAAGCTGATTATCGCGCGTTCTGCGCTTGAGAGTATTCATGAAAGCAGCGACCTGACAAACCGGTTTTTATTTATGATCGGCGGGATCGCGATTGTGTGCGGGGCAGTCATTGCAGGCATTATCACGCGCAGGATTACAAACCCGATCCTGGAACTGGCAGAGCTGTCCGCGCGTATGACAGATCTGGACTTTGACGCAAAATATATGCCAAGAAAGCAGCAAAATGAGATTGACCTTTTGGGCGTGTGCATGAACGATATGTCGGAAAAGCTCGAACAGACGATCTCGGAATTAAAGCGGGCGAATAACGAGCTGATGCTCGACAATGAGCGAAAGACTCAGATCGATGAAATGCGTAAGGAGTTTTTGTCAAATGTTTCTCATGAGCTGAAAACGCCGCTGGCGCTGATTCAGGGCTATGCGGAGGGCTTGCAGGAGTATATTAACGACGACGCGGAGAGCCGGGAATTTTACTGCGAGGTCATTATGGACGAGGCGGATAAAATGAACCAGATGGTAAAAAAGCTGCTGACGTTAAACCACCTGGAATTTGGGGACGAGGCGGTGTCGATGGAGCGTTTTGACCTGACGGAGCTGATCGAAGGCGTGATCAGCGCGTCTTCGATTTTAATTCAGCAAAATGGGATAGAGGTTCGTTTTGACGGCAGCCAGCCGATGTATGTCTGGGCGGACGAATTTAAAATCGAAGAGGTGATTACGAACTTTTTAAGCAATGCGATTCACTATGCCATGTATGAAAAAAGGATCGATGTTTTTTATACTATTAGGGAAGACTGTGTCAGAGTCAGCGTGTTTAATACCGGAGACCCGATTCCGCAGGACGACCTGGAAAAGGTCTGGATCAAATTTTACAAGGTGGACAAGGCGCGCACGCGCGAATACGGCGGCAGCGGCATTGGATTGTCGATTGTAAAGGCGATTATGGATTCACTAAACAGGCAGTGCGGCGTGATCAACAGGGACGGCGGCGTGGAGTTTTGGATGGAGCTGGACAGAAAGAATGAAGAAATTGTGAAAGAAACCATTGCCTAATCGATTTAAAAATGTTAACATATACAGTAGCATAGTATCTATATACAAATGCATTATTTAGTGCACAGGAGTAAGCAGATGAAAAAGAATAGGTTAGCAGCAGGCGCTCTGGCGTTTGCGGTGTCTGTCACAGCCTGCGGCTGCGGTGAAAAGGTTTATGAAATGACAAATGAAGAGGAAGCGGCAGTTGTCTATTATTCTGCACATGCCGTTACGAAATTCAACAAAAGACAGTCAGAAGGAATCAAAGATGTAGCGCTGCTCAAAGTAAAAATGGAGCAGATGGAGCAGATGGAAAAAGAGGCTTTAGAAAGACGGAAGCAGGAAGAAAAGGAGCAAAAGGAAGCTCAAAAGGAGCAGGAGGATAAAAACGTGCCTTCTGCGGACAACGGGCAGCAGAACGCTTCGAACGAAAAGCCTGGCAGCGAACCGCAGGTGAAGTATGTGTCGCTTGCAAAGGCACTTGGGTTAAGCGGGGTGGATGCTGTTTACCGCGGATATGAACTTGTCTCTGCTTATCAGGCGTCACAAAGTTATATGGTCAGGGCGAACAGCGGGAACGAGCTTCTCGTTGTACATGTCAACCTTAAGAATGGCACGGGCAAGACGGCTGAATGCGATATTCTCTCCAAAATGCCGTCATTCAGGCTTTTGATCAATGGCGAGCTGAGTGTAAACGCGGATACGACGATCCTGCTCAACGACCTTGGAACATACCAGGGCAAGATCAAGGCAGGCAAAAAAGCGCGTACGGTACTGATCTTCCAGGTAAAAAAAGGTACGGTGAAATCGATTGATAAAATGGAGCTGGATGTTACTGTAAACGGCAGCGGTTCGCAGGTTCAGCTTGTGGGCTGAGGCATGTGTTTCATGAAAAAGTCATAATATTTTTCAAAAATGAAAAAAATACATGTCCATTTGGTCAAAAGTGTGGTATACTGAATATAATTAGAGAATGGCTTCGGGAGGAAATTAGCTATGGATACAAACATTCTGTTAGAGAACGGCACGAATGAGCTGGAAGTATTGGAATTCACATTAAACGGCAACCATTACGGCATCAATGTTGCAAAAATTCGTGAGATCCTTACATATCAGCCGATCACCCCTATTCCAAATGCACATACGAGTGTAGAAGGAATTTTTATGCCGCGTGATACGATGATTACCGTGATCAGCCTGAAAAAATGCCTGGGACTGCCGGTTACAGACAACGAAGGCTTATTTATCATTACCAATTTTAATAAACTCAACATTGCGTTCCATGTTGACCAGGTAATTGGAATCCACAGGGTTTCCTGGGCGGACATTATCAAGCCGGATTCCACGATCAATACAGAGCGCGGCGAAGAATCCAACGGCGGTGTTTCCACAGGCGTAATCAAGCTGGAAGATAAGCTGGTCGTTATTTTGGATTTCGAAAAGATTGTGACCGACATCAGCCCGGAAACGGGACTGAAGGTTTCGGATATCGAAGCACTTGGCGAGCGCAACCGAAACGATTCGCCGATCCTTGTAGCAGAGGATTCGCCGCTTTTAGGAAAGCTGATTACAGACAGCTTGAAGAAAGCAGGCTATACAAATATTATTATGTGTATGAACGGCAAGGAAGCATGGGATAAGCTGGTGAGCTATAAAAACAGCGGCAATATCTTTGAAAAAGTACATTGTATTATTACGGATATTGAAATGCCGATTATGGACGGCCACCGCCTGACCAAGCTTTCCAAGTCCGATGATGTATTAAAGCAGATTCCGTTGATTATCTTCTCTTCACTGGTCAATGATGAAATGCGCAGAAAAGGAGAAGCGCTTGGCGCGGATGCACAGCTTACAAAGCCAGAGATTGGATCTTTGGTAGAAGCGATTGACGGCTTGATCGATAAAAAGATCCGTTCATAAGAGCTTATTTTCACAAAGAGTGGGAGCAGACGTAGTCAGGGACTGTAACAAGGGACAGTTCCTGCGAAGTACGGCACTCTCACTTTTCGTGCGTAGTATATAAGGTTACAGCAAAGGAGAGGTTTGCATGAGCAGAAGTGAAGATTATCTGGATAATCTGCTGACTTCAGTCACTGACAGATTGAATGAGTTTGATGATGATTTTGAGCAGAACAGGGAATCTTTTAAAGAATCTTATCAGACACAAAATGACCTTCCGTCAAAAACGCAGAGTGCACTGGATGAGATTCGGGAAGAAAATTTTCTGCGGGAATTTGAGGACGAGCTGAATAAAGGAAGGGCAGACGAAGATTTTCTGGCGGAATTTGAAAGAGAATTAAACGGAGAAGACGTACAGCCCGCCGCACAGGAAGAGCCAGAGCTGGATCTTTTGGATGAGCTGTTCAGCCAGATGAATGAAGAAAAAGACGACCAGACGATAGAGATGCCGCAGCCGGATCAGACGGACGCAGACCCATTTGCAGATATGCGGACGATGGAGCCGGACGAGGCAGCTTCAAGCAGCGACGAGCATACGTTAGAGCCGGATTTTCTAAGCGACGAGGACTTAACGAGCATGTTGAAAGAGCCGGAAGAGGAGCCTGCGGTACCGGACTTAACGAGCATGTTGAAGGAGCCGGAAGAGGAGCCTGCGATACCGGACTTTTCGGGATTTGACGACGAGCCGGCAACGGCAGCGATGGACAGTGGGGACGATGAAGCGACAACGGCGCTAAACGACGAAGAACCACAGACAGTAGCAATGGACACGCAGGAACAGGAGAAATCTATGGAAGCACCGAAGGGCATGGAAGGGCTGGAAGATATTTTCGGGGATATTTTAGGTGATGATGCGGACAGCCTGATCAACGAATTGGAAAATGGTACACTGTCTGAAGATGCGGACAGGACGCAGCAGAATACGGAACCGATCCTGGACGACCGCCTTAAGGATATTTTAGACGGCTCGGATGAAGATGCGCTTTCTGAGATCGATCAGCTTTTGGATGCGGACAGTGACAGCGGGACGCAGGAAAAAGAAGACCCGCTTGCGATGGCGCCGGATTTTTCATACGAGGAATCTTCCCTTGGCGATGGGGAGACGGGAGAAAAGAAGAAACGGGAGAAAAATAAAAACGGCTTATTCGGCAAGATTTCCCGGATGCTGTTTGGCACGCCTGCGGAATTAGATCCTGAAGCGGCAGCCGAGTATGAAGCTGCAAAGGCAGCGATGAAGCAGACCGAGGAAGACCCAAAAGCGGTCAAGGAACGCAAAAAACAGGAAAAAGAACAGAAAAAGCAGCAGAAAAAAGAAGAGGCTGAAAAGAAGAAACAGGAAAAGGACGCTGCAAAGGCAGAAAAAGCAGCAAAGAAGGCAGCAAAGCCAAAGAAGGAAAAGAAGCCGAAGCAAAAGAAACAGGTGCCAAAGGAGCCGCCGCTTCCAAAGGTGCCGGTTATGATGATGTGGATTCTTGCCTTGTCGCTGATGGTGCTTGTATTTTTGGGCACCTTTTTGATCGGCTATTCCACACCGGTCAAAGCGTCCAAAGAAGCGTTTGAAAAAGGCGATTATGTGACTGCTTATGAGAAGCTGCAAGGCATTAAAGTACGGGCGGCGGACAAAGACCTGTTAAAAGCATCCTCCGCGCTCGCCGGGATTCAGGCACAGCTCGATGCGTATATCGCTTTGATGGAGCAAAAGCAGTATGAGATGGCATTGGATGCCCTGATCCGCGGATATGGCAGATGCCTGTTAAATTCTGCGGATGCAGAAGAATGGGGCGTGTTAGATGAGCTGGAAAAAATGCAGGATCAGTTTGACCTGCTGTTAAAAGAACAGTTTGATGTCACAAAGCACAGAGCGAAAAAACTGTACAATATCAACAAGCGCAGTGAATATACGCTCGCACTGCATGAAATCCTGGATAAGCTGGGCATGGAGCATAACTAAACGCTCACCTGGCTGGAAAGGGACGGGAAAGATGGTTGCAATTATTGATTATGACGCGGGAAATTTAAAAAGCGTGCAGAAGGCGTTTCAAAAGCTGGGGCAGGAAGCAGTGATTACGAGAAACAGCAGTGAAATTCTCCATGCAGACAGAATCGTGCTGCCAGGCGTCGGTTCCTTTGGCACAGCGATGAACCAGTTGAAAAAATATGAGCTTGACCGGGTGATCCGCGAAGCGGTAGAGCAAAAGATTCCGTTTCTCGGCATCTGCCTTGGCTTGCAGCTCTTATTTGAAGGCAGCGAGGAGAGCGGAGGAGTCGAGGGGCTTTGCCTGCTGCGTGGGAAGATCTGCAAGATAGAAAGCGCACCAGGGCTAAAGATCCCGCATATCGGCTGGAATTCGCTGCGCCTGCAACATGACGGGCGACTGTTTCGGGGAATGGAGCAGCAGCCGTATGTGTACTTTGTGCATTCGTATTATCTGAAAGCAGAGGATGAAACGATCGTAAAGGCAGTTACGGAATACGGCGTCAGCATACATGCGTCCGTAGAACAGGAAAACTTGTTTGCGTGCCAGTTCCATCCAGAAAAAAGCAGTACGGTGGGTTTGAAACTATTGGAAAACTTTATTGAGGAAGGGGCATAGCGATGTTCACAAAAAGAATTATCCCATGCCTGGATGTAAAAGACGGCCGTGTTGTAAAAGGCGTCAATTTTACAGACTTAAAAGACGCCGGCGATCCGGTCGAAATAGCGGCAGCTTACGACGCAGCCGGGGCGGATGAAGTCGTGTTTTTGGATATTACAGCGTCCTCAGATGCGCGTGCTACCGTGGTAGATATGGTGCGCGCCGTGGCGGAGCGCGTCTTTATTCCATTTACGGTAGGCGGCGGAATTCGCTCGGTAGACGATTTTAAAGCGCTCCTTCGGGAAGGTGCAGATAAAATCTCTGTAAATTCTGCGGCAATCGAGCGTCCTGCACTGATTCGCGAGGCAGCGGAGAAGTTCGGCAGCCAGTGTGTGGTTGTGGCAATCGATGCCAAACGCAGGCAGGATGGAAGCGGCTGGAATATCTACAAAAACGGCGGACGGGTCGATATGGGCATTGATGCGGTGGAATGGGCAGTGCAGGCAGACCGTCTCGGTGCGGGCGAGATCCTTTTGACAAGCATGGACTGCGACGGCACAAAGGAAGGCTACGATCTTGCGCTGACGCAGACGATTGCGCGCAGCGTGTCGATTCCTGTAATTGCTTCCGGCGGCGCAGGCACAAAAGAGCATTTTTATGAAGCGTTTGCGCAGGGAGAAGCAGATGCAGCGCTTGCCGCATCCTTATTTCACTACAAGGAACTAGAGATTATGGAACTGAAAAACTATCTGGCAGAACGCGGAATTTCTGTCAGAAGATAAGGGAACCAAAACAAAAGAGGATATTGCTATGGGAATGATTGCAAATGACTGGCAGCCAGCTGTCCAGGAAGAGTTCGGCAAGCCGTATTATAAGGAATTATATCGTTTTGTAAAGGAAGAATACAGTACACATGTGATCTATCCGCCTTCGGAGGATATTTTCAACGCCATGCATTTAACGCCGCTCTCGGAGGTGAAAGTGCTGATTTTGGGGCAAGACCCGTACCATAACGAGCACCAGGCGCATGGCCTGAGCTTTTCGGTACTGCCGGATCAGAAAAATATACCGCCTTCTCTGCAAAATATTTACAAAGAGCTGGCGGACGATCTGGGCTGTTATATTCCAAATAATGGATTTTTAGAGAAGTGGGCAAAGCAGGGCGTACTGCTGTTAAATACGGTACTGACCGTACGCGCGCACCAGGCAAATTCACACCAGGGCAAAGGCTGGGAGAAATTTACCGATGCGATTATCCGCGCAGTCAATGAGCAGGATCGTCCGATCGTATATCTGCTTTGGGGCAAGCCTGCGCAGAGCAAGATCCCGATGTTAAATCATCCAAAGCATCTGATCTTAAAAGCGCCGCATCCAAGCCCGCTGTCGGCGTTCCGCGGATTTTTCGGCTGTAAGCATTTCAGCCAGGCAAACGCGTTTTTGCAGGAGCACGGCGCAGACCCGATTGACTGGCAGATTGAAAATATATAAAAACCGGAAAATGATAACAGATGTAAATAAAATGTTATGAATGGGAAGCCTGCTGTGTTAAGTTCCAGGCAGGGTTAACCGATATAATTAAGAGAGGAAGATGGCTCGTGGGAGCGGATACATGAGCCATAAAACAGGCAACTGTAAACCAGGACACGGATGTCCTAGATATTTTATTTTTCAAAGGAGTGATAATATGATGGGAATCAATGCTAATTCCATGAATACGTTGTTTGGCTTTGGAAGATCTTCATCTGCCGGGAGCTCGCCGTTTAGCGCGTTGACTGCTTCACTTTCCGATTATAACATGATCCGCAGCGGAAGCTACAAGAAGCTGATGACATCCTATTTTGCAAAGACGGATGCCGATGCGTTTCGGAGTGCTTTTAACAGCAGCAAAGTCAACAATAAGTCCACCGCTACTTCCAAAGATTCTACAGAGACGCTCAGCAAAGTAGAAAGCTCGGCAAAGGATCTTAAGGACTCTGCATCCAAGCTGTTGCAGACAGGCACAAAATCTGTATTTAACAAAGTGGATGCAAAAGACGAGGACGGAAACGACGTCAAAGCGTATGATACGGACAAGATCTATAAGGCAGTGAAGTCATTTGTAGACGACTATAACGCGATGATTCAGGCAGCAGACAGCTCGAAGACAACAGCGATCCAGAAATCTACCATCAGCATGATTAATGCGACTTCCAAATATGAATCTTCTCTGAACAAGATCGGCATTACCATTGACAGCGACAACTACCGCCTGTCGATTGACGAGGAGACATTTAAGGGTGCAGATATGAACAGAGTGAAAAACCTGTTCAACGGCACAAACTCGTTTGCTTACAATGTGAAGTCACAGGCTTCCATGATCGAGTACCGTGCGGATAATGAAGCATCCAGGGCAAATACGTATACACATAAGGGAAGCTATAGCTCAAATTATTCTTCCGGTTCTATGTGGGATAGCTTTTATTAAAGCAGTTGTCCAAATACAGGGTATGGGCTGTGTAAAAACAAGATAGTGGAAAAAGCTGCTGTATCGCACTTTGTGTTTTTAGAGTGCGGTATAGCAGCTTTTTTGTGTTTTTTATGTTGTGCTTGCTTACAAGAGGGGACGCCGGGAGAGGAGATTGGCACGCCCTGGCGGCAGCCGTTCCAGAATGTTAAGAATCCCTAAGCATTCTGCTGGTACGCTGTGGCTGTGTACGGTCGCGGCACCTAGTTCGCTTCCGCCGGAAGCTAAAGGTGCCGCTTGGCTGCGCCCCTGGGTTGTTTTGCAGAAAGCAAAGGGATTCTAACCATTCTTCCAAAGCTGCCGCCAGGGCGTGCCAATCTCCTCTCCCGGCTGTCTTTCTCTTGTTCGAAGTAAACATGCGAATGTGGGTACTTTGCCTGACACTGGCATGAATCAGACCGTCCACAGCCACAGTGTACCAGCAGGATACTTAGGGCTTCTTAGCATTTTAGAAAAAATAAAATGCAACAGATGTTTCCAGTATGAAAACAACAGAAACGTATACAATAAGTCTATAAGATCATGATCAAGATCAATAACAATAACAACAAGCAAAAAATCCATTTAAAAATACGAATAAAAATTCAGAATACAGCAGACAGAAAGGATTGTGAGTAAAGGCACATGACGAGGGAAGCATTGGAACTGATGCGAAGGATGGATCTGCGGGCGGCTGAGGCACAGGTTGTGCTGCGGTGTGCACCGATGATTATGGGGTTAAAGCCGTCCAATCTGCTGATACTAAGGCAGGGAGAGCAATGCCGTGTGCAGCAGCTTTTTAAAAATACGCCATTTTCCTGCTGCCGGCTGTACCGTGCAGCGCAGGAGGCGGTGCTGCTGGTGTATGCGCCTGTGCAGCTAAGGCGTGCGCTGGCACAGCCAAAAGCGGAAAGGATTCTCTGGCAGCATGGATACCGGGATCTTTCGTTTGAGGCACTGCTTTGCGGACTGGCTGGGCGTTATCTGGCTTATCGGGAGCGGAAGGGGGAATTTCCGCATGAGATGGGACTATTTTTAGGCTACCCGCCGGAGGATGTACTGGGGTTTTTAGAAAATGGCGGCAGACATGCCTTGTGCAGCGGATACTGGAAAGTCTATCAGGGAAAGAATGAAAAGATGCGCCTGTTTCGCAGTTTTGACCAGGCAGGGGAGCGGCTGCTTCGATTTCTGGCAGATGGTGCGGAGTTGGCGGAAGTGCTGGCAGGTGCCGGAATGATCGTATAGATTTCTTTTTTCTGGAAAAACTATTGACGGCTGCCGCAAGTGTATAGTACAATGATATCTGAGTAACTTTAAGAACTGTGCAAAAATAGATGCGCAAAAGCACAGGATCATACAGACCAACCCCTGTAGGAATTCCGATTTTTGCATAGTTCTTGGTTATATAAGCAGATCGTGTCAGATATAAAAATATCCTCCGCTGCAACGAGACAGCCGTGGGATATTTTTTTACATGATATGCGAATATGCTTCAAAAACAGCAAGTATTGTATTCGGTAAAAAATTATTTTAGTGTAAATTGACCGACCAGATGTTCCAAGCTTTCGGACTGCGCAGATAACTGTTCGCTTGTAGCGGATGTCTGCTGTGCTGCGGCTGAATTGTTCTGTATCACTTCTGAAATCTGTTCGATTCCTTGCTCTAATTGTTTCATGGCGTCTGCCTGGGTATCGGATAGTTCGCTGATCTCATTTGTAGAAACTGCCAGCGAATTGATGCCTTTAATTACGATCTCGATAGCAGCGGTTGCCTTTGCCATGATTTCATTGCCTTTTTCAATTTCCTGTAAGGAATTTTCAATCAGTTTCTTCGTATCGACTGCGGAGTTGGCGCTGTCGGAAGCAAGCTTGCCGATCTGGTCTGCGACAACGGCAAACCCTTTGCCGGCTTCTCCGGCTCTTGCAGCTTCGATCGATGCATTCAGTGACAGAAGGTTTGTCTGAGAAGCGATATCTTCAATCGCGGCAATAATATTTGCGATCTCTCTGGAAGTATCGTTGATGCGTTCCATTGCCTGATTTAAAAGCCGGATGTCTTCGCTGCTTTCCTCTGCATTGTGCCTGAATTTTTCTGCATCCCGGTAAGACTGATTGGCTTTTTCAGAGCTGTGGATCACGGTTTCTGTTATATCCTGGATTGTTGCAGTCAGCTCCTGTACGGACGCTGCCTGGTCAGTAGCGCCTTCGGCAAGCGACTGTGCGCTTTCAGACATCTGGCTCGCACCTAAGGATACTTGATTTGAAGCTTCGTGAATGTTGCCCAGCGTGGAGCTTAAAGTAGCCGTAATGGTATCGATCGCGGTGCCAAGCTGCTTAAATTCCCCGCGGAAATCAGCGTCAGCAGAGACTGTAAAATCGCCTTTTGCAAATGCGCTGAGTGCTTTGCTCAGCTCACGGATATAGCTTTTTAACAGGCCGATGGCAGTATTAAATGACTGGGTCATTTCTCCGATCTCATCTGGATACATCACTTCTACTTGTACGTCCAGATTGCCCAGCTCCAACTGCCCAGTTGCTTCCTGGATACGAACAATCGGTTCTGCCAGTATTTTCGCCACTTCTTTGGAAATACGCATGGCAAGGACGATTGCAGTAATAATAATCACAATAATCAAGGCTGCCATCACATAAGTCTGTATCGTTAACTGGCTCTTGACCTTGTTGCCGTTTACAACGTTGAGGTCAATCAGTTCTTCTACTGTGTTTGTTAGCTTTTGGTACTTTGGCTTTGCTTCCCTTAACAGCAGGTTTGTCGCTTCAGCGTCTTTATGAGCCATTGCGAGGGCTTCTACCTGGACAAACAAAGAACGGTATTCCGGCAGAAGCACATCAATTTGTGATATGTAAGCCTTTTCTTCTTTTGTTGTACAGTGCAGCTTTACCGTTTCGTATGCGTCGTCTGTCAGGTCTTTGCCCACATTTAATTCTTCATCGGCTGTTTTCATTTCCTCGTCGTCTTCTAACAGGATTAATTCACGTACGAGCGTAGGTTCTCTGCTTAAGTAGGTACTAAAGATCCCGATCTCACCTTGGGAAAATCCGTTTTTAACAAGGGCGCTGCTGTAGCGCGCATTACAGTAAAGCAGAATAAAAAGACCGATAATGCCTGCCAGACTAGCGATCATCACAGTGAGGGTAAAGCATGTCTTCAGCTTTTTTTCTACTTTCATATCTTTTATCTTATTTAACATACTCTTAATTCCTTTTCCGTATTTTTTCTTGCTTAAAATGGCTTAATACAATACGATATTCGCTTGTCAAGGTACGGGTGATAATTGTGTTCGGTACTAACTGCTAATATTATAACACTTCAAAAAAGAAGATACAATCATTATTTTGAATTACCGCGCAGGTTGGCGGTTAAAGGTCGGCAAGCTGGCGGATGATTCCGCAGCACTTATAATGGCGCAGAGGGTAAGCTTCCACAGGCACGTTTCGTTCTTTGGCAAGCCGTAAAATATGCCGCAGCGAAGGATCGCATGTACAGTGCGGGGCAATCAGCACTTTCCACGGAACGCGCCGCAGCAGCACTCTTGTCGTCTCTCCAATGCCGGGCTTAACCAGGTTTAAATCAGAAACAGACAGCGATTTGGCAAGCTGGCGGACTTCCGCAAGCCCAGTATCCGCGGTATGGCTGGTGTCTTTAGTGCTGTGCCGATGTGCAGTTGTCTTAGCCAGTGCCGGAAAATGCTGCTCGATCGCTGCAATATAAGCATAAGACAAATCGGCATGTTCTAGTTCGCCGTAATAAGCGGCTCCGTGAAAATCATCCTGCCCGATTATGTCGTTTCTTAGAAAAGTCCGGCTGATCAGCCCGGATACCGTACTGTTTAAGCAGGAGCTTGGAATCAGGATGTCCTCATGCGTGCCGCACAGCGATGTCATATTTGCCGGATCTGCCAGAACTGCAAGATCACAGGATACGCCGCTGTAAGCTGCCGTTGCTTTGCGCAGTTCCTGCAAGATCGCGCCTTTTCCCGTCCATCCGTCGACAAACAGCAGGCTGCCCGGCTCATAGCGATCCAGCAAATACCGCATGGCGTTGTGGTCAATGCCCTTTCCGCGGATAATGGAAATGGCATAATGCGGCAGGTCGGCATGGCAGTAGCTGCGCAAATACCGTTTGAGCAGGATGCCAGCCGGAATGCCTGCCCTTGCCAGTGATACGAGAACCGTATGTTCTCCTTTTTTCTGTAAAATCCGCTCTGCTAAGCGCGCAGCCGCAGCGGCTACAGGTTTTGCGTAAATGGGAAGCACTTCCTTGTATACGCGCATATATGCCTCGGTAGGGACATATTCTATAGGCAGCATCTCGCAGTAATGCCTGCCGGACTGGATCAGCCTTTCACGCTCATTTGCCGGCTGCGGTTTGACCAAGCCTGTAATATCCTTCAACAGCAAAATGACGTCCTCTTTTTTGTAGGAACTTCTCAAATTATCACCTCTCATCAATTCATACATAAATAGTATATAGGATGAAACACGTATCGTCAATCTTGATGCAAATTGTACCTGAAAAAGTGCGGATTGTGTCTAAATAGCTGAACGCAATAGCTTTTCTAATTCATTCTGCTATAATAAATGGATAAATGGGATCAGTTTAAGGAGGCAAAAAGATGCTGGGTGGTTCTGTAGTCATTGCTTTTATACGGTTTGGGGTCAGCCTTGCGGGTACAATTTTGTTATATTCCATACTCAGTGAGCCGCGGTACAACAAAAAACAGACAATTGTGCGTTATACGGTATTCAGCCTGGTTTTGATGTCTGCGGCATGTATCTGGTATGTGCTCGATTGGGAGAGCTGCGTCAGGATCGTGGCATTTGCAATGTTTATCTGTTTTTCTTTTTTTGCGGTATCGATGAGCTGCGACCCGCTGTTTTTATCCGTTTATAAGCTGGCGCTTACGTTTTATCTGCTGGCGGTATTTTTAATCGGCGGGCTGGAGGTTTCGATTTTGTTTTTCGGCAGAAACGTATGGGTGGATATTGCGGTGCGTACCGTGCTGATTGGCGGCATTGCGTTTCTGCTGGAAAAATATGTGAAAAAATCAATCCGGGGATTCAGCCATTATGTAGAATACGAGCTGGATCACTTTAGTGTGACAGTTATGGTGATCAGTATCCTGTTTGGGATTGGATTTATTTTAAATCCAAATCTTGCAATTAATACACCGTTTCGCCTGTTTCAGATTGCGACGAATTTTATTCTGACAGGGGCGCTGCAGCTATTGGTATTCCGGCTCTATCTGCATATCGGAAAAGAGAAGGAATACGAAAGGGAAAAGCAGCTTATGGAGATGAACCAAAGGCTGCTGGAACGAAATCTGGAGATTTTGGAGGATTCTGTGGAGACAAGCAGAAGAATCCGGCATGATGTCAGGCATCACAATGCGGTGATCGCAGAGTACGCGCGTCTGGGGCAGGTACAGGAGCTGCTGCAGTATGTTAAGGAATATCAAAAAGAGACAGAGGCACATACCTCGGAGACGATCTGCGCAAATATGGCGGTGAACCATGTGCTTTGTGCATATACAAGGAAGGCGCGGAAGGAGCAGATCAAAGTAATCTTTGACGTCAGCCTGGATAAGTATGTGGCGATTCCGAATATTGATCTGATTACGATACTTGCCAATGCCTATGAGAATGCGATTTATGGCTGCATTGAGGTAAAAAAGCAGAATACGGGCAGAGAATGCGTGATCTATTTAAAGATTCAGAGGAAGAAAAACAAGCTGGCTGTATTTTGCAGCAATACATGCAGAATGGAAACAGAGCTTAAGGACGGCAAGCCAAAGCCTGAATTTACAGGCGGCATTGGTGTGTTAAGTATTATTAAAACGGCGGAAAAATATGAAGGGGAATATGATTTTCAAAACAACAATGGGGTGTTTGTGTTTCGGCTTGTGCTTAAGATTCCGCAGACGGAGGCGGATGAAATATAGTGGTGTAGGGTGAACGGGGGTGTATTTGGAAGGGACGCTGGGAGAGGGGATGGGCACACCCTGGCTGCGTCCGTTCCAGAATGGTAAGAATCTCTAGGTATTCTGCTGGAACGTTGTGGCTGTGCACGGTCGCGGCACCTAGTTCGCTGCCTGCCGGCAGCTAAAGGTGCCGCTTGGCTGCGCCCCTGGTTGTTTTGCAGAATACCAAGAGCTTCTAACTATTCTTCCAAAGCCGCAGCCAGGGTGTGCCCATCCCCTCTCCCGGCTGTATTTCGCAAGTGCTACTAAAACAAGCCTGATATTTGTGCGCTGTAGTATTAAAAACGTTTATGGTTTTGGTCAGGGCTGTCTGATTCCGTAGGTGTTTGCGAGAAAGACAATTTTTTTTGCCCAATTTGCGTGTGTTTTTTGCTCGTTCATTCGTTCTCGTGTGGAACTGGCGCATACGGCGAAAGGCGAGTGGCTGTCCCATTGCAGAATGTTTTGGGCGTCGTCGTAGTCTTTTTGGGTAACTGCGTAGGCGTTATTGACAACTGGGATCTGGTTTGGATGGATTACGGTTTTGCCGGTAAATCCGCACAGCTTGTCGTCGGCAAGCTCGCTGATAAGCCCTTCCTTCCAGCCGCTGCCGCTGTAGTATTCCCATACCGCGCCGGATACGACGTAGTCCATGCCGTAGACGGTCAAAATATCAGAAAAAATATCCGCGACCGGGCGAATGCGGTGGATGGATTCATCTACATGGCGCCGGAACGAAAACAAATGGCACAAATCGTTGCCGCCGACGCGGATATTCAGCACAAGCTCTTCCACATGGGAGAGCTTTTCTTTTAGTGTATACAAGACGTCATAGCGGCTGCGCAGGTCTATAAGGCACGCGCTCTCATAAATAGGCATCAGGTACAGTGTCCTGGCAAGCTGTTCGTTGGCGGTGATTACTTGCTGTATGTAGGCATCCGCGTTTTCCGGTGAAAATTTTGGAATAATAAAACCGGTGATTAATGCCTCGTCCTCTCCAAGCAGGCGGATGATACGCCCGATTTGCTTTGGGCAGCGTACGCGGATAAAGATCTTTGGTACGTAGAAGGCAGCGTGCTCCATCGTGTGGCGGATCTGGCAGACGGAGGCTTTCAGGCAGCGCTCCGCTTCTTCTACATGCGCATCGCCAATCGTATCTTCCAGACAAAGCGCAAGAGAAAAGCGTCTGCCAAATTGCTGCCCGATAATGGAAGCGGCGATTGTTTCCCGGTTTGCCGGGCAGTATAAAAGTGCACCGACGCTGTAGTAGATCGATGAATTTTTCATAGGATACTCCTTTTATATTGCTGTTCACTGGGAATACCAGTGAAAGGTTTTGTATTTCAGTATAGCCATTGTTGGAGTATTATGCAAGAAGGGAACATATGTTTTGCTGTTTGCCGTTTATTGTTGACAAGATACTTTTCTAATGATATTCTTGGATATAGTAATATGATGATGATAAAAGATACTATTCAATACCGCGATCACTTTTATCATCAAGCAGTGAAAAAGACACTTTGGTTGTTAGATTAGATCTGGGATCGGAAAAATGATAAAATACAGACATAATTATATAGTAGCGACATCGCCTGAGAGCTTTGCACAGATCAGGTGTGGTGTCCATAACGGCGTGCGGGATGTCTGCTTTGTGCGGCTGCTTGGCAGGAGTGAGAAGCTTGACCGGCAGGTGCTTTTGATGGATCAGGAGCTGAACCGCAGGATGCAGGCAGGAGAGCTTTATTACCGCAGGATCGCAAGCCTGCCTGGACTAACGGCGCAGGAAGAGATCGCTTATTATACGGACTGTTATGAACAGTGGGCGGGGGCGCCCGGGACAAGAAAAGAAATCCATACAAAGGGCACAGACAGGACGCAGGCAGAGCTGCTTGGCACGGCGTGTGCGTCGGTGTTGCAGTGCTACCAGCGCGGGAAGGCGGCTGTGACGGAGTCGATGCGCAGAAACTTTGCCGTCAAGCTGCTTTACTGGTTTGATACGGTTTGCGGCGGAAATACGCAGTGGAGCGGAGAAGGATGCAGGAAAATTGTGGCGGAAAATGTATGCAGGGAGCAGGAGTATTTGTTTTACTATTTTCTGACGCTGACAGGATGCGACGTTTTGCTGCTGCAAAGCGCCGGCGACCCGTTGAACGAGCAGTTGAAAGGCTTGTCGAAAGAGGTGCGGATCGGGCAGTTTGGCGCACAAAAGCTGCCGCAGCCAAACTGCCCAAAAGCAGCAGGCGCAAAGGGGCAGGAAAAGCTTGTAGTCAAGATCCCAGAGCGAAACAGGAAAAAACGGGAAAAAAGCTTTGAGGAGCTGGCGGCGCTTGCTTCCTCGATTGTGTTGATTTTAGTCCACGATGCGAAGGGCGAGGTGATTGGCACCGGCTCTGGCATTATGGTCGGAAGCGGCGGGTACATATTGACAAATGACCATGTAGTAAGGGGCGGCGCTTCGTATTTGGTACGTATTGAAAATGACGATCAGGTATACCATACAGACGAGCTGATTAAATACAATCCGCTGCTGGATCTGGCTTTGCTGCGTATTGAGCGGCGCCTGGCGCCGATTCCGATTTATGGCGGCGAAAAAAAGCCAGTGCGCGGCCAGGCGGTTGCGGCGATCGGCAGCCCGCTCGGATTGTTTAATTCGATTTCAGACGGCATTATATCCGGGTTTCGCACGATTGACGGGGTGGATATGATACAGTTTACAGCGCCGATTTCCCAGGGCAGCTCGGGCGGCGCCGTGTTAAATATGTACGGGGAAGTGATTGGGATCAGTACGGCAGGGTTTGACCGGGGACAAAATATCAACCTTGCGGTCGGGTATGAAAGCATCCGCCTGTTTATACAGGGATTTCGCTGATTGCAGGCAGAGTGGAAAATGGATAATCAGAATGTGAATGAAGGTGGCAGTGGATGTTCCAGCATAAGAAAATTCAAAATCTGAACGACTTTTTTAAAAACCAAAGCGAACGGGAGAGCGCCGGGGTCTATTTTTACAGGATCAACGGCTATTCGGAGGAGATCGGCGGCTTTATCCGTGCTTATTATGAAGCGGCGCGCAAAAACGGTGTCGTGATCGAAGGTAAGCTGCAAAATCCAGATGAAAAAAACCTGTCTTATTATTATGAGGTAATGGGCATTGATTTTATGCTGAGCACCGGATTTATCGGTTCCAGCTTAAAAAAGTGGCTGCCTAGGATGAATGACAGGCAGCGGGAAAATGTGGCGCTTAGCTTGTATGATGCGCTGTTTTTGCTGCAAAAGGAAGGCAAGAACGAGCATATGCTGAAAAACGCCTATACGAAATGCATGTGCTGGCTGTACTACCGGTTTGAGCGCATTGTAAACCAGTTGGGGGAAAATACGCTGCCAAAGATCCTGTATGAGGGCGCCGTCAGCCAGTATGAGCTGATGATTTTATCGATTTTGTCCAATGCGGGCTGTGATGTCGTGCTGTTGCAGTACGCAGGAGACGCGGCGTATTTAAAGCAGGACGCGCTGTCGCAGTATTCGTATGAATTAAAGCTGCCTGGGATGGCGCCGTTTCCGCCGGAGTTTTCCTTAAAGCAGGTACGCGAACAGATGCAGGAAGCGTCAAATCGGGAAAGGCTGTATGGAATACCGCCAAAGCGCAAAAACTGCACCAACGCGTGGATGGAAGGCAATGTACTGGCGGATCTGAAAAAAAGTCCGGCGCAGCGCGGCGATGATCCGGCGTTTTATTATAACGGTTTTTGCAGAATCAACGGCGCCGAGGATAAACTGGCGTATGCAAATGAATTGTACCAGTTTCAGTTGGACTTAAAAAATAGCGGGCGTACGATGGTAATTGTAAACGAAAGCCTGGGGCGTCCTGCAATGGAGGAAATTGCCGCTGTCCGCAGGAACCATTATACAAAGCCGGAACAGTTGGTTATGGATCTGTCTTCGAATATCAATGTGCGCGATACGTCCAGTGTAGAGCTACAGCGCATGATGGTGCGCGCGTTTGTGGATGTGATGCTTGCAAGGATACAGGAACTGGGGCAGGCGCTGAATCTGAACAAGCTGACCAATCAGGCAGTCTGCCTGCTTTGCTTTTTAAAGCGATACGAGGGCAGGCTGTTTGCCGGATGGAAAGAAAACGACGTCTCCTGCTTTATTTATATGGGCGGGTGCCAGGATGAGAGCGAAGCGTTGTTTTTCCGGTTTCTGGCAAGGCTTCCGGTCGATGTGCTGATTCTATGCCCCGACCTTGCGCGGCGCTGCTGCCTGAAAGACCGGCTGCTGTATGAGGTACATTATGAGCAGTCACTGCCGCTATCGGTGTTCCCGGAGGAAAATACAAACGTCGTGATTGGTACGGCGGCATATCATGCAGAACGTGAGCTGGATACGCTGATGTACGAAGGCAGCGGCATTTACCGGGAAAAACAGTATGAAAAGGCAAATACGGTTATTTTGCAGACGATGTATGAAGAAATAGGCATTCTCTGGAAAGAAGAGGTGAAATACAGGCCGAGCTTTACGACGGCAAAGGACGAGGTGCATATCCCGGTGATTTTTGCGAAAGTATCCGGCGTAAAAGACGGGCTTGTGCAGCCGTATTGGAGGTTTATCAGGGAGCTGGTGACAGAGGATACCTTTGTCATCAAATCGGCGCCGTTTATAGAGCCCACGGCGCCGAACCCGGTGCGTGCCTATGCGGCGGAGTTTTATAAAAACGGCAGGCTTTTAAAGGATAAGATCAAATCTCATGCCAGTTATCCGTACGGCCATTTAAGAGAGGAGATCCAGGATTATATACTGAGCAAATTAAAGCTGCTGATTGACCAAAAGGTGATTCGCGGGACGTTTGAAAACGGGACAGAATATGCGGTGATCGCAACTGTTTTGAATCTGCCAAAGGAGATTGTCAGGCTGATCCAGAAGTTTGACTTTACGAAAAAAAATCCGAAGCTTCTGTATATCCATACGACAGAGGCGATGATTTCTCTGGAGGATACGATTTTAACGGCGTTTTTAAACCGGATTGGATTTGATATTGTTTTTTTTGTACCGACGGGCTATCAGAATGTGGAAAAGTATTTTAACCGCAAAATTATGGAAGAACACCAGATCGGGGAGTATTTGTATGACCTGCATGTGCCGAATTTAGAAGGCAATTTGCAGCGTACGCGGATATCATGGCGTGACAGGTTATTCAAGAGAAAGTAAGGAGAGGAAAAGCGAAATGGGATTGGATTTTGGCAAAACAGCGGCAATGCCGGCACAGGCGGCAGATACCAAAAATGAAATTGAAGTGGTGCAGCAGTATGATATTGTAGCGGACAGGGAGCAGATGAACGCGGCGCTTACCGGGTCTAAGGAGGTAGACGACCTGACAAGCACGATTGAGGTGCATAACCTTGAAACGATCGTATCGTTTGGAGCGGAGGCGGCAGAGGAGATTTCAAAAGCATCCGATGTCGTATTAAACAGCATGAGCCTGTCGCAGGTCGATCAGTCCAGCCAGATGTTAAATACGCTTGCAAAGATTATGGATCAGTTTGACATTGAGGAGATTCAGGAACATCCGGGGCGTTTTAAAAAGCTGTTTGGGAATATGCGCAAGCAGTTGGAAAAGATTTTAGATAAATACCATACGATGGGCGATGAGGTGGATAAGATCTATGTGCAGCTCAAACAATATGAATCTGAGATCAAGCAGGCAAACCGCAACCTGAACCAGATGTTTGAGGCAAACGTGAACTACTATCACGAGCTGGTGCGTTATATTCTTGCCGGAGAGCAGGGATGCCAGGAATTACAGGCGTATATTGCGCAAAGGGAAGCAGAGATGGCTTCCAGCGGCGATACGTCGATCCAGTTTGAGCTTACGAGCTTAAACCAGGCGTTGATGATGTTAGAGCAGCGTACGCAGGACTTGCGGACAGCGGAAAGCGTGGCGATGCAGTCGATCCCGATGATTAAGACGATGGAGTTTAGCAATATGAACCTTGTGCGCAAGATCAATTCGGCGTTTATTATTACGCTTCCGGTATTTAAGCAGGCGCTTGCACAGGCGATTATGTTAAAAAGGCAGCGTGTGCAGGCAGAAGCGATGTCTGCGCTGGATCAAAAGACGAATGAGCTGCTTGTAAAAAATGCGCGCAATACCGTCGAACAGTCTAAGTATACCGCGCAGCTTGCATCCGGCAGCTCCATCAAAATCGAAACGTTGGAAACGACATGGAAGACGATCGTTACAGGCATTGAAGAAACAAGGCAGATCCAGGAGCAGGCAAGGAAGCAGCGCGTAGAAGACCAGGCAAGGCTTGAAAATATCAAAAAAGAATTTCAGTCGATGTACCATATGCCGGATCAGAAAAAAATCTGATTAAAGGAAGGATTTTCAATGGTATTGTTTTGTACAGATCTTGACCAAACGCTGATTTATTCTTATAAGCATGAGATCGGGGACAGGAAGCGCTGTGTGGAAATCTACCAGGGACGGGAAGTTTCTTATATGACGGATGCGACGCTGCGGCTTTTGACAGAGCTGCAAAAGGATGCCTGCATTGTGCCGGTAACGACCAGGACAGTCGAGCAGTATGAGAGGATTACGCTTGGAACGGGAAAGATCCGGTATGCGCTCGTATGCAACGGCGGGGTGCTGTTAAAGGACGGCAAAAAAGATCCGGCATGGTATCAGCAGTCTTTGGAACTGGTAAAAGACGCCCGGCATACACTGGCGCAGGCGGCAGCGTATCTGGAGACGGAAGCGGGCAGGACGCTGGATGTGCGCCTGATCGAAGGGCTGTTTGTATTTACAAAGTGCAGGTGCCCGCAGGATGTGGTAAAACGCCTGAAACAAAAGCTGCGGTTACCAGATGTAAATATCTTCTGCAACGGGGAAAAAGTGTATGTCGTTCCTAAAATACTAAACAAAGGGGCAGCCGTAGCGCGGCTGCGGGAACAGGTCAGGGCAGACGCGGTACTGGCGGCAGGGGACAGTGCGTTTGACCTGCCGATGCTTACAGCGGCAGATTTTGCAGCAGCGCCTGCACAATGCGGCTGGAAGGGGCTGCCCTGCCATGTGCAGGTGATGCCCGGAAAAAAAGTTTTTTCGGAAGAACTGTTAGAAGCGATGCAGCGGTATCTTTTGCACATCTTATAAAAATCACGGGTGATTCTGCCTGCAAGCGGGATCATCCGTGATTTTTTGTCAGCTTGTTGTATTTGCAATATCTCCATACAGATATTGGTGCATCTGTATCGTTTTTGCGATTGTCTCTAACAGTACCGGCACATCGATGGGCTTTGGCAGGTGTGCGTCCATGCCGCTTTCAATCGATTTGCGCTTGTCGCTTTCAAAGGCGTCGGCGGACAGCGCGATAATTGGAATGCGGGCGAGCAGCTCATTGTTCAGCCTGCGGATTGCCTTTGTCGCCTGCCTGCCGTTCATAACAGGCATCTGGATATCCATCAGGATCAGTGCATATTCGTCAGGAGCTGCTTTTTTCATCATTTCAACAGCGATGCTGCCGTTTTCGGCGGTGTCCACGACAAATCCAAGCCCTTCTAGTATCGCGGTTTCGATTTCGAGATTGATCTCATTGTCCTCCACAAGCAGGATCTTGCTTTTGGACAAATAGGCGATCGTATCGTCGACACTCATCGTAACGGGGAACGGATGGTTCTGCGTTTTCAGGCGCAGGGTAACGGTGAAACGGCTGCCGGTGCCGACGCTGCTTTGCACATCGATCGAGCCGCCCATCACGTTAAGGATATTTTTTACGATCGTAAGCCCAAGCCCTGTGCCGATTACGCCGCTGAACGTCGTGTTTTTCTCACGTTCAAACGGGTCATAAATGCGGCTTAAAAATTCCGGGCTGATGCCGATGCCGTTGTCTTCGATGACAAACTGGTATACGGCAAGGTCATTTGGCAGCGTGTTCAGTTCGGCGGCGCTGATTGTTACCGTACCGCCGTTTGGTGTGTATTTAACTGCATTATGTACCAGATAGGTAAGCAGCTTTTCCAGTTTATCCTTATCTGCGTAGATATCGAAATGGATCAGCCGCGAGATGTTGAGCGCAATCGCAATCTCTTTTTCCTTTGCCAGAGGCAGCAGCGCATTTTTCACATTTTTTAAGATGTCCTTTAAGCTGCATTTAGTCTCTGTAATACGAATATCGTCTGAATCCGTCCATGCGATTTCTAGTACTTTGTCTATCAGGTCAAGAAGCTGCTCGCTCGAAGCGTTGATTTTGTCCAGATAGTAAGTAAGCAGATCCGGGTCATGCAGCTTGTCCTTTGCCAGCGCGGTAAAGCCGAAAATGGCATTGAGCGGCGTGCGCATGTCATGGGACATATTAGAAAGAAACGCGTTTTTTGCAGTAATGGCAAGGTTTGCGTTGTTCAGAGCTTCTTCCAGAAGCTGCTTTTGCTCGATTTCACGCTTGACCTCATCGTCTACCCGGCGGAAGCCAAGGACGATCTGCGAAATGTGCTCGCTGCTTCCTACATTTACGATCCGAAGCTGCAAGTACTGTGTTTCGAAAGATTTTATTACGCGGTAATTGATATAATAGGTCTTTTGGGCTTCCAGCTTGCTGCGGATATATGCGATCGTCGTCTGGCTGGCGACGGTTTCTTTGTCTTCTGGGTGCACCCAGACGTTGGTATAGTTTGAGGTAAACCAGGTGAAGCTGCGGGCAGCGGAAGTATTTTCAAATTGCCGGATCGTCCGGTTGCTCAGCCGGTAAGGAAGTATTTGATCTTGGTCGAGATCTGCGTATAAAATGGAATCGTAGTTGATGCTCAGCCCTTCGATCACTTCTAAGCGGCGCAGGTGCTCCTGGTTAAAGACGTTCATCTCGCTGCGGTACTTTTCAAGCTGTCTTTTCAGCTCATGTTCTTTTAACTGCTGCTTTTTCAGGTCTGCCTGCCGCTGTTCCCGTTTTTCCGTGGCGTCGCTGATAAATACATAAAAAATATCGCCGATCGAATCGGTATGAATAAAGTGCCCGTAATCTTCGATCCAGCGGATCTGTCCGTCTTTGCGGCGAATCCGGTACTCTACATAATCCAGATCGTACTGGCTTGCCGTAATCTGCTCTTTAATGCTTTGCTCTACGACAGCAAGATCGGGCGGATAGACAAACCCTTGAAAGGAGTTTTTGGTTAGCTGTCTGAATTCGCTTAGCGTATCGCACTGGCAGATGCGCAGCAGCGCTTTGTTTGCATAAATGATTTTTTCCTGATCGTCTGCGTGGTAGATCAAAAATCCGCCTGGCATTTCATCGATAAAACGGATAATTTCACAGGCTGTCCGAATATTGTATGTATCCACAGAGTCGCTTTTGGGGATACTTAACAGAGACTGAATATACGTAAACAGGTCAGGATCTAGTTTTTGTTCGTTCATTGTAAAACACTCCCCCTGAGTTATTTCCTATTTTCTATTTAGGATTTATTACATATTGTATCAGTGTAACATAAAAAGGGGGCGCTGTCATTAATTAAGACATATTTTTTTAGAAGAAACAGATGTTAAAAGTGGATTACAGGAAGGGACGCCGGGAGAGAGGATGGGCATACCCTGGCTGCGTCCGTTCCAGAATGCTAAGAAGCCCTAAGTATCCTGCTGGTACGCTGTGGCGGCGTCCGGTCGCGGCACCTAGTTCGCTGCCTGCTGGCAGCTAAAGGTGCCGCTTGGCTGCGCCCCTGGGTTTTCCGCAGAATACTAAGGACTTCTAAGCATTCTTCCAAAGCCGCCGCCAGGGTATGCCCATCCTCTCTCCCGGCTGTTCTTCGTAAGTGTTACTAAAATTCTAACATCTGATCGAACTTTATTTTTGATAATGGGATTGATCCTTCTTTGTTCGTTTTTGATTGATACAATAGCATCTTTTATAGTTTTTAGTTAAGTCTATTAAATTGTCAGAATAAAGAATACAGCTACCAAAACTAACTATAAGTTATAATACCCTCCCTTTTCTTGGCGTCCCTTTTATATAGTAATTTACAAAAGCAATTCAAATTTGTGTGCGTCTATTCTGTATCTTTTTTGTGATTTTAGGAAACACTGTATAAAACGAACCGTCGGGCGTGCTTATTTTCGTAACATTTACGAAGAACAGCCGGGAGAGGGGCTGGGCACACCTTGGCGGCGGCTTTGGAAGGATGGTTAGAAGCCCTTAGTATTCTGCGGAAAACCCAGGGGCGCAGCCAAGCGGCACCTTTAGCTGCCGGCAGGCAGCGAACTAGGTGCCGCGACCGGACGCAGCCACAGCGTGCCAGCAGAATGCTTAGGGATTCTTAGCATTCTGGAACGGACGCCGCCAAGGTGTGCCCATCCCCTCTCCCGGCGTCCCACCCTGAAAAACTGAAAAAAACAATGCCAACCAATTCGCTCTGGAATATGGAAAAATGGAAGAATATGGGAAAATGATAGTGACAGCAGTTCGTAACTGTGATACAATTAAAAATAACATTTTTTGTTAATCATATTTTGACAGGAGGAAACAATTATGCCGATTAATTTATCAAAAGGCCAGAAGGTTGACCTGACAAAAGGCAATCCAAGCCTGAAAAACATTATGGTAGGATTGGGCTGGGATGTGAACGCATTTGATTCCGGTGCGGATTTTGACCTGGACGCGGCAGCGTTTATGGTTGGCGCAAACGGAAAGTGCCCGACAGAAAAGGAATTTGTTTTTTATGGCAATCTGGAGCATACCAGCGGTGCGATCAAGCATATGGGCGATAACCTGACCGGGGCGGGCGAAGGCGATGACGAGCAGATCCAGGTAGATCTTGCAAAAATCCCGGCAAATGTGGAAAAGGTGGCATTTACGGTAACGATCTATGATTCGGATGTCAGAAGGCAGAATTTTGGACAGGTTTCCAATGCGTTTATCAGGATTGTGGATGAGGCGACAGGCACGGAGCTGATTCACTATGACCTGGGCGAGGATTTTTCGATCGAGACGGCAGTTGTTGTCGGGGAACTGTATCGGCATAACGGGGAATGGAAGTTTAATGCGATCGGCAGCGGTTTCCAGGGCGGACTGGCGGCGCTATGCGCGCATTATGGAATAGAGACGGCTTAAAAAGAGATAGCAGGAGGAGAAGAAATGCCAGTAAGTTTGCAAAAGGGACAAAAAGTAAGCCTGACAAAAGGCAATCCGGGACTGAAAAAAGTCGTTGTCGGGCTGGGCTGGGATGTAAACCAGTTTGATACAGGCGGGGATTTTGATTTGGATGCGGCTGCGTTTCTGTTGACAGACAGCGGAAAAGTGTCCAGGCAGGAGGATTTTATTTATTTTGGAAATCTGACACACCCGTCAGGCAGCGTGCAGCATATGGGTGATAATCTGACCGGAGCGGGCGAGGGCGACGACGAGCAGATTCGGGTCGATCTTTCCAAAGTGCCGGAGCACATTACAAAAATCGCGTTTACGGTAACGATCTATGAGCCGGAGCAGCGGCGCCAGAATTTTGGCCAGATTAACAACGCGTTTATCCGTATTTATAACGAAGATACAGGAGAAGAAATGCTGCGCTATGACCTGGGCGAAGATTTTTCGATCGAAACAGCCGCCGTATTTGGCGAAGTATATAAAAATGGCAGCGAATGGAAGTTTAACGCGATCGGCAGCGGCTACCAGGGCGGATTAAAGGCGCTTTGCACGCAGTATGGCATCGACGCAGAATAAAGAAAAATAAAGGAGGCAGTAAGAATGTCAGTAAGTTTGCAAAAAGGCCAGAAGGTCAGCCTGTCAAAAGAACATGCGGGATTGTCCAAGATGATGGTCGGCCTTGGCTGGGATGAAGCACAAAAGGCAAAGGGCGGATTTTTCGCGCCAAAGCCAAAGCCGATTGACTGTGACGCGTCCGCGCTGCTGTTAAAAAACGGCAGGCTTTGTGATAAGTCGGATATTATTTATTTTGGAAACCTCGGCCATAAATCGGGCGCAATCCAGCATATGGGCGACAATTTAACCGGGGCAGGCGAAGGCGACGATGAGCAGATCCTTGTAGACCTTAGCAAGATTCCGGCTGAGTACGACCGGATTGTGATGGTTGTCAATATTTATCAGGCGGTGCAGCGCAAGCAGCACTTTGGAATGATTCAAAACGCGTTTATCCGTCTTATAGACCAGAGAAACAATGCGGAGATGTGCAAGTATAACCTGACCGATGATTATTCCGGCATGACGGCATTGATTTTCGGCGAGATTTACCGGCATAACGGTGAGTGGAAGTTCAACGCGATCGGGCAGGCAACGACCGATCCGGGGCTTGGCGAGCTGGCGAACCGTTATATCTAATATGTTAAAAACAACAGGAAACTGGAGGACAGATTACTTATGAAATTTAATGGGCTGACAGATCAGGAGGCGGAAGAGTCCCGCAGAAAATACGGATCAAACGAGATCCCGGATTCTGAACCGACGACTTTCTGGGAAGAGTTCAAGGAAACCTTTGATGACCCTATGATTAAAGTACTGCTTGCGATTGCGGCGCTTATGATCGTAATGTTTTGCTTTGGCTATGCGGAGATCTATGAACCGCTTGGTACGATTGTGGCAGTGCTGATCGTAGCCTTTGTGTCAGCAAAAACAGGTGTGGCAAGTGATACAAAGTACAGAGAATTAAAAGACAGCACCAAAAAGGACGAATGTAAAGTCTACCGTAACGGGGAAATCACGGTCATCAATGTGGATGATGTCGTAACAGGCGATAAGGTGCTGTTGCAGTCCGGCAATAAAATCCCGGCGGACGGCGTTTTAGTCTCCGGCTCGCTGCGGGTGGACAATTCGGCACTAAACGGTGAAGCCGAAGAATGCAAAAAGACGCAGGCAGACGAAAGCTTTGCGCTGCCGGATGATATTACAGGCGATACGTTTGTCGATGCACATTCGCTGTTTCGCGGCGCCGTCGTATTTGACGGAGAGGGTATTTTAGATGTCAGGAAAGTCGGCTTAAAGACGATGATGGGCAGGATGGCAGAGGAGATGCAGGAATCTGAGCCGGATTCGCCGTTAAAAGTCAAGCTTTCAAAGCTGGCGAAGCAGATCTCGACGTTTGGCTATATCGGAGCGATTGCGATTTCTGTTTTGTATTTTGTGCATTTTGTGTCTTTGGCTGGCGGCATATCGGCATATTTTGGCAACGGCATTGAAGTGATCTTGCAGGATATTATTCGTGCGGTTTCACTGGCAGTCGTTATTATTGTCTGTGCAGTGCCGGAAGGGCTGCCGTTAATGATCTCTCTCGTCTTGATGCAGAATACGAGCAAAATGCTAGACCACAACGTACTTGTAAGAAAAGCGGAAGGGATTGAAACCGCGGGTTCTTTAAATATTTTGTTCAGTGATAAGACGGGTACGATTACAAAGGGGATGCTGGAAGTTGTGGATTTCTTTACGGCAGACGGCAGTTCGATAGCCATACCACAGCTCGCAAGCCATATCAAAATAAAAGAAATGTTAGACCTTGCGATCGGCAAAAACACACAGTCGCTGTTTGATGCGTCGCATAAGGTCATCGGCGGAAACGCCACCGACCAGGCGCTTATGAAGTTTATGGGCGAAGAAGCGTTTCATGCGGTCAATGCAAAGCAGGAATATGCGGTTACGGCAAGCCAGGGCTTTAATTCTGCAAATAAATTCAGCCAGGCAAGGATTGACTATGTCGGCAAGACGTTTTATAAAGGCGCGCCGGAAAAGCTGCTTGCACAGGCGTCAAAATATCTGGATGCCGACGGCAATGAAAAAGAACTCGACCAGGCGGCTTTGAATCAAAAAATCGATGCGCTGGCATCAAAGGCAATGCGTGTGCTTGCGTTTGGTTATTCAAGCAAACCGCTTGTGGAAAACACGATTAACGATGACCTTGTAATTATCGGGCTGGTAGGCATCCGCGACGATGTGCGGCCAGAAGCAAGAGACGCGATCCACCAAGTGCAGGAGGCTGGCATCCAAGTCGTAATGATTACCGGCGACAGGCTGGAAACCGCCATTGCAATCGCAAAAGACGCAGGGCTTTTAAAAAGCGATAAAGACCGTGCGATCTCTTCGGCACAGTTAAATGAAATGTCGGATGAAGAAGTGAAAAAATTGATCCCGGATATCCGTGTGATCGCAAGGGCGCTGCCGACGGACAAATCCAGAATGGTGCGCCTGTGTCAGGAGATGAACCTCGTAGTCGGCATGACAGGCGACGGCGTCAACGATTCCCCGGCATTAAAGCGCGCAGATGTGGGATTTGCAATGGGCAGCGGCACAGAAGCCGCAAAAGAAGCCGGCAAGATCGTAATTTTGGATGATAATTTCAAATCCATCAAAGACGCGATCTGGTATGGCAGGACGATCTACCACAATATTTTGAAGTTCTGCAAGTTCCAGTTGGTGATCAATGTAGCAGCGGTAATAGTCAGCGCGATTGCGCCGTTTTTCGGTGTCGAAGAGCCGCTGAAAGTCACACATTTACTGTTTGTCAACCTTGTAATGGACAGCCTGGGCGCGATTATGCTCGGCAATGAGCCGGCGCTTGAGAAATATATGACCGAAAAGCCAAGGCGCAGAGATGAAAGCATTGTCAGCAAAAAGATGATGGCGCAGATTGTGACGATGGGCGCGTGGCTGACCGTTTTAAGCTTTATCTACCTCAAGCATCCGTTCTTTATCGGACTGTTTGCCAATGAAGAACAGCACCTGACCGGGTATTTTGTACTGTTTATTGTCAGCGCGCTGTTTAACGGATTTAATGTCAGAGATGACTCCTTTGCGATCTTTAAAGGACTGAATGAAAATACCGGATTTATCAAGGTATTTATTACGATTCTTGTCGTACAGGCGTTAATTGTAAACGCAGCGCTGATTCCGTTTACGGTATTTACGTGGATCGGAAATATGTTTAGCTGCGTGCCGTTTGGTATTACAGGATGGGTTACAGTAATAGTGCTTGGCGCTACAATGATTCCGGTAGACCTGGTGCGCAAGGCTGTTGTTGGAAGCGGGAAAGAATAAGAACAGAATTTCGTTGATATTTTGAGAAATTCAGTGTATGCTGTAATTAAGAAATTCGGTTGCTATAAATTAAATACTGGATTTCTGGCAAAACAGTTATCGTAGATGTTACGAATCATTTAAAAAATCGTTGTAATAGAGAGGGTAGGTAACTATCCTCTCTTTCTATACAATTAGGAGAAATATATGAAGTGGCTGACGATTGATGAAAATTATCTGAGAGGATTTGAAATAATGTGGTCGCAATCCCATTAGCTTTAGATGATGGGTTAAGACCACAAAACTAACGGTTGCCACAGTATTATATGTTTCCAATTCCAAAATATTTATATTAGGAGCTACAGTATAAGAATTTAGAGAACTACCGGTCATTTGAGAGTATGGAAGAAAAGAGCAAGTCAGTATATCCCTGCCACATGTCCATGACAGGGATATATTATTTTAATCCATACGAACCTGAATCCCGCCCCTGCGTTCTGTCGGCTGCACAACGACGGAAACAGGCTGGTTTCCGCTCCATTCAAATGCATACGATTCCCCGGAAGCCTGCCCGATAAAGGTCTTCCAGTTGATGTCTGCCTTGATCTGCGGGTCGCAGTAACCGGACTGGCTCATCCAGCAGATCACAGCGTCCGGGTCGACGGACAGGGTATTGCGGCTTTGGATATTGCTTAAGACGATCGGGTTGCCGTTGGAGAGGATTGCGGCATAGGAGTTGTTGCCGTTTCCGGTCAGCAGCGTCGTCGCAAAGCCTTTTTGAGACAGGACGCCGCAGCCAAGAAAACGGACTTCGTAATGGCATTCCTGTGTAAAGGCAAGTATATTTTCTGATTCTACAGATATGACTTCGCCTGGCGCCAGCTTGTAAATAACGACATGCTGGCTGTCTACGGCGTAATAGGTGACCGAATTTCCGTTTAACATCACTTTCATTAACGGGATATTTTCTCCGGTCACACGCCGCACCAGGGAGCCGAAGGCTGCCTGTGCAAAATTATTCTGCGGCCCGAGCAGCAGTTTTTCAAACTTATAATTTTTTCCTCCCGGGCTGTCGCCGGCGATAAAGGAGCCTGCCTTTGCAATCAGCGTATCGCTGCCGCTGCATGTGACTTTTAATGTCAGTTCGTTGATCGTTTCAAATGTTAACATAATAAGAAGTCCTCCTAATCACTTACTTCTACGCCGTAAAGGGCACAAAGCCCGGCAAGGTCTTTTGCTACGCCGTTTCCGACGGCGTTAAATTTCCAGCTTCCGTTGTGCTGGTAAATCTCGCCGATCATCATAGATATTACGTTGGAATAATATTCGGTCATCTGGAAGCTGACACATTCTTTGCCCTGTGCGTCCAGAATACGGATATAAGCGTCTTTGATCATGCCAAAGTGGAGCCTTTTGGCAAAGGCTTCATGGATCGTCAGTACAAATACAATTTTTTTCACGCTTGTGTTTAATTTTTGAAAATCAATCGTAATAAGCTCCCGGTCTGCGGCGCCTGCGGCTTTCAACTGGCAGCTTCTGTCCGGGCTTTTTGCCTGTCCGTAAAAGACAAACCAGGAATCGCCGATGACTTTGCCGCTGCCGCCAAGCAAAAAGGCAGATACGTCTACGTCACACTGTGCGTTTAACGTATTCCAGCCAAAACAGGCTGTGAGGCTTGTATTGCTAACAGGAAGCGGGGTTTTCTGCCCTTTTTGCACAGGCTTTGCAAACGCAGGCAGCTTGCGTTCACGCGGCACCGCGGTTTGTGCTGCGGCGCGGGTTACAGTCTCTGCATGTGGACGCGGATGCGGCGGGGAAGCCGGCTGTGCGGCGCGCCGTGCCGCGGGCGGCTTGTTTAATGTCGTAATGGTTTGTGCGCAAAGCGCGCTTTGCGTTCGTGCCTGGTTGATGGATAATATAGAATTTTGATCCGTGGCGCCTTTGGATTTCATAGCAATAGGTATCATGATGCCTCCTGGTCTTTTTGTACATTGCAGATGTTTTTTTTATCATAGCTTATATTTTTGGGAATTGCAACAATTTTCAGGCAGGAATGAATTGCTTCTATCCGGTTTATCCTATATAATATAAAACGCAGAAAAATCAAAGGAAGGAAAACAGAGGAGAAAATGACATTTTTTACGGTATTTTTTCAGATGCTGGCGCTTTTGATTATGATTGGCGCCGGATATTTTGTGACAAAAAAGGGGATGCTGGATGCACATACAAATAACCAGATGTCGGATTTGATTGTGAATATTTTTAATCCGATGCTGGTGCTGGCAAGCGCGGCAAATTCGGTAGGGCAGATTTCGCTTGCTGCGATGAAGCTTGCGGGAATCATTGCTGTGGGGATGTTTCTGGCATTTATCATTGCAGGCATGGTGCTGTCGCCGCTGTTTGAAAAGGACAGGGAGCTAAGGAAGATCTTCCAGTTGATGTTTGTCTTTTCCAATGTGGGATTTATTGGCATCCCGGTGATATCTAGTATTTTTGGCGCGGAGTACGTTGTCTATGTCTCGGAATTTATGCTTGTTTATACGCTGGTATTTTATACGTACGGCATTGCGCTGATGGACGGGAAGTTTTCAAAAGACTCGCTGCGTGCGATGGTGAATCCGGGAACGATTGCCGGGCTGCTCGCAATGGCGGTCATTCTTTTTGAAATACAGCTTCCAGAGTTTCTAAACACGGCGGTCACGTATCTTGGAAACGTAACTTCACCGATGGCGCTTGTAGCAGTCGGGTTTGCACTGGCGGATTCGGATATCAAAAAAGTGTTCTGCCAGCCGCGGCTGTATTTGTTTTCCGTAGTCAAGCTGCTTGTGCTGCCGCTGTTATTGCTGCCGCTTTTGCGCTTTGCAGTCGGCACTTCGGACTTGCTTTCTGTGTGTATGGTGATGTTTGGGATGCCGGTCGGGAATATGCCGCTGATTTTGGGCAATCAAAGAGGGCTGGATGTGACGGCTTGCAGTGCGGCAATTATTTTGTCGACGGTACTTTGCGTACTGACGGTGCCGGTGCTGCTTTTGTTTACAGGCTGACCGTTTTAGAACCGTTGCTTACAAATTCATACAATTTTCATTCCATTTTCAGGCTGGGTATGTTAAAATATAGTTGCCTGTAGCAGCCGGATTGTAAAAAAATGCAGTTGCCGGCGGATAGGAACAGGCAATAAATTGGAGAAGCGTAGCAGGAGGAAAAGAGATGAAGACAAAGAAAGCAGCAGCAATGTTGTTAACCGCAGCAGTAGGAATCGGAGCTCTGGCGCTGCCGGCAGCGGTGCCGCAGGAAACAGGAGTGTTTGCGACAGAAACGGCATATGCCGCGACGCCGTCGGCTTCCAAGCTTGCCAGCGCGGTGAAAAAGGCATACGGCGACAGTTACCTGCCGAATTATAAACTGGATAAGGATGAGATCAAAAGCAAATACGGTGTAGATTCGTCCTTATATGCGTCCGCATATGCAGAAGTACCGATGATCAGCGCGCAGGTAGACCAGCTTGTGATTTTTAAGGCAAAAAATGCGTCTTCCAAAAAGAAGATTTTAACCGCGGTAAAAAAATACCAGAAGGATCTTAAGGCAGATACGATGCAGTATCCGATGAACGTCTTAAAAATACAGGGATCAAAAGTATATGCAAACGGAAATTATGTCTGCTTTTTTATGCTTGGCGGAAGCGTCAGCAAGAGCATAGAGGAGTCAGGATCAGAAGCGGAAATTATTAAGGCGCACCAGCAGTTAAATAAAAAAGCGGTCAATACCGTAAAGAATAAATTAAAATAAGCCGAAGGCGCCGGATGGATATGAAGGAAATGAAAGAGCAAAACAGCGGGAACAACAAAAGAAAAGGACAGGCACAAGGCAGGGTACGGTGTTTTTGCTTTGTCACAATCGTACTTTTGCTGTTGTCAGGATGCAGCCTGTGGATTCACTTGACGCCGGAGAAAACGTATTCTTCTGAGGAGCGGCGTATGCTTTTGGAACGCCCGAAGCTTACGAAAAAGAGCGTGCTGCGCGGCAAGTTTCAGATGAAATATGAAACGTATCTGGGAGAACAGTTTCCGAAACGGGCGCAGCTTGTGACACTGCGCACAAAGCTGTTAAGGCTGCTCGGGGAGCGGGACGCAAACGGCGTTTATTTCGGAAAGGACGGTTATTTGCTCGAGCAGTACCGGGCGCAGGATTTTGACTGGAAGCAGGTGAAAAAAAATATCAGGCTGACGGCGGCGTTTTTGGAGCAGTATCCCAATGCGAAGGCAATGTTTGTCCCGACAAAGAGCAGCGTGCTGTCTTCTAAGCTGCCGATGTTTGCGCAGGCTGAGGCAGACAGCAGGTTTTTTGCGTTGGCAGAAAAACAGATGCCGAAAGACCGGCAGATTTTGGTGTCCGATGTATTAAAAGCACATGAGCAAGAATATATTTATTACCGGACAGACCACCACTGGACGACGCTAGGGGCATATTATGCGTATACAGCATGGGCGGAAAGCATGGGCTTTACCCCGCTGCCTGCGCAGCAGTTTACGGTTACTCCGGTATCCAGCACGTTTTTTGGAACGACGTATGCCAAAGTCCGCACCGGGGGACGTGCCGATACGATTCATCTGTATGAACAAAATAAGACGCCAACGTATACGTTTGAATACAACAACGGCGAGACGGAGCTGGACAGCTTTTATGACTTGTCCAAGCTGAAAGGAGACGACCCTTACAGCGTATTTTTTGGCGGCAACCAGGCGATTGCGGATATTTCCAAAGAAGGGGCAAAAGGGAAAAAGACGCTTTTAATGATCAAAGATTCGTTCGGCAACTGTTTTGCGCCGTTTGCCGCAAGCCATTATGCAAGGACGATTGTGATTGACCTGCGTTATGTTAATCTGCCAGTTAGCAAGCTGCTTAAGATCTATCCGGCAGACGATATTCTTATTTTGTATAACAGCGCGCAGTTTATGAAAGATAAGGACATTAGTAAATTAAAATAAAAAACAGCAGCAACAGGATAGAGGAAGGAAAAACGAATGAAATATGACGTTATTATTATTGGCGCAGGGCCGGCTGGGATTTTTACAGCGATGGAGCTTGTCAAAAACGGCAGTACGAAAAAAATACTGCTTGTAGAAAAAGGCAAGGCAATCAAAGACCGGAAATGTCCAAAGAGCAAGACAAAAAAATGTGTGAACTGCAAGCCGTGCAATATTACAACCGGATTTTCCGGTGCAGGGGCGTTTTCCGACGGCAAGCTGTCCTTAAGCTATGAGGTGGGCGGCGATTTTCCGACGCTCGTAGGAGAGGACTTTGCACAGGAGCTGATTCATTATACAGATCAGATCTATCTGGAATTTGGCGCGGATACAAGGATCGAAGGGGTGAGCGAGCCGGAGAAGGTGCGCGAAATCAGAAAGCGTGCGATCCATGCGGGGCTTAAGCTGGTCGACTGCCCGATCCGCCATCTGGGAACAGAAAAAGCACAGCATATTTACGGCGCGATTGAGCAGTATCTGCTGGACAAAGGCGTGGAAATGCTGTTTGGCTACAACTGTACCGACTTAATTATGGAAGAGGATGTGTGCAAAGGCGTCGTGCTTTCCAAAGAAAACAGCGCGCCGGGCAGCAGTGCAGAGCAGATCCGCTACGAAGCGCCAAATGTCGTAGTCGCTGCTGGAAGGCGCGGGGCAGACTGGCTCCAGGCACTGTGCGCAAAATATGATATCGCGCATAAGCCGGGGACAGTGGATATCGGCGTCCGTGTGGAGGTGCGCAATGAGATTATGGAGGAAGTCAACAAAGTCCTGTACGAATCCAAGCTGATCGGGTATCCAAGGCCGTTTAAAAATAAAGTACGCACTTTCTGCCAGAATCCGGGCGGGTTTGTCAGCCAGGAAAATTACGACAACGACCTGGCGGTTGTAAACGGGCATTCTTACAAAGACTTAAAATCCGACAATACGAATCTGGCAATCCTTTGCTCGCATAATTTTACCGAGCCGTTTAACCAGCCGATTGCTTATGCGCAAAAGGTCGGGGAACTGACGAATATGCTCGGCGCCGGACAGATTATGGTGCAGCGCTACGGCGATATTTTAGACGGCAAGCGCACATGGGCAAAAGAGCTGGCACAGTCCAACGTCCGCCCGACGCTGCCGGATGCGGTAGCAGGGGATATTACGGCGGCGATGCCGTACCGCGCGATGGTGAACATTATTAATTTTATCCAGGCGATGGATCAGGTCGTACCGGGATTTGCCAGTACGGAAACGCTGTTGTATTCGCCGGAGCTGAAATTTTACAGCAACAAGGTGCGGATGGATGAAAACCTTGTGACCAACGTCAAAGGGCTGTACTGCCTGGGCGATTCCAGCGGATGGACGCGCGGGCTGATGATGGCTTCTGCGATGGGCGTATTGATGGGCAGAAAGCTGCTCGAACAGTAAAATAGAAAGGGCTGTCGGAGATGTCCGGCAGCTTCTTTCACGGGAGGTGAGAAAACATGCAGGAACCAGAAGGAAAAAAGCTGACGATGGATGATGTGGCAAAGGCGCTTGGCGTATCAAAGACGACCGTATCCAGGGCGGTATCAGGAAAAGGACGCATCGGCGAGGAGACCAGGCAGCGCGTCAAAGACTATATTGCGCAGCATAACTATCATCCAAATGCGCCTGAGAAGGCTGCAGAAAGCAGCCATACGTGCAATATCGGCGTCGTACTGCCGCCAGATTTGCTTTCTTTTGACCTGCTGTTTTTTCCAAAAACGTTAAAAGGAATCAGCGAAGTCGCTGCAAAAGAAGAATTTGACGTTTTATTAACGCTTGCGGACGCCAACGACCTGTCCAATCTTACACGTGTGGTCGAATGCCGCAAGGTAGACGGTGTGCTGCTGCTGCGTACGCTGCGGGACGACGCTGTCGCGGATCTGTTAAAAAAGAGCGGGCTTCCGTTTGTCGCAGTCGGCATGTCCAAAGACCCGCAGGTCTGCCAGGTAGACCATGACCATATTGAGGCGTGCAGAGAGCTTACGAGCATCCTGCTGATGAAAGGGCTGAAAAAAATAGCGGTTGTAGCCGCGGATATGAACGATATGAGAAACCAGAACCGGATGGAAGGGTTTTACAGGGCGCATACCGAGCTTGGCTTAGAACCAGACCGTTCCCTTTTATTTACACAGATTGATTCACAGATGCTTGCCGACCGGGTGACCGATACGATCCTGATGCGCGGCGCGGATTGCATTATCGGCGCGGACGACAGGATTGCCGGGCAGGTGTTAAAAAAACTGGAAGAAGAAAAAGTATGCATACCGCAGGAAATCCGTCTCGCGGCATTTAGCGACAGCCAGTTATTAAAAGCCGCAAAGCCGGGCGTAACAGCAGTCAGATTCCATATGGAAGAGCTTGGCAGGACAGCGTGCAGGGTGCTGTTTCAAAAGATCCGCGGCAAAGAGGCTGCGCCTGTGACAAAACTGTCGTACGAGGTTTCGATCCGCGAATCGACGAAATAAACAAAAACAGTGAGAAAATTGGCAAATTTTCATTGACGAATCAGAAAATTGGTGTTACAATTAATGGAGAAAGTAACCGGTTAAGTAACCAGTTTTGCAAGAATGAAAGGAAGGAGTATCAGATATGGGAGTAACAAAGTCTTACGACGTAACAGCACTTGGGGAGCTGCTCATTGATTTTACCGAAAACGGCATAAGTGCCCAGGGAAACCCGATATTGGAGGCGAATCCGGGAGGGGCGCCGTGCAACGTACTGGCGATGCTCAATAAGCTTGGCAGGAAAACGGCATTTATAGGAAAAGTAGGAAACGATCATTTTGGCAAAATGCTTGCGGATGAGGTAAAAAAAAGCGGCACCGACGTAACAAACCTTGTATTTGACGACGATGTGCATACGACGCTTGCATTTGTACATACAAAGCCGGACGGAGATCGTGATTTCAGCTTTTACCGCAATCCTGGCGCCGATATGATGCTGAAAAAGGAAGAAGTGATGGAAGAGCTGATTAAAAACAGCCGGATCTTCCATTTTGGTACGCTTTCTTCTACGCATGAAGGCGTGCGCGAAGCGACCAGGTACGCAATCGATGTGGCAAAGCAAAACGGCGTGCTTATATCCTTTGACCCGAACCTGCGGGAACCGCTGTGGAATACGCTTGAAGATGCAAAGCGGGAGATTGCGTACGGGCTTTCTAAGTGTGATATTTTAAAAATTTCGGATAACGAAGTGGAATTTATGACAGGCACGGCAGATTATGAAAAGGGTGCGGCAATACTGAGAGAACAATATCACATTCCGCTTATTTTTGTAACGCTTGGAAAAGAAGGCAGCAGGGCTTACTTTAAAGATCTGGCTGTGGAAGTGCAGCCGTTTTTGCAGGAAGGCACGATTGAAACGACCGGAGCCGGAGATACGTTTGAGGCATGTGCGCTGAACTATGTTTTGGAGCATGGGCTAAACGATCTGACAGAGGAAGATTTGAAAAAACTGCTGACATTTGCAAATGCAGGAGCTTCCATTATTACGACAAGAAGAGGCGCACTGCGCGTGATGCCGTCGGCAGAGGAGATCCATGCACTGATTGCGCAGAGGGCATAAGCTTTAGATCAGGAAAGGAAGGGTTTGACAGGAAATGGCTGGAAAAGGAAACATGTTTCAAAAAAGACTGGAAAAACATCACGATGAGCTGCGGTGGCTGTATATGGAATTGTACGGCAACGACGATATGTTCGCGGAGCTTTGTTCGCAGTTGTATGAATACAGCGAACAGCGCAGCAAGCAGTTGAAAAAGATGGATGAAAGACGGGAAAAAGATCCAAACTGGTATAAGAAAAACGATATTTTAGGTATGATGATGTATATTGACAACTACGCCGGCAATTTAAAAGGCGTGGAAGAAAAACTGGATTATCTGGAAGAGTGCCAGGTAAATTATATTCATTTAATGCCGTTTTTGGATACGCCGAAAGGACGCTCGGACGGTGGGTATGCCGTATCGGATTTTCGCAAGGTACAGCCGCAGCTTGGCACGATGGAAGATCTTGAAAGCCTGACGCAGGCGTGCCACAAAAGGGGCATGAATGTATGCATGGACTTTGTGATGAACCATACGTCCGAAGACCATGAGTGGGCAGTCCGGGCACGTCATGGAGAAGGAGAGTATATGAGCAGGTACTTCTTCTACCATGATTATTCCATCCCGTCACAGTATGAAAAAACCGTGCCGCAGGTATTTCCAACGACTGCTCCTGGCAATTTTACCTGGCTACAGGAAGCAGGCCATTTTGTCATGACGACATTTTATCCGTACCAGTGGGATTTGAATTACCGCAATCCAAGAGTCTTTAACGAGATGGTATACAACTTTTTGTTCCTTGCCAATAAAGGCATTGATGTGATGCGTATTGATGCGGTGCCTTATATTTGGAAAGAGCTGGGCACAAACTGCCGGAACCTGCCGCAGGTGCATTCGATCGTACGTATGATGCGCATGATCTGCGAGATCGTATGTCCAGGCGTGCTGCTGCTTGGCGAAGTAGTTATGGAGCCGGAGAAGGTCGTGCCGTATTTTGGAACCGTGGAAAAACCGGAATGCCATATGCTCTACAACGTGACAACGATGGCATCTACCTGGCATACCGTAGCGACAGGGGATACACGCCTGTTAAAATTGCAGATGGATATTGTGAGCGGCCTGCCAAAAGAATATGTATTTTTAAATTACCTGCGGTGCCACGACGATATTGGCTGGGGATTAGACTATGGCTTCTTAAAGCAGTTTGGCATGAATGAGGTCAGCCACAAAAAGTATCTGAACGATTTTCTGACGGGGGCGTTTCCAGAAGCATTTGGAAGGGGCGAGCTGTATAACTCCGATCCAACGTCCGGTGATGCAAGATTGTGCGGCACGACAGCATCGCTGTGCGGGATTGAAAAAGCGGCTTACGAGAGAAACGACGAAGCGCTTGCACAGGCGGTACGCCTGGATCTGATGCTCCATGCCTATATGCTGACGCAGTCAGGCATCCCGGTCATCTACAGCGGAGACGAGATCGGGCAGGAAAACGACTATACCTACCACGAAGAGCCAGACCGCTGGGGAGACTCCAGATACCTGCACCGCGGCAGGTTCCGCTGGGATCTGGAAGCAAAACGCAGCGAAACAGGAACCGTACAGGAGAAGCTGTTTAACGGCATCGGAAAACTGGAAAAGATCCGCAAAGGCTCGCCGGTGTTCCATACAGACGCGCAGGTACATACGATCGATACACGGGATGATGCCGTGCTTGGCATTGTCCGGGAAAATGCAGGACAGAAATTAACCGCGCTGTTTAATTTCAGCGCATATGAAAAGACTGTGTATCTGGAAGAAGGCACGGGGTATACGGATTTGATTTCTGGGAAGAAGATAGAAGGCTGCGAAGTGCATGTGGAAGGGTATGGTGCTTGCTGGCTGGTTGAATAGAGTTGTTTTTTTGATTTTTTACAGGAAGGGACACCGGGAGCGGGGATTGGCACACCCTGTCTGCGTCCGTTCCAGAATGTTAAGAAGCCCTAAGTATCCTGCTGTTACGCTGTGGCTGTGGACGGTCGCGGCACCTAGTTCGCTGCCTGCTGGCAGCTAAAGGTGCCGCTTGGCTGCGCCCCTGGTTGCCCCGCAGAATACGAAGGGCTTCTAAGCATTCTTCCAAAGCCGCAGGCAGGGTGTGCCAATCCCCGCTCCCGGCTGTTCTTCGTATGTGTTACTGAAACAAGTTCAATAATGGATTCGAATCTCAAAAGAATATCGCAAGTAACATCTGAATCAATGAATTTTAGAAGATTGTATAAATAAGCAGACAAACTATATTTTAGAATTTGCCTGTCTAGTACTACAGTAACTTTATTTGATTTGCGTTTCCTACGGAACTATTTTGGACAGGTTTTTCATGTAAAATAACTGAGAATCTGTTATATCATAGAGTTGATTTTGTTTATAGTAGGCAAACAAATTTGAAAAGTTTGCTGTAGCACTAATTTATCTTTTCTTTTTTCATAAGACATTTTATATCAATTTTATACTTCTTCATTTCTTTATCATCTGGATTAATAAATAATGCATAATTTATTAATCCGAATAAATGTTCAAGATAATTACTCCTTTCCTCCTGTATATATTTTAAATGTGATTGTAATCCGTATTTATTTATATAATATACGTCTTTACGAATATTCTTTCTAACACTTTTTGCAAGTTGAGGTTTATAATTTACCACTATACCTGTCACTTCTTGCTGTTGCCCTTGCTTTCGTACCCTTGTTTTTGCATTATTAATAGTTAAGTGCAAGTCATTTAAACTTTTCTTAACAAAGGAAATTACTTTTACTTCATCAAAATCCCCTGAAAAGGTCATATCATCCGCATATCTTGTAAAACGAATTTTAGACATTTTACAAAAATATCCCACTTTATAATCAAAATTTTTCATCAATATATTCGATAAAGCTGCACTAGAAGGTGCCCCTTGTGGTAAACTTCCGTTTAAACAACATAAATTTGTTAACATCATTGCCACAGATTCACTATAACCCACCTCGATAAATAATTGATAAACCATCCAATCTGTCAAATGATTATAAAAATTCTTGACATCTAGCGACAACACCTTCCGTTGTCTTCTATGAAAACGAACATTATCCTTAATAGATTTGTTTTTTATATAGGCTTTTGCATACGGACTTATCTCAAATCTGTACAAAATATTTTCTAGAATCCACCGCTGTATTTCTTTCAAATTTGGCAGCGGTTCAGATATGCTTCTTTTTCCACCACTTTTTTTGGGTACTTGGTAATAATGATAAAAATTGTGGGGCGAATTAGAAACCGCATACACATATATAGGGTCAAACCCTAACAATGCACATAGATGATCTTGTGTAAAGATAATAGGTAAATCATGTTCCCACAAATTTTTGGCATAATTTAGCCATTGATCACGATATTTTTTATTTTTATTATTTTTTTGCGCAACCTCAATAAACTTTAATTCATACTCTATCCATTCCATTTTATCACCATTTTAAAAACCTTTGAAATCTTTACTAAAAATATCGTATATTTCTTTTCGGTAGAAAAGAAATATAAGAGTGATTTTGGAACAAAATCACGACCCGTAATACTTGTTCAGGATTTTACTCCTGTAAAATCATGGACAAGTATTACATCGGCTCGAAAAGTAAGTTCCTCAAAGATTAACGACTCGCTAATCCCGCACATAAGTGCAAAGTCTAAAGATTTCAAAGGTTACTTATATTATATCACGGTAAATATATTTCGTCTATGTCTATCTTCTTCATTTTGTAACTATTTAATGGCAAAATTGTAAAGCCATTTTTTTTCTTTTTTATTGTTCCCCATCTAGTCATACCTACATCGCTTAGTATTCTTTGTTCCATTTCATTATAACATATTTTTCCATCTTTTTCCAACTGCCGAACCCACTCAATTACCTTTGAATATGAATAACCCGCAGTAAATAAAGGCATAATGGAAGAATGTTTTTTTATTGTATCTAATAATAAAAATTCTGTTGATTCTCTCATTTCACCTGGCTCCTTATTACTTTTACATTTTCTTTTCTTACAAACGGTGCATAAGAATTTTTTTTATGCTCGTACCAATATACAGGGAATGTATTATTAGGTGTTTTTATCATTGCTACTAAACTTTCCGTATTAGCATATCCTAATTGCATTCCCTTAGGAGCATGTAAACGTTTACTAATCTTTACCATTTCTTCAATCTTCTTTTTTACTTCTGATTCAGGATATACATCAGTTATAGCTTTTTTTCTTGACACAGCAGTAAATACCGAAACGTTTTCTTTACTAATATTATTTATTCCCTCTTCTTGAGCTACTAAAGATACAATATGTATTTTCTTATTTAAAAAATTTAAATATCCTAAACATTCTAGAGCTGTTTCACCACTTCCGATAAAATCATCCATTAAAATTACTGAGCCAATTCTATCCTCATGTGTCTTTAACACTTCCAGTGTCTCACAAATACGTATCTGTTCATCTTGAAATTCAGAGTATGTACGCATTAATATACTTTGACATAAGTATAACATATATGTACTACTTTTTAATTTCCCAAAGTCTCTTTCTGGTAATAACGGGCATATATAAATATTTTTTCCTTTCTCTGGCTCCCACTCTTTGCTTTTAAATAACTTTTTTAATGCTATCAATAAATACTCTTCATACATACTAGACTGAATCCACAAAAATTCATTTGTAAGTTCAATTATTAAATCTCTTTCTTCATCATTTTCCAACTCTGCTAACCTACTACAAAATCTATCAAAGACTGAATAATCTCCATCTTCCTGTATCTTCCACCTCTTCTGTTCAAAAATTGTATATAACTTTGTTACATATTTATCTGAAAGTACTTTCTTTCCTATCATTTGAACAATATCCTTCTCTTTACTGAAGCATAATCAGCGTCACTTTTTCCTATGCTTCTCTTTCTTTTTCTGCTATTTCAGTTCAAATTGCCGTTGTTTCTCTGCCTCCCATCTTTCACGGTGGAGAGTCTTGTGTTCAATTTTCAACTGTTCTTGTCGTAACTTAAAACCTGTTGCGATTTCGTTCCTATCCCGGTTTTCTGTACCTGCCTCCGTACTTGAAGCTGTACTCTTTGAGGATTGTGTTCAGCTTCTTTTACATCAGTTGCCACAGCCAGACTAAATTGTAATCGATAGTAATTTTCAGAACAAAATCATAAACTTCATAGTCTTTAGGTTCTGCCCCTAAACGTAACCTTACATACAGATAGCTTTTCATCTGATACATGTTCAAACACTCCACCCAAAGCGGTTCTTCAAAAAATACTGTTAATTTTCCTAATACTTTGTCCATGACAATTTCTCATTAAAATGATTGTAATAAACAAAAAACAGAGACCCTAAGGAGGGAGGGCTACTTACATCAAACCGGTGCGACTGGACCACCTACAAGTTCTGCAAGATTTCCTTGCGTAGTGTTTTTATCTTTGCCATCTATATATTACCACATAAATGACCATTTTTCTACAAAAATATGGCAATCTACATATAACTGCAAACTGCCATTTATCATTCTACTTTACTTATATGGTGCTAGAGCGAACAAAACAAACCATATTGCGCTTGTTTTTGTAACATTTACGAAAAGCAGCCGGGAGAGGACGTGCCCATTCCCTTTCCTGGCGTCTTTTCATGAAAAAAAGCAACACCTAATCAAAATTCCCCAAAAATCAAACATAATATTAAAAAAGAAAATATATATTGACAATATATATTATACAATATATAATATATAAAAATAAACAATATATAAAAATGTATAAGAAAGGAGAATGCTATGATCTATCCGTTAAATCCGGCTTTAATGGAACTGCTTGTACTGGCAATGATCAGCCAGCAGGACAGCTATGGATATCAGATCAGCCAGCAGATCAAAAGCGTATCGAACCTAAAGGATTCTACCTTGTATCCGGTTTTGCGCAGGCTGGCAGAAAATTGCTATGTTGATATTTATGACCAGCAGTTCCAGGGCAGGAATCGAAAATATTACCGGATTACCGAGGCAGGAAGGCAGCGGAAGGAATTTTTAGAGACCGAATGGAAAGAGCATATAAAGGCAGTACTGGAAATTTTGGAAAGCAGCAGTCCGGTGCAGGAGCAGCAGAATATGGATGGCAGCGATGCTCCAGAAGGGGGAAACGATGAATAAACAGGAATATATGAAACAGTTAAAACAATGCCTGCGGCGTCTTCCAAAAGAAGATTTTGAGCGTGCAGTGGAGTATTATGAAGAGTATTTTGCAGATGCGGGCAGCGAAAACGAAGCAAAAGCGATCGAAGACCTTGGCAGCCCGAAAGAAGCGGCTGACCAAATTATATGCGATCTGGCGCTGAACTATTCCAAAGAGCCGGTAAAGGATGTCCGCAGAGGCATGAACGCCATATGGGTAGCGCTGCTTGCGCTGTTTGCGATGCCGGTTGCGGTGCCGCTTTTATTTGCAGGAAGGCTACTGGTGCTGTCTATGGTCGTTGTCGTATGGAGCTTGCTGCTGTCAATGCTATTGATGGCAGCGTGCATGGTGTTCGTAGGCCCGGTGACAATACTTGCGGCATTTACCGTACTTTTTAAAAGTGTTTCGGTATTTTTGTCCTGTATAGGGTTGGGACTTATGTCTATGGGAATCGGTGCGGCGCTGATGTATGCTTCCTGGCTGCTGTGCAAAAAATTTATGGGCTGGACGCTGCGAAGGATGGCAGGAATACTACAAGACAGAAAGGCGGAGAAGAAAAATGCATAGAAAAAGATTTTTAAACATATGTGCGGCGCTGGCAGGCATTGGCATCGTGCTTTTGGGCGCAGGCATTGCAATGGGAGGAGCCGTATACGGCATACGGCTGGACGCAGCAGGGCTGCATGTCGATGCGCCAAAGCTCGATGAGAAAAACGGAACAAACCATTTTGAGAGCAAAGTAGAACAGATCGAAGCGTTTGACAGCGTTAAAATTACGGCGCAGTATGCAAATATCCTTATCGAACCGTCAGATTCGGATTCCTATGAGCTGTCTTACGGTCTGTATGGAAACCGCACGCTTTCAAAAAAGATGGAAGGCACCAGGCTTGTATTGGAACAGGAGGAACATACGTCTGTTAGATACAAAGGCATCAATGTCGCATGGTTTGTGATCGGAAGCAGCGATAAAAGCGACCATGCGCAGCCACAGGAGGAATTTATAACACTGCGTCTGCCAAAGGGCGTAAAGCTGTCAGATCTGGAGTTGATTGCAAAAGACGCAGATATTTCCTGTGCACAGGTGCAGGCGGATCGTATGCAGATCGGTACGCAGTATGGAAATGTCAGCCTGTTCGGCATACAGGCGCGTGAAGTTGACGCGGAAGCGGAGACGGGCAGGCTGCAAATAGAGCGCGTACAGGCAGAAAACTGCCAGGCAAAAAACGAGTACGGTGAGATTGTGCTGGATGATATCACGCTTGCAGGGGATATGAATCTTTTCACAGAAAGCGGAGACGTCAGATTCCAGGACACAAAGATGCGTTCCCTGTTTTTAAAAAGTGAATATGGAACGGTCGAAGGCAGACAGACGGTGTTTACAGATATGCAGATGACCGTCGAAGGCGGAAACTGCCGGATGGAGGATGTTTTATTTGACCGGTGTGCGATTGATGCGGATTATGGAAATGTCGAGTTAAAACTGCAAAAAGATATCGGTGATTATGATTATTCGCTGACGGCAGAATATGGCACAATTCAAATCGGAGAACAGTCTATGGGAGAGAAATATGCTTCTTTGGAACAGAACGCCGAGAAGATGGTGCAGATTCATTGTGAAGATGGGGATATTTTGATTCGTTAGAGCGTGTCTTAAACATGCTTTTTGCCAGACAGTCAGAGGAAGGGAGAGCGGGGCGTTCCTCCTGTCCCCAATCCCTCACCTCATTAAAACAGTTTCCTTTTGCTTTAGCCACCAGACACACCATTCATCTGCCGCACACGTTCTTTTTCATGTTCCATCACTTGTCGCACCAGTGCCTGTCCAAATGAATCCAGTGTTTTAAAATCAGTCAGCAGAGTAATTTCATCCTGCGTAATTTTGTTCTGCGCAATTTCATTCTGTGCAGTATGTTCCGCAAGTGCAGAGGAAGAGGACAGGATACTTCCTGTCTCGCCGCAGTGATAAATGTTGCAGAGTGCGACAAATACATCCGCATTTGGCATACTCAAGCCGCTTTCATAGCCATAGAGTGTCTTGGAGGCGATGTCGATGCCATATTGCTTTAGCTGATCAGAAGCCTGTTTTACGGATAATTTGGCGGATTTTCTTAATTGCTTTAAAATAGAAGCGATGGTACTGTCCATATAAGCAGTGCTCCTTTTTGTGTGTTATGATAACATGGAATGCAGTGATTGTAAATGGGATTGCAGAATAAATTCACCCTCGGAAACACGAAAGGATACAAAACGGATTTACCGTCCATCGCAAATTTACTACCACATACCGTGTCATCATAGATTTTCTAAAAATTCGATAGTATAATTGGATGCAGATAGGAGGTGACACTTTGAAAGTCGGGATAAACATAGACCATTCCGTAGAGGAAGTGGAGGTTCTAATTACAGCACAGGAACAAAGCAGAACGGTCAATGCTCTTTATGAACATATTGTAGAGTTCGATAAAAAGAGCCTTGAAACATTAACAGCATACAGAGATGATATAGCTAAGATTGTAAATATGACTGATGTTTTCCGAATATATACGGGAAATCAAAAGGTCTACATTCAAACACATCAAGGCGAGTATGCAATACGGTACAGATTGTATGAATTGGAAGCGGCTCTCGACAAAAAACAGTTTCTCCGCATCTCTAATTCAGAAATCGTTAATATCAAAAAAATTCGGGATATTGATTTAAGCATAATAGGAAGGATTTGTATTCGCTTTGAAGATAATACACAAACTTATGTTTCGAGAAGATATATCCCGAAAATCAAAAAATCTTTAGGAATATGAGGTGATACTTTGAAAAAGAAAGCATTGAAGTTTGGGACAGTAGGTTTTTTGCTTGGGTGTTTTGCATATTTGCTGTTTTCAACCGTAGTTTCATTGCGGATGAACACAGGAGACTTCTATTTTGCGCTTCCTGCTTTAACAAACAATTACAACAATGAATTATTTGCGACCATTGCTCAGATTGCTACATTTACTTGGCTTGGATTAGCCTGTGGTATTGCTTATCTGTTTAGTGAGAATGTTGAACTTGAGCCATTAAAACAAGCAGTAGGCTATTTAGTTTCGCTAACTGTTGGGATTTTGCCATTAGCATGGGCAGGACAATGGTTTGAGCATATTTTTATAGGCATATTCAGTTATATAATCATTGTTGCTATTGTTTCGCTCCTTTTATTTGTAATTGGATTAGTGAAATTGAAATGCGATGTCAATGAAATCAAACAGGCTGTTGGAATTGGCAAGGAGGTTAATCATGAAGATATTTAATCTGTCATCAAAACAAATAATCATGGGGATATGTGTAAATTACGGATTGTTTATACTGGCATTTTTCACTTTGGGTTTTATGAGCAACAACAAAAGTGTCGTTATTATCAATTTTGTTTTGGATATGGTACTTTGTGCCGTTTCGTTGATTCTCAATATTAGGCTGTTCTCTACAAAGTACAAAACTCCCATTGTTGGTAAAATCGGCTTACTATTTACAACATTATGCTTTGCTGCATTTACCTACTTTGCATTTTTAATGCCAGAGAACGGATTGCCCCCTGTTTTATTCAGTTGAGAAAAACCTCTGCTATCAGTATTTACAATACAGTCCTAACAGAGGTTTTTTACAATCAATAAAAGAATCTTTATAATTTAAACCGATTCGTCTGCTCTTTCAAATGGTCGCTCAAATCCGCCAGCACAACCGTTTCATGGCGGCAGTCCTCAATCGTATCCGCCAGCTCCTGCATACTGGTGCTTGTCTGCTGGGAGGAAGCGGCATTTTTCTCAGAGATGGCGGCAAGCTGCTCGACGACATCGTGGATGCTGTTTTTTTGTTCTTCCAGACGGGTAGTCTGCTCGTAGATGTTTTTGGAAACAGAAAAGACAGAGTTGATTTCGGTTTCCAGGTCGTCGAATACTGCCCTGGTCTGGTGCAGTTTTTCGTTTTGGATATTTGCGTCTTTTCGTACCTCGTCCATTTTCTGCACGCTGATGCTGGAATTTGTAAGCAGGTCGTGTACGATGGCTTCGATTTTGTTTGCGCTTTCTGAGGAATCCTCGGCAAGCTTGCGGATCTCTTCTGCTACGACGGCAAAGCCTTTGCCGGCTTCTCCTGCTCTTGCTGCCTCGATCGAAGCGTTCAGCGACAGGAGGTTGGTCTGCTCGGAAATATTTTGAATAAGCTGCACAGCGTCCTTGATATTTTCCGCAGAAGCGTTGGTTGCGTCTGTCTGTGCAGATACGGTCGTAATGTTTGCCGTCGTCTTTTCGTTCATCGTAATCAGCTCGGCAAGTGTGGTGTCTGTCTGGTTGGACAGCTCTGACATCCGGTCAACGGCACGCTCTAAGGTTCCCACATTCAAAGAATTTTGTCCGATCACATCTGCCATATTCGCTACCTGGCTGCTTGCGTCAGAGGTTTCCCGTGCCTGGGCGTTGCTTCCAGAGGCAATGCCCTCGACAGAGGTGTTCATCCTGCTGACATTTTGGGCAATGTGCGTAAACTGCTCGGAAAATTCGCTGTTGCTTTCGTTTAGGTGATGGGTCTGCTCAATAATACTGGAAACGATTTCCCGTAGCTGGATCTGCAAGTCTCTGACAGCATGTGTGATCATATGTACTTCATCCTTGCTGTCTGCTTTTGTCGGCGGCAGCTCCATACTCAGGTCGCCGCCCGCAAGCACGGTAAGGTGCCAGGCTGCCTGATGGATACGCCTGGAAATGGAATACGAAATCCATCCAGAGATTGCAGAGCAGATGACGTACGCGGCAACACCAATGCTGATCAGCAGGCGCAGCGTTGCTTTAATAAAGTTATTTACGGCATCTTTTGGCTTGCCGGCAAACAGCATCCCGGTTTCGGTAGGGATGTAGTAGCCGTAGTAGGAAGCTCCATTCACATCGATGTCTGTATCAAAATAAGTTTTTTTGTTTTGTAGGACATGCGTGATTACCTCAGCGCTTGCCTTTGTTCCGACAGCACCTGGGATCGAGCTGTCGATACGGGTGTCTCCTTCAAATACTGTAATGTCAATATCCTCTCCCTTGTCTCTCAGGTAAGAAGTAGAGCCGTTATAGCCATATACGGCTGTCCGCAGTGTTTCCTCCGTACGGACATGTACTTCTTCGACGGAAAGTGCCAGGCTTCCTGAGATCAGGATAATGCCCAGGGCAAGAAGAGAGAGCATTTCTAATGCAATGAGCTTGATTTTAATATTCATGGCTTTTTCCTTTCCTTTCTTTCACAGAGTGACACTATCTATTTTATTGGAAGTTTCCGGCAAGGTCAAGACTAATGTTTGGATTTTTCTTTCAATCTTTCTTTTTCAAACACGCTCTAGTCCTTGTAACAGGTTTGTAATATTTTTATAAAATTTATGGAAAAAAGTATTGAATTTGTACAAGGTCTGTGCTACAATAACAAAAGTCGTAAAACTGCATTGCCTGCATTGTGCATGGACAGTGCATTCACAAAATGGAGGTGTCAATTTTGGCTACGGTGAAGCTGATCCTGGAAGTTTTATTTATTATAGTATGTATCGCGTTAACAGTCATTATTTTAATGCAGGAAGGTAAGTCGGCAGGGCTTGGCGCAATAGCCGGTGCAGCGGATACTTACTGGGGCAAAAATAAAGGCCGTTCCATGGAAGGGATGCTTGTAAAGCTGACAAGGGTACTTGTTGTGCTTTTTATTGTGATTTCAGCAGTCCTGAATATTGGAAGCTTTAATTAACGAACGAATGAAACTGTCGCGGGGTGCGGCAGTTTTTTTGTCATATGAGAAGGTGGGAATACTATGGATCGAAAATTATTGGAAGACCGGAAAAAAATGATTTATGAGTTTATCTGTGAGGAACTCTATGTGCCGATGAAGGCAAAGGAAATGGCAATGGTGCTGCAAGTGCCAAAGAGCCAGCGGCAGGAATTGCAGGAAGTATTAGACGCGCTCGTGGACGAGTGCCGGGTTGAGGTGTCCAAAAAGGGCAAATATTCCAAATCCCAGGGAAAGGTGCTGTTTGGCATCTATACAGGCAATGCCAAAGGGTTTGGGTTTGTCTCGGTAGAAAATGAAGACGATTACTATATTGCCGCAGAAAACCGCGGCGGCGCTGTGCATATGGACGAGGTACAGATTCAGCCGGTGCCTTCTGCTGGCGGCAGGCGCAAGGAAGCGAAGGTAGTAAAGATCGTGTCTCATGGGCTGAAAGAGCTGGTAGGTACGTTTGAGGCAAGCCAGAATTTTGGATTTGTCGTGCCGGACAACCAGAAATTCGGGCAGGATATTTTTATTGCAAAAGAACATACGTTTGGGGCGGTCAGCGGGCATAAGGTTGTCGTGCAGCTTACGCAGTATGGGGAAAAAGGAAAAAAACCAGAAGGAAAGGTGGTAGAGATTTTAGGCCACAAAAATGATCCGGGCGTGGATATTTTATCGATTGTAAAAGACTTCGACCTGCCGGTGGAATTTCCTGAAAAAGTACTGCGTCAGGCGGTAAACGTGTCAAAGGAAGTCAGCAAAGCAGATATGCAGGGCAGAAAAGACCTGCGAGGCTGGCAGATGGTTACGATTGATGGGGAAGACGCCAAAGACTTGGACGATGCGGTTTCCTGCGTGATGGAAGGAGAGAACTATCGCCTGGGCGTGCATATCGCGGACGTTACCAACTATGTGCAGGAGCATTCTGCGCTGGATGTGGAAGCGCTGAACCGCGGGACAAGCGTATACTTGGTAGACCGCGTGATCCCGATGCTGCCGCACAAGCTGTCAAACGGCATCTGCTCTTTAAACGAGGGCGAAGACCGCCTGGCGTTAAGCTGCGTTATGCTGATCGATCCAAAAGGCAGGGTAATCGACCACGAGATTGCGGAAACAGTGATCCATGTTGACCGGCGCATGAGCTATACGGTTGTGAAAAAAATACTGGACGACCACGAAGAAGCGCTCTGCAAAGAATATGAAGAGCTGGTGCCGATGTTTGAGCGGATGAAGGAGCTTGCCGCACTGCTGCGCAAAAAGCGCATGAAGCGCGGCTCTATTGATTTTGATTTTCCAGAGACAAAAATCAGGCTGGATGAGGACGGCAGGCCATTGGAGATTCTGCCGTATGAGCGCAATACGGCGACCAACCTGATCGAAGACTTTATGCTTGCCGCAAATGAGACGGTTGCGCAGGACTTTTTCTGGCAGGAAGTACCGTTTGTATTTCGTTCACACGAGACGCCGGATGCAGAACGCATTAAAAAGCTGTCCGCGTTTATTGCAAACTTTGGGCTGACCATCCACGGCAGCGGGATGCGTGACGATATTCATCCGAAAGAATTTCAAAAGCTGCTTGGAAAGATTGCGGATACCCCGCACGAAGCGCTGATCAGCAGGCTGACGCTGCGTTCCATGCGGCGGGCAAATTATACGGTGGACTGTCTGGGGCATTTTGGGCTGGCGACACAGTATTACTGTCATTTTACCTCGCCGATCCGCCGCTATCCAGATTTGCAGATTCACCGGATTATCAAGGACTGCCTGCGCGGGCGGATGAACGAAAAGAGAAAGCAGCATTATGAAGCGATACTGCCGGAAGTCGCAAAGCAGTCGAGCGAGATGGAACGGCGCGCAGACGAAGCAGAGAGAGAAACAGACAAGCTGAAAAAAGCAGAATATATGCAGGAGCATATCGGAGAGATTTTCGAGGGCGTGATCTCTGGCATGACGGCATGGGGCATGTATGTGGAGCTGCCGAATACGGTAGAAGGAATGATCCATGTGACCGCGTTGGAAGACGACTATTACCACTATATCGAGTCTTCCTATGAGATGGCAGGCGAGACAAGCGGCAGGCGTTACAAGCTCGGCGAGCCGATCCGGGTATTGTGTACGGCGGTAGACACGTTTTTGCGTACGATTGACTTTGTGCCTGCGGATATGGAAGCACCATACTTTGAGGAGGCTGAGAATGGGCAAGGAGAATTTTAAACTGATTGCAAACAATAAAAAAGCAAGACATGATTATTTTTTGGAGGAAAACTATGAGTGCGGCGTCAGCCTGCACGGGACAGAAGTAAAGTCGCTGCGTATGGGCAGGTGTAGCATCAAGGAGTCGTTTGTGCATATCGAAAACGGCGAGGTGATTTTATACGGGATGCATATCAGCCCTTATGAAAAAGGAAATATTTTTAACAGAGACCCGCTGCGCCCGAAAAAGCTGCTGCTGCACAAGCGCGAGATTTTAAAGCTCCAGGGCAAAATCAAGGAAAAGGGCTATACGATCGTCCCGGTGCAGGTTTATTTTAAAGGGAGCCTTGTCAAAGTGCAGATTGCGCTTGCCAAGGGCAAAAAGCTGTATGACAAGCGGCAGGATATTGCAAAAAAAGACCAGCGGCGTGAGGCAGAACGCGATTTTAAAGTACGCAACTTATAGGGAGAGGAAACCATGCCAAAAAAGAAAATCTATGCCGTAAGAAAAGGCAAAAAGACCGGGCTGTTTGCCACATGGGACGAATGCAGGCAGCTTGTGCACGGCTATCCGGGCGCAGTATATAAAAGCTTTGCAAACGAGCAGGAAGCACTTGCCTATCTGGAAGGCGACGCACAGCCGCAGGCAGCGCCGCAGCCAAAGGAAGATACGCTGGTCGCATATGTGGACGGCAGCTATGAGCACAAAAAAAAGCGCTATTCGTTTGGCTGCGTGCTCTTAACGCCGCAGGGAGAAATTATCCGCGAATCCGGCAGCGGCAATGATCCAAAGTCACTTGCGCTGCGCAATGTGTCCGGGGAGATGCTTGGCGCCATGTTTGCGGTAAAATGGGCAATCGAGAAAGGCTATCCCGCAGTGGAGATCTGCTACGATTATGCCGGGATCGAGCAGTGGGCGACGCACGGCTGGCAGGCGAAAAACGAGCTGACCAAGCAGTACGCGCAGTTTATGGAGCGCTGCGGCAGCAGGATACAGATTGCGTTTACCAAAATCGCGGCGCATACCGGCAACCAGTATAACGAAGAGGCAGACCAGCTTGCCAAAAAAGCGCTGGCAGATACGGTGCAGATGCCGCATATATGTTAGCGGTTATGTCGAAAGAAAAACAGCCTGAGCCAGACGGTTCGGGCTGTTTTTTCGCCTGGGATACCCTCACAGTTAAGCGGACAGGATACAGGCAGCGAGCTTGTCATTCATCTCAGGCTGCATAAAGCAAAACCGGATAAACTTGTCGTCTAAAAACGGAAACGTCGAGCAGTCCCGTATCATCATTCCCTTGCGTATCGTGCGGTCAAACAGATCCTGCGAGGACAGATCCTGCCGTAAGATCTTTACGAGCATAAAATTTCCAGAAGGCTCGTACACTTGAAAGTCCTCCCTCGCCGAGAACAGCTCGTACATGCGCCTGCGTTCGGTGCTGATCAGCCGTTTCGTTTCCTGGATATAGTCCTCGTCCCGGAACATAATCTCCCCTGCGATGGCAGCCAAAGAGTTGATCGTCCAGGGATTTTTGCGCGTGTTGATCGTTTTGACCAGGTCGCGGTTTCCGGTTATGGCGTATCCAAGGCGAAGGCCGGGAGCGGCAAAAAACTTGGAAGTGCCGCGCAGGATTACAAGGTTATTATAGTAATGCGTCAGCGGCACGGAAGTGATCTGCTCCATTTGCTCTGCAAATTCCACATACGTCTCGTCGACCATGACATAGATGCCATGCTGCAGACAGGCATCCAGAATCAGGCGCATCGATTTATTTGAGATGCAGGTGGACGTCGGGTTGTTCGGATTGCACAGAACAAGCAGGTCGATATCATCCTTTAAATGAGAGATAAAATCGGCTGTATGCAGGCGAAACCCGTCTTCTTCCCGCAGCGGATAATAAAGCGTCGTACCGCCGCCCAGGGAGATTTCACGCTCGTATTCGGAATACGTCGGGCCGATGACAAGCGCTTTTTTTGGATGCTCTGCATTGATAAACAAAGAAATCAGCTCCGTAGAGCCGTTTCCGACGATAATATTTTCCAGATCCGTACCGACATAATCCGCAATGCACGCCCGCAGCGAGACATAGTCCCTGTCAGGATAAGTGGTGATCGCATCGATGCGCTCCGCAAGCGTTTTGCGCAGTGCAGGAGATATGCCAAGCGGATTGACATTTGCGGAAAAACTGGTGATGGACTCTTTTTTTATCCCATAAAACTGCTCGATTTTTTCCAGGTCGCTGCCGTGGAAATGGTCTTTATGCTGTATCATAATGCTTCCTCCTTCGAACGAACGCAAACGAACTTTCATCAACATATTGCGTATGGCTCGTAAATAGTTTATAATTCTTAAAGTATCGCCTTTTGTATATTATAGCGGTATTGGAAAAAAAAGCAAGAGTAAAGCAGGTGACAACGTGCGAAAGAGGATCGAAGAACTGGCAGAAGGGAAAATTCCATATGAGCAGCCGCAAGTTGTATTTTCAAAAGAAAAGCTGGAGCTAGAAGCAGTAGAGGGGCAGACGGCTGCGGACAGCTTTGTGGTAAAGAGTGAAAATGGAATACGGATGCGTGGTATTATTTATTCCTCCAGCGCAAGAATGGAATGCCTGACCAATCAGTTTGAAGGGGAAGAGGTACAGATTCAGGTACAGTTTCATGCAGATGGTATGTCGGAAGGGGATTTTGTCACAGGCAGCTTTTTTATCGTATGCAATGGCGGAGAATACCCGCTTGCGTTTGAAGTGACGGTAACAAAGCTGTATGCGGAGGCGTCGACAGGAAAAATTAAAAATCTGCGGGATTTTACAAAGCTTGCAAAAAACGAATGGAAAGAGGCGTACCATATTTTTCATTCGCCGGCATTTAAAAATATTTTAGCGCCAAAAGACCTGAAAGCTTCCTTATTATATAGCGGCCTTTCAAAGCCGACGGTGACCGAGCAGACGATGGATGAGTTTTTAATCGGAACCGGGAAAAAAGAGCGGGCGCATTTTGCACTGGAAAAGCACAGTGTAGAAATAGCCGGGGCAAAAGACCCGGTCGAAGAGCGGATTCACATACAAAAGGACGGCTGGGGATTTTTGGAGATCCGGGTATTTACCGAGGATGAATTTTTAGTCCCGCAGAAACGTTACTTGACAGGCGATGATTTCCTGGGCGAGACTTACCCGTTCAGCTTTTATATCGATACGGAGAAGATGCATGCTGGCAACAATTACGGCTGTATTTATTTTGAAAATGACGCCCAGAAAGAAGAACTGCACGTGCTCGCCGCAAAAGGCGGCAGGCATACGCAAAAAGAACGCAGAATACAGGGATTGCAGCGTGCCACCTATCTGCTGACCAGGTGCTATCTGAATTTCCGCCTGAAAAAAATCGTAACCGGGGAATGGACAAAGCAGACGCTTGCGCTGATCCAGCGGATGGAGGAATTTCAACCGAATGACCCGTGGTACCTGCTGTTTAAAGCGTATGCGCTGCAGCGGAATAAGCAGCGGCAGGATGCCCAATGGCTGATGGACGAGTACCGCCAGAAATACAAAAATAAAAAAGACCCGCAGTGGGCGTTTTACGACTATTTGTGCCTGCAAAAGGAAAAGGAGCCGGTCATCGTAGACCGCCTGTTGGATGAGATCGAGGAGATTGCAAAGCGGTACGGGACGCACCCGATGATCTTTTTTCTGACGCTCCGGCTGAACGGGACGCTGCGTACACAGCCGCAGATCAAGCTGCGCGTGATGGAAGCGCGCATTATGCAGGGGCAGTATTCGCCGTTATGGTATGTCGAGGCATACCAGGCATATTTGGAGCAGCCGTATTTGCTGACGAAGCTGGATGCCTATGAGATCCTTTTGATGAACTGGGCGTCCAGGCAGGGGGTACTGACCAAAGACCTTGCCGGCCAGGTGATGCGGCTTGCCAATAATATGCGCCAGTTTCATCCGCTGGTCTGCCGGATTTTGTTCCGCAGCTATGAAAAAGACCCGGATGAGGATATGCTGATGGGGGTCTGCGCGTACTTAATTAAAGGACAGTGCTACCAGTCGAAGTATCATCGCTGGTACGAAAAAGGGATTGCGGAAAATTTAAAAATTACCGGTTTATACGAAGCGTTTCTGCTGACAATGGATCTGCACAGCATACAGCCGCTTCCAAAAGTCATCCAGATGTATTTCCAGTATAACAACCAGCTCGCCTATCCGTACAAAGCGGCGCTATATGTCAATATTATTGCGCGCAAACAGGAGCAGCCGTCGATTTACGAAAAATATGCGCAGACGATGAAGCAGTTTGCCATCGACGAGATATTAAAAGGGCATATCGACGACAATCTTGCCGTAATTTACGATGAAATGCTTGACAAGGGGATGCTGACGCAGGAGCTTGCGACGCCGCTTGCCGATATTTTATATACGCATAAATTTTACTGTACGAATAAGATGGCGGCTTTTGTCGTCGTGGTTCAAAAGCATATGAAAGAGGAGCAGCGCGTGCCGATTTCCAAAGAAGCGGCATACTTCCAGCTATTTTCCAACGACTATGCGATCGTGCTGGAAAATAACAGGGGGCAGCGCTTCGTCTCCCCGGAAGCCTGCCAGTTGGAAAAGCTGATGAAGCCGTCGCACTATATCCGCAGGTGCCTGAATTTTGCGCCGGAAAAGCTGCAATATTTAATGCACCATATGGATGGAAAGACGGAGTTAAGCGTTCCGGTGCGTACCGATGTAGACTATCTGCGCACGTTAATGGCAGCGCCGCAGATCAGTGCAAAGTTTAAAAGCCAGATCGGGCCGGGGCTTGTGCGCTACTGTTTGATAAACCAGTTGGAAGAAGGGCTGGAGACGTATGTGGCGCAGGTAGACTTTGCCAGTATGCGCCGAGATAACCGCAATCTGATGATCGAGCTTATGATCGACCACGGTTGGTATGAAAAAGCGTATGAGCTGGTCAGTAGCTACGGCTATGACGGCATAGACGCTGCAAAGCTTTCAGAGATGCTTTGCGGCGTGCTTGGGTCAAGGGAGATCGGCGAAGATGCGTTTTTGCTGGAGCTTTGCATGACGGTGCTGACAGAAGGGATGCGCAGCCAGGAGGTCGTCTTATATCTGGCAAAATATTTTGAGGGGCCTTCTAAACAGATGCTGCTTGTTTACGAGGCGGCGCGCGCGTGTGAAGTGCAGGAGACAGAAGAGCTGGAAGAGAGGCTGTTAATACAGGCGCTTTACAGTACGCAGGAGGTAGACAGCGTACAGGACGCCTACCAGGGCTACCGGGGGCATGGCGGGCGTGAATTTATCCTGCAGGCATACCGCTCTTACTGTATGCACGAATATGTCGTGCACGATGCGATGCTGCCGGGAGGACTGTTTTTAGAGGCGTGCCAGTTGTACAAAGAAGGCAGGCTGCGCGGGATTGCCTGCCGCCTGGGGCTTTTAAAATGCTTTTCCCAAGCAGACGGGCTTGACCGCTACCAGCTAAAGATCGCGGACGAGCTGCTGCATGAGTTTATTTCCAGAAATATGAACTTTGCGTTTTTTAAAAGCCTGCCGGAAAGCCTGTGCAGCAGATACCAGCTTTATAACCGGGTGCTCGTGGAGTATCGCGCAATGCCCGACAGCCGGATACAGATCCACTACCGTATGCGGCAGCAGCAGGAATTTACAGCGGCAGCGATGCTAAATATTTATGACGGGATCTTTTCTTATGAGTTTTTGCTGTTTCGGGACGATGAATTGGAATACTATCTGGTGCAGGAGACAGAAGCAGGGATGCAGCAGTTAGGCGAAAGTGTCCATATCAAAGGGCAGACATACGGAGATGTCAGCTACGGCGGGCGGTATGCGTATATCAACTATATGCTGTATCTGCGGGAGCAGGGCAAGGAGAAGGAGCTGCTGCGCATGATGCAGGAATATGAAAAATACAGCATACTTGCGGGAAAAATGTTTAAAATTATATAATCTATAGATTTACATAGAGCTAAAAAGAGGAGACTATGGCACAGAATGAACAAAAATTATATATTGGGATTGATTTAAGCGACAGCTATGCCATGGTAAGCTTTGCGACGACGGCACAGCCGGAGCCGGAGACCGTCAGTGCCGTGGCTGGCAGTGAGATCTTTCAGATCCCGCTTGCCGTGTGCATGGCATCGGCTTCCGGTCAGTGGGTATACGGGGACGAGGCGATCCGTTTTGAGAAGGCGGAGATGGGGAAATGCGAAAACCGCCTGCTGACGCGGGCGTTGCAGCGTGATTATACGCTGATCCAGGACCAGGCGTATGAAATCCGGGCACTGCTTGCGGTCTTTATCAAAAAACTGCTGCTGCTTGCCGGAAAGCTCGGCCCAAAGCTGGAGATCGGTAAAATTGTTTTTACATTTGCAAAATTAAATGAGAAATTAATGGAACTTATGGAATATGTGTTTGAGCAGCTTCCGGTGCCCAGAAAAAAGATTACCGTTACCGACTATATGAAAAGCTTTTACTATTATGCGCTGAACCAAAAGGACGGGCTTGCGACACACGATATCGCGCTGTTCCAGTACTATGGCAAGAGCATGGTATGCTGGTACCTGTCCAGGGGAAAGCAGTCCAAGCCGCAGCTCGTGCAGATTTTGGAGACGGACTGCGGCTATCTGACAGAGGATAAGGACACGTCTTTTTCAGAGATCGTGCAAAAGGTTTTTGAAAAAAAGATTATTTCATCGGTGTATCTTGCAGGGGACGGCTTTGAAGGCGGCTGGATGAAGCATTCGCTGCGCTATTTGTGCCAGGGGCGCCGGGCATTTCTTGGGAAAAACCTGTTTTCCAAAGGCGCCTGCTACGCGGCGGAAGTTTTGGAGCAGGTATTTCCGTGGAACTATACCTATATGGGCGAAAATGAAATGAAATTTAATATCAGCCTGAAAGTGCGCAAAAATAATGAGATGGCATTTTATACGCTGATCTCGGCAGGGGAAAACTGGTACGAGGCAAGGGGCGGCTGCGAAGTGATTCTGGACGGGCCGGGAGAGATCGACTTTTGGATCCAGCGGCCAAACAGCAGGGAAGCAAGGATTGAATCGTTAGAGCTTACCAACCTTCCCCAAAGGCCGCCGAAGGCGACGCGGCTGAAAATAGCCGCAAAGCCCTCGTCCGACCGCTCGGTAAAAATTACGATCCGGGATCTGGGGCTGGGTGAGTTTTTTAAAGCGAGCGATATGGTCTGGGAGTATCATATGAAGGTGGACTAAGCAGGCTGACAGGGCAGGAGGAACGCATGAGCGGATTGATTTTTTGCAGCTTTAAGCAGGCTGCAAAGCCTTATTATCTGGAGAGTGCAAAACAAAATATTTATTCGATCGAGGAGCTGTGCTATTTTTTGCAGGACAATATTTATCTGCTGGATGAAAATATTATGACGACGGAGTTCTGCGACTGGCTGGAGATGGAAGTAGAAGCAGTGAATCTTGCGCAAAAGCTGCGCAGGATTTTGGAAGGCGGGAAGGGATTTCGCGTGTTTTGTATGCAGATTATTTTAGATTCCGGCTATTTTTCCAAAAATGAAATGCAGTTTTTAGGAATGCGGCTGCAAAAGATGGATCACCAGACGAATTATGAAAACCGCAAGATCAAGGCAGACCAGCTTATGGAGAAAAAAAAGTATCTGGCTGCCATCGAAGAATACCGCAGCCTGCTGTTAAGCGCGACAGACAGCCCGTCGGATGTGAGAGTAAGCGGCGATATCTGGCACAATATGGGAACGGCTTATGCAAATATGCTTTGCTTTGAGCGTGCCGTTAACTGTTATGAAAAGGCATACAAGCTCAGCCACCGCGCGGATTCCTTAAAGGCAGCGTCGCAGGCAGTCTGTTTTTTGGAGGACACAGAGCGTGTACAGTGGTTTTTGCAGCAGCACCATATCAGCAAGGAGCAGTACGCGGGCATGAAAAAAAATCTGGCGGAGCTGGTGCATCTGACAGAAGCCTCGGCAGAATTTGGCAAAATATTAGAGCTTTCAAGACTGGCGCAGGCGTCGTTTGCACAGGCAAAAAGTGAGATCTATGTGCAGGTAGACGCATGGAAAGAACAATATATATCTTATAAGGGGTGAAAATATGGGATTTTTCAAACGCAGAAAAGACCGGGCAGGCCTTGAAAAGGTGATGAAGGATGTGCAGGTGTCAGGCGGCTTAGAGGAGCTTTCGCACAATTCTTCCGGCAGTGCTTTGGCAGACCGCTGTGAAAAAGTAATGCAGAATGCTAGGGAGATTGACGATGGCAAAAAGGAATATTATATCGTCACTTCTTATTTGAACGACATCGAGCTGATTGAAAACCTGGCGCCAGACCAGTCTGAGGAAATCCGCAAGGCAGCCGATTATGTGGCGAAGCTGAACCTGGCAAGAGACCAGTTTTTAAATACATCCAAGCGCATTTCCGACGCACAGTTTCAGATGATGCAAAGGCAGGAGGAGCAGATTCCCGACGCTATTAAAAACCTGCGCACGAATGAAGAATACCAGGCGGTCGTCAAGCGGGACATGCAGTATTTGGAAGGCGAGAAGCAGGAATGGGAAATACTCAAAAGGGATTGCAGGCGCAGCAGGGTGAGAATGCGCAAGGCTTCTTTTATGCTGCTGTTTGCTGCCGCATCCGCCGCGGCGCTGCTGTTTATTATATCCAAAGGGTTTGATTACGACCTTAGGTATGTCTGGATCGGCGTCATTGCGGCATGCCTTCTTGGATCGGCATATATCGTGTTCCGCTTAGAAAGCAGCAGGCGGGAAATCCTGCAAGCAGAAACAAATATCAATTACGCGATTATCCTGTTAAATAAAGTCAAGATAAAATATGTAAATATCACAAACGCCGTCGACTACGGCAGAGACAGATTCCACGTGCGCGATTCCAGAGAGTTTGAGTACCAGTGGGAAATGTATCAAAACGCCATGCGAGAACAGGAAAAATACAGAAAAACAAATGAAGATTTAAACTATTACTATGACAAGCTCGTAAGCCTGCTGAAAAAATGCGAGCTGTACGATTCGCGCGTATGGATCGAACAGCCGCAGGCATTGGTGGAACAAAAGGAAATGGTGGAAATCAAGCACAGCCTGCTCGTACGCAGGCAGAAGCTGCGGTCAAAGATCGCGAGCAACCTGGATATTGTAAAAAAAGAACGCGCAGAGATTATCCGCCTGATGAAAAGCAGCGGAGAGCTGGAAAATGTGCAGCTTTTGGAGATGATCCGCTCGATCGATAAGTTAGCAGGGATGGAGAGTGCATAAATGGACAATCATACACATACGCACGACCCAAAAGAAATGAAGGCAATTACAAACCGCCTGGCAAAAGCAATCGGCCATCTCGAAGCGGTAAAAGGCATGGTAGAAGACGGCAGAGACTGCTGCGAGGTGCTGGTACAGCTTGCAGCAGTAAAATCTGCGTTAAACAATACCGGAAAGCTTATTTTAAAGGAACATATCAGCCACTGCATCGTACACGCAATCGAACATGGAGATGCACAGGCTGTGGAAGACTTAAACCGTGCGATTGACCAGTTTATCAAATAGAAAATAAAAAAACAGATACGCCACCCAGACAGAGCCTACGATACAAAGCTGTCTGGATGGCGTACGTTTATTATGGATGATATGATATTATGGATACGATGTTAAGCACGTTCTAATGCAATCTGCCTGATTCTTTCCAGGTCAGCGATCAGCTCCCTGGAATACAGGTCAGCCTGGTTGTAGACAGCTTCTGCATCGGAGTAGTTGCCGCGTTTCAGCGCATGGATCGCTTCGCCGCCAAATTGGTGGAAGCGCTCATGCTTTTTGCCAAGCACTTCCCAGAGCTGGCGTATTTCCGGCGTGCGCGGCATCATTGCATGATAAAAATGCCCGAATCCGCATTTGGAAGAGTCAAGCTGCAACGGTATGATGCTGCGCTGTTTTACCATATTTTTCAAGTTCCGCAGCCATCCCTGGTGCGCGGTAATCGCGTTGCTGATATGTTTTGCAAATTCTGCATATTCCAGATGGAAAAAAGGGTCTTCGGACAGCGAGCCCATTTTCCTGACGGTATCGTCGAGCGTCTTTTCGATATCCACGACCGGTTCGGTCGCTTTTTTTAAGTCATGCCCGACATTCTGCATAAAATCGGTGCTGTCATGGAGCTGGTTTTCCATCTCTGTCATAGAGCTGCTGATCTCTTCACTGACAGCGGCAATAGAGCTGATCGAATCGTTTACCTTCGTTACATGCTGATGGTTTTGGTTGTTTAATAACCATACGTTTTCGATCTTATTCGTCATAGATTCCAGTGCCTGAATCGTTCCGGCTGCGCTTTTTACGCTTTTGCGCGATGCAGACTCGATCTCTTCTACAAAATTTCCCATATTTCCCGTCAGTGTCTGTGTCTGTCCGGCAAGCGTACGAATCTCGTCGGCAACGACAGCAAACCCTCTTCCTGCTTCTCCGGCTCTTGTCGCTTCGATGGAAGCGTTTAAGGCAAGCAGGTTCGTTTGCAGCGAGATCGATTCAATCCCGGTAATCACTTCATTGATACGACCAATAATTTCAGACAGGTTATCCATATCCCGCTGCATTTTGCGGGAGATTTCGATTGTTTGTGTAGAGAGATCCCGGATATCTGTCAGATCGCTCTGGCAGGATTCTATTTTTTCATTGACTTCCGCGGTTTCGGAGGCAATATGTGTAATCGTATGCGCCAGCTCTTCGTGCTGGTTGTTATGGGCTCCGGTAAACATGGAATTGCCTGTGGCTGTCCCAAAGATCGTCTCCGCCGCCTTGGATACTTTGCGTGAAATATCCATGATCTGTTCAGTCTGGTACTGCATCGTAAGGTCCAAAGAACTGATCTGCATAACAGCCTTAATATTTTTTTCAAATATTTCTGCAAACTCCTGACGGGCTTTTGTTAAGCGGTTATAGATTTCATTTAATTCCGGTTCCTTTGAATAATCCTCAGATTTCAGCTCTGAGACGGCTTTTATGAGCTTTGTTGTTTTTCCTCTCATTACATACCCCTCGACGTTATTTGGTTAATTGTACTTTTTTCTATAGTTTATGATACGGAATTTTACAGTTTTTTGCAACCTTTTTATACAAAATTTTTTTCATTGCAATACATGCGAGGGTCAGTCACTAAGACAGAGAATCGCTCATATATTGAAAAAAACACAGGCGGTATCCTTATGCCAAGAGACAACAATCCAAAACGTGAAAACCTGCTCAACCTTGCACTGGATGCGACAGAACGGGAACTAGAGCAGTCCGTAAACCTACAGGCGGGATATAACAAAACCGAAAAGACATGGGAAGTAATCATTCGCTATTCCACAAGCTTAGACCAGCTCCGCCAGGAATATCCCCAGATCACGATTGTGGAGCTGCTGAACGGATATGCAGTTGCGACGGTGCCGCAGCAGCTTATCGAAGTGTTTACCAACCGGACGGAAATTGAGTATATCGAAAAGCCAAAAAGGCTCTTTTTTGCTGTCGACCAGGGAATCAGAGCCTCCTGCATTGACAGCGTGCATTCCTCCTACCTGAATCTAAGCGGAAAAGGCGTTTTGTGCGGCATTGCAGACAGCGGAATCGACTGGCGGCATCCTGACTTCTGCAATCCAGACGGAACGACCAGAATTGCCGCGATCTGGGACCAGACGCTTGTCCCGGATGCGTCCCGCGGCATGTATCCCCCGGCAGGCTACTATCAGGGCGTAGAGTTTACAAGAGCGCAGATTAACGCCGCCTTAAAAGAGCCGTCACAGACAGTCGTCATCGAAGAAGCACCCTTGTCGCCGCAGCAGCAAACGTACATACAGCCCTCCGGCGGGCAGTATGTACGCCTGACCGGAGATTACAGCGGCCACGGGACGCATGTGGCAGGCATTATGGCAGGCAACGGCAGGGCATCCGGCGGCCGCTACCGCGGCGTAGCATATGAAAGCGAGCTGATCGTCGTACGTCTTGGCGTCCCGCGGGAAGAAGGATTTCCAAGCACCGTAGAGCTTATGACGGCAGTCGACTATATGATCCGCAAAGCACGCGAAATGAATCTTCCGCTTGCATTAAACTTAAGCTTTGGAAACAATTATGGCTCTCACAGCGGCACTTCTTTAATCGAAACTTATTTAAACAGTCTAAGCGGATACTGGAAAAACGTCATAGCTGCCGGCACAGGAAACGAAGGCACAGCCAGTGTGCATACATCCGGGCAGGTGCAGCCAGTCGAAAACCATCCTGCAAACACGGTACAGTTTATCGTCAGCACCTATGAATCGTTTTTAAGCATCCAGATCTGGAAATCATATTCTGATGAAATCGATATTCAGATCGTACATCCGTCCGGGCAGACCGTAGGCCCGATTCAGCGCATTTTAGGCACGCAGCGCTTTCGTATGCAGCAGACCGAAATCCTATTATACTATGGGGAACCAAGCCCCTACAGCGTCTATCAGGAGATCTTTATAGAATTTCTGCCAACAGCATCCTACGTTGACAGCGGCGTATGGGAAATACGCCTAGCCCCGCGCAAAATTGTGAACGGCGCCTTCGACATGTGGATGCCGGGAGGCGGCATTCTAAACCGGGGAACAGGATTTTTATACCCAGTCGAAACAACCACCCTTACCATCCCGTCCACAGCCGAAAAGGTCATCTCCGTCGCCGCTTACAACTCCAGAACAAACCAGGTAGCAGACTTTTCCGGCAGAGGCTACACACGTGTGACCGCCCAGGTCAAGCCCGATCTGGCAGCTCCTGGCGTCGGCATCGTATCCACCGTACCAGGCGGCGGTTATGGCGTAAAAAGCGGCACCTCGATGGCGACGCCGTTTGTGGCGGGAAGTGCGGCGCTGTTGATGCAGTGGGGGGAGTGTGTTATTATATTGCCAAGTTAGCAAGAACCCAGTAAAAACAAAGGGTTTCGCTGATTTAGTCCTATTCTTTTGCCCGGAGAATAGGAAGCACAGACGGAAACGGTAAGCCAGATTATTCTGTATACAGTTTAGACGTTCAGGGAGGGAACGTCAATCCATCAGCCAACAGCCGGAAGTTTTTAATCGCTGCAGATCTTCCTGACGTTTCTGGCTGTATTGTAATGAGTTGGCGGTATTTAATGCGTTACCAGCCCTTTCCCGAGCTTAAAATGTGTATGGATGGCATTTCCGGTGATTTATCTGTTCTATTTGTCCAAATAATGATATAATGCTCATAATTATGGATGAATGAAATGGAGATTAGTTATCCCATTAAGAACCATGAAATTGGAAAAGGCGTTTCAGTTTTTTATGAAAAGGAATGTGCATGAAACGGTTCTTCTATACACAGTAAAATATT
>Ga0137308_100369_pt1 | contig 80679 bp, 67 predicted proteins | sample Inofrocosms_June_FD_97181 | JGI IMG/M metagenome (GOLD analysis project Ga0137308, IMG submission 97181) | Mouse cecal microbial communities from Vienna, Austria - N-Acetylneuraminic and N-Acetylglucosamine D2O microcosms_June | ecosystem: Host-associated > Mammals > Digestive system > Large...
TTCCCTTGCTGTCTTTTTCCGGCTCTTGTGGGCTTCCAGACGTTCCGATTCCTTCGGCGTTAAACCTTCCCCCTCTTTTTGGGCGACGGCAAGCTCTTTGAGCGTCCTTGTCTTTGGCTGTCCGGCTTTCTGCCTTTCGCGCCACGCCTTATGCTGTGCGGCTTTTTTCCGGCGGTGTTCTGCAAGCCGTTCTGTTTCCTCCGGCGTAAGCTCTGCCCCGGTCTTTTCCAGTTCCATAAGTTCCTTTATGGATTTTTTCTTAGGCGGCTTGGGCGGTTCTGTGGCTTTGCGTTTCTCCCGCCATTCCTTTTGCCACTCCCGGTTATGTGCAAGCCGTTTTTCCTCGGCTTCCAGTTCTTCCAGTGTGAGAAGCCCCGCTTTCTTCCTTTCGGTAAATGCCCGTTTCTCTGCCTTGCGTTTCTCATACCATGCCTTTTCAAGCTCCTTTGACCGGGCTTCCTTTGCCGCCTGTTCCTCCTGCTGGCGGCGTTGTTCCTCTACCTCTGCCGGGGTGACGATATGGGCGGGTACTTCAAATGCGCCGATAAAGTTTAAATAAATGTCTATCCGCTGGCGGCGGTCATTCCCCCGCCCCTCGCCCTCATGCACAATCACTTTCTCGATAAACTCGTTGAGCATGGGCGTTGTCAATTCGGAGAAGTCGGTATAGCGTTTCACAAGCTGGATAAACTGGTCTGTTTTCAGCTTATCAGCGTTCCAGCTTTCAATCTGCCTTTGCCATTCCGCTATGGACGTTTCAAGCCCGGTCTGTTCCTCGTCATATTCAGCAAGAAGCCGGGTAAAATGCTTGTCGGGTATCTTGCCCGTGGCGTTGCCCTCATACAGCTTTTTCACAAGCCCGTCAAGCTCTTTGTGCCGCTTCTGTGCCTTGCTGATTTTCTGCTTACATTCCTTGACGGTCTTTTCTTGGTTCTGGTCGGACGCTTCCCGGACACGCTCTGTAAACTCCTTTTCATTGTGCCGCACATACCAGCTCACACGCTGGATAACGGCAAGGATAGCGGCTTCAATCTTCGCCGTGGGGATATGGTGCATGGTGCAGTCATGGATTAAATGGCGGTAGCCGGAGCAGATAAAAGCGTCCTCAATCCATTTCCCTTGCACAAGGTTGTAGCGGTGTGTGAGTTTTGAACCGCAGTCGGCGCAGTAGAGAAGCCCGGTCAAGCGGTTGGGGGCGTTCTGCCGTTTAGGTGCGCGGCGTACCGTTTCCCGTATCTTCTGTACGGTCTGCCACGTTTCCACGTCCACAATGGCGGGGATTGCGCCCTCAAAGATATATTGTTCCTCCGGCGTGGTCTTGCGGCTGCTCTTGGTCTTGTAGTTCTCGCATACGGTTTTCCCCAGTACCTTGCGCCCCATATATTCCGGGCGTTTCAGTATGTAGCCGATAGTGGTGGCTGACCATGCGTAGGGGTCTGTGTATTTTGCCGCCCGGACTGGCTCGCCTGTCCGTTTCCAATGCTCGGACGGGATAGGGATTTTCTCGGTGCGGAGTTCCTTTGCTATGCTTGCTATGGTTTCCCCGGCAAGGACGCTCTGGAAGATACGGCGCACAACAGCGGCGGCTTCTTCATCAATCACCCATTCGCCTTTTTGCTCTTTGGAAGCGCGGTAGCCATAGCAGACACTACCCGAACAGCGCAATCCCTTTTCCATTCTGGACTTGAAAACAGCTTTGATTTTGCGGCTGGTGTCGGCAACGTACCACTCGTTTATCACGTCACGGAAGATAGACATAATATCAAAGCCGTTGGCGGTGTCAAGGTTGTCATTGGCAGCGATAAAACGCACATGGTATTCGTCAAAGGTTCGCTTCAAAAGCCCCACTTCAACCACGTCACGCCCAATTCGGCTCTGGTCTTTAATGATGACCGTTGCCACGTTCCCCGCCCGGATTTCGTCTAACATAGCGTCCAGCCCCGGACGCTTGAACGTAGTTCCCCGGATTCCGTCATCAGTAAAATGCCGGATATTGGTAAAGCCGTTTTTTCTTGCGTAGTCCTCCAAAATCCGCTTCTGGTTCTCAATGCTTACGGATTCGCCTGCCCGCTCATCGTCATGGGAAAGTCTTTCGTATAGGGCGGTGAGTTTGTCTTTCTCTGTCTGCTTTTTCATGGTGTGTAACCTCCTTTCTTTGAGGGTGCGCGCTTCCCTATAACCTTATTATACTTATCTGTTCGGGTCAGTGACAACATAGCTGCTGTGCATCTGCATCAGGTTCGGTTTTACGAAAAACCTCGTCTTGCCCGAACCGGAACCGCCGATGACAAGGATATTTTTATTCCTCGCATACTTCGGCTCTCTCGGTCTGCCTGACATCATCAGCCGCTCCGTCTGTGTCAGCAGGATATTGTTCTCAAATTCAGCGTCCATGTAAGGCTCTATGTCCTTTGCGTTGCCCCATGAAGCGTTTTGTCAAGTGCTTTTTTGAGTTATTGACGCAAGCCCTTGTTAGTGCGGCGGGAAACGGGGCAGAAAAAGGGGCGTAAAACGTTCCTGTGGACGGTTAGAAGCCGTTTTCGCGGGTGGGTAGTATAAAACCCTTACCCTATGGATTTTCGCGTCTGCAACGCCTTGAAAATCAAGCCTTTTCAAGCCCTATTGCGTAACATTCCATTCTGTTCTTTGGGAGAGGTCGGGGGCGCAGGGGCAGAGCCACCGCAATACCTACCAATAGCCGCCGAAGTAGTGCAGACGGTTTTGCCGTTAGAATGAAGCGGACGAAAGCGGGGGCAGGATTGTCAAATCCTGTTCCCCGTTTTCGGCGGCGAAATGGCAACGGCAAAAATCCAGACGGTCAAGGGTTTAAGAGTGGAGATTTTTTCGCGCACTTTGCGAAAAAATACTACTCGTCCCTTGACCGTCTGGATAGGCGGAACGGGGCAAAGTGCGTATTGCTTTCCGGTATTGGGTATGGTATAATTTTCTCCGGTACAAACCGATAAATCGGAATTTGAAAGGAGAGCCATTATTTATGAAAGATTGGTTTCACGAGCACAAAAAGCAGATAGGTTGGGCAATCATTCTTGTTGGAGTGGCAGTTGCCGCAGCAATCAATTTACTATGGTAATTCCAGTTTATCCTTCTAACAAAAGTCCAAAACAGGGCGGCGGTGGCAAGCATTGACAATCCCGCTGCCCTATGTGTTATCGCTCCATATCCTGCTTTCTGTGGGGCTGTTGTTCCCGCTGTTCCTGCCGCAAGATACTGTAAACGTTCTTTCTGATTTTCTCGGCTTCTTTTACTTCCTCTTTCAATGCAAGATACCGCTGATTGAGCGTTTTCCTCTCGGCGGTCAGCTTGCTGTATTCTTCTTTCCATGCCTTTGTCGGGATTGTGGTCTTGCCGTTCATCACGCCTTTAAGATAATCGTTCGCCGTTGTGAATAGGATTTGCTCGGCTTCGGTCAGCGGCTTCTTTCCTTTGTACTTGAAATAAATGTCGGCTTGCTCTAAGTGCTTTTTCAGAGTGCCTAACCGCCGTTCAACGGGTTTCAGCTTGCCTTGAATATCCAGTTGTTCCCCTATCATGGACTTGAATTTTTCATCAAGCCCCGTCATATCCATAATGTTATTGGTTTGTAGGAAATTCAGCATTTTTGCCGCGTCTTTAAGGTTATAAAGCGATTGGGAATATCCCGGTTTTCCCGCCTGTGCCTTGCGTGACAAAATGCCTTGAATGTAGTCGGCAAGGGTGGGCGGCTCGGTGTTCGCGGCTTCCTCTTTCAACCAGTCTTGTAGTTTGTAGATACGCGCCTTTAACTGCCGTAATTTCTGGTTCGTCACTTCGATTTCGCGGTTAAGGTCGCCGCGCTCGGTGCGGATGCCGCGCTTCTCCATAGCAGAAGCGGCAACGCCTAAATGGACGGTGGGTATCTGGTCTATTCCCTGCCGTTCATAACTGCGGTGGTCGATACGCTCCGCGTGTCCGTACTGCTCCAAACACTGGTTGCAAAGCCCCGCCCATGCCGCCCTCCATTCCTCCGCTTTGGTCTGCTCGTTCCAGTCGGTAGCGGGAATGGATTTGCATTTGTACTGCCGCTTTTTCGGGTCATAGATTTTATTCCCGTCTTTGTCAAGAATGTACTCTTTTTTCTGCTTCGCTCCCCACTCGCCGCCCTCGGCAAAAGGGCGCATTGTCAGCATGATATGGGCGTGGGGGTTGCCGCCGCCCGTATCATGTAGGCATATATCGGCGCACATTCCCGCCGCCACAAAATGCCGTTTCACATACTCGCGGACAAGGGAAATGCTCTGCTCCCTCGTCAGTTCGCGGGGTAAGGAAATTTCAATTTCCCGCGCAAGCTGGGCATTTTTCGCTTTCTCGATTTTCTCCACCTCGTTCCATAAAACCGCCCTGTCCGTATATCCGGCGGGGGCGTGGTCGGGCAGTAAAATCTCGGTGTGGACTATGCCGCCCTTGTGGGTGTAGTCGTGGGTCATTCCGTCAAACTGGTTTGTGATTTTCTCCCCCGCCCGGTAAGCGGCGGCGGCAACAGCGGACTTGCCCTTGCCGCGGGATATGACTTTGATACTGCAATGGTAGATTGCCACGCGCCGCGCTCCTTTCTGCGGGTAACTCCCGCCGTTCTCTTTTGTGCCGACAGGCACAAAACGCCGTCTGCAAGACCGCACATACCACATTCATTGTGGTATATAAGTGCGCCCTTGCTTTTAAGCAAGGGTAGGGGTGCAAGCCCGTTACCCTTGCAAGCCGCCCCCGTCAATGCCCCCGCCTGCGCCGTCCTCGCGGGCTGTATGGGCGGTTCTGGCGGCGGGCGGTGTTGCCCTGTGCCGCCGTTTCCGCGCCCTGTGCGGGGGCTGTGGGGGCGTTCCGGGCGGTCATTCCGTCCAGTATGCGGCGGGCGGGGTCGGTCATTACCGTTTTTTCAAGGAATGTCTTGAATTGCTCATCTGTCAGCGGTATGCTGTCGGGGACAAGGCTTTCAAAAAGCCCCATGCGGCGGCATAGGCGTTTTGTCCTGTCCTTGCGCTCCTGTGCCTTTTGCTCCTGCACAAGCTGTCTGCGCCTGTTTTCAAGCTGTCGGATTTCTTCTTCAATGCTCGTGATTTTTTCGGCTTTGGTCTTTGCCACGGGTCAATCGCTCCTTTCGTGTCTGGTATGGATTGATGGGATAGGATTGGATGGAAATGGAATGGATTTTTACAGATAACCGTTTTCCCGTTTTATTCCTACTTGTCGGCAAGTATCATTTTCAAAATCTTGTCGCGGAAAGTTTCTGTGCCGCTGTGGTTGAAAAACAACTCTGCAACAATGGTCTGCCCGTTCCTGTGGGTCGTGATGATACCGTCCGGCTTTCGGGGCGGGGCAGGCGTTTTGTTCTTTTCAGTCATTGGGTCGCTCCTTTCTTGGGCGTGAAAAAGGGATTTCCCGTCATTGGAAAATCCCTCCCGGCTTGTTGGCTGTTCGGTTTTACTGTGCGGTTGCGGCGGCTTGCGCCTTTTTCCTTGCCCGGTATTCCCGCGCTTTGATACGGTCATACTCCCGTTGCTTTTCAATATTTTTAGCGCGGTAGGCTCTGGAATATTCCCGGTGGTAGGCGCGGCTCTTTTCCTTTTTCGCTTCTTCGATTTCCTCCCGCATTTTTTTGATTTCCTGCTCTGTCGGCTCGGCAAGCTGTGTCAGTTCGTTCTCAAATCTGCCGATATGGTTGAAGTATATCCCGATATGCTGAATGGCGTATCTTGCCCGTTTCTGGTCGCGCTCATGCACTTCGATTTTGCTGATAAACTCGTTGAGGATAGCGGGGGTGAGTTCGGCAAAGTCGGCGTAGCGTTCGGTCAGCTTTACAAACCTCTGCGCACGCCCTCCCGCGTTCTCAAAAGCGGATAACTGCTCTTTGATTTCCGCAAGTTCCGTTTTCAGTGTGTAGTATTCTTCTGAATACTTCTGTGACATCTGCTCATAACGGTCTTGCTCAATAACGCCCAGTGCGTTGTCCTCATAAAGTTTGTTCAGAACCTTGTCAATCTGTTAAAGCCGGGTTGTGATTTGCGGGACACGTTTCTGCTGTTTCTTCGTCCGGTCGGTCTGCTGTATGGCAAGGCTCTTTTTCACTAAGGCTTCAAAATCCGCCCGGTTGCTGATGGAGTATTCCGCGATTTTTTTCAGCACCTCCGAAACGGTCTGCATGAGTAAATCCGCGTCCATGATGTGCGGGGAATTGCACTTCGGGTTTCTGGCTTTTCCCTTGTGGTACTCACTGCAATAGGCAACGTGCCGTTTGCCGCCGTTCCTGTAATCTATCCTTATGTGCATTTTTGCGCCGCAGTCCTTACAGAAAAGCAAGCCCGACAAAGGGTGGATTTCCCCGTCCCCGTTTGGTCGCTTGACGGGAATGTTTTCCAGAATCCGCTGTACGTTCTCAAAATCGGTGCGGTCAATAATCGGCTCATGCACATTTTCCGTAATATGCCACTGGCTTCTGTCTACATAGTGGTTTCGTTTATCCCGGAAATGCTTTGTGGTCTTGAAGTTCACTACATCACCGCAATACTCCTGCCTTGTGAGGATATGGGTCAAGGTTGCCTTATTCCATTTGTAGCGGTTTTCCTCGTTCAGCGGCTTATTTTTACATGTTCCCCGCCCCCGGTCTTTCATGTAGAATGTGGGGGTCGGGATTTGCTCATTTTTCAGATATATGGAGATTTGGTTTCGGTTTTTCCCGTCCAGAAACAGGCGGAAAATCAAGCGGACAACTTCGGCGGCTTCTTCGTCAATCAGCCAAAAATCCTTGTCGCCGGGGTCTTTTACATAGCCGTATGGGGCTTCGGTTGCGATTGGCTTTCCGCTTGTGCCTTTGGTGCGGATACCCGTTTTTACTTTCTTGCTGATGTCCCTTGCATACCATTCTGACATGATGTTGATGAACGGCGCAAACTCCAACGTGTCGGGCTTTTCGCTGTCTATTCCGTTGTTTACCGCAATAAAACGCACGTTGTTCCGTCTGAAAATCTCCATAGCGTTTCCCACTTGGAGATAGTCGCGCCCCCAGCGGGTCATGTCTTTCATAATGCATACACCGATTTTGCCGTTTTCCACGTCCTCAATCATGCGGGAGTAGGCAGAACGGTCAAAAAATCTGCCGCTTTCATCGTCGTCAATGTAGTGCCGGATATTGGTTAATTTTAACTGTCTGGCGTAGCTTTCCAGAAATTTCTTCTGGTTCTGTATGGAGTTGCTTTCGCCGCCGTCCCTGTCCTCGTCCCCCACGGATAAGCGGGAGTAAAGGGCTGTGATTTTGCTGTAATCATTCATGTGCATACCCTCCTGCGTCAATATAGGTGTTGCTTACAGTTAAGATTATGCACCTCACCTTGCGGAACCGTACTCCATGCCGTGCCGGAACTTCTTGGCGTTCTTGGCTTTGAAATACACCGCAAGCCTTAAAGCGATGCCGCAGCACACTCCGATTAGCAGATCTCTTGGATAGAAACTCGGCAGGGGATTGGAAAACAGCCCCTCCATTCCCTCCATGACCGCCATCATCTTTGCGGAAGCGTCCCATCCCGGCGATACCCGCCACAGACACGCCACCTTGTCACAGAAATATCTGGCAAGCACATAGGGCAGGTTCATCAGGACAAGTTTCTTTTTGTCAATATTCCCGGTTTTTGCCTTGAGCTTTTCAGGGATTGATTTTAAATCTTTGGCTATGCCAGTGATAATCTTACTCATAGGCTCTGCCCCCTGTCCTTTTTCTTCTCCCGGCTGCGTTCCCGGTTCTTGTCCTGCGATACTGCATCCTTGAAATGCTTCAGCTTCTCCCGCAGGGAAACCCTGCCTTTCTTTTTCTCGTTGCCATAAACAAATTCTTTGAATGCCTGTGCCACCGCATCGGCATCCCTGCCCTTGAAAAAGACCAGATATTTTGGCGGTTCGGTTGTCTTGTCCTTCTTTATGGCAAAATCAACATTGTACTTTTTTGCGACACGCTCAAAAGATTTGATGTTGCCGTCCGTGACTTCAATAGACGATACCCCCACGCCATCGCCAACGAGCTTTTTCACAGAGGTTTTCCCATGCGTTTTCTGTGCCTTCTGCTTATGGTGGTTTAAGTACATCTTCATTGCAGCTTTCAGCACGCCGGCATCTAATTTTGCGGTCTTAATCACAAGGGCGATTGTTTTCTGTGTGACTTCCTCCTGCATTAAGCACCTCCCTGTTATGTTCCCGTGAAAGTCCATGCACTAAGGCGGAATCCCCCGGCAGATAATGTAATAAATAATTTTCTCCTTTAAATACACTTACTTCTCCTTTCCACTTCTGGACATAATGTCCAGAAGTTATCATTTTTCTTTTAAGCAATAGATTGTATAAAGATTGGCAGACAGCTCACCATTGCCATATTCCACATCATCAAGCAATAACGCCTGAAACAGCACGTCCCCCACACCATCAAGCAGCACAAACTTCTGCTCCTGCTCCGTAAGGTGTCCGTACTCCACACCGTCTGAAACAACAGATTTCCTTGCCGCTTCACAATAAGTAAACAGACCGAGGATATATTTGTTTGACATGATAAAGGCATAGGTTTCCTGCCCGTTGTGGGTCAGCCGATATTTCTCCGCCTCCCCCTCCGGGAGCGTGAAGATGCACCGCACCGTTTCCAGACAAAACCCCCTGCCATAATCCGGCTGTAACCGCTTTTTATACCGCTGTATCCTTGCATAAATCCCCTCCCTGTCCATGACGGAACGGGTACGCTTAAACTGTGGGTTTTTGCAGAGCATATCCAAGTCCATATACACGTTGTTGATTATGGTCTTTTCCGCATACTGCCGGAAAGTCTTTATCCTTAACATCCATGCAAGCGCTTCGTCCAGCTTTTCCTCTGACGTAACCGGCTGGAAAGGCTTGCTGCCAAACTCCAGCCTGTCAAACATAAGCGGACAGCTCCCTTTCTTTGCCTCACGCTCCATTGCCCTTTTTACATCCCGTAATGATTCCAATACAATCCCTCACTTCCCGTTTCCTGATATACTGCCCGGAAACACTAAAAAAGGGCGGCTACAAATCTGCTGACTCATAACCGCCCTTACGCTGTTCCCTGTTTATCATTTTTTTAAGACAGAGGGCTTCACCCTCCGTACCTCCTGAAACCTTGCCGGAAGTGTGGTTGAAAAAGATAACCACACTTCTGGCAAGGCTCGAAAATGCCACCCGCCACGCTCTGACAGGCTCATACTGTTTCTATTCCCTCCATTTCTGTGAAACTCTTTTTCCCATTCTGTCTTTATACATCTGACAGGACGCCGATCCTTGAAAGCCTTTCCATAAGGGCATCTTCCGGCTCAAACTCCTGTAGCTGGGAACTGTCAGCTAAAATAAACCTCTCTTTATAACGGTTCATCATATCCATCAGCATCAGGTAACATTCCTGATGATAGAGGAAACTGGCAAGGCAGAGCAGCTCGCTGTCGCTTAATTCGCCTATCCTGAAATAATTTTCAAAATCATAATTGTCTGCAAATTTGCAGAAAGCCAGCTTTTCCAATAACAGCTCCCTGCCGGTGCTGTCCTGTTCCTCATACTTTTTTTGCAGTTCTTTTTTGTCCATATCCCTTTACTCCTTTTCTTTTAATCTCCGATTTTGGTAACTATAACCATCTCCATTATAGGAGCATAATAAAACATATTCAAGCACAAAACGAAAGGAAATACCGCATATTATGATTAAATTCGACAAACTTTTCCAGACCTTAAAGGAAAATGGAATCAGCCAGTACAGCCTCTATACCCATTACGGTGTCAGCCGTTCACAGATACAGCGGCTGAAAACCAACCAGTCCGTCACCACCCACACGCTGAACATGATACTGAATATCTTAGGCGAAGGCTTTTCCCTGAATGACATCGCCGAATTTTCACCGGACACAGGGCAGGCAGAAGATTAAGCTGCCCTGTTTTTTGTTAAGTAATCCCTTTCTCTGCCCACCCTCCTCCATACATATCATGCTGCACCTCCTGCTGGTAATAATGGCTCATGGTTGAGGGGGCATTGTAAAGCGCAGTGATCAGGTATGCCCTGATATTTGTTATCTTCGTAACCGTTCCCTTCATACAGCCCATCACATATTCCACATGGCTGCTGTTCAGCTTCAGGAAACGGGATTTTACAAGCTCATAAGGGTAATCCTCCCCGTTGATGCGGATTGTTTTCCGCTTCACGCATACCACGTCACAGACGGTTTCGTAGATTTCTTCATACATCTCCTTATCGCCGTACTGGTCATATTTCATGTGGTGTTCATATTCCAGATTTTTACGGATCAGTGCCATATATGCGATTGTTTCATCTATCGTATCAATCCCATCCATCATGCCGTCTTTTTCCTGTGTGCCTTTGCTGTCCATGCTTCCCATAGATTGATTGATAGGATTGGTATCACTCATATCAGTATAATTATTGTTGGTCTGATTATTTTCAGTCTGGCTATTATCAGTATAATTATAGTCAGTATAATTAGGGGAAACTTCTTTTACCTCTTGAAGTTCAGCCTCTTTACTTGCAGAAGTAAAATCTTTTTCCCTCTGCAAGTCAGTTTCTTTTACTTCTTGAGGTAAAATTTCTTTACTTCTTGAAGTAAAAAGATTTTCTTCCTTTACCTCTTGAAGTTCATTTTCTTTACTTCCAGAAGTCAAATTCTTTTCCTCCTTGAAGTAAAGGTTTTTTACTTCTGCGGAATTATCAGTGTTTCTGCTTTCTTTTTCCTCTGCTGAAGCAAAATTTTTGACATAAATTATATCCGGTTTGCCAAGTCCCCTGCGTTTTTTCTCCATCAATCCGATGCCGTTCTCACTATCCAGTTCCCTCATAATCTTAATACACGTTGGTTTTGAGCATCCTAAATCTTCCATGACATTATCAACCGAGTAAATAATGTATGCCCTGTTTTCTTCATCAATCCAGCCGTTTTTCATGGAAAGCGACATCCGGTCAAGCATCAGCCCGTACAGGAGCTTGGCATCGCTGCTAAGCCCCTTGAAACGCTCGTCCTTAATCAGCAGGCGGGGAACACGGTAAAAAGAAAACTGCTCTGCTTCTACGCCATAGTAATAATCAAATTTCAATGGCTCGCCCATTTTTACCGCCTCCTTTACTGCCTACTCTGCCATTCCTCCAAAAGCTGGATAATGATGCCCTCTATATCATCACTGGAATAGTCCTCCGAAAAATATCTGCTAATCTTATCGCCCTTAATTGTTACCTTTCTCTCTTTTGGCTTTTCTTCCTCCAGTATCATCCTGACCATTGCCAGCGTCAGCTCGCCGCTTTTTCCATATTCTTTCAGCTTCGCCGCCTGTGCGTTGGAAACCGAAGCACCTGTTTCCTGGAGAATGACTGTTACATACTGCTGCTGTTCTTCCGACAGGAAAGAAATGTCCACTCCCTGCGCTATCCCTATCTTTTTTGCGTCCACCATGCCAAGCAGCTCGTCCGAGAGCCTTGCAAGCCACACATACCTCTGTACCGTCTTTCCGCTCTCCCCGGCAGCTTCCCCCACTTCGTCAAGGGTGCTGCCGCCCTTGCTGCCCTGATGCTTCATCGCTTCATACTTCATGGCATAAGCCTTTGCCTTCTCGCTGGGCAGGATATCCTCACGCTGGATATTGGAATCCACCATGATAATTGTAGCTTCATCGTCCGTATAATTCCTTACGATTACGGGCATTGTGTCTAACCCTGCCCTTTCAGAACCCCGTTTCCTGCGGTGTCCGGCTATGATCTCATAGCCGCCGCCCTCCCTCGGTCTTACAATTCCGGGTACAAGCACACCGTATTTACTGATACTCTCCGTGGTTTCTTCCATCTTTTCATCATCCAGGACACGGAACGGGTGTCCCTTGAATGTATGCAAATCAGCCAGTTTCGCATGGATAATCTGCTCCCCTGCTGTATTTTCCGCTCCGCCAAATAAATCATCAAAGCTGTTCAGCCTGACTTTTGATGCGCTCCCTGCCTTACTGCCAATTGCCAAGCACCTCCTTTGTCAAAGACTGGTACGCCCCCGCAACCTTGCCTTTCGGGTCATGCTCATAGATGCTGATGCCCTCTGCGGACGTTTCCGCCGCCCTCACCGACATCGGTATGCTGTTCTCAAATATCCTTACTTTGCTTCCATAAGTTTCGATAAGCAGCGCCGTAATGTCCCTTGCATAGTTGGTATGGTTATCCACCATTGTCAGCAGAATGCCCTCAATGTCCAGTTTTGGGTTAATCTGCCGCTTTACCTTGCCTATGGTCTTAATAAGCTGTTCCAGCCCTTTTACGGGCAGGTATGCCGCCTGAACGGGAATGAGTATGCTGTCCGCACAGGCAAAGGCATTTATGGTAATCATGCCTAAAGACGGCATACAGTCAATCAGAATATAGCTGTATCTGTCCCTCACCTGCTCTATGTAGGAACGAAGCACCAGCTCACGGCTCATGACATTCACAAGGGATACTTCCAGACCGGACAGCTCAATGTTCCCCGGCATCAGGTCAATCCCCTCATCATGCTTTAAGATGCCGTAATCTGGCTCTATTTCTTCATCGTTAATAACCTTTTCCAGTACATTTGCAAGGGTGACATCCAGCTTGTCCGGCTCCGTGAAGCCTAAACTTGCAGTCAGGCTTCCCTGTGCGTCCGCATCAATTACTAAGACTTTCTTTCCCTGCTTTGCCAGCCCAATCCCTAAGCTGCTTGTTGTGGTGGTCTTGCCGACACCGCCCTTTTGGTTTGCTATTGCTATCACTTTACACATGGTCTTATTCCTCCGGTTTGTTTATTTTTCTTTTACATTCGCTTTCTGCACTTCCACATAAGCCCTGTAAAACCTGTTAGTCCCTTTGTTCCTGTAAAGTTCGGAAAATTCCGTCACGACAACTTTCGGCTGTCTTTTCAGGATTTTCTCGAACCACTTAATATCATTCCTTGTTCCCATCAGTCGAATTTTCAGCACGTTTCCTCTCCATTTCTGCAAGGATTTCCTCTACAGACCTTTGTTCCCGGCAGTATTCCGGATAACGGAGCTGGATGCCCTGCCAGAAGTACAAGGCATAGCCGCAGCAGAAAATATCGCTTACGGAATACCTCCTGCACTCATCAATCTGCTCATCCCTGCGTTTATAGTCATCAACGCTTGGCGTACCGTCCGTGTAAAGGTTAAATGCAAGCCTTACCACCCTGACACTTCCGCTTGTCTGCCAGACCTGATGTGAGGCAATCTCCGATTGCCTCTACATTCACGTTTTGATGCACCCGGACTTCATATCGTAAATCTGGCTGAAATGATTCCTTGTATCCTCTGATATACCAAGAATGTAAATCAAAGCCTTGTGATAGCAGTCCTGATGCCTTGCCTGTTCCAATTTTTCATAATAAAACTTCTCATGTTCCTCGTTTGCAAAAACCATGTGTGTGTTGCCGGCGCTCTGCGCCCCTGCTCTTAACGCTGTGTTTGTCACTATCATGACCTCCTTTTAAATTAAATTTTGTCACGAAAAAAGGACTATATCCTTTTCTCGAAAGAATATAATCCTCAGTGAAAACCTTATAAAAAAGGGGAAACCTTTATTTTTCAGTTTCCCCAATTCTTTATAGATAGATTTTGAATATAATATCTTTGAACTTGTTTGCCTTTGTATATTCAGGTCTATGTGCCATAAAATCCTGTACATTCGCCCTTTTTGCAACAAGTGTCATAAAATACATATACTTGTAATCTATTTTCCTTCTGTCGCAATCGCTGCCTGTGCTGCTGCAAGTCTTGCGATTGGCACACGGAATGGAGAACATGAAACATAGTCCAGTCCAATCTTATGGCAGAATTCTACTGATGAAGGGTCACCACCATGCTCGCCACAGATACCACAGTGGAGTGAAGGACGTACTTTCTTACCTTTTTCAATAGCCATTTCCATAAGCTGTCCAACACCTGTCTGGTCAAGTTTTGCAAATGGGTCGTTCTCAAAGATTTTTGCATCATAGTAAGCATCAAGGAACTTACCTGCATCATCACGTGAGAAACCAAATGTCATCTGTGTTAAGTCATTAGTACCAAAGCAGAAGAATTCAGCCTCAGAAGCAATATCATCAGCTGTAAGTGCAGCTCTTGGTATTTCAATCATTGTACCTACTTCATACTTCATATCAACACCAGCGTTTGCAATTTCAGCATCTGCTGTTTCAACTACAATCTTCTTAACAACTTTAAGCTCTTTTATATCACCAATAAGTGGAATCATAATCTCAGGTTCTACTGTCCAGTCTGGATGAGCCTTCTTAACATTAATAGCAGCACGGATTACAGCACTTGTCTGCATCTTTGCAATTTCAGGATAAGTTACAGCAAGACGGCATCCACGATGTCCCATCATAGGGTTAAACTCATGGAGTGATTCAATAATTGTCTTAATTTCTTCAACAGTCTTGCCCTTTGCATCTGCAAGTTTCTTAATATCAGCTTCCTCTGTAGGAACAAATTCATGAAGAGGAGGGTCTAAGAAGCGGATTGTTACAGGATTTCCTTCAAGAGCCTCATATAACTTTTCAAAGTCACCCTGCTGGTATGGAAGAATCTTAGCAAGAGCTTCTTCTCTCTCTTCAACTGTATCTGAACAAATCATCTCACGGAATGCATCAATCCTGTCACCTTCAAAGAACATATGCTCTGTACGGCAAAGACCAATACCTTCTGCACCAAGTTCACGTGCTTTTTTAGCATCTGCTGGTGTATCAGCATTTGTACGTACCTTAAGCTTCCTGTATTTGTCAGCCCATGCCATGATACGTCCAAACTCGCCAGCGATTGTGGCATCAACAGTTGGTATAATGCCATCATAAATATTACCTGTAGAACCATCAATAGAAATCTCTGAACCCTCAGTATAAGTCTTACCTGCAAGAGTAAACTTCTTATTCTCCTCATCCATAGCAATATCACCACAGCCAGATACACAGCATGTACCCATGCCACGTGCAACTACGGCAGCATGTGATGTCATACCACCACGTACTGTAAGGATACCCTGTGAAGCCTTCATTCCTTCAATATCCTCTGGAGATGTTTCAAGACGTACAAGTACGACTTTTTCTCCTCTTGCAGCCCATTCCTTAGCATCTTCTGCTGAGAATACAACCTTACCACAAGCAGCTCCAGGTGATGCACCAAGTGCCTTAGCAACAGGCTCTGCTTTCTTAAGTGCTGCTGCATCAAACTGTGGATGGAGCAATGTGTCAAGGTTACGAGGGTCAATCATTGCTACTGCTTCTTCCTCTGTCCTCATGCCTTCATCAACAAGGTCACAAGCAATCTTCAAAGCAGCCTGTGCTGTTCTCTTACCATTACGTGTCTGTAACATATAGAGCTTCTTGTTCTCAACAGTAAACTCCATATCCTGCATATCCCTGTAGTGGTTTTCAAGTGTGCTGCATACCTTTTCAAACTCAGCATATGCCTCTGGGAATTCCTCTGCCATCTTAGCAATAGGCATAGGTGTACGTACACCTGCAACAACGTCTTCACCCTGGGCATTAATAAGGAACTCACCCATAAGCTTCTTCTCACCTGTAGCAGGGTCACGTGTAAATGCAACACCAGTACCACAATCATCACCCATATTACCAAATGCCATACTCTGTACATTTACAGCAGTACCCCATGAATAAGGAATATCATTGTCACGGCGGTATACATTTGCACGAGGGTTATCCCAAGAACGGAATACAGCCTTAACAGCACCCATTAACTGTTCCTTAGGGTCGTCAGGGAAGTCAGAACCAATCTTAGCTTTATACTCAGCCTTGAACTGTGAAGCAAGTTCTTTGAGGTCGTCAGCAGTAAGTTCAACGTCGTAAGTAACACCTTTGTCAGCTTTCATCTTGTCAATAAGCTCTTCAAAGTATTTCTTGCCAACTTCCATAACTACATCTGAATACATCTGGATAAATCTTCTGTAGCAGTCCCATGCCCAACGTGCATTGCCTGATTTTTCAGCAATAACATTAACAACTGTTTCATTAAGACCAAGGTTCAGAATAGTATCCATCATACCAGGCATAGAAGCCCTTGCCCCTGAACGTACAGATACAAGAAGAGGATTTTCGTTGTCACCAAACTTCTTACCTGTGATGTCTTCCATCTTTACGATGTACTCATTAATCTGTGCCTGAATCTCTTCGTTGATTTCACGGCCATCCTCATAATACTGTGTACAAGCCTCAGTTGTAATAGTGAAACCCTGTGGAACTGGAAGACCAAGACTGGTCATCTCAGCAAGGTTAGCACCCTTACCACCGAGAAGTTCACGCATGTTTGCATTTCCTTCACTGAACAAATAAACCCATTTGTTTGCCATTGAAAGTTACCTCCTAAAATTAATTGTTTTAGCGATACCAATATCGCGCATCTGGCTCCCCCAGATTTACTCTGGCCATGACAATGCACACAGACCAGCACAGTATCCCATATCCAATATAAATAATACTGTATTATCACTGTGTATACCCAGCCTGTCCAAAGTACACTATCATGGACAGAGTATAATAAGCATACCTGATGCCATACATTTACCAGATATATAAAATACACAATATCACTGGTAATACAATATATGGAAATTAAATGCTTAAATCTGGAAAGCTGCTAAGAATAGTATAGCATATATATTGAAAATGTAAAAAGATTTTTTAAAAATTTTAGTAAAATTTAGAAAATATTTTGTCACTTTTTGCTACATGTCTGGTAATAATTCCGCATTTTTACCAATATATACATATCATAGTAATAATTATTTTATTTTTCATATTATATTATACATATGTTTTACCAGATATTCACCAGAATTACTTAAACCATGAAGTATAAAACAACCTTTTTACAAAAACCTTATCCCCACTCACAATATAATGACTATTTCTATTAAAATTTATACAATAAATATAAAAATAACCATGTAATAATAACTATTTACTAAATTATGGCTGTTAAATATCTTCCAAAATAGACATATTAAATATTGACTAAAGCTGTTACTGTGCTATATAATAGTTCCGTTACAACTAAATATCTAATAATTAACAATGCCATTACCTATCCATTTTATGTATGTGACAGGTATTTTTTTGGCATATATGCCACAGGGTATGCATAAATGTCCCTTAGGCAGAATGGAGGAAAATATGAGGCTTATTAAAAAACTTACATCAGTATTAATGGCAGTAGTATTAGCTACAGGTCTTACAGCATGTGGCAGCAATGATGGCGGCAGTTCTTCAGAGCCAGGTTCTGCTTCAAACTCTTCTTCTGAGGAGAAAACTTACCATATAGGCATCTGCCAGTTAATGGAGCATGAGGCACTTGATTCTGCAACAAAAGGGTTTCAAGACGCCCTTAAAGAGAAACTTGGTGAAGGCAATGTTGAATTTGATTTACAAAACGCACAGGGCGAATCCACAAACTGCTCTACAATATGTAATGGTTTTGTAACAGACAATGTTGACCTTATTATGGCTAATGCAACAGGTGCACTCCAGGCAGCAGTTTCAGCAACAAACAGCATACCAATCCTTGGAACATCTGTAACAGACTATGCTACAGCATTAAACCTTTCAAACTGGGAAGGACATACTGGAACTAATGTATCAGGAACATCAGACCTTGCTCCTATTGACCAGCAGGAAGATATGATACTTGAAATACTCCCTGATGTAAAAACAGTTGGTATTGCTTATTGTTCATCAGAGCCAAATTCATCATACCAGGCAGACCTTATGAAAAAAGCTCTTGATGAAGACAACATAGCATATAAAGAATATACAGCAGCTGATTCTAATGAAATACAATCAGTTATCACAACAGCATGTGATGAATGTGATGCACTCTATGTTCCAACTGATAATACTATGGCTTCTAGCGTTGAAACAATTAAAAATGTTGTTGTCCCAGCAGGTGTCCCTCTCTTTGCAGGTGAAGCTGGTTTATGCGTAGCAGGTATTGCAACCCTTTCAATCAGCTACTATGATATAGGATATACTACTGGTGAAATGGCTTATGAAATCCTTGTAAATGGAAAGGATGCAGGAACAATGGATATACAGACTGCTCCAAATGTTACAAAACAGTATAATAAAGAAATATGTGAAACCCTTAATATAACAATTCCTAATGGCTATGAAGAACTTACTATTGAATAAGAGACACACCTTATACTGCAAGTAAACAGCCTGTTCACACATTGGCGTTTTTTGTGATAGTGTACAATCCGGCACTGCTGGCAGCAACATATTTGTATACTTACCATACGCCCAGAACATGCCATCCCTTACCACTTATATTAACAAGTTAACCACTTACTGTATAAACGTGAGTCCTTTTAATCTAATATAACTTACTAATAAATATGGACAGACACATTTTTGTATCTGTCCATATTATTTACTTTAAAACATATGTACTATCCTATTTAACTTTAACATTAATCTTAGCTGTCTTTCCTGCTGCCTTAACTGTTATAACAGCTTTCTTTCCTGCCTTAACTTTCTTAGGCACTGTAATCTTAATTGCCTTATTAGAAGAAACAGAAACCTTTGCAACCTTCTTATTTGATGTGCTTGCAGAAGCTTTTACTGCATTTCCCTCTGAATTTGTTGCTGTATACTTAACTGTTACTGATTTGCCAGCTTTAACTGTTACTGACTTCTTAGCAACTGTAAGCTTTGCAGGTACTTCTGATGGCTCTTCTGGAGCATTGTCATCTGGAGTATTGTCTGATGGTTTATTATCTATTCCTGCATTTCCCTGGTCTTCTACACCAGCAGGTGCTGCTGTTGCACTAGCATTGTCACTGTTCATTCCCTTTACTGTAAAGTAAACTGTAATTGTGTCATCTGCTGCTACAGGTGTTGCACCAATCTCATCAATAAATGTATCTGTAGTCAGGTTTGTAAGCCCGTCAGCCTGTTTTGGTCCATTCCAAGGATTAACAATATTGTATCTGTATGCCTTTGTATCATCTTCATCTGTAAAGCACCATCCGCCATTGCTATTTACCTTATAATTCTTGCTGCCAATACTTACATATGTAGGTATCAGTGAAAAAGTGCTGCTTAATGCACCTTTATAAAGATTTGTTGATAAAATTAATAAGTAAATACTCTGTGTTTCTGCCTTTGCTTTATATGAAACACTGTATGAACCATTACCTGTTACTTCAACTGTATTTTCATCCCATGACTGGTCTGCCCATGCATCACTTCCAACATAGTTAAATCCAGCTGTAAACTTATCCATATCACCTTTAACAACTTCTGGAGCAGCTGTTTCCTGTGGAGCTGTTGTTGCATCTGGAGCTGCTGTTGCTGTTGGAGCTGCTGTTGCATCTGGTGTTGCTGCCCCGCCATCTCCATCTGTAATTGTTATGCTTGAAATTGTACGCCCCTGTGCTGTAAGTACATAATTACTTACAGACTTGTCAAGCTTGCCTGTAATAGTAGTTGTAGTACTTGGAACACCAACTGCATCCTCATTATTGCCAGCATATACTGGCTTCCAGTCAGTAGCATTACATACTGCAAAATTATGTGCTTTACCATCTGTTGTTTCTGAACCAACAACAGTAATAACTGGTTCTGCAAAGTCTGCAAGATTTACACTAAAATCAACTTCAAAGTTATTGTAATCATTACCTTTAAGTTCAATAGTAGAACCTTGGTCAGTAGATATTTTAACAGCTTCTGCAGCATATTCTGTTCCCATTGCAAAACTGCCAGTCCATTTTAATGCATCAGCAGCTTTTGCCTGCTTTGTCCCTACAGTTACACCAGATACTACTAATGCCATAGATAATGTAGCTGAGAGAACTTTTTTCATGTTTTTAGTTAATCCCATTAATACTTCCTCCTTTTCCCTAAACATAGGGTCAATAATTTTTAATCATATTTAAAGCAAATAAAAAATAAAACTTTTTATCTGCCTATATATACCTTTTTTATGATAACAGATACAAAAACTTTTCGGAATAACTATTATGCACAATTATATTTGGGATTTTTATGAATTATTACCAATAAAATGACCATGTACTAATTTTTCGGGTAATAAATGTCTAAAAGTTATTGTGTTTTTATATAATATATAAGTAAATTTTCTTCAAATAAATAGATAATTTAACCAATGATACAAAAAGGACGCCAAGGCGTCCTCTAAATATTTTAATCTCATTAAATAAGTTCTTTAAAATACACGCTTCTTAAGCGGAGTATTTGATTTACCAGGGCTACTTAGTCTGGCAGGAGTCCAAGCTTCTGCCAGACTGCCGCAATGAGGTTGGTTTGTTATTTGGCAATCCGCTTGACATTATAAAAATAATATATTAAAAGTCAAACTTTCCGTCAAAATATGAAACAAGTTCTGTAATCTTAACACGTTCTTGTTCCATTGTATCACGGTCACGGATTGTTACAGAACCGTCCTCTTCTGAATCAAAATCATATGTTATACAGAATGGTGTGCCTATTTCATCCTGGCGGCGGTAACGCTTGCCAATATTCCCCCTGTCATCATATTCGCAGTTATACAGCCTGCTTAAATTTTCATAAATCTTTTCTGCTGGCTCTGCAAGCTTCTTTGACAGTGGAAGGACTGCAATCTTAACAGGTGCAATAGCTGGATGGAAATGCATTATTGTACGCATATCCCCGCCTTCAAGTTCCTCTTCATCATAAGCACTACACAGGAACGCAAGTGTAACACGGTCCGCTCCAAGTGATGGTTCTATTACATAAGGAATATATTTACTATTATCCTCATCATCAAAATAGCTCATATCCTGGCCCGATACATCCTGGTGCTGTGTAAGGTCATAATCCGTACGGTCTGCTATGCCCCACAGCTCACCCCAGCCAAATGGGAACAGGAATTCAATATCAGTAGTTGCCTTGCTATAGAAAGAAAGCTCTTCTTTGTCATGGTCACGCACACGCATTTCTTCTTCTTTTATTCCAAGGGATTTCAGCCAGTTTATACAATACTCTTTCCAGTATGCAAACCACTCAAGGTCTGTATCAGGCTTACAGAAGAACTCAAGTTCCATCTGCTCAAATTCCCTTATACGGAATATAAAGTTACCTGGTGCAATTTCATTACGGAAAGACTTGCCAACCTGTGCTATGCCAAAAGGAACTTTCTTACGTGAAGTACGCTGTACATTCTTAAAGTTTACAAAAATACCCTGTGCTGTTTCAGGCCGGAGGTAAACTGTATTTTTAGCATCTTCTGTAACGCCCTGGAATGTCTTGAACATAAGATTAAACTGCCTTATCTCAGTAAAATTATGTTTCCCACATGAAGGACATCCAATATTATTATCATCAATATAAGCCTGCATCTTTTCATTAGACCAGCCATCAATACTGCCCTCTGCCTTTATGCCATTCTTCTCCATATAATCTTCAATAAGATTGTCTGCACGGAAACGCTCATGGCACTCTTTACAGTCCATAAGCGGGTCAGAGAAGCTTCCTAAATGACCTGATGCAACCCATGTCTGCGGATTCATAAGAATAGCACAGTCAATTCCCACATTATACTTATTCTCACGTACGAACTTCTTCCACCATGCCTGTTTTACATTATTCTTAAGCTCAACCCCAAGGTTTCCATAATCCCATGTATTCGCCAGTCCTCCATAGATTTCTGAACCTGGATATACAAACCCTCTCGCCTTTGACAGTGCAACTATTTTGTCCATTGTCTTTTCCATATATAATTCCTCCAATCCATATTGTGTTGCTATTTATAGACATAAATGGCAATTAATTATATTAATATACCATCATGGTATATGGATTTCAAGACTATCATTTTATTTCTGGTATAAATTTTGCAGAATTAAAACTATGTGGCAGGTATTTTGCAAGATATATCTTCATAAACCTGTCAATTTCATCCATAACCTGCCACGAAACATTAAAACTATACAGTTTATTAAACGGGCTTGAAATAATATATTGTAATGCATACCTTGCATCATATCCCAATGTTAATGGATGATGTTCCTTAAGTCCTGGCATCTTTCCTGCGCACTCCTTGCATATAAGTCCTCCCTCTGCCATATACACATTATATGCATCTTTATTTCCACAGCGTATACACGCAGATATACCAGGCGCTTCTCCCTGTACTGACATAAAACGCAGCTCAAATATCCTTCTTATAAGCCTTGGAGGAACTATTCCTGCCTGCAGCGCCCTGAATGTTATGTATAAAAGCATAAGTTCATTATCTGCCCTTATGCCTTCTCTTGTAAGATACCTTGCAACTTCAGTAAAATATGACGCATAACACAAGGAATTATAGTCTTCCGCAAGGCTGCCAAAATAATTATCTATAGCCCCGGATTTTAATGTATATGATTCACGTCCCTCATACACCTGGAAACTTCCAAATGTAAATGGGACAGTACAGGCTGAAACAGGGCTGTTTGGCTTTCTTGCACCATTTGCAAACGCTGGGATACGTCCCCGCTCCCTGGTAAGTATTTCAATTCTTTTGTCATAATCCTTCACTGGTGAGGACACCAGCACCATTCCTGTAAGCGTAACTGTATCCTTCAATTCCATCCCCCATACCATAATTACTGCCATACCTGCAGCAAGGGTAATATTCTTAAACCTTGCAGGCTTTCCAGAAATTCCGCAACACTTTTACAACAGCATGTGGGAAAAACCTGGCATAATGCCAGCCTGAATACCCTGCACTGCCGGTTATATCAGACAATGCTCCCTGCTGGGGCAGAATCACTTTTAAACCTTTTGCCGTCTTGGTTTGTTGTAAATATTAATGATGCCTGTGTACCAGCAGATTTATTATGTGTACCATATTCTACACTATTGCAGTATTCTAAGTAATCTTCAACCTTGCCTGAAACAGTGAATTTGTTCCAGCAATCTTTTTCTTCCATATTACCACCATACCTTTCCACAGCCTGATGTATTATAACCTGTGGTAATAGAATGGTCTTTATTGCATTTCAATATACTGGTATCTTCTTACAATACATTTGTTATAAATCAATATCTTTCTTATCATATCCAAAATTCTTAACCAGGAAATCACTATTACGCCAGTCTTTTTTAACTTTAACCCAAAGCTTGAGGTTCACCTGGCATGCAAGCAATGATTCTATATCCTTACGTGCCTCTGTCCCTATTTTCTTTAACATCTTGCCTTGTTTACCTATAATAATGCCCTTATGTGAATTACGCTCACATATAATAGTTGCTTCAATATCAATAATATTCCCTTTTCTACGCTCTTTCATTGAATCTATTGCAACAGCAATACCATGTGGCACTTCATCATCAAGGTTCCTGAGAGCCTTTTCACGTATCATTTCTGCAACTATCTGGCGTTCTGGCTGGTCTGTTATTGTATCTTCATCATAATAACATGGACCTTCTGGAAGATATTTCATAATAGTATCCATAAGGTCATCTGTATTTTCACCATTTAATGCAGAAACAGGAATTATCTCTGCAAAATCTGCTACATCCTTATAGACATCTATAAAAGTAAGGATTTCTGCTTTATTTACAGTATCAATTTTATTAATAACAAGCATTACAGGTATATTAGTGTTCTTAAGACATTCTGCAATATGCTTCTCCCCTGCGCCACTGTATGTTGATGGTTCTACAAGCCATAGTATTACATCAACATCCTTCAATGTCCTTTCTGCCACAGAAACCATGTATTCACCTAGTTTATTCTTTGCCTTATGTATACCAGGTGTATCAAGAAAAACAACTTGTCCTCTTTCACATGTATACACAGTCTGTATACGGTTTCTTGTTGTCTGGGGCTTGCTAGATGTAATAGCTATCTTCTGTCCTGTCAAAGTGTTCATAAGAGTTGACTTGCCTACATTTGGTCTTCCTATAAGAGTTACAAATCCTGATTTGAATTTACCCATTAAATCCTCCATTCCAGATAAATATAATAAAATACAGTATACTGCCTGGATACAGCACGCCATTATATAATAAGCTGCTGTCCAGGCATTCATTAACTATGACAATACATTTATATCATCAAATAAACCTGCATCATCTTTTATATGCTTTTCATTGCCAATTACACATACATTACACTTCTCTACTGCTGCCCTTATTACAGCAGCTGCCTTGTGTATATCTTCAAGGCTGCATGCAAGTATGCTGTCTCTTTCCTTCTGCAGTATATCATAAGAAACCTTTCTGAAATACCCTGCCATAGAACGGTTTCCTTTCATGCTAGGTGTACGTGGTGTATCAATACCACTTATTGTACCTATTACAGCTTTTGTAACTTCCCTTTCATCAGCTTCAAAGTTTTCAAGATAAGCAGCAGTATTTTTATATACATCAAGGGTTGCTTCCAGGTTAGGGTCACGGTATGAAGTAAAATACCACTGTTTTTCCCTTGTAAAGTTACAGCCTGCACCATACGCACCACCCTTTACACGTATTTCATTCCAAAGATAACCATATTTTAATAAATGCTGTACAACATTTAATACACCCATATCAACATCTGCCACATCACCAAATGTCCCGCCAAGCGCCACATACTGTACTTCGCCAGGTGTTGTAAACGCTTCTTTCCTGTTAATAGTTTCTGGCACATATTTATAAAGGCTTCCTGGCATTCCTGTATCTTTTGCCTGCCCAAATTTATCCAGTTCTGATAAAAATCCAGGCATTGCTTCTTTCACTGCATCTAAATTTTTATCTGTACATGTACATGAAACCAGTAAATTTTCTTTTTTAAATATTGCCCTTACAAGTTCCTCACATCCTTTAACCAGGTTTACTTTCTCTTCCTCAAAATTCTCATCCAGGCGTACAAGATAATTATAATACCCGATACCTGTAGCATGGTCACTAAGCCATGCACTTTCAGATGTACAGGAATTGACACGTGCAGCAGCTGTCTGGTTTCCAGATAATGTAAGAGCTACTTTAAGCCTTGAACGGCTTTCTGCAACAACCTCCCTGAGATGCTTTTCATCTTTAAACAATGTTTTAAACATCATTTCTGCTGCAAGCCTTAATGCATCACTTATATTGCTTTCCAGCACCTTTGTGTACACCTGGAACTGTAAACTGTATTCATCACTTTTGCCAAGATGTGTATAAATATCAAGGCTTGATGCCATTCCACCTGTATAGAAGTTAATTTCTGTATCAAATTCGTTATAAGTGTAATTCTCTGTATCCATATAACCCAGAAGTGTTGACAAAAAGCTTAACTGTGGCACATATTCCTTAAGCCCATGCACATCAAAGAAAAGATTAAGGTACACTATGCCATTAGTAACAATATTGTGGTGCATTGCCTTAACACCACATATTTCCATCTCTGTATTATAATATGGTGCTGCCTTTTTGCCAATATCTTCCCTTGAAAGCATAGGAATTTTCTCAAGCTCTTCCTTTGGCGATGGCTCTTCCTGGTATGCCTTTAATGCCTTTGTATCTTCAACAAGTTTTTCTATCTCTTCATCAGAAAGACTCTCTTTATATCTGGCAAGCTCCTCTTCAAGTTTCTTCTCATTCTCTATAGCAAGCCCTTTCTTTGGTATCATTTCAACAAGTACAGAATGTGTATTATCAAGAATATATTTCTGTATAAGCTGTTCAAAATAATCTGTAGAAAGTTTTTCCCTTAAAAAGCTGTAATATTTCTCATATAAAAGTGCAGAATAAGGGTCATCATCATTGTAAAGCCATGTTTTAAATGCCCTAAGCCCATATAAAAGCCCTTTGGGATATGAACCAAAGTCTGCTTCCCTTTCCCTGAATTCAATACCATTTAAAGCTGCTTCAAGTGCCTTCTTGTCAATACCATTTTTAACTATGCCTTCAAGAGTTTCCCTTACTATTTTATAAAATCTTTCTTTCTCCCCGGCCTTTGCATTTTTAGTTATTATTGTAAAATAACTCTGGCGCATTATATCACAGAAATCTACATCAATATCAGCACCTATCCCTGCGTCAAGAAGCGCCTGCTTCACTGGTGCACCTGGCATTTCAACAAGTACATAAGAAAGGATTTCAAATGCCCTGCATATCTCCTGTTCCATTGTAATATCCATAGCAGCAGCAAATGCGTAATATGTCTTCTCTGAACAATCTGCCTCTGTAGAAACTGCATATTCTTTAGAAAGGCTCTTCATGCTCTCAAACTTTTCCTGTTTTTTAATTTCTGAACTCACACTTATTGCCGGAAAATCTTTTAAGTAATTCTCATCCATCCATATAAGACGTTCTTCAACATCCATATCACCATAAAGATATATATAACTGTTTGATGGATGGTAATATTTCCTGTGAAAATCAAGATACGCCTCATACGTCAGGTCTGGTATACTCTTAGGGTCACCACCTGACTCATAATGGTATGTTGTATCAGGAAAGAGCTGGCTCATAACAAAGCAGTCAAGCACCCGTTCTTCTGATGAATATGCACCTTTCATTTCATTATAAACCACTCCATTATAAGTTAATGGTAAATCTTTATCTTCAAGTTCATAATGCCAGCCCTCCTGTTTAAATATCTCTTCATATTTATATATATTGGGATAAAGGACTGCATCCATATATACATGCATAAGGTTTTCAAAATCTTTATCATTACAGCTTGCTACGGGATATAATGTTTTATCTGGATATGTTGTAGCATTAAGGAATGTATTTAAAGAACCTTTTACAAGTTCCACAAAAGGGTCTTTTACTGGAAAATTCTTAGAACCACATAAAACCGTGTGTTCAATAATATGTGGAACACCTGTATCATCTTCTGGCGGAGTCCTGAACCCTATATTAAACACTTTGTTATCATCACTATTGCTAAATACCAGTATTCTTGCATTACTTAGTTTATGCCTTAAAGTAATTGCAAAACTGTCTGTTTCTTTGACATACTCCGATTTCTCAACGGTATATGCCTCTGGTATCTTAATCTCATCTAAACTTTTAATACTTCTAGCCATTATTGTCCTCCATTTTTAGTTCTATAATTTATATACAGCTATTGCTGCACAATATCTATTATATGCATTTTTTATACTTTTAAATTATTCCCTTATATTGGAATGATAGTCCCACAGAAATATATTTTAATATACCAGGGATGTCTTTAAACATTACACAAATTTATTTCCTCCAGTACCAAACACCCACCCGTCAAAACAGGTGGGTGGATAAACCATCTTATACATTTAATATCATAGGTATTTTTTTATAAGTCCTTCCCAATAATAGTATATTTATTTTTGCCTGTATTCTTAGAAGAATACAATGCTTCATCAGCTTTTTTATACAACACTTCAAATGTGCTCCCGTCCTTAGGTCCTATTGAAATCCCAACACTGCTTGTAATCTTAACAGTATTAGCACCATCTGAATACTCCCTGCAGTTTGCTTCACACACTTTTTCTGCCTTCTTTATAATAAATTTAATAAGGCTTTCTTCGTCAAATGCGTCATATACTGCAAAAACCGCAAATTCATCACCACCAAGCCTTCCAATAAATACATTATTATGGAATATGCTTGTAAGCACTTTCGCAGTGTCAGCAATAGCCTTGTCACCATATATATGTCCAAGGGTATCATTAACATTTTTAAAATTATCAAGGTCTATCATAAAAAATATGTAATTCCTGCCCTCTTTCTGGTCACTTAGAAGAGCGGAAATCTTAGACTCCATAGTTTTCTTATTAAGAACACCTGTAAGCAAGTCATTCTCTGCCCTTTGTACAAGATTCTTTTCCATAGATATCTGTTTATTAGCATTAACAATCTTTCCTATAAAGCGTTCACATTTACCTGACCTGTCCCTGAACATAGTCCCTGTAAGACGGAACCAGCCATAATTCCCATCTTCTTCTAAAATCCTTACTTCTGATGAGAAATACTCCATGTCACTGTCAAAAAACTCATGCAGCCTTCCTCTTATAGATGCATCATCTTCATGGACATAATCATAAACATCATAAACAGCTTCACCAACCAGTGTTTTAAATTTCTTCCCCAACACCATACTAAAATCACCAAACACTTCAATTTTCTTAGGTGAGAAAGTATATTCAAAAAGTGCTGCTCCTTCCTGCCTGTCTACAATTTCATAATCCCCAAGGCGTCTTAGGATTTTTGCCCTGCTTATAATATAATACAGAAGAAGCCCAAATACAATAACAATGTCAAGTACAAGTATCTTCATTAATATTGTATTAGATTTTGCTCCTGCAACATTCCCTTTATCAGAAGAAATATGTATAAGATAACAGTCATTTACTTTGATAGGTATACAAGTTGCAACATAAGCACCGCCTTCATATTTATATTCCAAAAATATATTATTTGACTCTCTCATATTATTTTGTATATAATCTGTTCCAATACCATCAGTAGTAATTTTACATGCTTTAAGATATGAAAAATAGCTTGTGCCCGCCTTGCCAATAAGTTTTTCTATATTGCTGCTTCCATACATAATCCTGCCACGGTTATTTATAACAGCTGCATATGCATCTGGTCCTGAAATATTGTTTTCAATATAATCACTTAATGTAGTATCTGATATTGCTGCTGCCAACACAGCTGTTACTTTCTCCTCTTTATCGATTACAGGTGCATAAATATGCATTTCCTTGTTCCCATCCTTGCCCTCAGAAAACTCTTCGCTAACTGCACACTTGCCCCCAAGCGCTTTTTCAAATCCAATTTCATCCTTTATATCTTTGGTTTCATAGCTTCCATATATAAGTGAACCATCTGTACCAATAATATCAATACTGTCAAACAAATCCGCTTTTTCTGGAAACAGTTCTTCTATTTCAAACCCATTACTTATTTCTACACCTTGCATATATCTTCCTGCAACAGAAAGCAATGTTTCACGCTCTTTAAAGAAATCCTGCATATAACCTGCTGCAAGACGTGTACTGTTAATCTGTATCTCCTTTTTTACCTCCCATGAGCTTCCTTCTATATCACGGTAATATGTAGAAAGAATAGTAATAATTAATATAATAGATATACCTGTTATGAGATAGCAGACGTTTGAAAGTTTAACTTTACCAGTTCCCATATTTTTCTCCATTCATACTTTTAGTTACGCCAGACTGCCAGCATAACTAACACATGAAATGCATATTCCGCATCCCCTCATATCCTTTTAAAGTACCTTTAGTATATCATATTAACACAATTATTGCCACTTTTATATTATTTTTATTATTATATTCAATATATTTTATAAAAATAGAGGTACATTTTTATAATTTTTTACCAAATATATAATTTTTTTAATTATTTCTTTATATTTTTAGTTATTTCTGATACATAACTGTATATATATTTTCCTGTATTTTTCCCATATTTTTCAATAATTTTAACAATATCACCTCCAATAATTGTTTCTGTTTCATATGTATCTGGTATATCCTTATAAACCAAAAACCTTTAAATGTTTAAAACCAGGAGAACAACTTAACCATTCTCCTGGTTTAGAATCCTGACATAAAATATTACCAATATAACAGACCATAAGCTGTACAAACTTGTCCATTAACTACTGCAGAGATACCTACTTCTACAAACAATGGATTATTTAATAAGACAGGCATTGTATAACTTAATGGTATTGTTTCCTTCAATGGTGCAATTGCAGGAATTGTTGTTGGTAAAAAAGAGTAGTTCCAATACTTTCCATCATTCTTAGGTCCTCCTGATACCATAGTATTAAAAGTTACATTTGTTGCAACATATAGAGACACATTTTTACAATTTATTTTTATTTTATTATCTACCCTTTTTACCGAAGCAACAAGAACTACTTCCTTTTCCCTTGCACCTTGCCCAGGATTTTCAGAACCACTTTCTGGACTTGCCTCTAATACAAATTGAATTTCTTTTTCTTCACTATTTTTAGCATAAGCTGTTAAGCTAAAAATATTTGAAATACACATACATAAAATTATTAACAATAGAAAATTTTTCTTTTTCATAAATTCCTCCTTATAAAAATTGTTTTATAGTAACTTTTAAATATTTTTTGATTTAATAAAGTCCCCTAACCATTCACTATATTTCCTTATCAAGTCATAAGAACCACAACGGTAAAGTATTTCTGATAACTGTTCAACAGGACCATTTTGAAATAGAACAAGTATTTCTTCCATCAACAATATTTCTTGTATTTCATGTTGGGTTATATCTGAATGGTTTATTATATAATATATAATCTCACTACTCCATAATATATTTTTTATCTGAGTGCCATTTAATAAATGAGTAAAACCACTTTTAACTAAAGATACATACTCTTTATTTATATTAATATCTTCAATATTAACAGCGGATGGACCTTGTTCATTTATAATTTGTCCAAGTCCAAATATACAATCTAATATTTCATCATAATTATTCATAATTTTCTCCTTAAATTTTTAATACATAATTAAAAACATTTATATAGTCTTTATTTATTTTATTAAATAATTATTATATTACATTTTAATCTAATTTTCATATTTATAATATAGCACAAATACATTATTATGTAAATATATAGTTATTTAAAAAAATATAATAATATAAATCAAATATTTTATAAAATTAGCATTATCAGAGCAGCTTTAACAATAAAAAACTGGGAATTTTAAAAATTATAGTCTAAAAACTGCTCACAGAAACAGCATTTAATACTTTTTTAATTTTATGGGATTATCCTGTACTTTGAATTTCTCCATTTTTCCAATTACACAGAAATATAAAAAATAACACCAGACTCCCATATACATAAGAGTTTCAGTGTTATTTTTATATTAACATCTGTCAAAGATAGAAATACATAATTTTTTAATTATTTTTTATATTCTGGGTTATTTCTGATACATAATTATATATATATTCTCCCGCATTCTCCCCATATTTTTCAATAATTTTAACAATAGCACTTCCAATAATTGCGCCATCTGCAATTTTTGTATACTCTTCCACCTGTTCCCTTGTATTTATTCCAAAACCAACAGCAACAGGTACATCTGTAACACCACGTATAACTTCTACTATTGACGCCACATCTGTTTTTATCTTATCCCTTACGCCTGTTACCCCCATTGATGAAACAACATATATAAAGCCTGTTGCTTCTTTTGCAATCATCTGTATCCTTTGTTCAGATGTAGGTGCTATAAGGGATATTAAATCAATGCCATGTGCTGCTGCTATACCTGACAGTTCATATTTCTCCTCAAATGGCATATCTGGTATTATAAAACCGTCTATCCCGGCTTCGTTACTCTTGTCACAGAACCTTTCATAACCATATCTATATAATGTATTGGCATATGCAAGGAATACAAGCGGTATCTCAGTCTTTGTCCGTAATGACTTAACCATTTCAAATATTTTATCAGTTGTACAGCCTGCAGAAAGTGACCTTATATTAGCATCTTGTATAACTGGACCCTCTGCTACAGGGTCTGAAAATGGTATACCAAGTTCTATAAGCGATGCACCTGCCTTTTCCATTTCAAGGACAAATTCCTCTGTCTTTGCAAGGCTTGGGTCTCCTGCTGTTACAAAACCTATAAATGCCTTTTTACCATTAAATGCGTTTTTAATCCTACTCATGTAAATCAACCCCCCTGTATCTTGCGATTGCTGCTACATCTTTATCACCACGTCCTGAAAGGCAGCATATAATTATCTGGTCTTTATCCATTTCTGGAGCAATCTTCATAATATGTGCAACTGCATGTGAACTTTCTATAGCAGCAATTATACCTTCCTGCCTTGCAATATATTCAAATGCTTCTACAGCCTCATCATCAGTAACTGGAACATACTCAGCCCTTCCTATATCCTTAAGGTAAGCATGTTCAGGCCCTACACCTGGATAATCAAGTCCTGCCGAAACAGAATAAACTGGTGCAATCTGGCCATACTCATCCTGGCAGAAATATGACTTCATCCCATGGAATATACCCTCTGTCCCTGTTGCCATTGTAGCTGCTGTCTTATCTGTATCCACACCATGTCCTGCTGCCTCACATCCAATTAAACGTACATTTTCATCATTGATAAATTCATAAAACATGCCCATTGAATTACTTCCGCCGCCTACACATGCCATTACAACATCTGGAAGTTTCCCTTCCTTTTCTAATATCTGTGCCCTTGCCTCCCTGCTTATTACACTCTGGAAGTCCCTTACTATCATAGGGAAAGGATGAGGTCCCATTACAGAACCAAGTACATACAATGTATCATCAACTCTTGAAACCCATTCCCTCATACATTCATTTACTGCATCCTTAAGTGTCATTGTGCCACTTTCTACAGGGTGCACCTTTGCACCAAGAAGTTGCATACGGTATACATTAAGTGCCTGCCTGGTTGTATCCTCTTTTCCCATATATATTTCACATTCAAGCCCAAACAGTGCTGCGGCAGTTGCAGTTGCAACTCCATGTTGCCCTGCCCCTGTTTCTGCTATAATACGCTTTTTACCCATTTTCTTGGCAAGAAGTGCCTGGCCAAGCACATTGTTAATCTTATGTGAACCTGTATGGTTTAAGTCCTCACGCTTAAAATATATCTTAGCACCGCCCAAATCCTTTGTCATCTTCTCTGCAAAATACAAAAGCGATGGCCTGCCCGCATATTCCCTAAGCAGGATATCCAGTTCTTCTTTAAATGAAGCATTATTTTTATAAAATTCATATTCTCTTTCAAGCTTTATGACTTCATTCATAAGTGTTTCAGGTATATACTGTCCTCCATGTATACCATATCTTCCTTTACTCATCTTATACCTCCAATATACCACTAGTTTAAATATTATTTAATCTTCTCACTATATCAACAAATTCTTTCATTTTATCAAAATCCTTATAACCTGATGTTTCCATACTGCTGCTTGCATCAACCGCATAGGGTGACGCTGTTTTTATGGCATCTTCTACATTGCCAGCAGATATCCCGCCCGCAAGAAAGAAAGGCTTTTTAATATTTTTAACCATAGTCCAGTCAAAAGTAATCCCAGTGCCTCCTGCCTGTGTGCCAGAATAAGCATCAAGCAAAAGGTAATTGCAATTATACCCTGAAGCCATTTTTACATCATTTTCATTCCTTACCCGCACAGCTTTAATAATGCCACATCCTGTTTTTATATATTCCATAAGTTTATCTATATATAGATTATCCTCATCACCATGAAGCTGCGCATACTGTATAATTCCACTGTTTATATACTCTGCCACCACACTGGCAGGCTGGTTTACAAATACCCCAACCCTCTTAATCCTGCTGTCAATCTTTTCTGCAAACTCTTCTGCCTGTTTTCTTTCTATACTGCGGGTAAACCCGCCAGCAAGTATAAATCCAGCATAATCAGGCAGCAGCACATTAACATACCCTATATCCTCAGTACGTCTTAAACCACATATCTTTATTTTTATATCTAGCATACCAGCCCCACCTTTCTTATAACCTTAACCAGCTGCTGCCGCCAGTTCTTTTAATACATTTGCCCTGCCTGCACCTGCACGCATCATTGTTTCCCCAATAAGTACCCCATCTGTGCCATTTGCAGACAATTCTTTAATATCCTCTTTCCCTTTTATCCCGCTTTCAGATACAAATAATATGTCATCTGGCACTAGCGGCCGCAAACGTATACTGTTATTTATATCAACTTTAAATGTTCTTAAATCACGGTTATTTACACCTACTATTCTTGCCCCAGCTTTTAATACACGTTCTACTTCTTCCCTGCTATGTGCTTCAACAAGTGCCGAAAGCCCAAGTCCATGAGCCACTTCAAGAAAACTCTTAAGTTCTTTATCACCAAGAATTGCACAAATAAGAAGAACTGCATCAGCACCTATAACCTTTGCCTGGTAAAGCATATATTCATCTATTATAAAATCTTTTCTTAATACAGGCAATGAAATCTCTTGTTTTATTTCCTTTAAATATTTATCAGAACCCTGGAAATAAAATGGTTCCGTAAGTACAGAAACTGCACTTGCCCCACCAGCTTCATATTCTTTTGCAATATCCAGATAAGGAAAATCTTCTATTATAATACCTTTAGATGGTGATGCTTTCTTTACCTCACATATAAAAGAGAGCTTTTCTTCTTTAAGTGCTTTCTCAAATGGAAATCCTGTATCTGTATTTATTGCAAATGCTTCTTGTTTAATTTCTTCCAACGTTTTTTCTTGCTTTTCCTTTGCAACACGTTCCTTTGTCTTTTCTGCTATTTCTTTCAATATATTCATAAATAATCCCTCTGGCAGCTCCAATAGTAATACTTAATACATTCCAGGCATTGATTTGGAAAGACCTGGATATATTATCCACTATTCTGCCTTTTTTAATTTGTAGCCATAATAAATTCCTCAAGTTTAGCCTTAGCCTTACCACTTTTTATTACTTTCCTTGCCTTCGCAATACCCTCCCCAATAGTAATGCCATCAGACGCAAGATAAATTGCAGCACCTGCATTTAAAAGAATTGCATCCAGTTTAGCACCATCCTTGCCATTAAGGATTTCCTTTGCTATGACAGCATTTTCCTCAGGAGTCCCGCCAACAAGCTCTTCTTTTTTACATGATTTAAAACCAAACTGTTCTGGTACAATCTGGTAATACTTAAATTTACCATCTCTATATTCACAGACTTTAGTTGGTGCACTCATTGAAATTTCATCAAGGCAGTCTGTTCCATATACTACCATAATCCTTTTAAGCCCCAGGTTCTTTAATACATGTGCAAGAGGTTCTACAAGGCTTTCATCATATACACCAAGAAGCTGCATATTCGCCCTTGCAGGATTTGAAAGTGGTCCAAGAATATTAAATAATGTCCTTATACCAGTTTCCTTACGTACTGCACCTACAAATCTCATAGCAGGATGGTACTTTTGTGCAAAAAGGAAACACATATTTGTATTGTCAAGTATCTGTTCACTTTTCCCTGGTTCATTGTCAATCTTAACACCAAGAGCCTCTAAACAGTCTGCTGTACCACATTTACTTGATGCTGCCCGGTTTCCATGCTTTGTAATACGTATGCCTGCTGCTGCACATACTATCGCAGAAAGTGTTGAAATATTAAATGTATTAGATTTATCACCACCTGTTCCAACAATTTCAAGAGAATCTTTATCATTTTTAAAATATGTACATTTAGAAGACATAACTTTTGCTGCTACTGTAATTTCATCAATAGTTTCACCTTTTATGCTTAAAGCTGTCAGAAATGATGCTTTCTGTGCATCTGTTGCTTCATTAGTCATAATTTCTTCCATAACCTGTTCCATCATCCCAGTGCTTAAATCATTTCCCTGTACTAAAGTATTTATTGCCTCTTTAATCATAATGCTCCTCCATTTATTTCCAGAAAATTCTTAATCATTGCTGTTCCATCTGGTGTCATTATTGACTCTGGATGGAACTGGACACCATAGATATCATAATCTGTATGCTGTACTGCCATAACCTCACCATCATCTGTTACTGCAGTTACCATAAGATTTGAAGGTATTGTCTCCTTAACTGCAGTTAAAGAATGGTATCTTGCAACCTCTGTCTTATCTTTAAGCCCCTTAAAAAGCTTTGAACCTGTATCAATGTTTATAACTGACTTTTTACCATGCATAAGCTGTTTTGCATAAGATATTTTTGCACCAAATACTTCACAGATTGCCTGGTGTCCAAGACATACACCAAGGACTGGTATCTTTCCTTTAAAATATCTTACCACCTCTTCACACACACCTGCATCTGATGGCTTTCCAGGCCCTGGAGATATTACAATATGTGAAGGTTTAAGTTTCCCTATTTCCTCTGCCGTAAACTCATCATTACGTATAACACATATATCTGGGTTTATCATTCCTATAAGCTGGTATAAATTATAGGAAAAGCTGTCATAATTATCTATAAGAATTACCATATTCCCCTCCATTTCCAGAATGTATTTACTGTATATGCTGCCCTTTCTCTACTGCATCCATTACAGCCTTTGCTTTATTTATACATTCATGGTACTCATTTACTGGAACACTGTCAGCTACAATTCCTGCACCAGACCTTACAAATATCTTCCCATTCTTTTTAAATACAGTCCTTATTGCTATACATGTATCAATATTACCCGTAAAATCTATATAACCAATAGCTCCTCCATATATACCACGCTTGTTGTCCTCAAGCTCATTAATAATCTCCATAGCCCTTATTTTAGGAGCACCTGACAAAGTACCTGCTGGAAGCACTGCATCCACTGCATCAAGCCCACACTTATCATTACGTATAATACCTTTTACAGTTGAACCTATATGCATTACATGTGAATATTTCAATATATCCATATAATGTTCAACTTCAACAGTCCCAAACCTGCTGATTTTGCCAAGGTCATTTCTTCCAAGGTCAACAAGCATATTGTGTTCTGCTTTCTCCTTTTCATCTTCAAGAAGCCCCTTTTCAAGTTCCTCATCTTCCTTGCTATCTTTGCCCCTTGGTCTTGTTCCTGCAAGCGGGAATGTATGCAGCACACCATCTTCAAGTTTCACAAGCGTTTCTGGTGAAGCTCCTGCCACCTCAATATCATCACTGCTGAAATAAAACATATATGGAGATGGGTTAATTGTACGCAATACCCTGTATGCATTAAGCAGGCTTCCTTCATACCCTGCTTCAAGCCTGTTTGAAAGCACTATCTGGAAAATATCCCCTTCGTATATATATTTCTTGGCTTTTTCTACCATTTTACAATATTCTTCTTCTGTAAAAAGTGGTGTGAAACCAGTTGTAATTTTTCCTGGCACTATTCCAGATGGTATTTTTTCTTGTATCAGGCAAATTATTTCATCAATTTCCTCTATACATCTTCTATAATCTTCTTCAAGGTTATTTGTACTTGCATTGGCAATGACTATTATTTTCTGCTGCAGGTTGTCAAATGTAATAACTTTATCAAAAAGCATCAAATCTACATCTTTAAAACCTTCCTGGTCCTTAGCATCAAGTTTAAGCCCAGGTTCACTATATTTTATATAATCATATGAAAAGTAACCTGCAAGACCTCCTGTAAATGTTGGAAGCCCTTCAATCTTTGGACTTGTATATTCCTTAAGGATTTCCTTTATACATTCTCTTGGATGTTTAACTTTTCTTATCTCTTCATTTCCATTCCTTATAACCATAACACCACCAGTACAAGTAATCTCCATCTTAGGTGCATAACCAAGAAAGGTATACCTTCCCCACTTCTCCTGGTTTTCAACACTCTCAAGCATAAAACAGTGACGGTCTGTTTCTTTTAATATCCTTAAAACTTGCATAGGTGTTGTTATATCTGATAAAATCTCTTTACTAATTGGAATAATCTTATATCCCTGTGACAATTTCTTTGCTTCTTCTAAAGTAATCATAAGACACCTCCCTGTTATGGAAAACCTTTAAAATAATAAAAACACAAAACAGTTCCAGCTTCTTGAAAAACAAAAAAGCCCTGGCTATTATTATATAATAATAGCCAGGGACGGATTATTTTTAACCGCGGTACCACCCTGTTTTATGGTTTCCCATACTCTTTGCGAAATACTAACATATCTCCGGTAACTAACGTATACCTCCACGTCATAGAATACTCAGGCTTATATTATAAAACCCTTTGGCTATGCCCTCAGTGGTCCATTTAATGAACTGTTACTGCGGGCTTCCACCAATGCCACGCTCTCTGTAAGCACATCTTTCATTTTTATCTCCACATCAACGGTTTACAATTAATATCCAACTGTAGTATACAGTATACACTTTTAAATCTCTTTGTCAAGACATTTTTTTAAGTTCCGCCATTTTTTAGATTTTTATTCTTATACGCTCTTATAGACTTTTAAATTATTAGCTATATATATCATTCTATCTTGAAGGAATCATTCTTGCAATCCTTCCTGCAAATTCATTGAAGTTCTGTGTCTGGAGAATAACCCTTCCTGGTCCAATAAGTTTAGTGAGGAAAAGCCCTTCACCACCAAAGAATATATTTTTCATTCCCTTTACAGTTTCAATTTCATATGTAATACTTTTATCAAAGCCTACTACATTTCCTGTGTCAACCTTAAGGACTTCACCTGGAGCAAGGTCTTTTATAACTTTATCACCATCTATTTCTAAAAATACCATTCCATTTCCTGTGATATCCTGAAGTATAAAACCTTCACCGCCAAAGAAACCAGCAGAAAACTTTTTAGTAAAAGTAATTGATAAATTAACTCCTGGCTCTGCACAGAGGAAAGCACCTTTCTGACATATTAACCCATTAGTTTCACCTATGTTTATAGGAAGTATTTCACCTGCTACAGTAGATGCAAATGCAATAGATGCCCCTGGCCTTACGGCTGTATAGTTTGCCATAAATAATGATTCACCAGCAAACATCCTTCCAACGCCTTTCAAAAGACCTCCATTAGTATTTGTATTCATTTCTATTCCTTCAGACATCCACGCCATTCCGCCTGACTGGGTGTACATAGACTCTCCTGGCGCATCAAAAACTACTTCTACTGCTGGCATAGTACTTCCAACAATCCTGTATTTCATATTCCCTCCATTCCTATGTGTAACATATGCAAATCATATGTATCCTGATGGCATTTCCTAAAAATATTTAATAATACCTGCCATAGTTATAAACAGATATATGCATACAACACATTATTTAATAATATTATAAAAATAGAATCTGGCATAAGAACAGCCATATTTCACCTTTCATATAATTATATCATATATTTGTAAGCATGGAAAGCAGGATTTATTTTATTGTTAAAAAATATCCTTATAAAGACTAAACAGCACTGCTTATTCCACAATGCTGTTTAGCCAGAAACTTATTTACCAAAATCTTATCTTAATAACAATAACGGGTCAACAGAATTTTCTTTTTCCATTACCTGGAGATACAAATTGCTTCCCTCCTGGCTATAATATTTTGTAGGTTTTGCAATCTTTGCAATTACATCGCCTTCTTTAACTGCCTGGCCTTCTTTAACTGCTACATCCTTAAGCTGTCCGTAAGTCACAGTATATCCGCTTCCTATATCAACTGTTATAGTATTTCCAATCTCATCTGACTCTGACACTTTAGTAACAGTGCCATCTGCTGCTGCCTTTACCTTTGTCCCTTCTTCTGATGATATAACAATAGCAGGATTACATTTATATTGCGCAAGAGTTTTAAAATAAACAGTATTGCTCATGCTGTATTTTAATATTACATCCCCACTTACAGGCCAAAGCAGTCCTTTTTCAATATCAAATTTATCTTTAATACCTGTTTCTGACATAGTAGCAACTGAACCTTTACTGCCAGCCTTTTTATTACTGCCTTTGGCATTGTTTTTGTCTTTATCTTCTTTTGCTTTATTACTTGATGCAGTACCAGGTGTTTCTTTTGGCTTTGCAGTTGTATTTGCAACAGGTTTTTTAGATATTTTGCCTGTTTTTGTATTGCCTTTAGCTGTATCACCCTTCTTTGCACCTTCACTGACAGATGTTTTACCTGCTATACTGCTTTGTGACATATTTACACTTGCTTCTTTACTATCATTCTCTGTTGGTTTGCTTGTACTTCCATTAATAGCAGAACCCCCTGTAACATTGTCTGGTTTGCTAGGTGCAGGTGCAGCTGTAGCAGAATCTGCAAAAAGGTTTTTACCATTATCTTTCTGGTAATTCATCTTGTAGTACACTGTTCCTAATGCAAGTACACATATAAGGGCTGTACATACCGATAAATAAAACCCTTTTTTCTTCCAAAGTGACTCTTTCTCCTCATCAAACATACATTTTCCTCCATTCTTATTACTTTTTCTCTTATTTAGAAAAAAACAGCACCCCGATACGTACCAGGATGCTGTGATAGTATCTGCTAATATTCTTAACAGATATTTCTCTTTTATTCATTTTTATTTTTCTTTTAACCACTATTAGAATTTACTGCTATTAACAGGATGTATCTGGAAATTACTACTAATCTATTAATCTACAAAAATAATATATCCATCTGGCTACCTCTGGCAGATTACAGATGTATCTTGGTTTTCCATCAAATTTTAACTTAGATATTTCCATCTCCTGTATTATCCTGCTGCATTGTATTTCCGCCATAAACATCTTGTCTGCCTGTATTAATACTTTTATAATATACAGGAGGAGCTACATAAACCCTTCTCTCATGGCAATATACAACACAAGTATCACTAAGCAGGTCATGCAGTCCTCTTTTTTGTTTATCCAGTCCCACCATAATATATCCTGCACATAATATAATCTTTGCAAGAAATCTTCCAACAGTTTCACGGAAAATCACTTCAAAGAATGTATATCTGCGTTCTTCTACACTTATAACCCTTATATTAAAAAGCCTTTTACCTAAAGTTGCACCTGTAAAATATGTCAAAAGAATAAAATATGCTGATGCCAGCACATAAAATAAAATATCAGCGACAGAATATTTAAAGATAAAATCTCTTAACAGAAAGTTGCCTGGATTTATAATTCCTGTAAACCAGACAGGCAGGCGCACAAAAAGCAAAGCAGCTGATACTATCACCATATCTGCCAGATATGCCGCAAAACGGACAAAAAACCCGGCATATACCAGATTATCTGTCTTATTTTGCATAATACATAAGCACCCCATTTCCTTTATTCTGGATTATATCCTCTGCCAGGTCTATATCAGACTTTGGAATAATCTTTTCAGCAGCACTAAAAACCCTGCCAATAAAACCTGACAGCCTGTTATCAGGAGTAAAAAATTCTATATTATCAGGTAATCCAGCAGCTGCCACAAAGTCCATTTTAGCATCCTCAAGCAGTCCTATCTCATCAATAAGCCCAATTCCTAAGGCCTGTTTTGCTGAGTAAATCCTTCCATCAGCTATCTCACGCACAGTCTCATCATCCATGCCACGTCCAGTACATACAATATCTACAAACTGGTCATATGCCTCATCCACAAGGCTTTGGAATATTTTATACTGTTCATCAGTCATATCAAGACCTGCTGAACCCATTGATTTATTTTCAGCACTGGTTATATCAATTTCCTTTATTCCAAGCTTATCATAAAGTTTTTTACAATTTACAAGAGAAATAATTACACCGATTGAACCTGTCCAGCAATTCCTGTTTGCATAGATTTTGTCCGCCGCCATCGATATGTAATATCCTCCGGAACAAGCTTCCCCTGCAAAATATGCCCATATAGGACGGTTAGTTTTCTCTTTATATTCCATAAGTTTAAGATACATCTCATCGCTCTGATAAACTGCCCCTCCTGGGCTGTCAACATACAAAAATATACCCTTATTATTATCTGCCTCAATCATCTGGTCAATATAATTAATATATAAATCATGGTTATATACAGAAGAAGACCAGCTTCCAGCTGTACTTGCACCTATAGTCCCTTCAATATTTAAAACCCCTATAAAATTACCTGATGGCAGGTCAACAATGGTGTTGGTACTAGATGACAATACTTCATTAAATATACTTTTACTTGTCTGTGCCTGGTTCTCCTTGATTTTATTACTTACTGCATTAGTAAATGCGCCAGTTACTCCTACTGCTATTATAACTATGCCAGTTATTATTATCCCTATAATTTGTTTTGTCTTCATTATCTTCTCCTTTCTTAGCCAATATAAAACCACTTATGGAATGTCTGTATATGGCTTTAATAATGATGCATTTATTAACTGTTTATTATAAGCAGGCCTGCATCTGATATAAGGCAAGAGTGTGCCACATATAACAATATCATAATTATATGCAGCACACTCTTAAATTTTCCTTAATTTTTATTTTGGAATTAATCCTGCATTTCAACTTTAACCTTTGTTAAATGCCAGATATCTTTTGCATACTCCTCAATAGTTCTATCTGATGAAAACTTTCCACATTTAGCTACATTTAACATAGCTGAACGTGCCCATCCAGTTGTATTGCGGTAAGCCGCCTCAACCTTTTTCTGGGCTTCCGCATATGAACGGAAATCTTTAAGTATAAAATACATATCTGCACGTCCATCTGTACCATCAAGAAGGGAATTATATATTTCACGGAACTCTTCTGGATTGCCCATAGCATATGTCCCATCTACAAGCTGTGTAAGGACTGCCCTTATCTCTGAATCTGTATTATAAATTTCCCTTGGGTTATATTGCCCATTGTGTTCAAATGCAATTACCTCATCTGAAGAAAGCCCAAATATAAATGTGTTCTCTTCCCCAACTTCTTCTACAATCTCAACATTTGCACCATCCATAGTTCCAAGGGTAAGTGCACCATTAAGCATAAATTTCATATTACCTGTTCCAGATGCTTCCTTACTTGCAGTAGAAATCTGCTCTGATACATCTGCAGCAGCAAAAATCATTTCTGCGTTTGATACACGGTAGTTCTCAATAAACACAACTTTAATTTTATCATTAATGTCTTTGTCGTTATTTACAACATCAGCAACACTATTTATAAGTTTAATTATAGATTTAGCACGCCTGTAACCTGCAGAAGCCTTCGCACCAAATATAAATGTTCTTGGATAGAAATCCATATCTGGATTTTTCTTAAGTTCATTATAAAGATACATTACATGAAGTATATTAAGCAGCTGGCGCTTGTATTCATGCAGGCGCTTAACTTGTACATCATATATTGAACGTGGGTTAATCTCAATTCCATTATGTTCTTTAATATATTTTGCAAGCCTTATCTTATTCTGGTATTTAATATTCATAAATTCTTTCTGGCTAAGCTCATCATCAACATATGCTGATAATTCATTTATATGGCAAAGGTTCACTATCCACTCATCACCAATCTTTCTTGTAACCCATGAAGCAAGAAGAGGATTTCCATGAAGCAGGAACCTTCTTTGTGTAATACCATTAGTTTTGTTATTAAACTTCTCTGGCATCATCTGGTAGAAATCCTTAAGTTCCTGGTTTTTAAGAATTTCTGTATGAAGCCTTGCCACACCATTTACAGAAAAACCTGCTACAATCGCAAGATGTGCCATTTTAACCTGTCCATCATAAATAATTGCCATTTTCTCAACTTTACTGTAGTCATCTGGATATGCTGCCTGTATCTTTATAATAAACCTGCGGTTAATTTCTTCTATAATCTGGTAAATCCTTGGCAGCAGCCTTGAGAATAATTCCAAAGGCCATTTTTCCAATGCTTCCGACATTATTGTATGGTTAGTGTATGCACATGTCTTAGTAGTAACATCCCATGCCTCGTCCCATGATAAGTTATAATCATCCATTAATATACGCATAAATTCTGCTACTGCTACTGTTGGATGTGTATCATTAAGCTGGAAACATACCTTTTCATGTATCTTATGGATATCATCGTGTTTCTCCATATATTTAAGCACTGCCCTCTGTACACTTGCAGATACAAAGAAATACTGCTGTTTCAGCCTGAGTTCCTTACCTGCAATATGGTTGTCATTTGGATAAAGCACTTCACATATTGTACGTGCAAGGTTCTGTTGTTCAACAGCTTTCTGGTAATCACCTTTGTCAAATGAATCCAGGTTAAATGTGTCAACCGCTTCCGCATCCCATATACGCAGAGTATTTACAACATTATTGTTGTAACCAACTATTGGCAGGTCATAAGGAACAGCCCTGACTAACTGGTAATTCTCTTGTACAAACTTGTCACGTCCGTTCTCATCCTTACGGATTGCTACATAACCACCAAACTTTACTTCAACTGCATATTCAGGTCTTTTAATCTCAAAAGGATTGCCATCCTTAAGCCAGTCATCAGGCCTTTCAACCTGGTATCCGTCCTGGATAACCTGTTTAAACATACCATATTTGTAACGTATTCCACACCCATACGCTGGATATCCAAGAGTTGAGAGAGAATCAAGGAAACATGCTGCAAGCCTTCCAAGGCCACCGTTACCAAGAGCTGCGTCAGGCTCCTGGTCCTCAATTACATCAAGATCCATTCCCATTTCTTCTATGGCTTCCTTAATTGCCTTGTTTCCTTTTAAGTTAATTATAATATTTCCTAAAGCCCTTCCAGTAAGAAACTCCATTGACAGATAATAAACTGTCTTTGCATCCTGTTCTTCATATGTCTTATGTGTAGCCATCCACTGGTCTACAATGAAATCCTTTACAGCATAAGAAACTGCCTGGAAAATCTGCTGCTTATCAGCTTCTTCTATTGACTTACGGAAAAGTACCTTCACATAGTCCTCAACTTCTTTTTTAAACTCGTCCTTGTTTAATTCCTTCATCTAATTTCCTCCTAATGCTGACATATCTACAACGCATAACACTAATATTATATAACACAACTAACTAAAAAGCAACGAAACAGTGGCAATAAAACCATATGTTTTCACCATAAACATTACTATTCACTCCGTTACCAGCAACACATACCATTCTGGATGTACACATTTTGCATAAATCATACAAAATAACACAATAGAATGGATTAGATATAAATCTGTACAATAATCTGCAAACAATTTAAAATAAATAACACCATGCATATTTTTTTATTTTTGTCATAAATATATTACAAAATATAGTCAGGACAAAACATTATGTATATCCACAAAAAGTCTCTTTTCCACAAGATAAAACTGTTTTTTTTAATTTTCATTATTGTATTCCCACTGTCCCTCATATCAGGATGTGAAAAAAAAGAAGAAGAAAAAACTTCATCAGTTGACTTTACAGTAGTTACAGACAGTGATATACCAAAAGAACTTAAAAAGTTAATTAAAGAACGCCGCAAAAACCCTTTTGAACTCAGTTTTAGTGATGGTTCTTATTTATACGTAGTGAAAGGATATGGCAAACAACAGGCTACAGATTACAGCATTATAGTTAATGATTTTTATATGTCAGAAGATACATTAGTATTTGATACAGATTTATCTGGTCCTGAAAAAGAAAGCAACACATCACAAAAACCTTCATACCCATACATAGTAATTAAAACAAGATATATAGAAAACTCCATAGTATTTAAATAAAATACACAAAATACAACTATCCTGTTTACATAAGATACCCTAAAAGCGCCTCCTTATACAGGAGGTCTTTTTAATATTTTTTAATTTATCTATTTACAAATCCTAATTATATTTGTATTATTCAATAAATAAGATAATAATATAATAAATAATTTATGAAGGGAGCAATTAAATGAGAAACACAAATCCAAAACGCCATATATCATCAATTCCAAAACGCCATATATCATCAATCACAATAAATAATAAAAAACTACCTGCAAAAACCTCATTAAAAATTGATGCCATAACCAATAATATAATAAGAATCCATACTGTACCTTCTAATGGGAATGATAAAGATTTCTCATTTACTTTAGGCGCTGCTTCCAACCCAGATACATGTTCTTCTGGATATTCTAGTGAAAATAATAACGGATTCTCATTTGCCATTGAAAATCCTCCAGAAATATCTGGTATCTTTATGACTTCTTTAGAAAATTCTATTATAACTGCTGCCACAGATTCTCTTATTATAAGAATAAGCAAATCAATGCAAATTAATATATATAACAGAAATGGCAGCCTTGTATGTTCAGACCATGTTCCAGGCAACAGACAGGCTGGACAATTATCAAAAGAAGAAACCATGCAATTAATACAAGAAGGCCACATAGCTGATACTGCAGACAATAATTATAAATACAAAGTTACTAAAAAAATCTTTGGTGATGAGGCTTTTTATGGCTTAGGTGACAAAACAGGTTTTCTTAATAAAAAGGGATATGATTATATAATGTGGAACTCAGACAATCCAGACCCACATGTAGAAAACCCAACTTTCCGTGCACTATATAAATCCATACCATTCTTTATAGTACACCGTAAAGGTTTTACCTATGGAATATTTCTTGATAATACCTATAAGTCATATTTTGACTTTGGATATTCAGATGCGGACAGTTATTCATTTGCTGTAACTAATGGTGAATTAAACTATTACTTTATATATGGACAGAATATTAAAGAAGTTGTACAGCGTTATACCTCACTTACAGGACGTTGCCCACTACCACAATTATGGACCCTTGGATACCACCAGTCACGCTGGAGTTATTCTTCTGAAGAAGAAGTGCTTTCTATTGCAGATAATTTCAATAAATATGATATTCCATGTGACGCTATCCATCTTGATATTGATTATATGGACAACTTCAAAGTTTTCACAAGTAACAAAGACCGTTTTCCAGACTTATGCCATTTAAGCAACAGGTTATACAAATCTGGGATAAAACTTGTAACAATAATTGACCCTGGTGTAAAAGCGGAAGAAGGATACCATATGTATGATGAAGGTATCAAAAATAACAGCTTTGCCAAAACAGAGGATGGCAAAGTATATCACAATGCCGTATGGCCAGGTGATTCTGTTTTCCCTGATTTCACATCCTACAAAACCCGTTTATGGTGGGGAGATAAGACAAAGCTTCTGCTTGACAAAGGCATCTCTGGAATCTGGAATGATATGAATGAACCAGCCAGCTTTAACGGTCCTCTTCCTGATAATATAGTTTTTCCTGGTGATGGAAACAGCCGTCTCCATGCAGAAGTACACAATGTATATGGGCATCTTATGTCCAAAGCAACCTATGATGGTCTTAAAAAGAACAGCCAGAAACGTCCTTTTGTAATAACACGTGCATGTTACAGCGGCTCACAGAAATACACTACTGTGTGGACAGGGGATAACCAGAGTATATGGTCCCATTTAAAACTTGCCATACCACAGCTGCTTAATTTAGGATTGTCAGGCATACCTTTAGCTGGTGTTGATATAGGAGGTTTTGGTTCACATGCTACTTCTGAACTGTTATGCCGCTGGATTGAAGCATGCTGCTTTTCACCTTTATTCAGAAACCACAGTGCCAAAATGACACGCCGCCAGGAACCTTGGACGTTTGACCAGGAAACACTGGATATATACCGCAAATATGTTAAACTTCATTACAAATTCATACCATATTTATACGATTTATGTTATGAGGAAAGCCTTACAGGTATTCCAATACTGCGTCCACTTATTATGGAATATGAAGACGACCCAGAAGTAATTAACTGTAATGACGAATACTTAGTTGGCAGCAGCATACTGGTAGCACCTGTAACAGACCAAGGGGCAGTTGTAAGAAGCATATACCTTCCAAAAGGCATATGGATTGACTACCACAGCGGAAAACGCATAAAAGGCGGCAAATATATACTATATAAAGCCCCTGTTAGTATATGCCCGGTATTTATAAAGGGTGGCAGTATACTGCCAACATATCCTGATATTCCAAATCTCAGCCCTGGCAATACAGATAAACTTATTGTTGAATTCTACCCATCCAATAACAGGGGAGGTACCAACAACTCTTGCTACTATATGCACTACCAGGACAACGGCACTGACTTTAAATACCAGACAGGCGGATATAACCTGTATAAATTCAGCTTTTCTTCAAACCATCCTGGAGGAATTAAAGCTATACTTATAAAGAATGGATATAAAAATAAATATACAAATATATCAGCTGTTATCAAATAAAATTACTTGCATATAACATGGCACTTTATACCAGCAAATATAACTAAATCGTTATTATTACACATGATTTTTATATTTGCTGGTATCCTTTCCCCATTTACATAAGTACCATTAGAAGAGCTATTATCTTCAATATAAAGCTTTCCATTTTCTATATATACCCTTGCATGGCAGCGGCTTATCTGGCTATATGGAAATACCAGTCCACAATCTTCTGAACGGCCAATACTTATATAATCCCCTCCAAATTTATTACATATATCTTCAAACCATATTGTTAATGTCTTTTTATCTTTAGACTTCAATGGCAGGGAAGATGTTTCCACTTTCAAACCATATTTTTTTGTATCAATAAAATTTTTAGTTTCACTATTTTGTATATCTTCTGTCTTAATTATTCCTTCTTCATTTCCACATACAGGCATTACATTATCATATTCTGCCACACAATGTCCTTTATTATTATCCTTATACAATATATCTGGCGTAAATCCCTTTATATATTCATTAACATCCTTAAGCACAAAACCAGAACTAATTATTAAATCATATATTCCATAAATAAACGCTACAGCTGCTTTATCATTATTATCTATATATGTAATAATATCTTCTGTAAGCTTCTTTACATCACTCTGGAAATCACCTTGCCACTCAGGAATACAACATAACTTTACCCTGCTATTTTTCTTATCCCAGTAAATATACTCCAAATCCAGTACATAGAAATTTTCACTTAAAAAAAACTCTTCTCCATTTAACACTGCCTGGACAATATCAATGTACAGCTGCCTTGTTATATTATAATCCAGTTTATTCCCGGTAGTATAATCCTTTATACATTGTAATCCCTGTATTTCATAATACAAAGCCAGGTTGTTATCAATATAACGGCACTCCATATCTAAAAGACATTGTATCTTATTATTTTTCAGCATATTCATGGAAAGTGAAGACTTTATATCTGTCTGGGGTTCAATTATTAAATATGCCATTTTACTGTCATGGTATATACGTTTCTCCAATTTTATGCACCTCATTCATTTGAAAAAATTCCTTCCGCCCTGGCCATATATTCTGGATGGACAGCAAGATATCTGTCTTCAATAGCAATTTCCTGCTTATTGTCCATAAAATATTTTACAACAGGTATATCCAGGCGGCACTCTGCTTTTACATCTGATTTAATATATAACTTACTTTGGGATATTTCTCCTGATTTTACTTTAAATATCCACATATTCTCTTGCATGGCTTCCTGCCATTCTTTATTATCCTTGTATTCTTTTCTTCCTTCAGCAACACTTATTACTGCAGTCTGCATATTTCCATACAGCACAGCTCTGTCATGTAAATAATATAACATATAAATCATTGCAAATACCAGAGCTAATATTACAGGTACAATAAACGCTGCCTCAACAACATAACTTCCTTTCATTGCAAAGTTTCTGTGCATCACTGGTTTATCTTTACTAAATAATATATTTTTATACAACATAAAATTCCCCCATTCTGTAGAACTTGTATTTATAAATCTTAACATTAACTACCTATATTTGCATTATTTTATAATGGTAAATAAACTCCTGCAACATAAAAAATAAATGAACTTAATACAAATGGTGCAAGAGGCATACAATAATTACGTGGTTTATGCTTTACAACAACAAGAAACACTGCTGCGAAAAATGCCAATATAAAACTAAACATAATAATAAAAATATTAGCCATAAATCCTAATCCAAAACCTGTAATTGCAAAAAGCAAGGCATCACCAAATCCAAGCTGCCCTCTGCTGGCTACAGATGATATCATAAACAACACACATATAATAACAGCTCCTGCTATATCTGCTGGTGAAATACTTCCCTGCCATATATGGAAACAAAGCAAAAGTAATATATCAGCAATTATAACAGGAAGATATATTTCCTTATATTTTAAATCGGTTATTGTACATATTACTAAACCCGTTCCTAATATTATTAATAAAATACTATTTTCTATAATTAACCACTCCTTAGCACCTGTTCCAAGAACATCCTATGTTCTTTTTGAGACGTACCATACAGCCTCTTTACAACAATTCCACACGTCTTTCTCTGTTTAAGACACATCATATTAATCCAGTAAATATTTTGTCCCACATTTACTACATGCAGGAAGGTCTCCAATTTCTGATTTTTTTACACGGCGTATATCCCTTTTAAGCCCTGGACAGCTTTTAACAATATGGTACCTGTCACCATAAGTTGTTATATAAACATTTGAAATATCCTCTGCTTCAATATCCCTGCAGCATTTTTCACAAGACTTATATTTCCCACCTGATGAATTACGCCTAGACTGAATACTTTTTCCTTGTACCCCTTGCACACTTAATTTTAAATATGTACATCCCTTGTCACAATGATATACCTTTCCACTTTTAGCAATGTATACAAAATCTTCTGATACTTCTCCGTTATTACTTCCCATACTAACTCCAGAATAATTATTTATAACAACTTGCTGGTATAAATCCAGTGTAAAAAAATCCGAAGCAAGGAAAGGTACCCTCATATTGTATGAAACATAACATACAGGAAGATGTTGGTCTTCATTATACCTTACAATAACTTTTTCATCCATATATGTTGTTACTGCTCCCGTCTTAGTGCCAAAAACCGCATATTCCCTTGCACAGCCAGCCAGCCTGTCTTCAATATAATTTACCCTATATATACATTGTAAAATATAAAATAAAGAAAATAATGCAAGAAAAAATATTGGAACACAAAATGAAGCTTCTGCTGTTATTGAACCCTTGTTTTTTAATAAAAATACACTGGAATGTCCTTTATGAAAAATATTTAAATATGTATTTAAAAAGTTATGCCGGGGAGCATTTCTGGTATTTTGTGAGATTTTGTTACTTTTTGTTATCTTGTTTCTATCATAAAGGACATACCAATATATTTTTATATCCATATACACCTCCATATATAATTATTATGTTTTATTTCCATAAATCCTTAACATAGCCATAACCCACTGTTATACATCTTCCGGACTGATTTGTTTTTATTTTACTAAAAAGTCCTGTTTTAATATAAGAATATGCATATGGTATATTATAATTAATATTACACAAAGCAGCACAAATACATTCCCTGAATTCAAATGTCTGGTTGACCCTTTTCCTTAAATCAAACTGTATAATATCAATTATCCTGTTTTTTAATTTCTGCTTTGGCACAAGAATTTGTAATAATAAAAGATACTGCTTATAAGAAATACTAGAAGATATATTTCCTTCATCAGCTTTCTTATAACTTTTTCCTTTTCTTTTAAAAAAACTATATGATACAGAACATATTTCCTCATATTTCATTTTAAAATCTGCTGGACTTTTTATAAGTGGTACTTTTTTACCTGCCAGAAGTGCAGTTACATCAATACATGCTTCCTCAAATGCAAGTATTGTAAGAATTAGCCATTGTGTAGCTGTAATAAGAGGTGCAATACCAGTAAAACCAACTATTGCAGTAGCTGTAGCAAGGCTTTTAGACTGGAACAACGTATTAGTACTTACATAAGCCATATTAACCAATGTACGTATAATAAGCAGCTGCCTTACAACATATGCAAGATTTTCTTTCTCTGTTTCTTTACCTGCAACCAGATATTCAAGTCCATAATGCACTGTTTTATAATCACTATCAACATATGATGCCAGAACCTTATCTGCATAATATATATATTCCAGTTTATCTGCACTGCTTTCTGAACTTGCCTGTTCCATAAGTTTATCCTGGTTTAATTCCTGGCTATCATCACCTTCAAGTAATGATTTTAAAAATTTGGCAGCAGAAGAATTATCATCATCCTTTTCTTTAGAATTAAATCCTTCTCCGGCTGCCTCTATTTTTGTCTCACTTACTTTTGAAACATCACAGACAAGGGATAACATTCCATTATTAATAATGTTTTTCAATGCTTTAAGGGGATTTCCGCCTGCAGAATCACTTTTTAATTTTTCATCAATCTCTTTTTCTGATGGCTTGTCCTTATTTTCTCCATTTATATAACCATTAATATTTCCATCTCCACTATTATCTGTATCATAAGCACCATCTTCATATTTTATTGCCTCATCCAAAGTACCATTCATAGAAAAACTGCTGTCTCTATCTTGGTTTACATACTCCTTTATATTATCCACAACAGAGGTAATAATATAATCTGATATTTGTCCCAGAAATACTTTATCTTCATCAAGCGTATAATAGATGTCTGCTTCACATGAAATATCCTTTAACCTGTATAAATTTGAATATGTTTTTAAACTATCTTCAGGTTTAAATTCCAAGTTCTTATTAATAATTTCTAACAGGCTATACTCAAAATCTGATATTCCAATTCCATTATATCCTCCATATGCAAATAAACCATATTCATCATATAACTCTTTGTTATAATCTCCAAATATCATTTCAATAGCTGGACTAGATGCCATAGTTACATACGCCTCAGATGTAATAACCCTTACATTTTCTATAAATGCAGTAACTAAAGAAAGCATTAAAACAAAAATAAATGTTAAAAATACAGTTATACTTCCCTTTTTGATATATCTGCCCCTTTCTTATAAAATCCTGTAAGTTACAAAAGTTTTGTACTGTTATTTAATATCAAGTTTTTTATTGATTGTACTACTATCTTTAGATATATTAGAAAATGCACTTTTTACTATTTCCTGGATTTTATCCCTGAATATAACTATAAGCATAATAAGAACAACTAATATAAGAATTATTTCAATAATACCAACGCCTTCTTCTTCATTCCAAAAAGCTTTTAACTGATTAACCAAAAAATCCCCTCCTTCCTGGTATTATACTGGTACACCCGTATTTATATCAAATAATATTTTGATTTAATCCATATTTGTAAAAAATTCCATATTTACTAATGTACCAATGTCCTACATACTCTGGAAAGCAGCAAATATTATTATTGCAAATACCTCTGCCATCATAATTACCATAGGCATTAATAATTTAGTCCCTGCCTGTTCCCCAAGTATCTTTGCATTTTCACGCCTTTCTTTCAATACATCCATAGCTTCATATTCAAGTATTTTTAAAAGATCTGCTGAACCTTTCTTTAAATTTTGTACAAGTAAAGTACTAAACTTCATATATTTTAAAAGTCCCATCCTCCTTCCAAAAAGTTCATATGCTTTTGCTTCATTCATGCCATTATCAAGCTGTCTTTCTGTCAAAAGCATTTCTTCATATAAATAATGTTTTTTACTTCCATTCTGACATTCTCTTTTATATTCCTCTGTCATCCTGTGCCATGCACCTTTACAATTAAGCCCTGCACCAATTAAAAGTACAAATTTTTCAACAAATCCAGGATAATCAATGCGTAGCTCCTGTTCTCTCTGTTTTATCTTTTCTTTTATCCTGCTGTCTATAATTAATGGTATTATTACAATAATGGTTATTCCAAAAGCAATAATATTAACAATATAATTTTTTTCTGGAACATTATATTTTACCTTCCTGCCATCAACTTCTGATGGCAGCTGTAAATAATCCTTACTTGCTGTTAAATCTGAAAGCCCATAAAACATATTGTTCCATTTATCCCAAAGCTTTTCGGCAAAACTTTTATCTACAGGCAAAACAGTAAATTCAAGCGGCATGTCTTTTTTAAATTCAAAATACGAAAATATTGCTGTTATCTGCACTACTTCTGGTTCTTCCACTTGTGAACGGTCAAGTGTCCCATCACTGCTAACTATATCCCTGGTATCACATTCCCATGATATTTCAACTGCACTGCCTGGTATATAAGAAATAAGGTTTAAACTTTCACTGACCTCCTCTGGTGATTTATTTGTACCAAGATAATTATTTCTAGTATATTGCATTGCTTCTTTAAATTTAGTCTCAAGCTCTTTTTCACTATATTTTTTTGCAGGTATATGGACTAACACATTTCTTTTATCACCATCAATAGAAACATCAATTTCTGCTTCTTTATTACTTCCCTCTGGTTTATCACGTTCTATATAATAATTGTTCTGTATTATATTATTGTCTTCTTGTAATATTGTAAATAATATAAGAAATGCAATTACACACAATATAATAAGTATAATTATTGAATACAACCTGCAGAAATATAGCTTTTCTAAACTTTTAATGTCAAGCTCTATATATAATTTCTTCATATTTTCAATCCAGCTACTTTTTGCTGTTATATGTAACTTATCTTTTGAAAACCTGAATATACTATATGCCGCAGGATAAAAATTTTTTATAAATTTATTTTCATGTTCTGGTATAAAATGATTATCAAAAACAGGGTTTTTTAATTTTATACATATAAAAATAATTATAAATAACAGCAAAATAATACAACAGCTTAATACCATTATTTTAAACAGTTATGTCACCTATCCTTTCACTCCATTTATATGCAGCAACATATATTATAAGCAATACTGTCATTATTGGTCTTCCTGCTGGCGCATAAAGGCAGTCAAGAAACCCTGGTGAACTTATCCAGAAATATATTATTATTGCTAATGGCATCAAAGCCATAATTCTGCCTTCCATTCTTTTTCCTGATACCATTGTCCTAATTTCACGGCTGGTCTCTATTTTATTACTGATTTTATCTGCAGATGACCTCGCAATATCAATAAGGTTTCCACCTGTGCGCTTTGCTGTCTGGAATACCTCTGCAAAATTATTAATATCTTCCACTTCACAACGTCTGGCAAATTCCATAAGTACATTTTCAAGCGGCTGGTTAAGCATAAGTTTTGAATTTATTATATCTAATTCCTTAACCATTACAGAATTATTGCCATATAACAATAATAAATCCATTTTTGCCTCTTTAAAAGAATTTTCAACTGAATAACCTGCATTTAACGCAGATGAAATACCTGTCATTACTTCCCTGAACTCTAAATCCATCTGCCATCTCCATTCTTCAATACGCCTTTTTTCATAAGTTTTAATATTAATAATTCCATAAATTAAAGCCAAAATAAATGATAAAACAAATGACTTATAAAACAAAAAAAATAATATAAATGATTTAACAGAACCAATAATTACTGGTTTTATAAGACTGCTTTTTTTACTATATCTATCTGGTATTTTCTTCAAAATAACTCCTCTTTATAATAGGACTCTATATATTATTATTACCTAAAAGCCCAGCATGTACAAGTTTACCAGTATATAAAAGTTTATTGCCTGTAGCCTGCAGCTCTCCTTTTATCCTGCCTTGCACATCAACACCAGTTTCAACAAACTTATATAATGGCTGTACTGTTATCTCCCCATCCTGTACTCCCGTCACCTCTGCTACTTCAAGTACCTTGCGTGACTTATCCCTAAGCCTTCCAAGCTGTACCACTATATCTATTGCAGAAGCAATCTGGTTCCTGACGGCCAGAAGAGGAATATCCATTCCCATAAGTACAAGAGTTTCAAGCCTGTGCAGCATATCTAATGTATTGTTTGCATGGCCTGTGCTAAGGCTTCCGTCATGCCCTGTATTCATTACACTTAACAATTCACATGCTGCTGCATCCCTCACCTCTCCCAAAATAATCCGGGTTGGACGCATGCGCAACGCTGATTTAAGCAAATCACGTATAGTAATTGCATTTTTGCCTTCAACATTGGCATTTCTCACTTCAAGCCTTACAAGGTTTGGTACACCATGTATTTGTAATTCTGCAGAATCTTCTATTGTGATTATCCTCTCATCCTGAGGTATATAATTAGATAATACATTAAGAAATGTAGTCTTACCACTGCCTGTACCACCACTTATAAAAATATTATACTTTGCAATAACTAATGTTTTAAGGAAATCCGCAACCTCTTTATTAATAGAGCCTGTTTCAAGCAGGTTATCCATAGTCATAGGATTTTTAGGGAATTTCCTTATTGTTACAACTGGTCCGTCCAGTGACACTGGCGGCAGGACTATATTTACCCTTGAACCATCCAGAAGCCTTACATCAACAATAGGACTAGCTTCATTTACCATTCTGTTTACTTTTGCAACTATCTGCTGTATTACGTCTTCAAGCTTCTGCAGGCTTACAAAATGTCCAGGATATTCTGTTATCTTTCCATCCCTTTCAATAAAGATATGTTCTGGACCATTTACCATTATTTCTGTAATATCAGGATTATCAACTATATCTTGTAATACATCAAGACCTTTTATTGAATTATATACACTTTTCACAAGATACTGTTTCTCATCCGCCGTAATATATATATTATAGGCTTCCCTGAAAACATTTCTTTCAATTACCTCATATATCTCTTCATCAGATGTATAATTTTGCTGGGCTATATCATTTATCAACTGTTCCTGGAGCTTTTTCTTAAGTTTATCCAGTTCATAACTATTAATCTGGTATCCACCTCTCTTTCATTTTTACATGTTTAATATTATTTATGGTTTTCTCCATTCCACTGCGTATAAGAACCCTTTCAAAAGAATGTTGTTTATTTGCCTGTATAATTCCAGAAGGTTCTGGAACTATTAATACATCACAAAGAGAAAGCAGTTTTAATGATGCCTCACTAATATACCCTATATCAAAAACAACTTTGTCATACACTGCTTCCCTGCCCAGCACATCAGTAAAATATTCCATATCATCTGGTGTAATACTATATAAATCCCTGTAATCTTCGACAGGAAGAATATAATTATACCCATTTTTATGATGGTTAGTTATAGCCTCCAGTTTAAAAGCAAGTTTATCCTTTTTCTGTTTTATATAATATACCGCCTCCGACATTCCACAAATATATTCACGTTTGCTTTCCACATCTTTTTCAAATTCTGCAAAACTGTCAAATATTTCAAGATTAATATACAATATATTATTATTGCCAGACATTTCTGCACACATGTTCCTTGCATATGTACTAGCTCCTGCACCTCCAAATGGTGAAAATACTGCAATTAATTCCGCCTGTTTAGAAGAATACATATGGGACGCCCCTGTTATCTGGTCATCATCTGCCGCCTGTGCAAATATTTCTTTTATTATATGTTCTGCGGACTGGTACTTAAATATAACAGGATATCCTTGCTGTCCTGTGTATGTCCCATCAGACAGGACTATAACCTTTTTAATATTTTTTATATCCACCAATTCACATGCCATATTGGCATTAACCAGCAGTATATCTATTTTACTGTTCTTTACAAAATCCTTAATACTGCTTATACCTGTAAACACTATAAAATCGATAAACATATTTTTATGGTGGCTTATATAATCAGAAAATTTGCTAGAATACATTTCATCTTCTAAAACAGCCAGCAACATCTTTTTCAATCCTTCATCCTCACTCCTTTCCTGCAAATAACAATATTATAAAATACGCTGCTGCCATTATAGGTGCAAGGCAGATAGTAAACCCGTTGCCATCACGTTCCCTCTGGTAATATTTTCCTTGTGCAGTCCTTATATGCAGAAGATAATAAATAAAAGCCCTGACTCTTGTTATTAATGCCCTTTTTCTTATTAACTCCACTAAAGAAACTACACCTGCCATAACCAGAAACAACAACGTCACTTTTCCAAGGAAAGCAAGTCCATAAATACCCCCTATTACAGACAGAAGTTTTATATCACCTGCACCAATACCTCCTGTCATAAAAAGAGGAAAACCAGCAATAATAGTAACCATTATACAAAATATTGTATTTGCAACACCATAAACACCACTTTGCAGGATATTAATACAAATACCTGCTGCCCATCCCGCCAGAATAACAGAATTCCTTATTTTATAGTTCTGAAGGTCACTTACCGCTGTGCATATAAATACATTTAACATAATAAATTCTCTCATGTACATGCCTCCTTGCCAAAGCGTGGAAACAATATAACACCATTATCCGGTTTTGTCAAACAAATGTATATTTATACACTTTGTATATTTTTCTATTACATCATTGTTAAAATCCACTGGAAAAGATATAAAAAACATACACCGCTTATCCCTAAAATTGCTGAAATTACCAAACTGGTTTCGTTAATATTCACATGTAAATTTTTGCCTGATATAAATATTAAATAATTGCAGACACTAATAAAAATAATACCTGACAGCACTCTTACAACCATATTGCCCAGTACATCATATGGATTAAAATTAAAGATTTTAGAAACCAGGAAAAAAACAATTAAAAATGCCACTATGTACACTATAAACATACCTCTTTGCCACCTTTCACCATGCTATCTTCATTAATTTAACTTATTACATTTGTATTAAGCATGTCTGCAAAAAATTCATATATGACTGCATATTTCTTCCAACGCTGTCTATAATTATATGTAAGAACCCTTTTAATCTTAATTATTTTATTTGAAAGGACTATTATGAATTTTATGAAAACAAAGAAAAGAAACCCTCCCAAAAAAGAGGATTTCTTAAAAAAGGCTTTGCTTGAGGCACAGAAAAACTTTGAAGATGCATATACTGGTCTACAGAATGTAAATGACCCAGACCTTATAGACAGTTATATATATGCAATAAATGCTGCTACCCTAAGATACAAAGTATTGTTACATGAAGTTAAAAATATTAGTGGTGATAACAGTTCTACAAGCCACAGGAAAGAGGCATAGGCTAATTTCTATACAGCCTTTTAAATATATTTCTATATACTAAACTTTTCATTTAATATTGTCCCAGTAATAATAAAAAACTATAAATTATTTATTACTGGACAAGGATTTAAGCCTTTATACAAAACATAAAACCTAAGCTGGTCTAATTATTTTTTTGTTATCTTTATAATTTACATACAACACATATATACAGTTTTAAGGCAAAAATCTGTAAAGCCAGATACCTGTTTGCACACCCTTTAGGGTGTTTGAAAATCAAGAAATATATAAATTTATTGATTCTGGCAATTCCAAAATTTTACCACCCAAAAGCCATATTGCAAACATGGCTTTGCCGCATTCTGCCTGGATGGGATGCACAGTGGTGTCCAAAACAACTTCTTTTTGGTAAAACATTTGCTATGTTTAGACGTAGAAATTATGTTATAAGGAAAAATAAAGACATGACACGCAGTAAATATATAAAAAGGGAGATTAAACATGAAAAATAAACATGAAAAAACTGTACCAGACTCTATAATAGAACAGGTACACCAAATCAGGCCAGAACATCTTAATGGTGCTGGAAGGTTGTTTGGCGGAAAATTAATGGAATGGATTGACGAAATAGCTGGACTTGTATGTATAAGACATTCACAAAAGAATGTTGTAACTGCATCTGTTGATAACTTGAGATTTATCCGTGGTGCATACCAGAACGAACTTGTGGTACTTATCGGTAAACTGACATTTGCAGGTAAAACTTCTATGGAAGTAAGAGTTGATACTTATGTTGAAAGCCTGAATGGTATAAGAAAACCTATAAACAGGGCGTACTTAACGCTTGTAGCAGTTAATTCTGATGGAAAACCTGTGGAAATCCCCAAACTTGTTATTAAAACAGAACAAGAAAAAGCAGAATGGGACGCAGGCATAAAAAGACGTGAAATAAGACAACAGCGGAGACAAGAAGGATTTTAGACAACATAACAGGGTATACATGAAAATTAGAAACCTATAAATTATCTGGCCGGATAATGGCATCATTCCCCAATAAATCTATAAACTTATGATAGATTATAAATCATAGAATTTCTTGCCTGCCATACCATATTAAGCCAGAAAAAAGAATTTTTCTATAAGTTTGTTGATTAAATTACGTTCCGCTATTCTTGCATAACCTGTAATTTGTTCTCTAAACTATTCAATATAAAATAACTGTATACCCTTTACTTGTCTGGAAATTCCTCTTTCTGTTTTTTCAACTACATTATCTGGTTGTTGGTTTCTGCATAATATTCCAATACAACAGTATATATACAGTTATCAATATACATATATTAAATATATAAGGTATAAAACTAATTATTATTTAATTAAACAAATTTATTATTAAAAACCATGCTGCACCGTTCTTGTATACTATATACAGAAAAGTACCATTCTTCTAATGGAATCCAGCGGTCACGGAATACAGAGACGGCCTCTGTGCCATTACGGCGTCTGATGCGGCGTATCTGTTCTTCTGAATCAATATCCAGAAATACCCTTAAATCATAAAAATCCCATAAAACAGGGTGGCAACTGTAAGAACCTTCTATAATGGCCAAGGATGCAGGTTCAATTTTAATTTCTCCAGTTAACTCCATACTTTTACAATCAAATGGCTGGTATGCAAATGCCTGTCCCTGGCTAAGAGGAATAAGAACCTCTTTCCTCACCCTTTCATAATCCACATTGCCTCCTGGCTCATCTAAGCGTTCTTTTGTGCGTTGTCCTGGCTGTAAGAAAAAATGGTCCATATGTATAACATTACAACCTGTTTCTTTTTGTATCATACCAGCAAGTGTTGTTTTTCCTGCTGCACATCTTCCATCCACTGCAATAACTAGATTTTCTTTATTAAAACTATTAATTTGCTTCATAATAACTGAAAATATATTCTCCATATTCCGCCCCATTCCTGTACATTCTCCATTTGGAACTAAATTATTTCTAACTTTACATATTCTGCATTTCTGTCTTTCTTCTAGTAAACTGTACCAGGCCCGTACGGTTTAATGCAACCATAACAGCAGGAACCAGGACCAGCTGCAGTATAATACCAGGAATTGCATTTAGAAAAGCCCCTGCCATAAACATCTGTAATGTAAATCCACCATTACCAGTTCCAAGTAAAAACATCTGGACAACAGCCCATACAAGACGCCCTGCAACCATTGCACCAGCCATGCTGCGGTACAATGAAATAACACACTGCCAGCGTGAACGTGAATAAAACAATCCAACTGCCATTCCATATGTAGCAAGTTCAAATGCCATAGCAATCCCTGTAGGAAATAATAATGGCATTCCAAACATTACATAACGGAGAAATGGCAATATAAAGCCAACAACAAGCCCATATTGCCAGCCACAAATAAGCCCGCATAAAATAACGGGAATATGCATTGGAAGAAGCATCTTTCCAATCTGTGGAATCTGTCCTGTAAAAAATGGAAGCACTATACCTATAGCCATAAACATTGCCGCCAGTGTTAAATTTAAAATATTCTTTTTAGTATTCATTATAACCCTCCTTGTTCTTTACAAAAATAAACCTCAAAAACAGCCAGACCCTGTTACCAGTCCAGCTGTTAATTATTTTTATATTTTTATTTACAACTTCACTTTTGTGCGTTTCCAGTTTAACACAATCCATTAAAAAAAACAATAAAATAAACATATTAAGCAGGATATCCGCATAAAAGCTAAGAAGATATCCGCAATCTGCACTGGCTGCAAGCAGGCATTGGCTAATTGCCCAGTAACAAACCAGCCTAATTGCCGCTTTGCTTAGCCTGGACTCCTGCCAGACTAAGCAAACCCTGGTAAACCAGACCCACCACTTAAAAAGCGTGTATTTTAAAGGACCGGCTTAATAAGGTTAAAAGCTATCTTACAATCTTAATTCCGGCGCAACCTTTCAAACACATCAAACACATTAAGCCTTCCATTGCCCCACAGCCTGTTAGGCTCTGTAACTCCATTAGAGTCTGCCCCACGTATCAAATATTTCTGTATAGTTACTGTATCCATTCCTGGGGCATTACCACGTACATTCCCCCATTCCATTATAAGTGCTGCTGCTCCAGCTGTAATTGCAGCTGCTATACTTGAACCACTTTTATAGTCATACATTGCTGTAAGGTTTCTCTCCTCCTCCGTTGACGGATATACATTCCCACGTCTTGGCAATGGCCCATACACCCCAACACCTGGTGCTGCAAAATCAGGTTTTATATTGCCATTACGTGTAAACCCCCTGCTAGAATCTATAGATATACTATCATTTGACGAATTATAATATGCCGTTGATATAATACCTGGATTATTGCTTGGGTCACACAAAGTTATATCAGGGTCAGCTCTTAGAAAATAAGTTGTCTGTGGCAGGAAATTCCTTATAGGAAGCCACATATCAAAAAATGCACTTCCATTGGTCTCATTAAACACACGTATTTTCCAAATCCCTTCAGACGGTGCCTGGAAACGCATCTGTATATATTCATCACCACTTTCATATGCAAGAAGGTTATATTCTATATATACAACTGTAGGTTCTAGTATAAAATCCACTGTTTCTTTCGAGCCAATCCTTGGAACAGTCCGCCCACTATACTCACCACTTGGAGACATTATTCCAACTGAAACAAGCTGTGGTGCATCACTCCACAAATCCAGTGTAAAACCATTCTGGCTTCCAACACGTATTTCCACCTCTGTTTCCCCACCTGGAGCCAGCATTTCACTTCTGTAGTGCCTGCTTGTATTAGCTTCATTGCCACATGGCGTAACTATTCCTACACCTCTGTAATCACCAATTTCACGCAGCATATTGCCAAGTACCCCGCCATTTGTATGGCTTCCATTACTTGTTCCCATACTTAAGCATAAAATAAAAGGCATCCCTAACTCAAGAGCCTTTGTTCCCAGATAAGCTACAGCAGTCATAATATCGGTTTCTGAATATACTGGCTCATCTGTATCAATCTGGTAATACTGTTTAAGTGTATTCTTTGCTTCTTTACATTTTACTACACATATTGTTGCAAGTGGTGCTGCCCCTGAAAATCCCTTTTCTTCTATGTAAGTTCCGCAGGCAACCCCTGCAACAAATGTACCATGCCCGTCTAAATCCCTGCTTGGTACTATTTCCCATGGATTTGAAGATGTTATTGCCTCATTTATCTCTTCGTTAGTATATTCCACACCATACATAAATCCTTCTGGTATCCTGCCATATTCTAAATTGCCACAGTTATTCCCTCCTGCACAAGGATTAACTGACTGGTCCCATATAGAGTAAATCCTGCTATTGCCAGCAGAATCTAAAAAAGCGGGGAGTGTGTAATCTATCCCCGCTGGTGTACGATTTAAACTTATGTATTATTTACCCTGTCCATAATATGCATTAGCACCATGTTTACGGTAATAATGCTTATCCTGGAGTTCCTGTGGCGCTGGCTGTATACGTGGGTTAATAGTTTCTGCCCTGTATGCCATCTTTGCCACTTCTTCAAGAACTACTGAATTGTGTACTGCTTCATGTGCATCTTTGCCCCATGCAAAAGGTCCATGGTTTTTACATAAAACTGCTGGCACTGCTACAGGGTCTAAGTTCATTTTGTTAAACTCATTCACAATAAGGATACCTGTATTTGCTTCATATGCTTCTTCAATCTCATCCTTATTAAGACATCTTAAACATGGTACCTCACCATAGATATAATCCGCATGTGTAGTTCCATAACATGGTATTCCTCTTCCTGCCTGTGCCCAGCTTGTAGCATATGAGGAATGTGTATGCACAACGCCTCCTATATCAGCAAATGCTTTATACAATTCCACATGTGTTGCTGTATCAGATGAAGGATTGTACTTGCCCTCAACCTTTTCTCCAGCAAGGTTTACAAGTACCATATCATCAGGTGTAAGCTTGTCATACTCTACACCACTTGGCTTAATAGCGAAAATACCGCTTTCCCTGTCAATTTCACTTACATTGCCCCATGTAAAAGTGACAAGACCATACTTAGGCAGAAGCATATTTGCCTCATAAACTCTTTTCTTTAACTCTTCTAACATAATTCCATAACCCTCCTCAATTACAAATTATAATAATAATAGTTTATATCAATTACCAGCCTTTGTAAAGATATTTATCTCCTTTCTTCCTGTCAGTATATAAATAATAAAACGTGCTGGTTTATTACAATTTTTATATGCCCTGCCTGATGCTTTTTTAATAAAACGTGCAACCGCCTCTTCTTCATCACTATTTATATTTTTATTTGAAAATACAGCACACTGCAATACATCATATGCAATTCCAGATTCCTTGCCTTCCATTATACCTGCTATCTTTTCTGCATAACTGGCATCATCAAGCTTTAAAATATCCCTTAACCCACAAAACGCAAGATAATTATTAAATATGGCAAAATAAATTATAACCCTGCTGCCTGGTGTTTCCACAATGCCTGCCTTTCTTAAAAGCAGCATAAACCTTATCCTTATATATATAAATGGTATAAGTAAAATTAATAAAACAGACAATATTAAGAATATTTCCTTTTTTAAATATATTGGTTCTTTATTGTTTCCAGCCAGCTTACTTTCATCCAATTTGCCAGATTCCTCTTTTATACTGGTTACATCTTCTGTAACTTCCTGTTCTTCTTCCTCTTCTGTAACTTCCTCCTCATTATTATCCGGTTCTGTTTCACTATTATCATCTATATCTTGTGGAACACTGCTAGGGACAGATACAACATTTTCATTTATATTTATATTATCTTCTTCTTCCATAACTGGATTTGTCATATCAAATGGAATCCAGCCAAATCCCTCTTTATAAACCTCCGTCCATGCATGTGCATTATAATCCTCTACATATGAAACATATTTTTCATTGCCAGATTTATCATGCTCAAGCCTGAATTCATATGGCCTGATAAAATATCCTGAAACATATCTTGCTGGTATACCCTTTAACCTTAATAATAATGTACCTGCTGTTGCATAATGCTCACAATAGCCTTTCTTCTGTTTAAACAGAAAATACTCAATGTAATCCTGGCCTTGTGGCACAGGTTTAAGTTTCTGGCTGTACTTTGTATTATAACATATTATGTCTTTAATATACATACACATAGCACCTGCATTATTGCCTGACACAATATTACTTGCATATTTTCTAAGCTTTTTAAGCTCTTTAGGGACTTTAAGGTAATTTTTATATACAAATAAAGTATATTCTTTTATATCCTCTATACCATAATACTCCCTTAGAGTACTATCTGTTGATAACATACTACTAACACGCCAGTTCTGCATATTATAACAATTATACTGGTATCCATCTGTTCCTTTTGTACTATAAATATAAGGAGTAAATAATTCTTTTTTTCTAAAACTCCATTCTTCAGTGATATTCATATTAAAGTTATCTATATCATCTGTCCAGTCACTTTTTGCATTAATACATGCCTCAAGTGAACCATAAGCCTGCTCCCCTATATTAGTTTCAGATACAGGCGGGGTAACATCACCAAAAGGTTTCCATCTTCCATTTTCATATATATCTGCTGAAAAAGCTTTTATATAAATATTATTAGATGGCTTCTTATTAGTTTCTATACGGAATATAGCCTGTCCAGTCTGGTCTGGCGGACTATTATCAAGATACCCGCTGTCTTCTTTTCCTAATGGCTTAACCAGCTTTTCCACAAAATCTGCAGCTTCCTTTTCCATTTCATGTTGTTTCTTTAAAAACTTTTTTGAATGTACAAAAACCTTGCCCTTTGTATTCCTGCCTGCCCCAGAAGCAACAGTTATACATACAGCCATTATAACTGTAAATACAATATATCTTATCCACATCTGCCCTGTTTCAGGCTTTTTCTGCCAAAAATGCCTTTTCCCGCCACATACATCAAGACTGGAGCTAAACAAAAGCCCTGATATTCCATATACAAAGAAACTGGCAGCTTTTACAGATGGAGCTTTTCCATGCATCATCTCCATTCCAATAATAAGCACAACAGGAAATAACAGCAGGAAACTCCATTTAAGCCTGAACAATGCCATTGATGCTATCATAATTATTAAAATAATAAGAAGAACCATTGCAAGTTTTTCATTTATTTGCAGACCTGCCACTGTTATACTGCCTCTTATATCGTCAACACTAGTTTCACCAATTTTTTCATAAATATAATATTGTCTTTTAATATATTTATACAATATTTCAAATTCACTTTCAATAAGGCGGCATTTCCTTACAACAATCACTGCAATCCATAAATTAAAAATAAACAGTCCTGTATTACACCATATATTGTTACCTGTCCACAATACACACATAATAAAACTAAATACAATATTTATTATAAATATTGTATTATAATCACCTGGATAACTGTATGCATCACAAAAAGATAAATACAGTCCAAATACTGTAAAAGCCAGAAATATTGTATTAAAAAAAATACGTGCACATATATTTATATATATATCCTTTTGTGGCATAATCCCACCTCTTATTTATAACTGTATTTCTACTGATGAAAGTGACTCTTTTAAACTCTTATAATTATATTGTACTATTTTACTGTTATTTACAAATAATTCAAAATTTGTATTAAATGCCAGGTAAGTGTCAGATTCTTGTCCATGATATTTGTCTTTATAGACATTCCTGATTAAATTTATATCTGTATCATTATTATTCTTTGCCTGTATTATAATGGTACAACCCTGCATAGCTTTATATAAATCCTTCTCTTGCTCCACAAGATACCTTATAATATCACCTTTTTCTCTATCATACCAGCAAATATAATGGGGACACGCATTAAAAACCAGGCTTGAAGATATTGATAAAACTGCCTGTATAAAAGATGTTTTCTTATTTTTGCCTTCTATATTTCCCTCACAAATAAAAAAAACTGGAATACATAAAACACCATTATATCTCTGTCTTGTCATAAGTTCACCAGATTTAGCAGATAATTTCCAATGTATATTTTTAAAACTGTCACCTGGTATATATTGCCTTGTCCCACTGCTTTCCCCAATGTCTGGTTCTATAAAGTTATCCTGTAGTGCTTCCTCCTCACGGACATCACCGTATAAACTATTTTCTTTATAAACTGGAACTTCATAGAGTTCTGGCATAACCACTACTGACTGTTTATATTTATTATATTTAAGCACTGGCAGTTTTAATATTCCAAGATAGTCACATGACCATATTCTTTTAATACTAAATTCAATATTCCCTGGTTTTTTTGCTAAATAATAGCATTTTAATACTATAGAACTATGTCCGCCTGCACTGCCATAAAATTTCGTTACTTCTTTCCTGCCTGAATATGAATTAATGCTTTTTATCCTGGTTTCAATTCTTCCAGTTGGAAGCAGCCACCTGTTATTTATTATTATTTCAACAGGTATTTTTCTTCCTGCCTGTACAACATCCTGTGGAAGATTGATAAATATTTCCATACTACATATATTTATAATATTTAATAAAGCAAGTGGTATAATTATAACCAGGCTGCCATAAAAAATATTTAAAAATGCCTCATTTCTGTATATAAGGGCAATATAAATGCTTGCAGCTACCAAAATAATATACACTGCTAAACGCTTCATTAATAAAACTCTTCCTCCCTTCAGACAGTCCTCTTAACAGCTTTAGGCTTCCTGACTTTTACCTTTATCTGCCCAAGTGCATCTTCTGCACCTAAATGTGACATACGTGCTTTTGCCGCAAGTATTATACGGTGTGCTGCAACAGCTTCAAAAACTCCTTCTACATCATCAGGTATTACATAGTCCCTTCCTTTGAGAAAAGCTGCTGCTTTAGACATATTTACAAGGGCAATAGTACCTCTTGGGCTTAACCCAAGTTCTATTAAAGGATGTTCCCTTGTTTCCCTTACAAGAAGGCAAATGTACTTATACACATCATCACTTATAAATACATCATTAACGGTTTTTTGTATTTTCACCAGTTCTTCACCATTAATAACAGCTTCAACAAGGTTAAGGATATCATTGCTTTTTCCTTTTGCTATTGCAATTTCATCTTCTAGTGACGGATAACCAACTGACAAGCATACCATAAACCTGTCAAGCTGCGATTCTGGCAAAAGCTGTGTGCCTATACTTCCTGCTGGGTTTTGCGTAGCTATTACTATAAATGGATGTGGCACTTCCCTTGTCACCCCATCTACAGTTACACTCCCCTCTTCCATAACTTCAAGCAGGGCAGACTGCGTTTTAGGAGATGTACGGTTTATCTCATCAGCAAGAAAAAGATTGCACATAACTGTCCCTGGCTGGTAATAAAACTGCCCGCTATCTTTATTATACATAGTAAATCCAAGTATATCTGATGGCAGCACATCAGGTGTAAATTGTGTACGTTTATTTTCCAGGTTCATTGCTTTTGCAAATGCTATCGCAAGTGTAGTCTTTCCAACTCCAGGGATATCATCAACCAGTATATGCCCTCCTGCCAGTATTGCTGTCATAGCCAGCATTACACATCTATCTTTTCCAATAACTGCTTTTTTCACTTCTTTTATAATATCTGTTGCTTCCTGGTAATATTCCATATTCTTTATTACGTCCTTCCCTTGCCAGGGCGTGCCTGGTACACATTAAACCACCACAGTATACCTACAGATAGTGTAATATTATCCCACACCATCCCCCGTATCAACAAACCCTACCATAACACCGCTGCCATACAGGCTTAAGGCAGGCTGCCTCTGTACCTTTAAAATGCCAGCAGATTCAAGAACCTGTGATGAGGACATAAGCCCATAACAATTTGGTACTATAAATGCACCATTATTTATCCCGCTTTGTACTTCTTTTCCAGAATAATATGCAACTGCCAGCCTGGTATTTACCAGCTGGAAACAAGTATCCTGGTACTGTGTTTCTAAAAACCCTGGAACATTTGTATGTTCTACAATATAATCCTGGTAATCCTCAGAATAAACGCGGTTAATACATCCAGTGTCCATAAATTCTCCATTTCTGCACATTATATATAATATTTTTACTTTTAATAATATGGCTTATATTAATATATGCAGAAATATATTATAAGTTACACAGGCATGCCATCTTCTGTTTCCAAAGCTTCTGGAAGTTCTCTCTGGGTAAGTATTTTAGCCTCACCACTGCCTCTCATCTCTATCTTAGGTGCACCACTGTTATTAATATAGTCTTCTGTTATTGTAACCCTTCCAATTAAATCATCCTTAGGGATTTCATACATTATATCTAACATAAATTCTTCTATAACTGCCCTTAATGCACGTGCACCAGTTTTCTTTTCTATAGCTTTCTTTGCTATGCTCCTTACTGCTTCATCATCAAATACAAGGTCTACCTCATCAAGTGCAAGAAGCTTCTTATACTGTTTCAAAATTGCATTTTTAGGCTGTGTAAGTATCTGTATAAGTATATCCTCTGTCATTGCCTGGAGTGCAAATACAACTGGTAACCTTCCAAGAAATTCTGGTATCATTCCAAATTCACGCAAATCTTCTGTTGTAACCTTTTGTAACAGGTTTGCATCTTTATCATATTTATCTTTAAGTTCTGCATTAAACCCGATAGAAGACTGTTTGTTAAGCCTGTTTTTAACAATCTTTTCAAGCCCTGGAAATGCACCGCCACATATAAACAGAATATTTCTTGTATTAACAGTTGTAAGCGGAACCATTGCATTTTTGCTTCCTGCACCCACTGGAACTTCAACATCACTTCCTTCTAAAAGTTTAAGCATACCCTGCTGTACAGATTCACCACTTACATCCCTGCTGTTTGTATTACGCTTCTTAGCTATCTTGTCTATCTCATCTACAAATATAATTCCATGTTCCGCTTTCTCAACATCATTATCTGCTGCTGCAAGAAGCTTTGAAAGCACACTTTCAACATCATCACCTATATAACCTGCCTCTGTAAGGGAAGTTGCATCTGTTATTGCAAGCGGAACCTGCAGTATCTTTGCAAGTGTCTTAACCATATAAGTCTTGCCACATCCTGTAGGTCCAGTCATAAGCATGTTAGATTTTTCTATTTCTACATTATCCTCATCTTCCTGTTCCATATTGTCTGTAAGTACACGTTTATAATGGTTGTACACGGCAACTGACATTACCTTTTTGGCATGTTCTTGTCCAACTATATACTCATCAAGTTTACCTTTTATAATATGTGGCGCAGGCAGATGTTTTATGTCAAATACTCCCTCAGGCGCTTTCTTCTTGCCAGTTCCTGGCTTTTTCTTTTTAAGTTTCTGGCTTTTAGGTACATTTTCCTGCACATTGCCAACACCACCACTGAACATATCCATATATGGCATCCCTTGGAACGGACCTGTCATATTAATATTACTCATGGAATTAAATGTCTTCTGCATACAATCATTACATATACATATATTATTAGGTATATGGAGCATCTTGCCTGCTTTGCTTTCAGGCCTTCTGCATATAAAGCAGACATCTTCATAGTCTTTATCATCATTATTATTGTTATTATTATTTATATCTTCTGGCATAATATCCTCCTAGCATCCAGCACAGTATAACCGCCTGTTTATATATAATAAGATTACCCTAATAGTACCGTTCCCGTCAAGCCTGTAATAATAAATTCAAAAAATTAAGAAAAATGTAAAGATTTTTCCAGGAAATAGTATTATAATTATAGTATACAAAACCAATGGGAAATTATATAGTAACCGGAAATCATATTTTAAAGGGTGTTATACTACAAATTAATGTAATATAACACCCTTAATATTATCCCTAAACTGTTCTGCTATAGTATACTGGCATTAAAAATCAAAGAAATTCTTTCCAAAACTTTCACGTGTATTTTTCCTGCGTTTACTGTAATTAGTATTTCTTTTAGGCTTACTTAATGTACTTTTCCTTGAAACAGCACTTTTATGGTAATTCTTGCTGTGGTTGCGGCGCCTGCTTTTCTTTTTCTGCTGGCTGTGCCTCTGCTGTCTCTGCATCCTGGCATGCCTGCGCCGTCCCGCTTTACTTCTGTATCCGCCACTGCTTCTGTGTATCCTGCCATCACTGTTATGAAACCTTTTTGCCAGGAACAAAGCCAGCAGTAATACCAGTGCCGCCACCAGTGAAATAACTGATACAACCACATGTGATTTTATAAAACTTATAACAGGTGAAAATATTTTAACCAGTCCATTTTTAATCTTAGCAATACGCTTATGCTTATTTGCATCTTTGGCACTGTTACTTTCAATATCTTCAATTTCACTGTTTACGATTTTTCTTGAAGCCTCATCAAGATGGTTCTGGGCTGTCTTATTATATAATATATTAGTAGTGCCAACTACTTTTTTATCATATGTGTATTCTACCTTTCCAATAACATTCTCCCCATCTTTTATATGGACATCTTTATTATATGTTATTTTCTGCTTTGCATTAGATATCTTTGCACCTTTAGGAAGAACTACTGATGACTCACTTGAGAAACATATAGGTGAAGCTTCCGTATTAAAAAAGTTATTATAATTATTAAAAAGACTTGAATTAATATCTACTTTCTGTTCATTGATATTATATTTCCTATAATTCTCAAACCCAAAATTTAAAAGTGATGTTGTATCTGTATATTCATTAGGTGTACCTTGTTTTGGCCCATTGGCACGCATAATAACAGCAAGAAGCTGCATGCCATTTTTCTCAGCATAAGTTACCAGTGTATTCTGTGATACATGTGTATATCCTGTCTTGCCACCAATACAATATTTGTATTCATATTGAGGATAGTTATAACCATTAACCATCTGGTGATGGTTAAGCCATGGACGTGGTTTCTTATGTGTATTTGTCTTGGCACATATATATGACTTTGTACCCGTTATTTTGCGGAATGTTGAATTTTTTATTGCTTCCCTTGCTATTACTGCCATATCATAAGCAGTAGTGTAATGCTTTGTATCAGGAAGGCCATTAGGATTATTAAAATGTGTATTTTTAAGCCCAAGCTCTTTTACTTTGTCATTCATCATATCCACAAATGAATCTGAGTCACCTGCAATATGTTCCCCTACTGCAAGACACACCTCATTGGCAGATTCAAGCATTATAGCATAAAGGCATTGCTCCATTGACATCTTTTCACCAACATCTGAATAAACTGTTGAACTACCTGGCTCAATCCCATATACTGCATCACTTGAAAATGTTACAATATCGCTTAATGAACTGTTCTCCAGCACAAGCATAGATGTCATAATCTTGGTAATACTTGCAGGATAGTGTTGTTTATGGATATTCTTTTTATATAGTATCAAACCAGTGGAAACTTCCATGACAATAGCAGAATCACTTGACAGACTCCCAGGCTTTGGACCAGATGGCCAGACAACATCTTTACTGCCAGAAGAACCTGTCTTTGCCTGTTTTCTTGCTGGATGCACCAGCCCACTGGTATTTACTGATGCAAGGGAACTTGTCCCAGGCATGCCTGCCACCAGTAATATTCCAGTAAGCAAAACAGAAACAATACGTTTTAATTTCATATTATACCGTCCCGTCTAACAATATATATTAAGTTAAGCAGATATTCATAATCTTTTGAATTTCCCCATTTTTTTAATACACAGGTATTTTGCCTCTGGCAATTCCAAAGTTTTACCACCCAAAAGCCATGTTGCAAACATGGCTTTGCCGCGTTTCGCTTGGATGGGATGCGCAGTGGTGCATAAAGCCACAAAAAACGTAGCTTAAGCACCAGCGCCCCCAAACAGCTGCCTTTTGGTAAAACATTTGGAATCCGCCAGAGTAATATAATCTTTGTGTAATTTAAAAAATGGAGAAACTCAAATCACAATCTGCATTGTATGCAAGCTATATATTTAGTAATATAAAAAGGGCAAGCTCTGCAGCCGCCCTTGCAAGAACCTATATATACAGCAAAAACACTCTCAGTAGGAATCGAACCTACAACTGCCCCTTAGGAGGGGGCTGTTATATCCATTTAACTATGAGAGCACGCAAGAAGTATATTACCATAATAAGGCTTCTGCGTCAAGTGTTTTGGATATTTTTTTCCATATGGTTTAAAATTTTTGTTATATAGTATACAATTTATAACTTTTCTTTTAATTTGTCAGTTTATACAGATTACTATCACCTGCAAAATTACTGGTTTCATAAAGAATAAGTATATGGTCATACTTTCCCTGCTTTGCTACCTTAAGAACAGGTTTATTATAATACCTTGGGTCAATCATTGTAATACTTGAATAATCTCCAAGAAGGAATGGCACAAAACTATTGGCAAATGAGTCTTTTATAACTAAAAGCTTTAACCCTGTGCTGCTTCCAGTCTTAATATCCATCCTGCCATAATTACCACCAAAAAAGTATGCATATTTATCTTTTTGGCTTAATGCAGATTTATCATATATGCCTTTTTTCTCTTCCCCGTCACATGTTACTACTGCACTTTCTGCCTGTTCTGTCCTTATTGCATATATTTCATCTGGTTTTGCCATGAAATCCAGAACCTTTGAATAAAGAGTACCATAAAAACTGCCACTCACCTTTTCTGGATTAAAAGAACCATAAGAGTGTTTCTGTATACCTGTAGTATTACAATATTCCCTGTAGGCAGCATATGCACCTTGTAAAGTCCAGTGATGGTCTGTCTTATAGTAAATATCTGCGGCAGATTCCTGCTGTTCTAGTATTTCCCTTATATCTATAATCTTAGATGTATCAAGCAAAGTATTAACTGTATTATACATGGAATCTGCATTATAAAATGGTGCAAAGGCAGGCAGCTTGTCCCCAAGTATAGTCCCCGGGGATGGTACAAGCATTGTATATACTTCTGCCTCCTGCTGCTCCGCAAAATAGCTTGTATACATTAAATTCTGGATAAATGTGTCTGATACTATATCACTACTTGTTATTTTTGAAATATACCTGTTATCCTTTGCTATATAAACACCACTAATGTCTTTAAAACCAAGTGTTTTCTTAAACGTTGTAGACACTCCCATCATAAAGTCACGTACAATAAACTGGTCACTGGCAGCACTTGTAACCTTATCCTGAAACCCGCCTGTAGATATTTCCTGTAAATCTGCCTTAGGCATTTTATCGAGATACCTGTTTTCATTAGAAGAATACTCCCTCTCTGGCAGCACTAACAGAAGCAGTCCAGGCACAGCTAGTAATACAAACATTATAATAACATATATCTTATATGATTTATTCATTATAAAACTCCCCAAATCATTAATTAATATACCTGCATAATACATATTTGAAAATTAAATTTACACAAAGAGTATATTGCGCTGGCAATTTACATTTAATTTGCAAACATGCTCTAAAACCTGAAATATAAAAACGGGTTATAGCTTCCACTTACAAGAAGTGCTATGCTTAATATAAGTGTAATAAAAGTAAATGCTGATATAATCCAGAAATGTATCTTTTCACCATAAAATTTATCTATAGCAGGATGTTTCGCCGCATACATTGCCTCAATCTTAAACATAAAACGTTTAGGCAGTTTTGTACAAGCCAGTGCCATGATTAAAAGTAAAATTATATGTGTATACAGCTTGTACACAGCAAAATCACTGGCAAGTGGCACACCAGCACCAGCCAGTGCCTTAAAATAAGAAACCAGTGCACCAGAATCCTCACATGCAAAAACCACCCATCCAATAACAATAAATAACAATGCATATAAATGCCTTATAATTTTAGGAACTTTTTGCAGTATTCCAAGCAAAAACCATTTTTCAATAAGCAGCAGTACAAAGAAATATATTCCCCATATTACAAAGTTCCACGCAGCCCCATGCCACAGCCCTGTAAGCACCCATACTATAAAAAGATTAACCACCTGCCTTGGAAGTCCTTTCCTGTTACCCCCAAGCGGTATATACACATATTCTTTAAACCATGTGCTTAGTGAAATATGCCACCTGCGCCAAAATTCAGTTATGCTTTCTGACTGGTATGGGTAGTTAAAGTTTTCTGGAAAGTCAAACCCTAACATCTGCCCCATTCCTATTGCCATATCTGAATACCCAGAAAAATCAAAATAAATCTGGAATGTATATGCCACTGCACCAAGCCATGCAAGCAGTACACTTGTATTAGCGGCACTTGCATTATATACATCTTCCCATAGCGCACCTGTCAGGTTAGCAAATATTACCTTCTTACCAAGACCTGTTACAAATCTCTGGAAACCAAGCGCAATATTCTGCCATTCAAGCTTCCTTCCATGTATATCATAAACAACCTGTCCATATCTTACAACAGGGCCTGCTATAAGCTGCGGGAACATGCATACATACATTGCAAAATCTATTATATTCTTCTGGGCTTCAACATGTCCCCTGTACACATCTATTGTATAAGACATAATCTGGAATGTATAAAATGAAATACCAGCTGGCAGCGCAATTTCCATAAGCGGGATTTCTTTTATACTGAATGTATTAACAATCTGTATAAAAAAATCTGTATACTTAAATAAAAACAATACCACAATACTTTCTATTACAGAAATTACCAGGACTATTTTTGCCTGTCTAGGCATAAGCTTGTTTTTAAACATATAGATAAGCCTGCCACTAAAATAATTAAAAACTGTAGAAAAAAGCATAACAAGTATATACACAGGCTCTCCCCATGCATAAAACACAAGGCTTGCAATAAGAAGTAATGCATTCCTTAACCCTGCAGGACATAAGAAATATGTAATAAACACTATTGGCATAAATATACATAAAAAAATTATACTGCTGAATACCATTTTAATCCTCCACCAATAATGCCATCTTACCAACCTGGTAAGAATTTCTTGTCATTGAAATATTATTGATAATTATAACATCATCAACTGATTTCTCTTCTGCAAAGCTTATAAGGCTTCCATCCCAGTATCTATAATCAATTACATAAATTCTCTGGTAGTGGTCAGCAAGAAAAGGAATAATAGCATTGCCAAATGATTCCTTTACAATAATACATGATGAACCGTCAGCAAGTGCCCTGTTCCTGATAAATGTATATGGATTGTCCCCATCAATAAATGCAGAATATTTTACACCTTTTCCATAGCCTGACGCATCTTCCAGTACATTGCCACTCAATGTATTGCCATCATTATTTGTATATTCAAGTACCAGTTTATCATTATTTACTGGATAATATGCATATAATGTATCCTCTTTAAGAGTTTTAAGTTTACCTGTATCATTATAAAATGAACCAAGAAACCCGCCAAATGAAACATCCTGGTAATCCTCAATCTTATTTGGCATAATCTTCTTAGATTTGCAAAAAGAATCATATGCATAATAAGCACCTTTAGTTGTCCAGTGGTGGTCAGTCCGGAAGTAAATATATTCTGTCCGGTGCGACATAAGCGCATCATATAATGGGACTGCCTTTACATTAGCAGACATTTTAGATTTAATCTGTTCTAATGCCAGCTTCTGGTCAGAAGACGCAACCTTGTCCTTTTTATTGTCAGGCAGTGTAATTCCAATACTTGTAGGAACAACCATGTTATACACATCAGCTGTCCCTTTAAGCCTCTTTGCTATATTATTGACTGTCCTGGCATACCTGGCAGCCACATCTTCTATATAATTATACTGTTCATATGCCGTATCACCTATTACTATAACACCAGAATTATAAGGAACTACCTTTTCATCTGAATATATCTTTTCATAACTTGCTTTCTTCCCAGAATTCCCATTATCCAGGCTGCTAGTATCTTCTGGCAGTCCATATATCTTAACTTCTGGCTTGCCTTGGCTTTTCTTAAGCTCTTCTGATATTACAATTTCTCCTTTTGATGGTTTTGGAGCCGCCAGTTTATCCCATAAACCGCATCCTGTGCATATAATCCAAGGTACAAAACATAATAACGCTGCACATGCATATCTGGTCTTCATCTATACACTCCCTATTTAAAAGCCGCCAGAATAATTTCCTTAGCAGTATCTGTATCAGTAGTTACGCAGACAGCTATATAACATCCACTTCTGATAATCAATGCATCTGAAATTTTTTTTGCCTGTTCAGGTATATATGACTCAAAAGATTTTCTCATATCTTTAAGATACTGCTCAATTATCTCCTGGTCTGATTCTGCATTGCTCTCATTTGATGCTGTAACTAAAACCAGCTCATCAGAATAATTACCACTTCCCATATATAACTGTAATTTAGAATCATCAGCTACACCTACAAGCCCTCTTGCAAGTGAATCCTCAAGCTGTTGTAATTCTGTTTCAAATTGTACCCTTGATAAAATATTTTCTCCAAGATTTTCCATATCTACCTGTGATATCTCTTCTATATCATTTTTTGGAATCTTAGCTGTATTATTTAATGTTACTGGTGCACTGTTTCCATTCCTGGCATAAGAAATAGTCTGTATAAGAGCCCATACTGATATTATTGCCACAAACAATGCCATTAAAAAAACGGTTAAAAAACGGCTGGCTGCCTTTTTTTCTGTTTTACCCATAAATGACTGCTCCTGTCTTTTATCTATATTATAATAAAAATAACTGCCCTGGTATTACAACCTTGCCAGACCCGCTTTTTATTATACGGTTGTTTTTATTATAAAGCAATATCTTATAAAGAATCTTTTTGCATTTCCTGTATCCATTCATCAAGATAATTCTCAATAACAGAGAATGGCGCAGGTCCTATTGACAAAAAGAATTTATGGAAATCCACCAGTTTGAATTTATCACCAAGTTTTCTTTTAGCTTCATTCTTTAAATCTTCTATTTCCAGATAACCAAGTGTGTACTGAAGATAATTGGCAGGTTCTGCCACCATTGAATCAAAGACTGTACGGCTCTGGCTTTTACTAAAACCATAATCTGCAAGATAGGACTGAAGCTTGTTAAAATCCCATCCCATATAATTTACTCCTATATCAGCCTTGCCATATACACACAAAGTTGCTATGGTATTTTGTACCATCAATTTTGCAACATCTTTATCTATTCCTGCAATACTGTAACTATATAATTCTGCATATGTCCCCCATCCTTCTGTATAACCTCCAACACTTATAACACTTCTTATTGGCGCAGGATTTAGTGACTGGAAATAACAGTTCTGGTACAAATGCCCTGGATAGCTTTCATGTGCTATTGTAGTAAATGCTTCACTTAAATCATACTTTTCATTTTTATTAAGATAAATTACATTTTCTTTATAGGCATCTAATGCAGGTGTAAGGTAAAACGCCGGACTCATGCTTTCTTCAAGCGACTTATCAACATATTTTATATTACAGGTAATATCATCTGCAAGCCCTGGGAAATCTTCTTTAATTGCTTTCTTTAAATGCTCTACTGCTTTGGCAGGGTCTTTATAAGGATATTCCAGTTCTTGTGCTTTATAATACACATCAGGCGAATCTGTCATTATTTTTGCCATTTCCTGCTGGGAAGCAGAAAGTGCATTGCTTAGCATCTTATCTATATCTTTTATATCCCTGTATGAGCCTGTGCGGGCCTTTACAAGATATTCATAATATTCTTTGCCCTTCTTAAACCCACAAAGCCCATTCTCATTTACTCCTGTACCCTTTAATTTCACAAGGGCATTAACCAGATTCTTGTAAGCAGGCAGGACAAAATCTTTTACTGCCTTCTCATTACTGCTAGTGTATTTTTTAATCTCTTCTTCCCCCAGCCCCTTAACTTCTTTTATTTTATTATTAAATACTGTTATAAGGTAATTTTCTTCACTGCTCTCTATAAACCCGTTACACTGGTCAATAATTGCCTGTGCAGTTGTATCACTCATAAATAAACCATCTGATGACTTTTTCTTTTCAAATTCAATTATGCTGTCAAAATATGAAGGTACAAGACCAAGCAGTTTTATATATGTTTCAATGTCACTTTTCTCATAAAAACTATATTCTGCCAGAAGTACAGGAAGCTGTGCCTGTATGCCTGTAACAGGTCCAAGACATTCTGAATATTCTAGCATATCTGCGGACTCCATATTCTGGTTATACATATTATATATAATATCATAAATTATCTGCTGTTCTTTACTTAGTTTATCATAACTAAATGTTTCAAGTGATGCAAGCCTGTTTTCAGATACAAAAAGACTGCTCTTCATATCATCAATACTTACTTCCCCCAGAGTTGGCTCAAGACCAGCCAGTCCATACTTCTGCTTATCTTTTAATGAGTAATTCAATGTTATACTGTCATCTGAAACCTCTTCAGCAAATACAGAATTTATAAATGTATCAAAATCTCTCTGCATTTCCTGTGGGGTACGGCTGTCATCAGACTGCTTTATGACAGGTAATGATTTAAAAATAGCAAGTTCTTCTCCGCTAAGAATAAATCCACCAAATAATACTATACATAATAAAACAAAAAGAACCCTGGTTACTCTGCCAAATTTCTTCATAATATTCTCCAATACATAACTATTATACAAAACATTAGATATAGAAAGCGTTTATACTTTCTATATCTATGCTTATAATTAGTTATATATACTTACTGTTTCACATATATATTCCCCGCCCATGTTTACTTTCATAATAAATTTATCCCTGTCATAGCCACCATATTTATTCATAGAACTATAATCAATAGTTATGCTGCGTCCATCATGTATTATATTATTTACAGAAAGTGATGCAGGATAACGCAGAGTATCCTTTAAAGCTGACATTGCAAGTTCTTTCATTATATCATAATTTGTAATTCTAAGGTTAATCTTATACTTTTTACCGTTCAGTTTTGTATTAAGGGTAACTCTTCCGGGTTTCAAAGGTTTTATAGTGCCATCTTCCAGAATATCTATATAGGATAGGTCTGAAACTGTCCATACTGCATTCTCATAATTTTTAATATTTTTTATATATTGTGAGATATTAAGTGTTTCATCATCACTAAGATATAAATGCCTCTTTTTTATATTCATAGTATACTTAACAGTATTGCCATTCTCTGCCTTAACTGTAATAACTGACTTGCCAAGTGAAAGGACTTTAAGGCTTCCATCATCATTAGGCTTTACTACTTTTTTATTGCCAGACTTAATATCTATATCTGTTTCTTCTGTAGAAGTATACCAGTCTGTGCATTTGTCACCAACCAGCCTGTCTTTTAGTTCTGATTTATTAATTTTCACCTCTGGCTTCACTACTTCCAGATTACAAGATGCCATATTCCCATTATATGCTGCTGTTATAACTGTTTCACCAGTCCCATTTATAAAAACTGTTCCATATTTAACTGTTGCAACAGATTCATCACTTGACATCCACTCTGCTTCAACTGGGTCAATCTGAACACCACTTGCATTATATACCTCAAAATCTGAAAGATATGAACATGTCCCATAAATTATTTTGCGTACAGAATAATTTAAAGACAGTTCTACTTTCTGGCTTTCTTCCATTTCATCTGTAACATTATCCCCTTCTGTTACAGCTGCATAGGAAGTATGCGTTGTACATGGAAATATGCTGCTATATATTGAAAATGCTGTAAGAATAGCAAACATCCTTCTATAAGCTTTTTTTCTGTATTTTGTATCTTTATCTATATTTATGCATGGTTTTATATATCTGGTGCAATTCCTGTTTTCCATATTAAACAATCTCCTTTTATATTATTTTATTGCCATTGCTAAAATATAGTATAGCCAAATTTCTCCGTAACTGCAATACCTATTGGCAAATCATCAGGATAACCGCATAAAAAGTTATTACCAATAAAGGCTTTTTATAACCTGTTTTTTCAGTTTGATGCTTTATATAATGCTGCCTTTATTGCATCTGCTGATAATGCTGACAATATATTTTCCAGTTCTTTTTCACAGTCCCTTGCTATTGTTTTCCTTATCCTTTTCAGGCTCTGGCTGTACAATGTCTGTACAATGCGCAGTATTGCCAGTGCTATCTTCTTTAACATCTGCATGTTTTTAGCACATGTTTTTTCTGCTGTTGTATTGTAATCATCCTTAAATGTAAAATCCAGATGCCAGTGGAGCTGGTTCTCCACTCCCCAGTGTCCCCTTGCCGCTTTTGAAAACAGTTCCACATCCACTGGCAGGCTGCTTATATAATATCTTCTTTCTTCT
>Ga0137308_100370_pt1 | contig 80472 bp, 70 predicted proteins | sample Inofrocosms_June_FD_97181 | JGI IMG/M metagenome (GOLD analysis project Ga0137308, IMG submission 97181) | Mouse cecal microbial communities from Vienna, Austria - N-Acetylneuraminic and N-Acetylglucosamine D2O microcosms_June | ecosystem: Host-associated > Mammals > Digestive system > Large...
GTGGGAAAAAAAACAGAAGATAAGGCTGTAGGCCGAACAAAAGGCGGCCTAAATACGAAAATCCATGCTATTGTGGATGGATTGGGAAATCCTGTTGCCTTTTTGTTGTCCCCTGGCAATGAAAACGATTCTACTCATGCCATTGAACTGATGAGCATGACAGATATTGCAGGTAGCAACCTACTCGGCGATAAGGCTTACGGGACGAAGGAAATCCTTGCATATATCAGGGAACAGGGAGCCGTCGTTGTGATCCCTCCCAAAAGCAACGCCAAGGAACCATGGCCAGTGGATTTCTACTTGTATAAAGAACGTCACCTCGTTGAATGCTTTTTCCAAAAGATAAAGTGGTTTCGTAGGGTTGCTACCAGGTATGATAAACTTGACAAGTCCTTTCTTGCTTTTGTTTTTATTGCTGCTATTATGATTTGGCTACTTTGAACTACTCTCCTGATTTTTCAAACAAGGCCTAGGATGATTGATATTTATATAAAATAACAATAAAAACCTCATACGAAAAACAATCTTGGAGCTGCGGACTTGCTTGATATGGACAAATATGTAAAAATTATACAAAATTTATAAATTGCAAAATCTATTCTTGAATAAGCATTTTATTTGTAGTATAATATTTTAAATGAAGTACGTATTTCAAAATGTTCTATAAGGTTTTGTGAGCGGATATTAATGCATGTGATTATACAGAAAGCGTTTTTAATAGCCAGTATACTGACGTTGCTTGATTTGTTTAATGGCACGGCTATTAGTCTACATCTTCTTTGGCGGTTCACAGTCTATTTTGTCGTATTTGGCATTGGTCTTATTATTATTTCTAAGTTTGAAAAGGGAAGTAAGAAATAAATAGCTGTGATTGATACATTTATAATTAATCCCCGCAAAAGGTGGCTTGGATACTGCCTTTTGTGGGGATTTTGCAGTTCAGAGGTACTGGACCTTTAAGCCGGCGGAAGGCCCAACTGCGGCATTCAGCCGGTGATGACGCCGCCGCCCACAACCAGCTCGCCCTGGTAGACAACCAGCGACTGCCCTGCGGTGACAGCCCGCTGGGGTGTTTCAAATACCATGCGCACACAGCCCGCCTCCTCCGGATACAGCGTTCCGGCGGCCTCCGTCTGGCTGTAGCGCGTCTTGGCCGTGACAGCCAGCGGTCCGTCCTGGGGCGGGAGGGACACCCAGTTGAACGCCTCCGCCCGCACCGTGCTGCTGTACAGCTCCCGCTCGTCCCCCAGCACTACCCTGCTCCCATCCTTGCGGAGCACATACAGGGGTCTGTCCGCACTGACGCCCAGTCCCCGACGCTGCCCGGTCGTATACCGGGCAAGTCCCCGGTGGCGCCCCAGTACACGGCCCGATGTATCCACAAAATCTCCGGGCGTCAGTTCCGCGCCGCTGAACCGCTCCAAAAAGGACGGATAATCGCCGTCCGGCACAAAGCAGATATCCTGACTGTCCGGTTTGCGGGCATTGCACAGCCCACGCGCCTCCGCCAACGCCCGCACCGTCTCTTTCTCCATGGCCCCCAGCGGAAGCAGCAGACGGCTCAGCTGCCGCTGAGTGAGGGGATAGAGCACATAGCTCTGGTCTTTCCGCCGGTCCAGACCCCGCAGCAGCTGCCAGCGGCCCGTTTCTCCGTCTTGGCCCACGCGGGCATAGTGGCCGGTGGCAATATAGTCCATCTCCAGCTCGTCTGCCCGCTGGAGCAGCGCGCTGAATTTGATGTGTCGGTTGCACTGGATACAGGGGTTGGGCGTCCGCCCGGACTGATAGGCGGCGGCAAAATCCTCGATCACGTGGCGGCGGAAGGCGTCCTTGAAATTGAAGACAAAGAAGTCCATCCCCAGCCGCCGCGCCACGCTCCGCGCATCCTCCACGTCCTCCAGGGAACAGCACCCGCTTTCCACCTCCTGGCCCAGAACCTGGCTGTCCAGCAGCCGCAGCGTACAGCCCACGGCCTCATAGCCGCCGTCCTGGAGCAGCGCGGCGGCGGCGGCGCTGTCCACGCCGCCGCTCATCCCCACCAGTACACGTTTCCTTTCCATAAGCATCCTCCACCCGAAATCCCAATCAATCCATATATTTCTGTGTAAACGCCTCTTTCGGCAGCGCGTCCGACAGTTCCACCAGCGTACGGTTGAAATTCCCCTTGGGGAGAACCACCATATCGCTGATCCGGCTGTGTTCCGTCCGCCGCCGGGGCAGGGAGACCACCATAGTCGTTCCGCCGTCCTCGTTGGTCAGGGGAAGAATCTGGCCCCCGTGCTCCTCCGCAACCTCGCGGCAGATGCGCAGGCCCAGACCCAGACCGTGGGGCGGCGGCTCCATCCGCCGGGGCTGCAGGTACCGTTCAAACAGCGTCCCCGCAATCTCCTCGCTGATGCCGCAGCCCGTGTCCGCTACCAGCAGAATTACCTGCTGCTTCTCGACCCGCACCTCCACCAAGACCCTTCCGCCCCTGGGGGTGAATTTGAAGGCGTTGGACAGCAGGTTCAGCAGCAGACGCTCCAGCCGTCCCCTGTCCATCGCAATCACACAGGTCTGCTGTTCGCAGCGGAACGCCAGCTCCAGCCCCAGCAGCTCTGCCGGTACCCTGGCTGTCTCCACCAAATCCTGGCAGAATTGTACAATGTCGCCGTTTCTCAGCTGGGCCAGATGGGGCTGGCCCAACGACGCCGCGTCCTCCAGATTGTCCGCTATGCGCATAATGCGCAGACAGCTCTGTACCAGACGGGCGGCGTTCAAATCCGTCTCCGGCTCCCTGTCCCGCCGGTCCGGAGGCGCCAGCCGATCCAGAGAATTGTATATATTTGCCAGGGCCAGCCGCAGCTGCCCTGAAATCTGGCGCAGAATATCGCTGGAATCGTCATTTTGCATAATAGGTTTATCTGACATAGGACCCCTCCTATTGAATAGTTTGCTCGTTGGCCGGGAAAAAACGATGGTAAATTTCTCCAGTTCCCCGTATGGAACGGCAATTTTCCGATAGCAACGGGTTCATCATACCAAAATTTTGTCGAAATTACAAGAAATTCTTCCACAGGGAAATTTTTCTACAAAAAATACTTTTCAACTCCGGCATCGTGGTGTATAATATCCAATAGATTGCCACTGGATTACCACTTTTTAAGATACGAAAGGAGTTTTTCATCATGAGCATCAAAGTAGGTATCAATGGATTCGGCCGCATCGGCCGCATGGTTTTCCGCGCCACAGTCAACCACCCCAACATCGAGGTCGTGGGCATCAACGATCTGTGCAGCGCAGAGTACTTGGCATATATGCTCAAGTACGACACCATGCATGGTCAGTTCCAGGGCGAAGTGAGCGCCACTGAGAACGCCATCGTTGTCAATGGCCGCGAGATCCCCATCTCTGCTGAGCGCAACACCGCTGATCTGCCCTGGGGCAAGCTGGGCGCTGAGTATGTGGTCGAATCCACCGGTCTGTTCCTGACCAAAGAGAAGGCCCAGGGCCACCTGGACGCCGGAGCAAAGAAGGTCATTATGTCCGCTCCCTCCAAGGACGACACCCCCATGTTCGTCATGGGCGTCAACCAGGACGCATATACCTCCGACATGAAGTTCGTGTCCAATGCCTCCTGCACCACCAACTGCCTGGCGCCCATCGCCAAGGTCCTCAATGACAACTTCGGCATCGTCGAGGGCCTGATGACCACCGTTCACTCCACCACCAACACCCAGAAGTGCGTGGACGCTCCCTCCGTGAAGGATTGGCGCGGCGGTCGTGCGGCTTCCGGCAACATCATTCCCTCCTCCACCGGCGCTGCCAAGGCCGTGGGCAAGGTCATTCCTGAGCTCAACGGCAAGCTGACTGGTATCTCCATGCGCGTGCCCACCCTGGACGTGTCCGTGGTGGACCTGACCGTCAACCTGGCCAAGCCCGCCTCCAAGGAGGATATCTGCAACGCCATGAAGAAGGCCGCCGAGGGTGAGCTGAAGGGCGTCCTGGGCTACACCGACGAGGCCGTCGTTTCCTCCGACTTCCTGGGCGATACCCGCACCTCCATCTTCGATGCCGAGGCCGGCGTGTACCTGACCGACAAGTTTGTGAAGGTCGTCTCCTGGTACGACAACGAGATGGGTTACTCCAACAAGGTCCTGGAGCTCATTGAGCACATGTACAAGGTGGACCATCAGTAATTTCCATTCTGCCCGGATTTTTTTGTGATGAACCCGCCCCTTCGGCTTGGCCGGAGGGGCGGCGTTTCCGCTTTTATTGAAAATCATCTGAATATATTATATAAAATATAAATAAAGGTATCGGTCCGTACGCTCCTTCTGCAAGAAATTACCGCCGCTGGCGGCGGCATATTTGGCCGCAGAATGCAAATGATATGGTTGCGACAAGGGCGGAGACAAAAAAGATTTCCGCTCCGAGGCAGAACAGAAGCGGTCAGGAGCGGACTCCGCCCAGACCTCTCTCCGTGACGCCATCGCAAAAAAGTTTGGAGAAGGAGAAAAGAATTATGTCTAAGAAAAACAACCGGATCAATGTCCCTGAGGCCCGCGAGGCAATGGACAAGTTTAAGATGGAGGCCGCCAGCGAGGTGGGCGTCAACCTGAAAGAAGGCTATAACGGCGACCTCAGCTCCCGTGAGGCCGGTTCCGTGGGCGGTCAGATGGTCAAGAAGATGATCGAGTCCTACGAGAAGAGCCTGTAACAATCGGAAAAGCGGACAGCGGCGGCCTTTTGGCCGCCGCTGTTCAAAATTCAGCGGATTACATACGCTGCACATCCTCGAAAACTTTTTCGATTTCCTTCTCCGGCGCAGCCGTAGCCAAGCTCACCACTACAATAGCGGCAGAGGCGGCGATAAAGGCCGGCAGCAGTTCATAGATGGCCCATGCGCCGCCCATAGGCGCAATCAGGTACTTCCAGACAAACACCATCACACTGCCAACCAGCATACCGGCCAGAGCGCCCTGACGGTTGGACCGCTTCCAGAACAGAGCAAAGAGCATGACCGGACCGAAGGCTGCGCCGAAGCCCGCCCAGGCAAAGGATACCACCCGGAAAACGGAGCTGTTGGGGTCCCAGGCCAGGACGACGCCGATCACCGCAATAGCAACTACCGTACTCCGGGCCGCCAGCATGGAGGACTTCTGGCTCAGCTTGATGCCGAAAAACTCTTCCAGCAGGTTCTGGGACACGCTGGACGCGGCGGTCAGCAGCTGGGAATCAGCGGTGGACATGGTGGCGGCCAGAATACCGGCCAGAATCACGCCTGCTGTCAGGGCAAGGAATACGCCGTTTTTTGCCATCAGGTCCGACAGCTGGATGACAATGGTTTCCGCGTCTGCGCTGGTGGTCAGGAAAGGAATCTTGCCCGCTGCGGATACGCTGTAGCCCACGATGCCGATGAGGATTGCCACAAACATGGAGATTACCACCCACACGGAGGCGATCCGGCGGGAGACCTTCAGCTTCTCCTCGTCTCCAATCGCCATAAAACGGAGCAGGATGTGGGGCATTCCGAAGTAGCCCAGGCCCCAGGCCAGGGTGGACGCGATGCTCAGCCCGCCAAAGGAGGACGCCTCCCCGGCGGCGGCGTTGTAGCCTTGGGTCAGGTTGAGATAACCGGGCAGGGCGGCGGCGTTGGAGACCACGGCATCCCAGCCGCCGGCCTCGCGGATACCGAAAAAGATGATGATGACCAGCGCAATACTCATGACAATGCTCTGCACCAGGTCCGTGGTGGACACCGCCAGGAAACCGCCCAGCACCGTATAACCGATAATCACCAGCGCGCCAACGATCATGGCTGCGTGGTAGTCCACCCCCAGCAGGCTGTTGAACAAGGTACCCACGGCCTTGAAGCCGGAGGCGGTATAGGGGACGAAGAAAATCAGGATGATGACGGCGGCGATGCAGGCCAGAATGTGGCGTTTGTCACCGTAGCGGCGGGAGAAGAAGTCGGGGATGGTGATTGCCCCGGTGACAGCGGAATAGCGGCGGAGCCGTTTTGCCACAATCAGCCAGTTTAAGTAGGTGCCAACGGTCAGACCGATGACGGTCCAGCCCACCTCGGCCACGCCGCATAGATAGGCCAGTCCGGGCAGGCCCATCAGCAGATAGCTGCTCATGTCGGAGGCTTCGGCGCTCATAGCCGTGACGACAGGTCCCAGGCTGCGTCCGCCCAGATAGAAGTCGCTGGAAGTTTCGCCTCCGGTGCGGTTGAAGAAGAGGCCAATGCCGATCATGGCAACCAGATAGATGCCAATAGCCAGGATAATACAGATTTGTGCAGTAGTCATGCGCTCACTCTCTCCTTTTGAAAATTTCAAAGCAGAACCTATCATACCACACTTGAAACAAGAACAAAATACAGAACAACGTATAGAATATATTCTATACGTTGTTCCAAATTATGCGATATATCTATTGAAAATCAATCGCTTTTAACAAGACGAAATATTGAAATACAATTTATCTGAAAACAAAACTTTTTTTATTACTGCGCCCGGTAGCTCTCCAGGAACCGAGGCGTGACGGTATCCGTATAAGCGGACAGGGAGTATTCGCCGCCGCACAGACACCAGTCGTACAGCAGCGCGCGCTCCCAGAGCGCGTAGGCTTTTACGATGTCGTTTGCCGTGCAGTCGCTCCGGAGCTGCCCAACCCGCTGGCCCTCGCCGGTGATCTGGCGCAGCAGCTTGAAGTATGTGCGGTTGCGGTCCAGCAGATGCTTCTCGCCCCTGGCCAGCAGCTGGGTGGACAGCAGCCGGGCCAGCAGGTCCAGAGACACGCTGGAGTCGATCATGAGAAACAGCTCGTGGTTGAGATAAACCAGCTTCCCAACCGCGTCCAGGGAGGGGTCCATGGCCTCCTTCAGCTCCTCGTATTTTTCGTCAAACACGTTGGCCAGGGTACCCAGCAGCGCGTCCTTTCCGTCAAAATAGTGGTAAAAAGAGCCTTTGGAGGTCTCGGATTCAAAGACAATGTCCTCCACGGTGGTCTCATCGTAGCCCTGTTCATAGAACAGCTTCCAGGCGGCGGAAATAATGCGCCCCTTTGTGTTGCGTGTGTTTTTTCGCGGCATGGATACCCTCCTTTTGCCGTTGTTACTGGCCGGATTGCGCCGCTGCGCTTGCGCTGCTCCGGGCCTTTTTCTTTTTCCAACGCCTCCTGCCAAGACCGGCCAGAAGCAGCAGCGCAGACGCGGCAGATACAGCCAGCAGGGTGTTTCGGCTGCTTTCGCCTGGGACCACACAAAATACGCCGGACAGGCCGTCCATATGCAGCAGCAGATACTGACCATTGGCCTCCGCGTCCAACTGCCGCCAGTGGCCGGACACATACTGCCACACCGTACCGGACCCGGAGCGGTCCAGCAGGCGGATCGGTACTTGTGCGTCTTTTGGCAGGCCGGACCCGGTCAAAGTCAGTTCCCAGACCTGACCAGACCCGGAGGGAGGCGTCTGGCTGACCGTCTGCACCAGCAGTCTGGCATCCGGAGTGAACTGTCCCTCCGCCAGAGCCAGCGACGGCCCGTTCTCTTCCGCAGTCTCCGCACTGGCAACCAAAGCGGCCCAGGGGGTATAGACGGCCTCCACTGTCACGTCGGAGACCAGACCGCTGGTGTCAAATTCCGGCCACCGGCCATAGCAGCCCTCCTGTTCCGGTACCTCCGGCAGTGTGATGCCCAGCAGGTCCTGGCCGTATTGGAAGGGGATTCTGTCCACCGCCTCGCCGTCCGCCAGCAGAGTCAGGGTAAAGGTGGTAAATGCAGCCGGAACGCCGGCCTCTTCCTGCAGGACGGTGAACGCCACCGGCTCGGCCATGCCCGCATAGCTGACGCCGTCTACCCCCGCCGTACCGGTGTCCATAAAGCGGTTGCCGGTAATTCCGCCGCCCTCCAGGTCCGCGTTTCCGGCAATGGCCCCCAGGCGGGACCGCCCTTCAGCGATGGTGGCAATGGCCCGGCAGTTCTCCAGCCGGACGGCCCATCCGGCGATGCCGCCCACATCGTCCTGTCCCGAAAGAACGCACTTGGCAAAGCTGTCCCGGATGACGGACTCCGACCACCCGGCGATGCCCCCCACATAGCTGCCGCTGCTGCTGGTCACACTGCCGTAGCTCTGACAGCCCGCCGCAGCTCCCAGGTCCATGCGGCCCACCGTGCCGCCTACGCAGTCCTTTTTGCCGGTGATCTCTCCCTGGCTGATGTTGTTCTGCAAAACAGCCCTGGTCTCGTAGGTGGTTCCCAGGGACAGGCGCTGCACATCGTCCTCCGGGTCGAAATCGTATTCAATAGCCATCGCCCCCGCCGTGCCGCCCACGTTCCGGTCGCCTTCCACCGGGCCGTTGTTGACGCACTGGGCAATCTTTCCCTTCCGGACAGCGTCCACATCCTCGCTGGAGCTGTCGGAAATAATGCTGCCGGTCCCGCTCTGCAGGCCGGTAATGGCGTCAAGCATCAGACTGGCGGCCACGCCGGACTGACGGTTAATGGCCTGCAGGTTCCCGGTCAGACCGTCTCTGGCGCCGTCCATATCCCTGCGCAGGTTTTCCAGCTCCTTTTCCAGTCCGCTGGCCGCGCTGTACAGCCCGCTGCTGGCGTCGTGGAAGGCGTCGCCCAGGGCGGTAAAGGGGACATTGCCGTTCCGGCGGAGCATATCCACGGCGCTCTCCATGCCCTCAAAAGCCTGGGCCAGACTGCGGCTCATGCCGCCGCCTGCGTCCAGCGCACCCAGCAGAGCATTGCGCACAGCCTCCAGAGGACCGGCGGCGTCAGCCGCCGTGTCCCCGGCTTCCCGCAGAGCGGCAATGGCTGCGGCAAAGGTCCGCACAGCGTTATGCACGCCCTCCAGCGCACCGCCTGCGCCGGTAATCCCGTCCTCCAGGGCGTCCCAGCTGAAGTCGGTATTCTGGGCCAAACTGCGGATACTCTCCGCAAACTGTCTCGCCGCCCCGCCAATGGCGGACAGCGATGCAGTCAGTTGCTGCAAGGCGTCCCGGTCGAAGACACCGCTGTGGATGGCGTCTGCCAACGCCGCCAGAGCATCCGATGCCCCCGACACACCACCGGAAAAACGGGCGACCGCCTCGGCCAGCGATGCCAATGCCCGCCGCGCCTCCTCCTGGTCCCGGTGGACCACCGCGTCCTGAAGCCGCCGGAGTGCGGACCGCATACCGTCCGCCGCACCCGCCAGCTCACCGGTCATTTGCTCCAAACGCTCCAGGGACTGGCGGGCCAACGCCGCCGCGTCCCTGGTGATGCTCCCCGCGTCCTCCATGGCCTCCACAGCCTCCTCCAGACGGCTGCAGGCGTCGTCCATCCAATCTGCGGCGTCCGTCAGGGAATCCAACGCCGGGGAGAACCGGTCCAGGGCATCGGTCACAGCGGCGGCAATGGTGTTGACCTGCTGGATATTGCCGTCCACAAAGGCGGAGGTCTGCTCCAGCAGCGTATTGGCGTGGTCTTTGGCGTTCCCGGCGTAGTCCCCCAGGGCGGAGAGCGTGCCGGAAATCCGGCTGCCCTGGGCCTCCGCGCTGTCCAAAGACCGGGCAATCAGATTTTCCAGGCTGTCCAGCTCGTTCTCCAGTTGCTCCAGCGTCTCCGTGCCGGACAGAATGGCGATATCCGGTTCCGCCTGCCCCACAATGCCGCCCACGTCCTTGCGGCCATAGACAGCGGCGTTGTTCACGCATCCGGACAGATACCCGCTCTGCCGTCCGGCCACGCCGCCTACATTATACCCCACATGGGGATAACCAACCATGCCGTTGTTGACGCAGCTCTGCACCACGCCGCGGCTCAGACCAGCAATGCCGCCGGTGTCGCTGTGGCTGGAGAAGAGCGTGTCCGTTCGCTCCACCCCCTCGGCGGTCTGCTCCAGCGGTACGTCCGGGAGCCGGGGGGAGTCGTCCGGGACGCCGGTGTTGACCTCCGCGCTGTTGGTACACTTGACCAGCGATCCCTCGTTCTGCCCGGCGATGCCGCCGGACGCGCTGCTGCCAGTGATCTGCCCCTCTACGGTACAGCCGGAAATTTCGCCGCTCTCCCGGTTCATCCCGGCGATGCCGCCCACCTGACTGCCCCCCTGGACAGTTCCCTGGAAGACGCAGTTCTGCACAGAACCCCGGTTCACACCCACAAGGCCCCCCACTTGGGAGGCGCTGCCCGACGGCGACACCGTACCGGCTACCGTCAGGTCCCGGACTACGGCGTCCTCCTGCAAAATACGGAATAGGCCCATAGAGGAGCCGCTTTCCGCAACGCACAGGCCGGAGATGGTGTGGCCCTGGCCGTCAAACACACCGCAGAAGATGGGGAATGGCACAAAATTTTCTCCCTTCAGGTCCAGGTCCGCGGCCAGCGTCACGGTCCGCCCTTTGGACCAGCTGTCCAGAGCGCACTGCTCCGCCACCCGCAGCAGATCCTCCACGGAATAGATGTATACGTTCTCGCCCGCCGCCTGTGCGGCAGGGCGGTTTCCCAGCAGCATGGCCGCTGCCAGCAGCAGCGCCAGCCGCCGCCGTCTGTTCCGAATCAGCATGGCGCGGCCTCCTCCTTTCCCTGACTGTCCGTTTCTGTTTTCTCCTCATCCAACTGTTGCACGGCTCCGGCCTCCACAGCGGCGTTGATAGTTCCGTGGATCACACCGGAGAACCGTCCGTCCACCATGCCGGAGACGTATCCCCGCACATGGCCGTTCACATACATGCTGCCCGACCGGGACTGCACCGGCAGACGGGCCTTCAGGGTGACGGCGGTCTTGTCGATGAGGATGTCCCCCAGCAGCAGAATCTGGGGCAGGATGCCCATGACCAGGAAGATGGAGATGATGGTCCCGCGGCCCAGACACACGCCGATGGAGGCGATGGAGGGCGTGGTGGAGAGGAACCCGATCAGTACGCCGGCGGCGGCCAGAATCGTGCCGGAGGTGACAATGGTGGGGAAAGCTTCGTTCAGAGATTCCACCACCGCGTCCTTCAGGGGCATCTGCTGCCGCAGTTCCGTGTACCGGTTGGCAATGACAATGGCGTAGTCGATATTCGCGCCCATCTGGATGGAGCTGACCACCAGATAGCTGAGGAAAAACATATTGTCCCCCATCAGATAGGGGAAGGAGAAGTTGATCCACACGCTGCCCTGGATGACCAGAATGAGCAGCACCGGCAGTCCGGCGGACTTAAAGGTGAAAATCAGCACCAGAATCACGAATACGATGGTCAGGATGCCGATGAGCAGATTGTCCTTGCTGAAGGAGGAGGACAGGTCGAAGTCACTGGTGGAGTTGCCCACCAGCAGCGCGCCCTCAGGGTAATATTCCGCCACCGTCTCGTGGAGAGTATCCAGAAAGGCAAAGGTCTCCGGACTCTCCTCCGGAACATTCAGCTGGAGCACAAGGCGGCTGTAGTTCTCGCCCTTGAGCTGGAGCTGGGCGTCGTGGAGCTGGGTGTGGAGGTCCTCGATGGTCTCCGCCATGTCGCCCTCCAGGGTTACATAGCCCGCCTGCATCTGGTCGTAGACAAAGAGAAACATATCCAGCAGCGGCACGCCGTAGCTGTCTACGCCGGACACCAGCTGTCCGTAAGTCTCCTCGTTGACGGCGTAGGCGGAGTACAACAGCCGCGCCGCCTCCACATCCAGGTCCGTCAGCTCCGCAAACTGCCGGGGGGTCAGCTTGTCGGTGAGCACATAGCCGTCCATAGCCTCCACGTTGGACAGGGCCAGCGCTGTGTCTACCTCCGGCAGTTCCTCCAGGCGGCGGGCCAGACGGCCCTCCTGCTCATAATCCCCGGCGGGGACCAGCGCCGCCAGCACATTCACGCCGCCAAAGGTTCCGTCCACCTTCTGCTGGGCGATCTGGGCGTCGCTTTTCCGGATGGTGCTCAGAGTGGTCTGGCCGTAGACATAGGGACACCGGTTGGAGAACAGGAAGCCGCCTACTAACAGCAGGGCAAACAGGGGCGGCATGATGAACCGGGTCTTCACCGCCAGACGGCCCCAGGCGGTGATTTTCGGCACAAAGCTCCGGTGGTGGGTCCGGTCGATGAGTCCGCTGAAGCTCATCAGCAGCCCCGGCATCAGGGTGAACACGCTCAGCAGGCTCAGCACAATCGCCTTCATCAGCACCAGTCCCAGGTCCTTGCCAATGCCAAAGCGCATAAAGCACATGGCCCCCAGGCCAGAGAGGGTGGTCATGGAACTGCCGGCAATCTCCGGGATGGCCTTGCTCAGAGCTGTAACCACCGCCTCCCGTGCCTCCATCCGCTCCCGCTCCTCTGTGTAGCGGTGGCAGAGGATGATGGCGTAGTCAATGGCCAACGCCAGCTGCAGCACCACAGCCACGGAGTTGGACACAAAGGAGATTTCCCCAAAGATGAAGTTGGTCCCCTTGTTCAACAACGCCGCCATGCCGAAGGTCATCAGCAGCACCGGAATCTCCATATATGTATGGGAGGTGAACAGCAGCACCAGCAGAATAATCACTACGGCAATGACCATGACCACCTGCATCTCCGCGTCCAGATTGGCAGAGTCATCCGCGCCTGTGCTGCCGGTGACGTACAGATCGTACCCGGCCAGGGTTTCCTTGACCTGGGCCAGGGCCTGGAGGCTGACGTCTTCGTCTGCCGCGCCGTCGTATGTAATGGAGAATAACGCCGCGCCATTCTGGTAGTGGTCCGCAGAGCCGTCAAATTCCACGCTCTTGACGCCCTCCAGCGACTCCAACCGCTCCGCCAGAACCTCCGCCTGCGCCGCGGACACGTTGTCCACCAGCACCCGGCTGTCTCCGAAGGTCACAAACTCCGCGTCCATAGCCGTCAGGCCCCGGCGGGTCTCCGTCTCTTCCGGCAGGTAGCTGGTCAGGTCGTCGTTGACAGACACCCAGCCGGAGGAAAATACGCAAAAAATGCAGAGTCCAATAAACAGCAGATAGAAAACCTTCCGTTTATCCACGATGAAGGCGGCCAGATGCTGAATCGGACTTTGTTTTTCGCTGGTATCCTGTTTTCGAGTATCCAAAACTCATTGACTCCTTTCACTAAAAAATGGATGATGCCCGCATTGTACACCCTTCCTTTCGGAAAGTCAACCCTGGAAGCGGCAGGCTTCCCGCAGCCGTGCTTCGCCGCCCGCCTGACAGCGTGGGAGCATCAAAAAATTTCTCTTGCATTTTCCTGGCAAGTCTGTTATAATAAAAAAGTACCTGACGGGCAGGGTTAGTACATCGGTAGTACATCGGCTTCCCAAGCCGAGGAGGCGGGTTCGATTCCCGTACCCTGCTCCAGAGGAAATCCGCCGGAATCAGATGGTTTCGGTGGATTTTTTATAACTTTTTATAGAAAATAAATTTTCCGCGGTTGCTTGTGGGAGGCTGTGGAAATTGAAACACCGGAGAGAAAGAGGGATGCCTGCCCAAACAGGCTATCTTTTAAGGAGAAGGCAGAAATGGCAGTCATATCAAACTATGAGATCACGCGCAATAAAATGGAGCAGGAATTCGTCCGCTACGATCAGGAGCAGATGATGCAAAGGTTTCACTTGCAGCACACGCCCCAGCATCTGTTTATCGACTTTGTAGGGGAGCGCTACCGCATTGACCGGCAGACGGGCCGGGTGGAGCGATGTCTGGCGGATGGTTCCGGATTTGTCCACGCCGGATTCAACGAGAGTATGACCATCTTCGACGTCCTGTGCTGCTCGAAACCCGGCTGCTGCTTGAGCGGCGAATATGCCACAGTAACAAATCTGCCCGGCATCGCCAATATCTCCGCACCTGGAACGGGGACCTACGCCGAAGCTGCCCGGATTTTCGCAAACAACTGCGATGCCCTGCGGCGTGCGTGCGAGCGGCTCGGCGGCTCGGCGCAGAAGGTGGGGGATGTGTCCTACCGGATTCCGCTCTTTGATTTTATGCCGGTCATTCTCCAGTTCTGGGACGCGGACGAGGAATTTGACGCCGCGCTGAAAATCATGTGGGATACCAATACCCTGGACTTTATGCGCTTTGAAACCACGTTTTACGCGGCAAACCATCTCCTGGAGCGGCTGAAGGAGTGATACCCCGCACCGGAAATATGAACAGAGGCGGATAAAAAAGACTTGTGCTGTGAGGGAGAAAATCATGAATGGGAGATACATTGATGCAGTCAAATTCAATGGGGTAATCGAAAAAGATTCATATCTGCTGCATATTCCGTGTGTGCAATACCTGATGAAAGCAAAAGAGCTTAAACTGACAAGCAATATTACTTTTTTGGCCGGTGAAAATGGGACCGGGAAATCCACGCTTGTTGAGGCAATAGCGATTGCGTATGGGTTCAACGCGGAGGGAGGCACGAAGAATTTCAACTTCACTACAACGAAATCCCACTCTGAATTATGGGAACATTTAAGCCTGGTAAAGTCAAAATACGCAAAAGACGGCTTCTTTTTGCGGGCTGAAAGCTTCTATAATTTTGCATCCAATATTGATGAATTGGATCAGATCCCGGCGTCTTCTCCCAGAATAATTGACTCTTATGGCGGCAAGTCGCTCCACCACCAATCCCACGGCGAGAGCTTTTTGGCTTTGGTTACGTACAGATTCAGCGGAAACGGACTCTACATTTTGGACGAACCTGAAGCGGCGCTGTCCCCTATGAAGCTTTTGTCTCTGATGGTTGCAATTCATGATCTGATAAAAAAGGACTCTCAGTTTATTATTGCAACGCATTCGCCGGTCCTTATGGCTTTTCCGGGGGCGCAAATCCTTCAATTAACGGAAAATGGAGTGGATGAGGTGGCGTATACGGCTACGGAGCATTATAGGATAACAAGGCAATTTCTGGAAAAACCAGAGCAGATGCTCAAATATCTGTTTGATGAAGAGATATAGAATGAGGGACGGCGCAGCCGTCCCTCAAAAAATCATTCGATACTGATAATATAATAGTATACCGGCTGTCCGCCAGGCAGTACGGACAGCTCCGCGTCCGGACAGTGGCCGGAGAAAATCTCCTGGGCTTTATCCGCCTGTTCCTGCTCCACATCCTCGCCGGAGAACAGGGTGATGAACTCCGCGCCCCGGTTTCCGGCCTCCTGGGCCAGCTTTTCCAGGAGAACAGTGATATCCCGGTCCGTCCCAAACAGCTTGCCGTCCAGCAGAGCCAGGTAATCGCCCTCGCTGATCTCAAATCCGTCAAAGCCGCTGTTCCGGGCCGCGTAGGTAATCTGCGCCGTGGACACATTCCCGATTGCCGATACCATTGTCTCCAGCAGCGCGTCCTTTTCCAGCTCCGGGTCCACGGTCATCATTGCGGTAATGCCCTGGGGGACGGTCTCCGTGGGGACGACCACCACTTCCTTCGAGGTCAGCCCCGCGCACTGCTGCGCGGCCATGATAATGTTCTTGTTGTTGGGCAGAACAAAAATGGTCCGGGCCGGTACCCGCTCAATCTCCTTGAGAATACTCTCTGTAGACGGGTTCATGGTCTGCCCGCCGGAGATGATTCCATCCGCGCCCAGGTCCTGGAACACAGCGGCCAGACCGTCTCCGGCGCACACGGCCAAAAAGCCGTACGGCTTCTCCGGTCCGGCGGGGGCGTCCGCATCGCCGCCGTCTTCCTCCAGGTCGTCCACGCACTGGACCGTCTTTCCAGCGGCCAAATCCTCCTGCTGGGTGCGCATATTCTCAATTTTAGCCAGCTCCAGGGTGCCGAACTTCTGGGCCTCATTCAAGGCGCTGCCCGGCGTGTTGGTGTGGACGTGGACCTTGAACGCCTCGTCGTCCTCGCCGATGACCAGACTGTCGCCAATGCTGCCCAGATAGGCCCGCAGGGGGTCCAGGTCCAGGTCCGGCTCCTTTTTGCGGACGATAAATACGGTGTCAAAGGCGAAGGTGATCTCCTCGGAGGAGAAGCTGTTGAAGTCGGCCTTTTCCCGCCTGGGACCGCTCTCCTCGTCCAATTCCGGGACAGCCTCCCCCCGCAGGGATGCCAGCATTCCCTCCAGAATGACCAGATATCCCTTGCCGCCGGCGTCCACTACCCCTGCCTTTTTCAGCACAGGGTTCATGCCGGTGGTCTGGGCCAGCGCATCATATCCCTCCCGCAGGGCCTCGGCCAGCACATAGTCTACGTCGCTGTTCTCCGCGGCGGCTTCCACCGCCCGCTTCGACGCCAGGCGGGAGACGGTGAGCACCGTACCCTCGGCGGGCTTCATCACCGCGCCGTAGGCGGCGGCGACGCCCTCCTGCATGGCTGCGGCCAGCAGTGCGCCGTCTGCGGTTTCGTGGCCCTTCAGAGCCTTGGACAGACCCCGGAAGAGCAGGGAGAGAATGACGCCGGAGTTGCCCCGTGCGCCCCGCAGCAGTGCGCCTGCGGCGGCGGCGGCGGTTTGACCGATGCCGCTGTCCCCGTTCTTTTTCAGCTCCGACGCCGCGGCCCCGATGGTCAGGCTCATATTGGTGCCGGTGTCGCCGTCGGGGACGGGGAAGACGTTGAGGTCGTTGATCTGCTGTTTCTGCTGGGTGATGGCGGCGGCGCCGTGGAGGATCATTTGCTTAAACTGGATTCCGTCGATCGTATGCATCATCTTGTGTTATACCCCCTTGGAATTCGATACCACAGAGTCCACACAGACGTCCACGCTCTTGACGGGGATCCCGGTGTACTTGCTGACCTTGTATTGGACCTCGCTCATAATGGAGCGGCAAACGGCGGTAATGTTGATGCCGTGCTCGACAATGATGTGCAGGCGGATGGAGACAGTGGCGTCCTCGTTGTAAATCACCTGCACGCCCTTGCTCATGGCCTCTTTGCGCAGGAGATGGACCAGGCCGTCGGTCATGGAGCGGAAGGCCATTCCCTTCACGCCGAAGCAGTTGGTGGCGGCGTTGCCGGTGATATTGGTGAAGACTGCGTCGCTGATGCTGATCTCGCCCTTGGTTGACTGTAGCTTTATCATGGAAACCATCCTTTCAGCGGGAAACAAATTATACAGTGGGTCTATTATATACCATTTTTTTCTGGATAACAAGTAGAAAAAAGCGGGATTGAAAAAAACTGTAAAAAAGCTGGCAGAAACCTATTGAAAAATCTTTCCGTTTGACATATTATCTATATGATACACCGGACAGCCCTCTGCGCGGGGGCCTCCGGCATTGGAAAGGAAGCTGTTATGAGAGTAATCACCGGTTCTGCCAGGGGCAGAAAGCTGAAGGAGCTGGCGGGAATGGATACCCGCCCCACCACGGACCGGGTCAAGGAAGCCGTCTTCAGCATCCTCCAGTTTGACCTGGAGGGACGCCGGGCGCTGGACCTCTTTGCCGGTACCGGGCAGCTGGGCATCGAGGCCCTGAGCCGGGGCGCGGCCAGCGCCGTGTTTGTGGAGCAGCGCAGGGAGGCGGCGGCGCTGATCCGGGACAACCTGGCGCTGACGGGCCTGGCCGGTTCCGCCCGCGTGGTGTGCGGCGACGCCTTTGCCTTCCTCCAGTCCGCAAAGGAGACGTTTGACATCATCCTCATCGACCCGCCCTTTGCCGCGGGGCTCTGGGAAAATGCGTTAAATTCCATTTCCAGATTTGACATTTTGTCAGACCATGGTATAATAGTCTGTGAATCGCCTGCTCAGCAGGAGATGCCCTCCCTCCCGCCCCCTTATTTCCTGCATAGGACCTACCGCTATGGACAGGTCAAAATCACCACGTACCACAAGGAGGTGGAGGGATGAACACCGCTATCCTGCCGGGCAGCTTCGACCCCGTCACCGTGGGCCACCTGGACATTATTGAGCGGGCGGCGGCTGTGTTTGACCGGCTGATCGTGTGCATTATGGTCAACGGCGGAAAACGCCCCTTTTTTTCTATGGAGGAACGTCTGGAATTTCTCCGCGCTGCTATTTCCCATATTCCCAACGCCCAGGCCGTCCAGTGCGGCGGACTGCTGGCGGATTTCGCCAGAGAGCAGGGGGCGCGTACGCTGGTCAAAGGCGTGCGCGGCTGTACAGACTTTGACTGGGAGTTCCAGATGGCCCAGATCAACCGGGGCCTGTGGCAGGAGCTGGACACGGTCTTCTTTCCAGCCCAAGAAAAACATCTGCATATCAGCTCGACAATGGCGCGGGAAATGCTCCGTTACCGCCAGAGCCTGGACGGCTGCGTGCCTGCGGGCGCGCTGGCCGCTGTGCTGAAGGCCGCAGAAGGAAAGGTGCGATGACTAATGGCAAATGATGTGCAATATTTAATTGACATGCTCTATGAGATGATCGACAGCGCAAAGGCGATGCCCATGGCACGGGACAAGTGCGTGATTGTGCGGGAGGACGCCCTGGACCTGCTGGACGACCTGCGGGGCCAGCTCCCTGCCGAGCTGAAAAAGGCCCAGGACCTGATCCGCGCCAGGGACGAGTATGTGGAAAATGCCAAGAAGGAGGCGGAGAAAATCCGCCGCCAGGCGGACATGGACGCGAAGACCATTGTGGATGAGAGCGAGATCACCCGCATTGCCAGGGACAAGGCCCAGCAGATGATCCGGCAGGCCGGGGACCGGGCCAACGGTATGATCGGCGTGGCCAACGAGTACACAGACGACGCCCTGCGCCGCACGGAGGAGGCCATCCAGATGGCCCTGGAGGAGATTCGGGAATCCCGTGCCAGGTTCCGGGCCGTTTCCAACGAGAAACTGCAGGCCCAGCGGAGCAAGCTGGAGGAACAGCGGGGCGATATAGACCGAAGGCGGTGACGTCGGATTACCGCCTTTTTACCAGAAAAAGGAACTACATATGGGCAGAGGAAATACCTTTGGCGCAACATTTTGTGCTGAAGGTGTTTTGTTTTTTGGGGGCAGCCGTCCCTGGAACAAATGTTTTTTACAATGAAATTCTACCGCTTTTTTGCAAAATGCACCCTTATTCGCCAAAAAAATAAAAAAAGTTGTGCTTGCAATTCAGAGCGATATGCCGTATACTATTTACCAAAGTGGGGAGAAGTGGGGGAAGGTAGGGCAAAAGCCCCGCAGTGTCTGCCGGCGGCTGGAAAAACAGCCGCCCCACCCGGACGGGAAAGCAGGTGGGGACGTGATCGGGCAATACCAGCATAATATCGACGCTAAGGGCCGCCTGTTCATTCCCGCCAAGTACCGGGAGGAGCTGGGGGAGACCTTTTATGTTACCATCGGCCTGGATGGGTGCCTGTCCGTATATTCCGACGCCAAATGGGCAGAGCTGACCGCCAAGTTCGACGCCCTCCCCCTCGCCAAAGCCCGCTCCATGCGCACCCTGTTTGCCAATGCCGCCAAGTGCGAGCCGGATGCCCAGGGCCGCATTCTTATACCTGTTAAACTGCGCCGGTACGCCGCGTTGGAGAAGGAAGTCGTCATCAACGGCGCGTCCAGGTGCCTGGAGCTGTGGAATCCGGAGCGGTGGGCGCCCATCGAGGAGGCCGGCCTGGACCCGGAAAATCTGGCGGCGGCAATGGAAGAGTTGGGATTCTGATATGGACAAGGATTATGGACATAAGCCGGCGCTGCTGGCCGAGTGCATGGAGGCGCTGGACATTCGTCCCGGCGGAACCTATCTGGACGGCACGCTGGGCCGGGCCGGACATGCCCTGGAGCTGTTGCGCCGGCTGGACGGCGGGCGGCTGGTGGGCATTGACCGGGACCTGACGGCCATTGAAGCCGCCAGAGAACGGCTGGCGGCGTTTCAGGACCGGGTGACGCTGGTCCACGGCAACTTCAGCGACCTGGGCCGCATTCTGGCGGAGGCCGGGACAGGCCCTGTGGACGGGATGCTCTTTGATTTGGGCGTGTCCTCCCCCCAGCTGGACGAGGCCCGACGGGGGTTCAGCTACATGCGCGACGCGCCTTTGGACATGCGTATGGATGAGAGCGAGGCCCTGAACGCTGCGGAAATCGTGAATACCTGGAGCCAAGAGGAGCTGCGGCGGATTTTATATGAATTCGGCGAGGAGCGGTACGCTCCCCGGATCGCCCAGGCCATCGTCCGCCGGAGAGAGGACAGGCCCATCGCCACCACCGGAGAGCTGGTGGAGGTGATCCGCTCCGCTATGCCCGCCGCCGCCCTGCGGGAGAAACAGCATCCCGCCAAGCGGAGCTTCCAGGCCCTGCGCATCGCTGTCAACGGCGAGCTGGAGGCCCTGCCGCCCATGCTGGCGGCGGCGGCAGAGGGACTGAAGCCGGGAGGGCGGCTGGCGGTGATTACCTTCCACAGCCTGGAGGACCGGATTGTCAAGCAGACCTTGCGGACGCTGGCCACTGGCTGCACCTGCCCGCCCCAGTTTCCGGTGTGCGTTTGCGGGAAAAAGCCGATATTAAAGCTGACAGCCCGCAAGCCGGTGACGCCCGGACCGGAGGAGCTGGCGGAAAACCCCCGCGCCCGCAGCGCAAAGCTGCGGATTGCGGAGCGGATATAAGAAGGGCCGTATAGCTGCGGGATGGGAGGGAACAGCGTGGCGTCCAACGCAAGCAAAAACAGAAGAAGACGCCCCGCCCCCAGACCTACGGAGGGCAACCTGGCCCGGAAGCTGGACAGCTATGAACTGGAACGCCGTCCGGAGCGGAGCCGGCAGCCGGAGTTTGAACGGCAGTACCGCCGCTCCCAGGAGACAGCGATGGAGCGGCGTTCCCGCCAGCGGGCTGCAGCCAGAGCAGCCGTCCGCGCCGCCCAGAAGCTGTCGCCGGGCGTGGTCGTTTGCTTTGCCGCCACTGCGGCGCTGACGGTGCTGGTGCTGCTGTGCTACGTGCAGCTGAACGCTATCTCCCGCAGTATCGTGGACATGAAGGGCCAGATTCAGGAGCTGGAAACCCAGCAGGTATCCCTGCTGACCCGCTATGAGCAGGCTTTTGACCTCACGTCGGTGAAGGAGTCGGCGGAGGCCGCCGGCATGACCCAGCCCAGCGACAGCCAAATCTATTACATCGACCTGCCCGGCGAGAACCGGGCCGTATCCTACGGCGACGATGACCTGAGCTTCGGGGACCGCATTGTGGCCAAAGTAAAGACGCTGATGGAGGAGATCAAGGAATATTTCCAGTAGCAGGAAGTATACTCAGATAGAGACCTGCCGCCCGGCAATGGCGCGGCGCATTGATTGGCCGTGCGCGGAGCGCCCGGCCATTTCGCCCTGAAAAGGAGGCATCTATGGCGCATCGATCTCCACGGCAATCCAGACCCCAGCGGGAACCAGCCGGACCGAAACGGCCTGTGGATTCCGTCCGGAAGGCCAAGCAAGTCATCCAGCGGCGGACCATCTATCTGCTGCTGCTGTTCGGCGCGGCGTCGTTCCTGGCGGTGTTTGCAAAAGCGTACGACCTGACCATCAACCAGGGGGAGGAGCTGAAGGCGCGGGCCTCCCAGCAGCAGACACGGAGCACGGCTATCTCCGCCTCGCGGGGGACCATCTACGACCGCAACGGCGCGGTCCTGGCGGTCTCCGCCACGGCGGACACCGTGTTCCTGGAGCCAAGAGCCATCCAGGACTATGCCCGGCAGCTGGACCAGGAGCGGTCGAAGCTGCTGGCGGAGGGGAAAACTTCCGGCCTGCCCATGACGGGGCAGGCGTACAAGGACATGGTGGCGGAGACAATGGCGGAGCTGCTGGAGATTGACAAGGAGGACGTGTATGAGAAGATGGAGCGGACCTGGAGCCGGTATGAAATCCTGAAGAGCCGCGTGGACAAGGAGACAGTGGGCGACAGGGTCCGGGCATTTATCACCAGGGACGGCAACCCCACCGGCAGGACCATCCAGGGCATCCACCTCCAGAGCGACGCCAAGCGGTACTATCCCTACGGCTCCCTTGCCGCCCACGTCATCGGCTTTCTGGACGGCGACAACCACGGGGCCTACGGCCTGGAGGCCATTTATGAAGACGATCTGGACGGGAAAACCGGCATGGCGGTGACGGCCAGGGACGCCTCCGGCGCGGACCCCCTCTTTCAGTTTGAACAGTATTACGACGCCGAGGACGGCAACAGCCTCCGCCTGACCATTGACGCCAATATCCAGAGCTATGTGGAGCGGGGGCTGGAGAACATGATCCACCAGTTCGGAGCCGCCAACGGCGCACAGGGCATCGTCATGGACCCCCGGAACGGGGCGATTCTGGCCATTGCCTCCAGTCCCTCCTATGACGTGAACAATCCCCGTGAGATTTTTGATCCCGCCCTCCAGCAGCGGGTGGGGACGGAGAAGGAAAACGGAGAGCTGGTGACGCTGGGGGACATGCAGCGGCTGCAGTGGCGCAGCAAGTCGGTCAACGACACCTACGAGCCGGGCTCCACCTACAAGATTCTGACGCTGTCCATGGCGTTGGAGGAGGATCTGGTGGGCAGCGGCAGCTCCTTCCACTGCTCCGGCAGCAAGACCGTGGATGGCCGGGTCATCCGGTGCAGCAAAAAGGGGGGACACGGCCTGCAGAATCTGCAGGAGGCGGTGGCCCACTCCTGCAACCCGGCTTTCATCGAGATGGGGCTGAAGGTGGGGCCGAGAAAGTATTACGACTATCTGGAGTCCTTCGGGCTGTTTGACCGGACCGGCGTGGACCTCCAGGGGGAGGCCGGGAGCATCTTCGCGGAGTACGAGAGCTTTTCCAGGGCGGATATCGACCTGGCCTGCTACGCCTTCGGCCAGAACTTCAACGTCACCCCCATCCAGCTCATTACCGCCCAGGCGGCCTGCATCAACGGCGGATACCTCTACAAACCCCATGTGGTGGAGCAGGTGGTGGACCCGGAGGGCCGCGTGGTCAAGCAGTTTGACGACGCCCCCGTCCGCCGGGTTATCAGCGAGAAGACTTCCGCCACGGTGCGGGAGATTCTGGAGTTTGTGGTGGCCGAGGGGACCGGGAAGAACGGGCAGGTGGCCGGGTACCGTATCGGCGGCAAGACCGGCACCGCCGACAAGCGGAACGAGAAGGGGGAGACAAAGGATGTAATTGTCTCGTTCCTGTGCTTTGCCCCCGCCGACGACCCCCAGGTGATTATGCTCCTGACCATGGACACCCCCTCCCGGAACACCGGTACTTATGTTTCTGGCGGCAACATGGTGGCCCCCGCCTCCTCCGCTATTATGGCGGATATCCTGCCCTATCTGGGCATTGCGCCCCAGTACGGGGATGATGCCCTGACCGCCGCCGACCTCACCGTCCCCGCCCTGACCGGCGAGACCAGGGACGGCGCAGCGGCAAAGCTGAAGGAGTACGGCTTCGCCGCCTGCCGCACCGTGGGCAGCGGGGAGACGGTCACGGACCAGACACCGGAGGGCGGAGCCATTGTCCCTGGCAGCGCGGAGATTATTCTGTACATGGGCGAGGAGAAGTCCGGCGCGCTGTGTACGGTGCCCGGCGTAGTGGGCCTGTCCGCCGCGGAGGCCAACAAGGCCATCGCCAACGCGGGACTGATTATGAAGTCCGCCGGAGCCGGCGGCGCCCAGGGCATTCAGGCCATCAGCCAGTCCATACCGGAGGGAACCCAGCTTGCCGCCGGTACGGTGGTCACGGTGCAGATGGGCCAGACGTCCAACACCGCCGATTAGACGCCGCCCCGCCGCCCGTCTGACAGAGGAAATTCAAATATACCAACGATACGGCATCGACTCCGGGCAGAGGCCCGGCTATGCAAGGAGGCTCCTATGGCATCTCAATCCAGACCAAAACCCAGACCCCGGAAGCTGTTTCGCAAACCGAAACGGCCCGAAGATTCCGCCCGGAAGGCCAAACAGATCATCCAGCGGCGGACCATTTATCTGCTGCTGCTGTTCGGTGTGGCGTCGTTTCTGGCAGTGTTCGCAAAGGCGTACGACCTGACCATGAACCAGGGCGACGAACTGAAGGCGCGGGCCTCCCAGCAGCAGACCCAGAGCGCTACCATCTCCGCCTCGCGGGGGACCATCTACGACCGCAACGGCACCATTCTGGCTATCTCCGCCATGGCGGACACCGTGTTCCTGGACCCCAAGGCGATCCAGGATTACGCCGCGCAGATGGACCTGGACCGGGCCAAAAAGCTGGCGGAAGGGGTGAAGAACGGGGAGACGCTGCCCATGACGGGGCAGGAGTACAAGGACATGATTGCGCAAAAGCTGGCTGAGCTGCTGGACATCAGCGAGCAGGAAATCCGTGAGCGGATAGAGAAGACGAAAAGCCGGTATGAGGTGCTCAAGACCCAGGCGGACAGGGACACCGTGGGCGACAAGGTCCGGGAATTCATTTCCAAGACCGGCAATCCCACCGGCAAGACCCTCCAGGGCATCCACCTGGAGAGCGACGCCAAGCGGTACTATCCCTACGGCTCCCTTGCCGCCCACGCCATCGGTTTCCTGGACAGCGACAACCACGGGGCCTACGGCCTGGAGGCCATCTATGAGGAGGAGCTGGACGGAAAAACCGGCCTGGCGGTGACGGCCAAGGACGCCAACGGCTCGGAATTGATGTTCCAGTACGGACAGATTTACGAGGCCGAGGACGGCAGCAGCCTCCAGCTGACCATTGACGCCAATATCCAGAGCTATGTGGAGCGGGGGCTGGCCAATATGATCAGCCAGTTCAACGCCGCCAACGGCGCTGTGGGCATTGTCATGGACCCCCGCAGCGGCGCGATTTTAGCCATCGCCTCCAACCCCACCTATGACCTTAACAGTCCACGGGAGATTTACGACCCCGCCCTCCAGCAGCTGGTGGGTACGCCGAAGGCCGGCGGGGAGGAGACGGTGACGCTGGGCGAAATGCAGCTCAAGCAGTGGCGCAGCAAGGCGGTCAACGATGCCTTTGAGCCGGGTTCCACATATAAGATCCTCACCCTGTCCATGGGGCTGGAGGAGGGAACCATCGGCCTGGGCAGCTCCTTCTATTGCAGCGGCAAAGTTGTGGTGGATGACTGGGATATCCTCTGCAATAACCGCTATGGACATAAGAACCAGACGCTGAAGGAGGCGGCGGGGCACTCCTGCAACCCGGCCTTTATTGACATCGCCTTTGGGGTAGGGGCCGACAAATACTATGACTATATGGACGCTTTCGGCCTTCATGACGCCACCGGCGTGGACCTCCAGGGCGAGGGGGCCAGTATCTACGCCTCCTTAAAGAACTTCTCAAAATCCAAGAGCGACCTGGCCTCCTACGCCTTCGGCCAGACGTTTAACATCACCCCCATCCAGCTCATCACCGCCCAGGCGGCCTGTATCAACGGCGGATACCTCTACAAGCCCCATGTGGTGGAAAAGGAGCTGGACAAGGACGGCAACGTGGTCCGGCAGTTTGACGCAACGCCCATCCGCCAGGTCATCAGCGAGGAGACCTCCGCCACTGTGCGGGACATTCTGGAGTATGTCGTCACCAGCGGCGGCGGCAAAAACGGCCAGGTGGCCGGATACCGCATCGGCGGCAAGACCGGCACGGCGGATAAGAGAAATGCAGAGGGAAAGTATGAGGATGTTATCGTCTCCTTCCTGTGCTTCGCCCCTGCCGACGACCCCCAGGTGATTATGCTCCTGACCATGGACACCCCCTCCCGCAGCACCGGTACTTACGTCTCCGGCGGCAACATGGTGGCCCCCACCGCCTCCGCCATTATGGCGGATATCCTGCCCTATCTGGGCATCTCCCCCCATTACAGCGACGGCGCCAAGACCGCCGCCGACCTCACGGTCCCCTATGTGGTGGGCGAGACAAAGGACGGCGCGGAGGTTAAACTGAACGAATACGGCTTTACCGCTTTCCGCACGGTGGGCAGCGGGGAGACGGTCACGGACCAGACCCCGGAGGGCGGGGCTATTGTCCCGGCCAGCGCGGAGATTATTCTGTACATGGGCGAGGAAAAATCCAGCGAGCCGTGTACCGTCCCCAACGTGGTGGGCTTGTCCGCCGCGGAGGCCAACCGTGCCATCGTCAACGCGGGGCTGATTATGAAGTCCACCGGAGCCAGCGGAACCAAGGGGATCAAGGCGGTCAGCCAGTCTGTGCCGGAGGGGACCCAAACGGCTGCCGGCACAGTGGTCACGGTGCAGATGGGCCAGACGTCCACCACCGCAGACTGATCAAATCAAAGAATAGGAAAGTGCAGGCTGCATAAGATGATTTTAAGCGAACTGCTGCAAGGCGTGGACATCCTGGAGTCCAACGCGGACCTGTCGGTGGAGATTTCCAGCGTCAGCTATGATTCCAGGCAGACGGAGCCCGGCGGACTCTTTGTTGCCATGGCGGGCTACGAGACGGACGGCCACCGGTTTATCCCCATGGCGATGGAGAAGGGCGCGGCGTGCGCGCTCTGCCAGGAGAAGCCGGAGGCGGGGATTCCCTATGTGCGCACGGCGGACAGCCGCGCCGCTTTGGCCCAGGTGGGCCGGAACTGGTACGGCGACCCCGCCGCCGGTATGACGCTGGCGGGCGTCACCGGCACCAACGGCAAGACCACCACCACCTATCTCCTCAAGGATATTCTGGAGCAGTGCCTGGGGGCGAAGGTGGGGCTGATCGGCACCAATCAGAACATGATCGGCAGCGAGATCCTGCCCACGGAGCGCACAACGCCGGAGTCCTTTGAGCTCCAGGGCCTGTTCCGCCGTATGGCGGACGCGGGCTGCACCCATGTGGTCATGGAGGTGTCGTCCCACGCGCTGTTTCTCAAGCGGGTGGGGGGCGTCCGCTTTGCGGTGGGCGTGTTCACCAATCTGACCCAGGACCACCTGGATTTCCACGGCACGATGGAGAATTACTGCAGCGCAAAGTCGCTGCTGTTCCGTCAGTGCGATGTGGGCGTGTACAACAGCGACGACCCCTGGGCGGAGCGGGTAATGGCGGATGCGCCGTGCCGGCGGGTGTCCGTGGGAGAGCGCGCCGCCGGACTGACGGCGGAAAATATCCGTCTGTCCGCCGGGGGGGTGGCCTTCGACGCGGTGGAGAACGGCGCGGCCACGCCGGTACAGGTGGGCATCCCCGGCGGCTTTATGGTTTACAATACGCTGGGCGCGCTGGCCGCCGCCAAGGCTTTGGGCGTACCCCTGGCGGACAGCGCACGGGTTCTGGCCCGCTGCGCCCACGTCAAGGGCCGGGTGGAGGTGGTCCCTACCTCCGGCGGTTACACCGTGCTCATCGACTACGCCCACACCCCCGACGCCCTGGAAAACGTGCTCAACGCCGTCCGGGGCTTCGCGCGGGGCCGGGTGGCGGTCCTCTTCGGCTGCGGCGGGGACCGGGACCGCACCAAGCGGCCCCTGATGGGCGCAATTGCCGCCCGCCTGGCGGATTTCGTGATTGTCACGTCCGATAATCCCCGCACCGAGGAGCCGGGGGCGATCATGCAGGATATTCTCGCGGGCATGGCGGGGACGGATACGGAATATGCTGTGGTAGAAAACCGGGTGGAGGCCATTCACTACGCTATGGACCACGCCCAGCCGGAGGATGTGGTTATCCTGGCGGGCAAGGGACATGAGACCTATCAGATTGTCGGCCGCGAAAAGCGCCACTTGGATGAGCGGGAGATTGTGGCGGACTACGATGCTCAACGGAAAGAGAGGGCCTGACAAGGGGTCAGGACAGAGGGAGATTTTTCATGGAAATGATTTTCGCGTGTTTCCTCAGCTTCGCTGTGACCGGTCTGGCGGGCGGAAAGCTGATTCTGCCCGCCCTGCGCCGCCTGAAGGCGGGGCAGCAGATTCGGGAGGCGGGGCCGAAATGGCACGCCACCAAAGCCGGTACGCCCACCATGGGCGGTTTGATGTTCATTACCGGCATCGCAGCGTCTATTTTTGCCGCCGGCTGGCAGGGGATGCTGGCGGGGGACTGGTCCCATATCTATGTGCTGCTGTTCGCGCTGGTGTTCGGCGTGATCGGCTTCCTGGACGACTATGAGAAGGTAAAGCGTCATCAGAACCTGGGTCTGACCGCCCTGCAAAAATTCCTTTTGCAGCTGGCGGCGGCGATCCTGTTCCTGATGCTCATGCGCTACGAGGGGCGGCTGAGCCCGGACCTCTACGTCCCCTTCTGGAACAACAGCATCCATTTGAGCTGGCCGGTGTACATGGTGTTTGCCGCTTTCGTCATCGTGGGGGCGGTGAACGCGGTGAACATCACCGACGGCCTGGACGGTCTGGCCACCAGCGTGTCCATTCCGGTGGCGTTGTTTTTTGTCTCCGCCGCAACCTGGTGGGGATATACCCAGCTGGGCGTCTTTGCGGCTGCGCTGCTGGGCGGACTGCTGGCGTTCCTGCTGTTCAACGCGCACCCGGCGAAGGTTTTCATGGGGGACACTGGGTCCCTGTTTCTGGGGGGAGCCATTGCGGGGCTGGCTTTCGCCTTCGACATGCCCCTGGCCCTGGCTCTGGTGGGGATTATCTACATCATTGAAACCCTGTCCGATATTTTGCAGGTGGGCTACTTCAAGCTGACCCACGGCAAGCGGATTTTCAAGATGGCTCCCATCCACCATCATTTTGAAATGTGCGGCTGGAGTGAGAACAAGATTGTGACCATCTTCACCGCCGTATCCACACTGTTTTGCGCTCTGGCCCTGTTCGGCGTGATGAACCGCATGGTATAACGGGGCCAGCCCTGAGAGGAGGACGTCTATGGCTGCGGAAAGACGAAGGCCGATGACCAAGCAGGAATACCGGCAGATGAAAAAGATGCAGGAAAAAGCCCGGCGGCAGAAGGAGCGGGAGGCTTGGGAGGCCGCCCGCGGTCCGATGGACCTGCCCTTCTTCCTGCTGGCAATGCTCCTGCTGACCATCGGGCTTGTGATGCTCCTGTCCGCCAGCTTCCCGTCGGCCCAGGCCAGCAGTAATTCCGGATACAACCCGCTGTATTACTTTCAGCGGCAGGCCATGTGGGCCGGATTGGGCCTGTTTGCCATGTTCTGGGTGTCGAAGATCAACTACCACCGCTTTGAGGGCCTGGCAAAGCTGGCCATGATTATCTCGATTGTTCTGCTGATTCTGGTCATCCTGCCGGGACCGAAGGCCAACGGCAAGCTGCTGGGCATCACCCACAACGGCGCGACCCGCTGGCTGGGCATCCCCGGTATGGGTACCATGCAGTTCCAGCCGTCGGAGGTGGCAAAGGTGGGCCTGATCGTCTTTTTCGCCCAGTCCATCTCGAAAAAGAGAGAGAAAATGAAGACCTTCCGGGAGGGCTTTCTGTACCATGTGGTGATTCTGGCAGCCATGTGCGCCCTGACCATGATTGAACCCCATCTCTCCGGCGCAATTCTGATTTTCGGCATTGGCGCGTCCATGCTGGTGGTGGGCGGCATCCACTGGGGATGGATTGCCGCCGGCGTGGCCAGCGTGCTGGGGGCGGGGTACGTGGTGCTGTTCACGGATTTCATGGAAAAAGTAGTGAAGTACAACGCCGCCCGAATCGCTGTCTGGCGGGACCCCTTCGGCGGGGACGCCGCCTTCCAGCGGGACCAGGCGTGGCAGACCATTCAGAGCCTGCTCACCATTGGCTCCGGCGGACTGCTGGGGGTAGGGCTGGGCAAGAGCCGCCAGAAGTTCATGTTTCTGCCGGAGGAGCACAACGACTTTATCTTCGCCGTGGTGGTGGAGGAGCTGGGTCTGGTAGGCGCGGGCATGATTATGCTGCTGTTTGCCATGCTGGTCATCCGGGGGTTCTGGCTGGCGATCCGCGCCAGGGACCGGTTCGGCAGCCTGCTGGTGGTGGGCGTGACGGTGCAGATTGCGCTGCAGGCGTTTTTGAATATGGCCGTTGTGACCAACCTGATTCCCAACACCGGTATTTCCCTGCCCTTCTTCAGCTATGGGGGTACGGCCCTTGCCATACAGCTGGCGGAGGTGGGAATGGTGCTCTCTGTATCCCGGCAGATCCCCGCGCCCAGGGCGGAGTGACGGAAGGCGAAGCGAGACTGAGAGGGCCGTCCCCGCTCCGCGCCGGCAGATAGGCCCGCAGAAAGCAGAAGACAGAGGGCAAAAAGCAGACATAGTCAGCAGATATATAAGATTGGAAAGGGGCATCTGCCCATGAGAGTCATTTTTACCTGCGGCGGTACCGCCGGGCATGTCAACCCCGCGCTGGCGTTGGCGGGACTAATCAAGGACCGGCGTCCAACCAGCGAAATTCTGTTTGTCGGCGCGCACCGGGGGATTGAGCAGCGGCTGATTGAGGCCGCAGGCTGGAAGTTCCAGGCGGTGGAAATCTCCAGCTTCCACCGCTCCCTCAAACCCAAGGAGATCAAGCACAATTTCATCTCCCTGTACAATCTTCTCCGCTCCCCCAGGGAGGCCCGGTCGCTGCTGAAAGTATTCCCGGCAGACCTGGTGGTGGGTACCGGCGGCTACGCCAGCTACCCCATGATCCGGGCAGCGGCCAGACAGGGCATCCCCACCGCCATCCATGAGTCCAACGCCATCCCCGGCCTGACCACCAAGCTGCTGGAGGACTGCGTGGACCTGATTATGGTGGGCTTCGAGGGGTGCCGGAAAAACTACCGGTACACAGAAAAAGTCCAGGTAACAGGCACGCCGGTGCGGGGGGATTTCTTCCGGCTGTCCAAACGGGACGCAAAGGCGGAGCTGGGCATGGACGACGGACGCCCGCTGATCGTATCCTTTTGGGGCAGTCTGGGTGCAGAGGAGATGAACCGGCAGATGGCCCGGTTCATGTCCCTGGAGGCCCAGAGCGGCGCGTTCCACCACGTCCACGGCGCGGGGACCATCGGGTCCCGCCATATGCGGGAGTACCTGGCGGCGGCGGGGCTGGATTTGGAGCGGTCGCCCTCCCTGGAGGTGCGGGAGTACATCCAGAATATGGGCGTCCTCATGCGGGCGGCAGACCTGGTGATCTGCCGGGCCGGGGCCAGCACCATCAGCGAGCTGACCGCCCTGGGCCAGCCGGCTATTATCGTCCCCTCCCCCAACGTGGTCCACAACCACCAGGAGCACAACGCCCGCGTCCTGGCCGACGCCGGCGGGGCGGAAATGATTCTGGAGAAGGACTGCAGCGGCGAGTTGCTCTTTAAGACGGCCTGCGCCATCCTGAAGGACCGGGACCGCCGCAGGCGTATGTCGGTGGCAATGGCATCCCTGGGCAGCATCGACGCGGCGGAAAATATTTACTCCGCTATTATGGCCCTCCAGGGACGGCGGAAAAAGTAGCAGTTTTTTCCCCTCCGCATACCATGGATTAGTTTGAAAAAAATCCATGGCCGGAGGGATACTATGAATGAAATCATCATCCGGGGCGGCAGGCCCCTGGAGGGCTCGGTACGGGTCCAGGGCGCGAAGAACAGCGTATTGCCCATTTTGGCGGCGACAATTCTGCATCCGGGACAGGTGACGCTGCAGGGCTGTCCCCATTTGAGCGACGTGGAGGCCAGCATCCGTATTCTGCGGCACCTGGGCTGTCAGGTGCGGTGGGAGGGGGACGAGCTGCTGGTGGACAGCAGCTCCATCAGCCGTTGGGACATCCCCGACCACCTGATGCGGGAGATGCGCTCCTCCGTCATCTTCCTGGGAGCGATTCTGGCCCGGTTGGGCTGGGCGGAGATGAGCTACCCCGGCGGCTGCGAGCTGGGCCCCCGCCCCATTGACCTGCATCTGTCCACTTTGCGGAAACTGGGAGCGGACCTGCGGGAATCGGGCGGACAGATGCGGTGTACGGCCCAGCATATGGAGGGCCGGGAGATTGCTTTGAGCATCCCCAGCGTGGGCGCGACGGAAAACGCGATTCTGGCCGCCTGCGGCGCGGAGGGAGAGACGGTGCTGGTCAACGCCGCCAGAGAGCCGGAGATTAAAGATTTGCAGGATTTTTTGCAGGCCATCGGCTGTCAGGTGCGGGGGGCGGGCAGCTCCACCATCTGCATCCGCGGACGGTGTCCGACCCACGACGCCGTACATACCGTGATGCCCGACCGGATCGTTGCCGCAACCTATCTGGCGGCTGTGGCGGCGGCGGGCGGCACGGTGGAGCTGCACAATGTGGATTACCGGCATCTGTCCACGGTGACGGCCGCGCTCCACGAGGCGGGGTGCCGGATTTCCGGACGCGACGGACGGATTACCCTCCACGCCAGTGGACGAATGGGTTCCGCCGGCACCATCCGCACAGCCCCCTACCCCGGCTTCCCCACCGACGCCCAGGCCATTTTAATGGCCGCCCTCCTGCGCGGCCAGGGGACGACAGTGTTTGTGGAGACCATCTTCGAGAGCCGGTACCGCCATGTGGATGAGCTGCGGCGGATGGGCGCGGACATCAGTGTGGCGGACCGGGTGGCGGTGGTAACAGGGGTGCCGAAGCTCAGCGGGGCGGACGTGCGGTGTACGGACCTGCGGGGCGGAGCGGCGCTGCTGGTGGCGGGCCTCGCGGCAGAGGGGACGACCCGGATTGGCGGCGTACACCATATCCTGCGGGGATATGAGGAGCCGGTACGGGATTTGAAGGAGCTGGGCGCGGAGATCGCGTGGTCAGAGAACTGACAGAGAGAGGAGAGAGGTGAGGGTATGCCGAGAAAGCGAAAACGGCGCAGGCGCAGAGGCGGGCTGGCCCGCCTGCTGCGGCCTCTGTCCGTACTGCTGGCCGCAGTGGCCGTGGTGGCGGCCCTTACCCTCTTTTTCAAAGTGGGAACCATTGAGGTCACGGGCAACAACCGCTATTCGGCGGAGGAGATCGCCGCCGCCACCGGCGTGGAGCTGGGGGACAACCTGATCCTGCTGGACCGGTACAGCATCCAGCAGAAGTTGTTTGTGGGCCTGCCCTATATCAAGGAGGCCCGAATCAATCCCAACCTGCCCTCCACGCTGTCGGTGGAGGTGATGGAGACAAAAGCTGTCGCCGCCCTGCCCGGCGCGGGGGCCTACTGGCTCATCAGCCGGGACGGCAAGCTGCTGGAGGCGGTGGACGAGGCGACGGCCCAGGACTATCTGGACATCGCGGGCCTGGAGGCCGACGCGCCGGCAGCCGGACGGGAGGCCCAGCTGCTGGAGGACAGTCCCATTACCATGGACCGCCTGCGGGAACTGCTGGCCGCGCTGGAAGAGCGGCAGCTGATGGCCCGCGCCGACAATCTGGACCTGACGGACCCGGATGTCCTGGTAATCAATTATGACGGACGCTTCCGGGTGGAAATGTACTACAGTGCGGATTTTGATTTCAAGCTCAACTGCCTGGAGGAGACAGTACAGGCGCTGCAGCCCAATGAGACTGGGATTATTCGTATGACCATGAAGGATGAATATGAGGTGCGTTTTATCCGTTCCGGCTGAGATTTTTTCTGAGAAAAGCAGGCCCTATCCTGTTTGCGTCTGATTTTTTCAAAAAAACAGGGAATCAGCTATTGACCTGGTTGAAAAAAAAGCATACAATAGAAAGAAAAAGACCGTACGTCTCTCCGGACGGCGCGGCGGTACGGATGACATATGACATAAGACTTAAGATGATAAATTGTGGTAGGAGGATTCCACTATGCCATTTGAATTGGTGACTGCCCCTGATAATGTAATTAAGATTAAGGTAATCGGCGTGGGCGGCGGCGGAAGCAATGTGGTCAACCGCATGGTCCGCTCCGGTGTGACAGGAGTAGAGTTTGTTGCAATCAATACGGACAAGCAGGCGTTGAACGTATCCAGTGCGGAATATAAGATTCAGATTGGTGAGAAGCTGACCCACGGTCAAGGCGCAGGTTCCGACCCGGAGGTGGGCCGCAAGTCCGCCGAGGAGAGCCGCAGCCAGATCGCCAAGGCCCTGGAGGATACCAATATGGTATTCATTACCGCCGGTATGGGCGGCGGCACCGGCACCGGCGCGGCCCCAATTGTGGCCGAGGCCGCAAAGGAGCAGGGGATTCTGACGGTAGGCGTTGTGACCAAGCCCTTCGGCTTCGAGGGACGCCGCCGGATGATGCAGGCGGAAAAGGGGATTGAGGATCTGCGGGGAAAGGTGGATTCCCTGGTCATTATCCCCAACGAGCGGCTGAAGCACGCCACGGACCAGAAAATTACCTTTGCCAACGCCTTTGAGATTGCCGACGATGTGCTGCGCCAGGCGGTGATGTCCATCTCTGACCTGATTCAGAATACCGGCTTCATCAACCTGGACTTTGCCGATGTGACCGCCATTATGAAGGACGCCGGTCTGGCCCACATGGGCGTGGGCCGCGCGGCGGGCAAGGGCAAGGCCGAGGAAGCCGCCCAGATGGCGATTTCCAGCCCGCTGCTGGAGACCTCCATCAACGGCGCAAGAGGCATTCTGATCAACATCACCGGGCCGATGGATATGGATTTCGACGAGGTGGACGAGGCCGCGTCGCTGATTCAGGCGGCTGTACATCCCGACGCCAATACCATCTTTGGCGCGACTTTCGACGAGACGCTGGACGACGAGCTGCGGGTTACTGTGATTGCCACCGGCTTTGAGGAGAAAAAGAGCGTGGAGAGCCGCGTCATCAACGTCCCCCGCAGCGGCAGTCCTAAGGATACATTTGGACAGGTATTTCTCAAGAGCCAGGAGGAGGAACAGGAAAAAGTCTCCGCCACCGACGATAATGATCCCTTTGATGAAATCCTGAAAATTTTTAACGGACGGTGAGGATTTTTATACGGGGAAGCCGTATAAGGGAGGATGCTGTATGAATCAGGCAGCGCTGAGCGTTCGTATGGACGCAAAATTAAAACGGTCAGTTTGACGATTTTTGCGCGGAGGTGGGGATGAATGCTTCTGTAGCGATAAATCTGTTTGCAAAGGCAATGGTGCGGGAGCAGCGAATCCCCTTTGAAATTGCAGCAGATCTCTTTTGGAGCGAAGCAGACCAAGCCGCGCTCAGCCGCTCAATCGCTCAGTGCGGCTCGCAGTATGGCAGCGCGTAAGACGGAAGATTTTTTCAGATTGGAATCATAATAAATTTTTGACAAACACCACAGACTTTTGCCTGTGGTGTTTTGTTTTTTGAGATAAACAGAGGATTTCCCTTTTATCCCATGTCAAAACAGCCGTATTTTACAAATGCTCGGGGCGCGTAATCCGCCGCGTGCGGCGCAAAGTAGATTTGGCGCACAGAGAAAGAAATTTGCGCTGGTTGATGATGGGAGAGAGGTGAGAAAATGGATGCGGAAACAGAAAAAATGGAATTTCCCGGCTTTTATCCTCAGCGGCGTTTTCTGCTTGTCCGCTCTGGCGGGCCTGCAGAAAACAGCCGCCGCGCTTGAGACGGACACCCTGGTTCCCGTGGGCCATACCATCGGCATTAAGCTGTTTTCCGAGGGCGTAATCGTCATCGGACTGGCGGAGGTGGACACGGCAGGGGGCGTGTCTACGCCCGGCATGGACTGCGGCTTACAGGTAGGCGACGTGATCGAGGAGGCCAACGGACAGACGGTGGAGAGCTCCGAGCAGTTTGCCCAGCTCATCCAGAGCGGCGGCGCGGTAGCCCTGGGCGTATCCCGCAATGGCCGGGACCTGACGCTGGAAGCCATGCCCGTCCTGGGCGGCGACGGCACCTACCGTCTGGGCGCGTGGATTCGGGACAGCATGGCCGGTATCGGTACCATTACGTTTTATGACCCCGCGACAGGCGCCTTCGGCGCGCTGGGACACGGGATCACCGACACCGATACGGGTCTGCTCATGCCCCTGGGCGACGGAGCTGTCATGGACGCAACCGTCAAGGCCGTCAAGCCCGGCGGCGCGGGAGAGCCGGGAGAACTGCGGGGCAGCTTCAATCTGACCCAGGACATGGGCGAGCTGTACGCCAACACGGACCGGGGGGTCTTCGGCGTCATTGACAGCCAGGACTTCACCCAGGCGGACCCGGTGCCTGTGGCCCGGTCCGGCGAGGTGGAGACAGGTCCCGCAATCATCCGTGCCAACGTCAGCGGCGATGGCGTGGAGGAATTTTCCATTGAAATCGTGCGGGTGCTGGGCGGCGCGGACGTGCAGAATCTGCTGCTCCAAGTGACCGACCCCCGGCTGATCCAGCTGACCGGCGGCATTGTGCAGGGAATGAGCGGCAGTCCTATTCTCCAGAACGGGAAGCTGGTGGGCGCTGTGACCCATGTGATGGTCAACGACCCGCAGAAGGGGTACGGAATTTTGATTGAAAATATGCTTGCGGCAGCAGGGCGGTAAAACAGCGGGGGAGCGGCGCGGGCCGCTCCCCTGCCTTGTGTTTTGCGATTCTGCTTGATTCCTCCATACAGATATGATATATTTATTAAAATACCAGGAATGGCAATTAGGAGAGAGCGGAGGTTGAAGCAAATGGAGATCATATCCGAGTATTTCTTCCCATCCAGCGACGGCAGTACCTTGATTCATGTCAACCAGTGGACCCCTGTGGGCCGTACAGTCAGGGGCGTGGTCCAGATTGCCCACGGCGTGGCGGAGTACGGAAGACGCTACGAACCCTTTGCACGGTTTCTATGTAAACACGGCTTTGCGGTCACAGCCAACGACCACCTGGGCCACGGTCAGTCCCGCATCGAGGGCGCGCCTATGGTGTACCTGGGGGCGGAGGACGGCTGGTGGCATGTGGTGGACGATATGGAGGAACTGCGCAGCCGTACCGCCAAGGTCTTCCCGGATCAGCCCCATTTTCTGTTCGGCCACTCCATGGGCTCCTTTCTGTCCCGGACCCACCTCATCCGCTACCCCGGCGCATGGGACGGCTGTATTCTCTGCGGCACCGGCCACCCCTCGCGGGCCGTGATCGCCGGCGGTAAACTGCTGACGGACAAGGAGATCCGCCGTCTGGGGAAAAATGCCTTCAGCGTCCGGGTGGACGACATCGCCTTCGGCGCGTATAACCGCCGCTTCGCCCCCGTCCGCACCAAGCACGACTGGGTATCCGTCAGCCAGGAAAACGTGGACGCCTATATCGCCGATCCCCTTTGCGGCGGGGATGTGACCTTGGGCCTGTTCCGGGACATGCTGGACGGCCTGACCTACATTACCAGACAGTCCAACATGGAAAAAATGGACAAGGAGACGCCGGTCTTTTTTATCGCCGGAGACCAGGACCCGGTGGGCGACATGGGCAAAGGGGTGCAGAAAGCCTGCGCCTGTTTCCGGAAGGCGGGCGTCCGGGATGTGGGCATCAAGCTCTACCACGGCCTACGCCATGAGATTCTCAACGAGGCCACCCGCCAATACGTCTATCAGGACGTGCTGGACTGGCTGGACGCCCGGACCTGAGCCCAAACCGCCGGAATGGCCAACAGCTCCGGGTCCCGGCGGCGCAGCAGCAGGGCGGCGGTGAACACACAGTCCGCCGCCAGCGTCATCCATATCAAAAATACCGCCCAGGCCGGGACGCGGTCCGCCGCCGCCGCTATAGCGGGATGCACCCACCGGACAGCCAACGCTGACAGCAGGCCCCAGACCAGGGAAAACTGGGGGCAGACCCGGCCCTGGATATGCCAGCGCAGGGGGCGGTAGTCCCAGAACCGGACGCGGAACGCGCTGTCGTAGAAGAGATGGACGGCATACTCCACGGCAGTGCAGACCGCGCCCCCCAGCAGGATCAGTCCCGCAAAGCCCAGCTCCGGCGGCGCGGCGGCCAGCAGCGCAGTCATTGCCAGACCGTAGACGGGGCAGAGGGGCAGAAGCAGAAAGCACTTGCGCACCTGTTTAGGGGCGCGGGTGGCGCGGGCAAAGGCTTTTTCCAGGCCATAGCCCCCCAGACTGTAGAAGACGAAATACAAAAACCATTGGGACATGGGGCTGCTCCTTTATCTGTGAATACAGGTAGCATCCCCGTCCCCGGAGAGATTATACAAGGAGTGATGCGTTATCAAGGATACATGGGAAGCGCTGCAATGCGCGTGCGAACACTGCCGGGAATGCTCGCTGTGCCAGACCAGGCACAGCGTCGTCTTTGGCGTGGGAAACCGGCAGGCGGAAATCATGCTGGTGGGCGAGGGTCCTGGGGCCAGTGAGGACGAGCAGGGGATTCCCTTCGTGGGCCGGGCGGGCAAATTCCTGGACGACATGCTGGCAATGATTGGTCTGGACCGCACCAAGGTATACATTGCCAATATTGTCAAGTGCCGTCCGCCGGAGAACCGGGACCCGCTGAACGTGGAGCAGGACGCCTGCATCGGCTATCTGCACCGCCAGATCGCCCTGGTTCAGCCCAAAATTTTTGTCTGTCTGGGCCGGATTGCCGCTATGCGGTTCATAGACGCCAAATTCCGCATTACAAAGGACCACGGACACTGGTATGATGTAAACGGAATGCGTACGATTGCCCTGTACCACCCCTCCGCCCTCCTGCGGGACCCCCGGAAGAGGCCGGAGACATTTGACGACCTGAAGGAGCTGCAGCGGGAAATTCAGCGGATCTGCGAGCATACGGACCTGGTCCTTCCAGGCCGGTCCTGAAGCCCGGACAGAGGAGGGAGAGAGTATGGCAAAAATCGGATTTGACAACCAGCAGTACATTGAGACCCAGTCCGCCCGCATCCGGGAGCGGATCGGCCAGTTCGGCGGGAAGCTGTACCTGGAATTCGGCGGGAAGCTCTTCGATGACTTCCACGCCTCCAGGGTCCTGCCGGGCTTTGAGCCGGACAGCAAAATCCGCATGCTCCAGCAGCTGCGGGATGACGTGGAGATTGTCGTGACCATCTGCGCCGGGGATATTGAGAAGAATAAGGTCCGGGGCGATTTGGGCATTTCCTACGACGAGGACGTGCTCCGGCTGATTGATATTTTCCAGGGCATGGACTTGTATGTGGGCAGCGTGGTCATCACCCGCTACAGCGGCCAGCCCGCTGCGGACGCCTTTCTCAAGCGGCTCAATGCCCTGGGGGTCAAGGCATATCTCCACTACCCCATCCCCGGCTATCCCCACAAGGTGGACGTCATCGTCAGCGACCAGGGCTATGGCCGCAACGACTACATCGAAACCAGCCGTCCCCTGGTGGTGGTGACGGCGCCCGGACCCGGCAGCGGCAAGATGGCAGCATGCCTCAGCCAGCTCTACCATGAGCACAAGCGGGGCCGGAAGGCGGGCTATGCGAAGTTTGAGACCTTTCCCATCTGGAATCTGCCGCTGAAGCATCCGGTCAATCTGGCTTATGAGGCCGCCACGGCGGACCTGAACGACGTGAACATGATCGACCCCTTCCACCTGGAGGCTTACGGCGCGACTACGGTCAACTACAACCGGGATGTGGAGGTCTTCCCCGTCCTGCGCACCATTTTTGAGTCGATTCTGGGCGAGTGTCCCTATAAGTCCCCCACGGATATGGGGGTGAATATGGCGGGCAGCTGCATTGTGGACGACGAGGTGTGCCGGGAGGCGTCCCATATGGAGATTCTGCGCCGGTACTATGCCGCCCTCACCGGACGGCTGCGGGGGACGGTGGACGATGAGATTGTATATAAGCTGGAGCTGCTGATGAAGCAGGCCGGGGTCACGCCCGCCATCTTTCCCGCTGTGGCCGCTTCTCTGGCAAAGGAGGAGGCCACCGGCGCGCCTGCCGGTGCGCTGGTTCTGCCGGACGGCAGAGTTATCACGGGCAAGACCAGCGACCTGCTGGGGGCGTCCGCCGCGCTGCTGCTGAACGCTCTAAAGGCTCTGGGGGGGATTGACCAGGATTTGGATTTGATCTCCAACCAGGTGCTGGAGCCGATCTGCCGCCTGAAGACGGGGAATCTGGGCAACAAGAACCCCCGCCTCCACAGCGACGAGGTGCTTATCGCCCTGTGCGTCAGTGCGCTGACCAATCCCATTGCAGCCATGGCCCAAAGGCAGCTGGAGAAGCTGAAGGGCTGCGGCGCGCATTTTACAGTCGTGCTCAGCGCGGTGGACGAGAAGCTTTACCGCCGCCTGGGGATGCACGTCAGCTGCGAGGCCAAGTATGAGCGGCGGAGATTGTACTACCGGTAAAGGGGGAGGAAGCTATGAAAGCGCTGGTTGTTATTGATATGCAGAACGATTTTATCGACGGCTCTCTTGGAACGCCGGAGGCTGTGGAGATTGTTCCCCGCGTTGCGGAGAAAATCCGCGCCTGGGAGGGGCCCGTCTACGCCACCCAGGACACCCATTTGGAGAATTACCTGCAAACCAGGGAGGGACAGGCTCTCCCGGTGACGCACTGCACCAAGGACACGCACGGCTGGGAAATCGCACCGGCTGTACGCGGGGCGTTGGGGGGGAAGGCGGTGTGCCTGACGAAGCCCACCTTCGGCAGCCGGGAGCTGGCGGAGACGCTGGCGCGTATGGAAGAGCCGCTGGAGGGAATCGAGCTGGTGGGGCTGTGTACCGATATCTGCGTCATCTCCAACGCGCTGCTGCTCAAGGCGTTTCTGCCGGAGGTCCCCATCTCGGTGGACGCCGCCTGTTGCGCGGGGGTGACGCCTGAGAGCCACCGGAACGCCCTGAACGCCATGAAAATGTGTCAAATCACCATCTGCAACGAGTGAAGAAAGGACCCCTATGGAAACCATCACCCAAATTCTGGCCCAGGAGCTGGGTCAGACAGAGGCCCACGTACAAAATGTCATTGACCTGCTGGACGGGGGCAGTACCATCCCCTTTATCGCCCGCTACCGGAAGGAGCTGCACGGCTCCATGGACGACACGGTCCTGCGGACGCTGGAGGACCGCCTGCAATATCTGCGGAACCTGGAAAAACGCCGGGAGGAAGTCAAGAGTGCGGTTGAGAGCCAGGGGAAGCTGACGGAGGAGCTGTCCGCCGCCATTGACGCCGCCGTTACGCTGGCGGAGGTGGAGGACCTGTACCGTCCCTACAAGCCCAAACGCCGCACCCGTGCGACGGCAGCCCGTGAGAAGGGGCTGGAGCCGCTGGCCGCGCTGCTGTCCGCCCAGGGGAAGGACTGCCCCGCGCCGCTGGAGGCCGCAGCGGCGTACGTGGACCCGGAGAAGGGCGTGGAGACGGCGGAGGACGCCCTCCAGGGAGCAAACGATATTATTGCCGAGGAGATCTCCGACAACGCGGCGGTCCGCAAGGCCCTGCGGGAATTCATGCTGCGCCAGAGCGTGCTGGAGACCTCCGCCGCCAAGGACGAGGACAGCGTCTACCGGCTGTACTACGAGTTCCAGCGTCCGGTGGCCAAGCTGCAGGGCCACCAGATTCTGGCCGTCAACCGGGGGGAGCGGGAGGCGTTTTTGAAGGTCTCCGTGGTCACGGACCGGGACGCCGCGCTGGTCCTGCTGCGCCGGGCTGTGGTGCGTCCCGGCTCGAAGGCCATGGACTTTATGAAAGCCGCCGTGGAGGACGCCTATGACCGGCTGTTATACCCCTCCCTGGAGCGGGAAATCCGGAATCATCTCACCGAGGAGGCGGGAGAGGGGGCTATCCATAATTTTGCCCTGAACCTGCGTCCCCTGCTGATGCAGCCGCCGGTCAAGGGCCACGTGACCATGGGCCTGGACCCCGGCTACCGCATGGGCTGCAAGGTGGCGGTGGTGGACGGCACCGGCAAGGTCCTGGACACCACGGTGGTCTATCCCACCCACGGCGAGCGGCAGAAACAGGCGTGCATTGCGGAGCTCGCCAAGCTCATCCGGCAGCACAATGTCACCCACATCGCCATCGGCAACGGCACCGCCTCCCGCGAAACCGAGCAGATGACGGTGGAGCTGCTGCGGGAGACCGGCGGCGGCGTCAGCTATATGATTGTCAGCGAGGCCGGGGCGTCGGTCTACTCCGCGTCCAAGCTGGCGGCGGAGGAGTTCCCCCAGTTCGACGTAAATCTGCGCTCTGCCGTATCCATCGCCCGGCGGCTCCAGGACCCCCTGGCAGAGCTGGTGAAAATCGACCCCAAGGCCATTGGGGTGGGGCAGTACCAGCACGATATGCCCCAAAAGCGGCTGGATGAGACCCTCAGCGGCGTGGTGGAGGACTGCGTCAACTCCGTGGGGGTGGATATCAACACCGCCTCCCCGTCCCTGCTCCAGCGGGTGTCGGGGCTGAATGCCACGACCGCAAAGAATGTGGTCAAATACCGGGAGGAAAACGGTATGTTTACCTCCCGCAAGCAGATTTTGAAGGTCCCCAAGCTGGGGCCAAAGGCATTTGAACAGTGCGCCGGCTTCCTGCGGGTCCCGGAGAGCAAGACCGTATTGGACAATACCGCCGTCCACCCGGAGAGCTACGCCGCGGCCCAGAAGCTGCTGGAGCTGACCGGCCACACCATGGAGGACGTGGCGGGACGGAAGCTCGGCGGACTGGACCGGCAGATTCAGTCCGCCGGGGCGGAGGAACTGGCTGCCGCCTGCGGCGTCGGCGTACCCACGCTGCTGGATGTGGCAAAGGAACTGCAAAAGCCGGGCCGCGACCCCAGAGACGAACTGCCGCCGCCGGTTCTCCGCACGGATATCCTGGAACTGAAGGATTTGCAGCCGGGGATGACCCTGACCGGCACGGTGCGCAATGTGATTGACTTCGGCGTGTTTGTGGACATCGGCGTCCATCAGGACGGCCTGGTCCATATCTCCCAGATTTCCAAAAAATTTCTCAAGCACCCCTCCGAGGCCGTTTCCGTAGGAGATGTGGTCAAGGTGGCGGTGCTGGAGGTGGATGAAAAGAAAAAACGGATTGCGCTGTCCATGAAGCAGGCCCAGTGACAGCAGACGTTTTATGTAAAGGAGCTGTACGATGAGACTGAACCTGGAAGAGAAGGAGCCCCAGGAGCGGGCTAAAGGCAAGCTGTATACAGCCGTTCTGTGGATATTGGCCGCGTTTATGCTGGCCAGCGGGATACTGTTTTTTCCGTCCTGGGCCAGTGTGACCATGTTCTTGTTTGTGGTGATTGCCCTGCCGGTGGAACGGGTGCAGAAATTTCTGGAATCAAAGTATTTGGGCGGGACCGCCAGATTTGTGCTTATGCTGGCGCTCTTTGTGCTGTCGGCGCTGCTTGCGCCCACATGAGGGATAAATGAAAAGAGGGGCAAGTGGGAAAAATCCACTTGCCCCTCTGCCTGTCCAAACTCAGCAGGTCGCGCCGCCTGTCAGATGCAGTCCAGCGTCCAGAATCTGCTGCTTTCTCTCCAGCAGATCGTTTGCCAGCAGCTGAGCCTCCACGTTCTCAAAGCCCAGACGCTCAATGGTCTTGGCGAACCGCTCGCCGGTCTTACCCTGCTCGCGGAAAAGCAGAATCGCCTTTTCGATCACGTCCAGAGCCTCGTCCTTATCGGTGAAAATCTTGCTCAGGGCGCGGCCCTGGGCAATCTTCTTGCCCCAGCGTCCGCCGATATAAATCTTGTATCCGTAGGTCCCGCCGTCCAGGGCGTCAAAGTGGCAGGTACCGATGCAGCGTCCGCAGTTGTTGCAGATGCTCTTGTCAATCTCCAGTACGCCGTCCTCCAGCTTGGCTGCGCCCATGGGGCAGGTCTGCACAACGCCGCACTTCTTGCAGCCGTTGCACTCGTCCTGATCCAGACCAGGAATCCGCTGGCCGATAATGCCCAGATCGTTCAGGTCAGGCTTCACGCAGTTGTTGGGACAGCCGCCGACGGCAATCTTGAACTTGTGGGGCAGCTTCACGGTGTGGTAGCCCTTATAGAACCGCTCATGAATCTCTTCGCTCAACCCAAAGGAGTCCAGCAGGCCGTACTGGCAGGTGGTACCCTTGCAGGCCACCACCGGACGCACCAGGGAGCCGGTGCCGCCGGTCTCCAGACCCTCCTGGGCAATATAGGCCCGGAAATCCTCAATCTTGTCGTAGGGGATGCCCTGCACCTCGATGGTCAGGCGGGTAGTAAAGGTGATATTGCCATTGCCGAACTTCTCCGCCGCCTCGGCAATGCACCGCTGCTGGGCGGCGGTAATCTTGCCGTTAACGGTGATGATGCGGCCGGAGAAATTGTCCGTACCTTTATTGCTCAGAAATCCTAAAGCCTTTACCCGCTTCTCGTCAGCTGCGCTGACAGTCAATGTCGCCATACATGTTTCCTCCTGTTAAACGTTGAATACTTCCTTGCGCTGTGCATCAGCCGTCTGAAATTTCGGTGACAGTTGCGCCGCCCTCCAACACCTTGGTGTTGGTGTAGCCGTAGTATTTCAGGCGGTTTTGGGTCAGATATCCCCGCTTGCCCTTGGTGCAGACCAGCAGCAGTTTATCGTCCTTCCCCAGTCCGCTGACCTCGCCGTCGATGGCAGTCAGGTCCAGATACCTCTTCCCCTCCAGGGACGGGGCCAGGGCGCAGTCGATGACCTCGTAGCCCTCCGCCGCACCGGCTGCATACTCGGCGGGGGTAATGCTGTCCATATTGCCGTCCAGCTTGTTGAGCAGGATGTTGGCCGCATGGGCAAAGGGATGGATGGCGGTGGAGAAGGGCGGGGCGTAGGCAAAATCCATCATGGACAGCTGATCCACCGTCGCGCCCATGGAGATAGCCGCCACGCCGATGTCAGCCATTTTATCCACCGCGCCGGTTCCCAGGGTCTGTACCCCCAGCAGCTTCCGGGTGGCCCTGTCCGCGGTCAGCTTCACGATAAAGCTGCCGGAACCGGGGTAGTAGTGGGCCTTGTCGTCCACCACGCAGACGGCGGCAATCACGTCGTAACCCTCCGCTTTGGCGGCAGTCTCGGTCAGACCGGTGCGGCCCACGTTCAGCCCGCCGGGCAGCTTGGCTACGCCGGTACCCAATACGCCGGGGTAGGCGGTCCCATGTCCCGCAAGGCCCTGAGCCAGCGCGCGTCCGGCAATGTTCGCCGTGGAACCCATGGGGGACCAGGCGGGCTTTCCGGTCTGGCGGTTGCGGACCATGGCGCAGTCGCCGGCAGCATAGACATCCTCCACGTTGGTACGCATAAATTCATCCGTAAGGATGGCGCCCTTGACCATCTCAATCCCGGACCCCTCCAGGAACGCGGTGTTGGGACGGATGCCGATGGCCAGCACCAGGGCGTCGGCCTTCAGGCCCCGCTTGCTGGTGAGCACCTTCTCCACCTTCTCCGTACCCTCCACGCCTTCCAGGGCCACGCCGGTTATGGGCATAATGCCCGCATCGGCCATTTTATTTTCCACATATTCGCACAGCTCCGGGTCCAGGAAATTGGGCAGCACATGGGGTGCAAAGTCGATTACCGTAGTGCGCACGCCCTGAGCGGCCAGATTCTCCGCCACCTCCAGGCCGATGAAGCCGCCTCCGGCCACTACGGCCCGCTTGATGCCGCCCGCCTCCACGGCTTCCCGCAGGGCGATGGCATCGTCCGGGGTGCGCATAACAAACACGTTTTTCAGGTCCAGACCCTGGACCGGGGGGACGAAGGGGGATGCGCCGGTGGCGATAACCAGCTTGTCATATGCATAGTCCTGCACCTCGCCGGTCTGGAGATTTTTGGCCTCCACCTTGTGCTCGCCAGGTCTGACGGCAATGGCCTCTGTCCGGGTCAGTACCGCCGCGCCGGTGAGACGGGCAAATTTCTCCGGAGTGTTGACGATCAACTCGCCCCGCTCGTGGATAACGTCGCCCACGTAGTAGGGCAGGCCGCAGCCTGCATAGGAGATATCCGCGCCCTTTGTGAGAATCGTGACCTCGCAGCTTCTGTCCTCGCGCAGAAGCTTGGCGGCAACCTTGGTACCGGCGGCTACGCCGCCCAAAACCAGAACTTTCATCCAATCGTCTCCTTATTCAGAATTTAGAAAAATAGCCGGGATCGGTTTGGATTATACCATCTCTTACAGCCGGTGTCAATCAACCAGCAGGCCCATGCCGTCCAGCAGATCCTCCAGAGCGTCCCGGTCCAGGGCGTGCCCGATGCACAGGGAATTGTCCGGAATGTTCAACTGCGCGGAGAGCACGCCCGGCTTTTCCTCCAGAGCCGCCGAAAGCTCCACGCCGCAGGCAGAGCAGTGGTTTTTGGCGGTGCAGAAGCTGCACTTCATATACGTTATGGTCAGTGTCTCCGTCATTGCGGCTTAGTCCAGCTGTACGCTGGGGAACAGGCTGGCGTCTGTGTGGGGCAGGAAGCTGGCGGCCACAAAGGCGTCCATATAGCCCGGCTCGTTGCTCAGCTCCAGGTAGGTCATGGACCGGCCCAGCTCGAAGACCTTCTCCCTGGCCTGGCTGGACAGCAGCATGGCATAGGCGCCCGTCAGGGAGGAGTTGCCGATATAGTGGAAGTGGTCCAGGGGGATGTCGGGGAACATGCCGATGGTGACGGCGTTTTTCATATTGATGCCGCTGCCGATGCCGCCGGCCACATAGACCCGCTCAATGACGGAGGCATCGAAGCCCAGGGAGGCCAGCATGGTCTGAGTGGCGGAGAAGATGGCGCCCTTTGCCCGGATGAAGTTGTCGATGTCCACCTCGTTGATGACAATATCCTTCACTCCGCCGGTGTCCTTCTGCCAGGCCAGGACATAGGAACCCATGCCGTGCTGGTCGTGGAGAATCCGCCCGCCCTCCCGGACAAACTTGCCCTTGCCGTTGATGATACCGCAGCGGAACAGTTCCGCGATGATATCAATAATACCGCTGCCGCAGATGCCCGCCGGGGCCGCGCCGCCTACCACGGTCATGGTGGGCTCCATGGTCTCCTTGTCGATGGTGCAGGCTTCCACCGCGCCGTCGGTGGCCCGCATACCGCAGCTGATGTCGCCGCCCTCAAAGGCGGGACCGGCGGAACAGGCGCAGCTCATCAAAAACTCGCTGTTGCCGAAGACCAGCTCGCCGTTGGTACCCAAGTCGATAAAGAGGCTCATCTCCGGGCTGTTCCAGATCATGGACACCAGCGCGCCCGCCGTAATGTCGCCGCCCACATAGCTGCCGATATTGGGGGCTACAATCAGCTCGGCCAGACGGTTCATCTTCAGGTCGATGTCCCGCACATAGAGATAATCCGTGCGGAAGAAGCTGGGGACAAAAGGCTCCATGCGGATGGGGTCGGAATGGAGGCCCAGCAGAAGATGGTTCATAGTGGTGTTTCCGGCCAGCACCATGCGGTAAATCCGCCGGGGGTTGATGCCGGAACTCCGGTACATCTGGGCCAGCATGGGGATGATGGAGTCCTTGACCACCGCGTCCTGGAGCCGCTTGCGCCCGCCCAGCTTGTCGGACTCAATGATGCGGTTGATAACATCCGCGCCGTAGCGGATCTGCCCGTTGCCGCAGCTGGCTTTCGCCAGGATTTTACCGGTCTGCAGGTCCACGATCACACCGGCCAGGGAGGTGGTGCCCAGGTCCAGGGCAAAGCCCATGATGGGGTCGGTGTTGTCCACCGGGAGCACGTCCCGGATAAGGATACGGTCCTGATCGCGGGAGAGGACGCACTTGATCCGGAACTCACTCTCCCGCAGTACCCAGCTCAGGTGCTTGAGCACGGTGTACGGGATCATGACGGCCTCCGCCGGCACGCCGGTAGCCGCCTCCACCGCCCGCAGCACCCGCTCGTTGTCCGGCATGGTGTCCTCCAGGGTGGGCTCGGTGAGGTCCAGGGGCAGGAAGCTCAAGTCGCTCTCCATGGAGAAACCGGCCTCCATCAGCTGGTCCCGCAGGCGGTCGAAAATCGCGGCCTCCTCCGGGGAGCTGATGTCGGCAATCTTCATGCGGCTGCGGTAGGCGTTGGCAATATCGGGGACCGCAATCTCAGCATCGCCGCAGATTTGCGCCAGACAGGCCAGCCGCCAGCCCGCATTATATTCCTCTGTGGAGATATGGCGGTTGATTGGGGCGTCCAGGTAGCCGGATACCAGCCGCACGCGGCATTTGCCGCACACGCCGTTTCCAGAGCAGGGGGCGTCGATGGCTACATTGGCCTTCCGGGCCACGTCCAGCAGCTTTTCTCCGGCCAAGGCGGAGATTGTTACCGGCTCGCCCTCCTCAAAAATAAACGTAATATTAAACATAATTTCTCCTTTCTGCTTACTGTTCAATCCATATATCCTAAAAGAATCAAACGATTCTTTAATTTTAACAGACCAAAGAAGGGATGTCAATACGCAGTGACAGCGGGTGGATGGCAATTGACACATGTTGACGCAAATAGTATAATGGCGGCACACCATCATCAGCGAGGTAGAGAAATGAAATGCAGCAGAGAGGAAGTAGACCGCAGAATTCTGGAGGCCGGTACAAAGCTCTTTGCGCTGCACGGGTTTGAGGGGACGACAACGCGGAATATAGTCGCGGAAGCCGGTTCCAGCCTGTCCGTTTTGCAGGCGCACTATGGGTCAAAGGAGCGGCTGTTCAAAGAAATTATCAACACGACGATGACCGGTTTCAACGCGCTTTATGAGCCGGTCGTACAAAAGCTCTCCATCCTGCGGGAAAATACGCCGCCAATGCAGGCGCAGATATGGGAACTGATTGAGGAATTGACCAATTGCATCATCGACTGGGCCTTCGACCCCGGCAACCGCTATAAAAATCTCTTGATCCAAAGGGAATTGCTTTTCCCAGGAAAAATGATTGCGTATTCGTTTTCCAAAATCCACGCTGTCTTTTCCCTTTACCAGCAGCTGTTTGAGCTTTACAGCGGAAAAGAACGCTCCTTCGCAAGCGTCCAGCTCTCCTTTGCGGTTATTACAGAAATTTTCGACATGGCCAATTATCCATATGTGCTGGAAAAAATCCTGCAGACAGATTTATCGCAGATTGAAAACAGGGCGGCGGTCCAAGAGAATACCCGCATCTATTTAATGGAATGGATCAAAACCGCCCTGGCCTGTTCCCTGTAAAACGGATGGGACATGGCCGCGGCTTCCGGCTCTAATCAGCTCAAGTATACCCTGCCTGTCCCGCTTTGTCAATCGTTGACCGGAGCGGATCTTTGAAACGGGAAATATGTAAAAAACTGGAACGCTTTCTGCTTTTTTCGCCACAATGAAGCTTTGTACCCCCTCCAGGGTTCCGGATTTTCCGGACGAACGCTGGAAAATTTTATCGGAACTGATTGATTCTCTATTCCATTTGTGGTACAATAAAAACCAATTACATCTCTCCCCTGGTGGAGCCGGTTGGGGCTGCCAGCATTTTACAGCCGCATCCCCGGTGCGCAGTGTGTGTTCCGCGCATAAAATAGAATGTGGCGTGTAAGAGAGGAGGCAAGGAGCGGTTATGGACAAAATATTGGTGATCGACGACAGTATTGTGCAGTGCGAATATCTGCGCTCCATCCTGTGCGACGAATTTGAAATCGTAGTCTGCCAGACCGGCAGGGATGGCCTGCAGACAGCCCGGAACGGGAAGTTCTCCCTGGTGCTTCTGGATATCATTATGCCGGACATGGATGGCTTTATGATCCTCCAGGAGCTGAAGGCCACGGAAATCACGAAGTATATCCCTGTGATTCTGATTACCAGTCTCTCGGATATCCAGCACGAGGAGAAGGGACTGCTGTCCGGCGCGGTGGACTATATCACCAAACCCTTCAGCCCGGTGATCGTACACGCCAGGGTGAAGAGCCATATTCAGTTATACCACTACCAGATGAAGTTTAAGGAGGAGGCGTCCCTGGACGTGCTGACAGGCGTGTCCAACCGGCGGCGCTATGAGGAGGAGTCCGTGGTGAAATGGCGGTCCGCGATCCGCTTCGGCCTGCCCTTTACCATCTGTATGTTTGATATCGACAACTTCAAGACCTATAATGATACCTTCGGCCACCCTGCCGGGGATCAGGTCCTGGCTACAGTGGCCCAGGCCATATCCTCCCGGCTGCATCGGGCAACGGATTTCTTCGCCCGCTATGGCGGGGAGGAGTTCATTGCGCTGTGTACCGGGGACGATGCCCGGCCTATGTTCGAGTATATGACCCAGGTGCGGCGGGCGGTGGAGGACCTGCATATTCCCCATAATCCCGCTGTCCGGGAATGGGTGACGGTCAGCATCGGCGGGATGACCTACTGCCCCCGCGGCGGAGACTCCTATGACACCTACCTGAAGATTGCGGATACAATGCTCTATGACGCCAAACGCTTTGGCCGCAACCGGGTGGTCTGGTCCAACGCTACGATGGAGCAGTGGACAGAGAACACATAATTGTGCGTGCTATGTAAGCATAAAATATGCCGGGGGCGGTTTCAACCGCCCCCGGCTGTCTTTGTTACCGGTCCATAAGGATCAGATTCTGAATGTTGTTCCGTCCGGACCCGCTCTGGAGCAGGTAGACAGAGTAAATGGCGTTGCTGGCAATATCCAGATACAGAGAGCCAAAGGTCTCCTGGGGCGGGTAGACGCCCAGCCAGGCGGAATCCATGGTCTCGATATCCGAGGACGCGGGCATGGGCATCAGGTTCGTGTTCGCGTAGAAGAACTGGTAGACGCCGGGCATGATGCGCTTGAAAGCGGCGACCTCCTTGAACTGCAGGTCGGTATACACCACGCGGCCATCGCTCATAATCACATCCAGCGGGCTGGTGTTGCGGGCCAGATTGCCCACCCGGAAATTGGAGTAGCCGTTGGTGGGCGGGCAGCAGCTGTCCTGAATCTGAAGCAGGTCCAGACCGCTGGCGGTGTTGATGATGGCAATGGTGGTGGTGCCGTTGGCCTGGAAGGGCATGGATTTTTGGATGTAGATATAGCCGTCCGTGCCGGACACGGTCACAGTCTGATAACCGGCGTTGACCTGACCGTAATTGGTGGCGGAGGCGTAGTTGAGCATGTTCACAAAGCGGCTGTTGTTGACGAAAATCCGGAAGGGCCGGTAGCCGTAAGCCGCGTTGAGGAACCGTACCCGCGCCCGGCCAGGCCGCACAATGCCGGAAATAATCCCCGGCAGGATGGACACACAATTCCCGCTGGGACAGAGCCAGCCGCTGTTATTATTGTTATTGTTATTATTGCCTGGACGATTATTCCCGCCGTTGCCGGGATAGACGGGACCGCCCTCGCCGGGATTGGGCAGAGGAATCACCGGCACGCCGCTGGAGTCATTGCCGGGATAGACGGGACCGCCTTCGCCGGGATTGGGCAGGGGAATCACCGCGTCTCCGCCGGAGTCATTGCCGGGATAGACGGGACCGCCCTCGCCGGGGTTGGGCAGGGGAATCACCGCGTCTCCGCCGGAGTCATTGCCGGGATAGACGGGACCGCCCTCGCCAAGGTCGGGCAGAGGGATTACGGCGTCTCCGCCGGCGGCGCGGGCCGCCTGCCCGGAAGGCGCGGCGAATTGATGAAAGCTGTTTTGCTGCATATGCACAAGCCGGAACTGCGAGGTTCCGGCAACCTCCTTTCAGATGCGTCTGGACTATCTTATGCGCGGGAGGCTCGGACTGTGCAGTGCAGAAAGCCCCTGGAAATCCGTCAGACAGATTTCCAGGGGTTTGCTATCGTTCTTCTGAAAGGTATTACCCGACCTTGGGACCGGCGTCCACAACATCCTGGGACATGTGGGTGTACTTCTTGAAGTTTTCCACAAACGCTTTCGCCAGCTCCTTGGCCTTTGCCTCATAGGCGGCCTTGTCGCCCTGCCACTGCAGTTCAGGAATCATCTGCTCGTCGGGCACGCCGGGGCAGGAGGTGGGTACCTGAACGCCGAAATAGGGGTCTGTGACAAACGCGGCCTTCTCCAGCTCGCCGTTAAGGGCGGCAGTGACCATCGCACGGGTATACTTCAGGTTCATCCGCTTGCCGCTGTTGCCGCACCAGCCGGTATTGACCAGGTACACATTTGCGCCGGACTTCTGCACCTTTTCCGCCAGCATGTTGGCATAGACAGAGGGGTCCAGGGGCATGAAGGGAGCGCCGAAGCAGGTGGAGAAGGTGGGGACCGGGGAGGTGATGCCCCGCTCCGTACCGGCCAGCTTGGAGGTGAAGCCGGAGACGAAGTAGTACATGGCCTGCTTCTCATTCAGCTTGGAAATGGGGGGCATGACGCCATAGGCGTCGGCGGTGAGGAAGACCACGGTTTTCGGGGTAGCGCCCACGCCGGGAATAGCGGCGTTGGGGATGTAGTCCACCGGATAGCCCACCCGCGTGTTCTCGGTCAGGCTGCCGTCGGAGTAGTCGGGGACCCTGGTCTCCGGGTCCATGATGACGTTCTCCACCAGGGAGCCGAACTTGATGGCACGGAAAATCTCCGGCTCCCGCTCCTCGGTCAGATCAATGCACTTGGCATAGCAGCCGCCCTCAAAGTTGAAGATGGAGTCGTCCGCCCAGCCGTGTTCGTCGTCGCCGATAAGTTTGCGGTTGGGGTCGGCGGAGAGAGTGGTCTTGCCGGTGCCGGAGAGGCCGAAGAACAGGGCGGAATCCCCGGCGTCGCCGATGTTGGCGGAGCAGTGCATGGGGAAAATACCCTCCTTGGGCATGAGGTAGTTCATCACGGAGAAGACGGACTTCTTGATCTCACCCGCATACTGGGAACCGGCAATGAGGACCATTTTCTTCTCATAGTCAATCATAATCGCGGCCTCGGAGTTGACGTGGTCCCGCTCAGGGATGCACTTGAAACCGGGGGCGCAGATGACGGTGAAGTCAGCTTTGTAGTTTGCCAGCTCCTCTGCGGTGGGACGCAGGAGCAGCTGATGGATGAACAGGTTCTGAGAGGCCAGCTCGTTGATGATCCGGAAGGCTTTGGTGTACTTGGGGTCCGCGCCCGCGAAGCCGTCGAAGATAAAAATCTCGCGGTTTTGCAGGTAGGCCACCATTTTTTCGTACAGGGCGTCAAAGACCTCCTGGGTGGCGGGGACGTTGACCTTACCCCAGGCGATGTCATCGTGGACACCGGCGGAATCGACAATGAATTTGTCGTTAGGGGACCGGCCTGTATATTTGCCGGTGTTGACGCACAGCGCGCCGGTGGCGTTCAGCTGGCCCTCGCCCCTGGCCAGAGCCTTCTCCACCAGCTTTGCAGGGGAAAGGTTCCGGTATACGGCGCTGGGATGGATGATGCCCAGCGCCTCCAAGCCAAAGGTTTCCATCATTTACTTCCTCCTTGAGAGTAAAAGTTGGGTTCCGTCAGAGTGTTTGCGGGTGAAAATCCCGCATCGGGACACCCACTACCGGTATTGTACCCTATGTGTCGAAAAAACGCAACAGGTAATACAAAAAAAGTGGACATGGTCAAAAAATTCTCTTGATCCATTCACCGAACTGATTCCAATAGCCCATGACGAAGATAAACAGGACGATCAGGGGCAGGATATAGCTGACATAGAACCGCACGCCCTTGGGGAACCGCAGCCCCTCCCCCTCATTGGCCTCCGCCAGGAACTTGTCCCAGCCCCAGCCCTTCCGGCTGGTGCAGAAGAGCACGTAGAGCAGGGAGCCCAGGGGCAGGAAGTTCTGTGACACCAGGAAGTCCTCCAGGCCGGACACATCCATCCCCAGCACGGTCAGGCCGGACCACACGTTGAAGCCCAGCACGCAGGGCATAGACAGCAGCAGTATACCCACAAAATTGACCATTACCGCTTTTTGCCGGGACAGGCCCCACCGGTCCATGGTAAAGGAGATGATGTTCTCAAAGACGGCAATCACCGTGGACAGCGCGGCAAAGGACAGGAACAGGAAAAACGCCCCGCCCCACAGCCGTCCCAGGGCCATGTGGTTGAAGATATTGGGCAGGGTGACGAAAACCAGCGCGGGACCCTCTCCGGTGGAGACGCCGAAGGCAGAGCAGGCGGGGAAGATAATCAGCCCCGCGGTAAAGGCCACGCAGGTGTCCAGCACGCCGATGCGCAGGGCCTCCCCGGCCAGTCTGTGCTCCTTCCCGATATAGCTGCCGAAAATGGCGATGGACCCGATGCCCAGGGAGAGGGTGAAGAACGCCTGTCCCATAGCGGCGAAAACAGCCTCGCTCAGAATCCAGTTGCCCTCCGCGTCATAGACCAGGTTTTGGAAATTGGGCTGCAGGTAAAATTGCAGGCCCCCGCCCGCGCCTTCCAGCAGAACGGAGTTGACTGCCAGTACGGCCATCAGAGCAAGCAGGCAGACCATCATCGCCTTGTTCACCCGCTCCACGCCGTTGCGCAGGCCCTGCAGGCAGACGAACATGCCGATGCACACCACGACGGCCATGTATATTGCCATCGTCCACGGCTGGCCCATCAGGCTGCCGAACTGGCCGGCCACGCCCTCCGCGTCCAGGCCCGCGAAGTCTCCCCTGAGCATTTTGACAAAGTAGTACAGCAGCCATCCGGCGATGACTGTATAAAACATCATCAGCAGGTAGTTGCCTGCAAGTCCCACATAACTGAACCAGTGCCATTTGCTGCCCTTTGGCTCCAGTGTCTGGAAGGACAGGGCGATGCTCCGGCGGCTGGCCCGGCCCACCGCCAGTTCCATGACCATAACGGGCAGGCCTAAAATCAGGAGGAACAGCAGATACAGCAGAACAAAGGCCGCTCCGCCGTATTTTCCCGTGATATAGGGGAACCGCCAAACGTTGCCCAGGCCGATGGCGCATCCTGCCGAGATGAGCAGAAAGCCCAGGCGCGAGGAAAAGGTCTCTCTTTTTTCCATGTGAAATAGAATCTCCTTTGTTGACAAGTTTCGTATTACTATACCACATCATTGCCGTTTTGCCAAGAGCGTTTCCGGCGGTGGAAACGCTTTTCGTCCCGCTGCGGCAGAGGCTCCGGCATTCCCCGCGCCGTTGGGACAGAAAAAGCCCTTGTCAATCCAGACGGAATTTGATAGAATAATATTAATACTCAAATTTACTCAGTTACAGTATAGGAAAGAAAGGAGACCTGGCCGATGGAATTTGACGAACTGAAGAAGGGGTTTTGGGGATACCGGCGGGAGGACGTCATCCGCTATGTGGAGGAGCAGGAGGCGGAGACGGTGAAGCAGCTGGAGCGGCGGGACGCGAAGCTGGCGGAGAAGGACAGCCAGCTGGAGGAAAAGGAGTCCCATCTGGTCCAGCTGGAGACCAAGTATGAGGACCGGATCAGCGATTTGGAGAAGGAGCTGGTAGAGCTGCGGAGAGCGCAGCGTCAGCGGGAGGAGAGCATCCGGAAGGAGCAGGAGGCCCAGGAGGCGTTGGAAGCCGCCATACGCCGTCAGAAAGCGGAGCTGGACATGTATTCCGCCAAAATCGGGGAGATGCGGCAATCCCTGCGGGAGATGCTGTGCGCCATCGACGGCAAGGCGCAGGAGGCGGAGCGGCTGCTCGGCTCTGCCAAGGACGCGGCGCCTGTACCGGTCCCTGTTGAAGCCGCCGGTCAGGATAGGACCCCCAAACGCGCCAAAAAGGGGAAGGTCCAGCGTTCCGCCAAGGGACAGGATGCCGCTGCATCCGGCAATGCGCCCAAAGAGCCGCAGGCACAGCCGGTTTCTTCCGAACAGCCGTCCAAGCGGCCTGACCTTGTTTTGCAGGAGAGCGACACATGGAAAAAGCTGCTGTCCATGTAACCTGGAACATACATACGCATATAGGCCGGCAGAAAAACAGAGGAGCAGGTCCCGCATGGTACGGCGGGGCCTGCTCCTTTGGAATTGCTTTATGACAGCCAACAGGAAAACGCTTACAGGAGGGACCGGTTCATCAGATGATACAGCATCACCGCCGCCTCCGCTCTGGTGGCGCTGCGTCCGGCGGCGAAATCGCCGCCGGCCCCCACCATGCCCAGACCCTGGGCCAGCGCGGCATAGCCCAGCAGGTCCGCCGGAATCTGGTCCCGGTCGGCATAGGAGCAGGTAAAGATCCCCTGCAGCCTGGCTGTGCTGCCGAAGCCCGCGCCGTTCAAAAGCATGCGGACCGTCTCGCCGCGGGTCATAACCTTGCCGTCCTCCCGTTCCCCGCGGGTCAGAATACCCAGGGAATAGGCGTAGCTGTAGAGGGCGTCGGTCTCCTGATTCTCCGGATCGTAGCGGTAGCTGCCTGCGCTGGCCAGCAGCTCCACCAGATCGCGCTGGGTCAGCTCCTTCCGGGGCTGGCATGTGCCGCCGGACCAGCCGATGCCGTAGCTGGCCAGCTCGTTAAGCTGCGTTCCGGCCCAGTGGTCCGCCGTGTCGCTGTAGGACAGCGCGCCGGTGGATTTAATCTCCGGATACACCACGCTGCCGCTCTTGGCGTCCACGCCGGAGGCGGGCCTTTTTTCCTCCAGGGCGTAGGACAGCTTCAGTTGGTAGAAATAGGAATAGCCCTTATCAATCAGCGGCACGGCCTCCGGCATACCGGGGTCCAGCTTCACCGGAATACTCCGGTAGGCCAGGGCCACGGCGTAGTGGCGGAACCAGGCGTTCAGCCCGGCGGCGGCGTCCACGATGCCCTCCGCGCTGTCAAAGACCACGTCCTCGGTCCAGGTGCGGTCCAGGCGGCTGATGGAGCCGTCTGTCATGTCCACAGCTACGTGCAGGCTGTTTTCCGGGAAGAAGTATCCGTTTTCCTTCTGGGCGAACTGAAAGCTGTGGGCGCTGCTGCGGCTGCCCTCCTCCCAGGGAGAACTGTCATACAGGGCGGTCGCGGCAAACGCTTCGCCCCACAGCTCCTTCAGAAACGCCTCTGCGGTTTTCCGGGCGTCTTCCGCGCTGACAGTGGCTTTCCGGTCCTTCGAATAGGGGACGCTGGAGTAGACCGCCAGCAGTGCGCCGGTCTTGCCGTCACAGGTGACGGTGCGCCGCCAGATGTTGTCTCCGTCCTTGCGGCTGTAAGTCAGCTGGGCGCGGATTTCCTCTGTCTCCCGGTCCAGGGAGTAGCTGGCGGAACCAAGGGTATACTTGTCCAATCCCAGGACGCGGATGTTCTGCAGCTCCTTGTCAAGAGCTTCTTTATCCAGCACATCCTCCATCTTGGAGATGCCGGACAGCTCCGCCTGGGACAGTCCGCCGTTCGCTGCCGTATCCATCGCCGCCCCTTCCGGCGCGGCCCCGGCGTCCGCCATAGAGCTGAACTCTTTTCTGAAGCCGTCAGAATCGACCGACTCATAGAGCTCTGTCAGATTCACCAACTTGCCCGTCTGGGCGTCCACATAGTATTGGTCAGTGGGCTCCGGCAGGTAGTGCAGCGACGCCTTGTTGGCGTCCGGGTCCAACACGTACTCCAGCCGCATTTTCAGCGTCTGCTTCAGCTGCTCTCCCGCCGCGCTCTGCGACGCCGCCGGCTTGGAGGATGGAACGCCGCCGGTGGTGTTCTGTTCCAGGCTTTCCCGGTAGAAATATGTCACCTCTCCGTCGTCAGCCCGTACGGTGACGGAGAAGGTGAGGGGGGAGTCCACGCCGTTCAGCCGGATTTTACCGGTGAAGCGGTGGCTGGACATACTCAGCCGGGAGCTGTCCTGATCGGAGAACTGGGCGTTCTCCTGGGAATCCAGTACCTTTTTCAGAAACGCCTCCGCAGACTTTTGGGCCTGCTCTCTGGATACGGCGGGGAAGGTGGGGACGATTCCTCCGCCGTTGGCAGAGGGGGCGTCGGCCTCCTCGCTGAAGACATGGTACCGGAGGATTTTACCGCTCTCCGCAGCCTCCGCCGAGATTTTCTTACCGTTCCCGCTCCAGTTCAGATTCCAGGCCGTGCCAAGCTCGTTTTCCATCAGCTCGCCGTAGAACTCCTCATACTGGTCTCCGATGCCCAGCGTGGCTTTGACCTTTTCCGTCACCTGGGCCAGACGCCGGTCGGTACTGCTCTTTTCCGGCGCAGAACTCTCGGCTGGAGCCGGGGCGTCCACTTCCGCAGCCGCGGCGGCAGGGGTGGCCAGGGACAGCGTCAGGGCGGCGGACAGGACCATGCTCATGAATTTTTTCATCGTTTTCTGCCTCCTTTACTTTATGAAATGGGGTTCCTAATGGTTATGACGCAGCAGAGCGAGAAATGTTCCATGAAGCGGAAAATTTAATCCATGGGCATCAGCCCGGAGGCCAGGTCATATCCCGTCCGGCCAGGACGTGGAAATGCAGATGGGGTACCGTCTGCTGGCCGGCCTGGCCGATGTTGGACACCACCCGGTAGCCCGGACCCGCAAATCCCAGCTCATCCGCCAGCTTGGCAATGACGGCGAAGATATGCCCCACAATGCGGGCGTTTTCATCGTTCACGGCGGACACAGACTGGATATGCTCCTTTGGCACCACCAGGAAGTGGGTGGGAGCCTGGGGAGAGATGTCGTGGAAAGCATAGCACAGATCATCCTCGTAGACCTTGCTGCTGGGAATCTCCCCGGCAATGATTTTGCAGAATAAGCAGTCAGACATGGCGTTACCTCCTAATTATGGCTGTTCCGGGATGACGGCAAAGAATGTCAGGCCGGCATCGCTGTCGTTGATGAGGCTGTGGGTGTGGCCCTTGGGGCAGTAGTGGCAGGAGCCGGCGTGCAGGACTTCCGTCTGGCCGTCGCAGATGACTTTGCCGTCGCCGCTGAGGACATGGATGATTTCGCTGTTGGTCTCATGGGTGTGCATACCAATCGACGCGCCCGGCTCCAGATGTCCGGACATGATTTTGACCAGCGGGTCCACAAACATACGGGCGGCGGTGACTTTTTCCCCGCCGCGGAAACAGGGGATTTTCTGTTCTTCCAGAGTTGAAAAATCAATCAGCATAGTGGGATTCCTCCATCTGTATTATTGTGCCTTTTCCAGCGCGGCCAGTCTGTTGGGGTGCGCCTTGACAACGCTTTTCAGGACAGATATATCTTCGGTCATTTTTTCTTCAATGTTCACATGCTCCTCCTTCAAAGCCTGTTGTATTACTTCGCTTTCTCATTGACGAAATCATCCAGAGCTGCCAGCGCGTCGTCCAGCTTAAGCAGGTCGGACCCGCCGCCCATGGCGCTGTCAGGCCGTCCGCCGCCCTTGCCGCCGCAGATGGGCGCAATGGTCTTGATAATCTCCCCGGCCTTGACGCCGCGGGCCACGGCCTCTTTGCCGCAGATTGCCTGGAGGATAATCTTGCCGTCGTTCACGCCCGCCAGCAGAGCTACTACAGAGGCGTCCTTATCCCGGAGGAAGTCGCCCATTTTCCGCATATCGTCCGTTGTAAGGCCGGGCCGGGACATGGACACCACATGCAGGCCCTTGACCGTCTTTGCATTCAGCAGGAACTGGTCCGCCTCACTGAGGAACTGCTTGGCCTTCAGCTTGTCGATGGTCTGCCGCAGCTCCCGCACCTCGGCGGTCATCTGGCTGGCCCGTTCCCGCAGGTCGGCGGGCTTGACCTTCAGCTCAGCAGCGGCCTTGAACAGCATATCCTGGGCCGCGTTCATCACGTTGACGGCTTTCTTTCCGGTGGCGGCTTCAATGCGGCGTACGCCGGAGGCCACGGAAAATTCGCTGTCGATGTGGAACAGCCCCGCCTTTGCGGTGTTGTCCAGATGGGTGCCGCCGCAGAACTCCACCGAATAGCCGCAGCCCATGTTCACCACGCGGACAATGTCCCCGTATTTCTCGCTGAACAGCGCAATGGCTCCCGTCTTCTTGGCCTCCTCAATGGGCATCTCCCTGGCCTCAACGGCGTACCCCTCCAGGATGGCGTCGTTCACAATACGGGACACCTCGCCCAGCTCCTCTGCCGTCAGGGCGGCAAAGTGGGTGAAGTCGAAGCGGAGGTAGTCCTCGTCTACCAGGGAGCCGGCCTGATGGACATGATCGCCCAGCGCTGTGCGCAGGGCCTTGTCCAGCAGGTGGGTGGCGGTATGGGCGCGCATGATGGCCCGGCGGCGGTCCGTGTCAATGGAGACCGTCACCGCCCCGCCGGTCTGGAAGGAGCCGGAAGCAACAACGCCATAGTGGAGGTATTTGCCGCCCTTGTTCTTCTGCACGTCCCGGACGGTAAACACACCGGTTTCTCCCTTGATCGTACCGTGGTCGGCCACCTGACCGCCCATTTCCGCATACATGGTGGTCTGGTCCAGCACCAGAATTGCCTCCACACCGGCGGCAATCTCCGTGCGGAACTCATCGTCCGCCACGATGGACAAAATCTTTGCGCCGGTCTCCGCCTGGTTGTAGCCCACGAACGCCGTAGCCGGCACGTCCTTGCCGAACTCAATACCGGCCCAGCCCAGGTCGCCCAGGGCCTCCCGCGCTTTCCGGGCGCGGACGCGCTGCTCGTCCATCAGCTGCCGGAAGCCATCCAGGTCCACCGCCATGTCCTCTTCCTCCACCATCTCCGCCGTCAGGTCGATGGGGAAGCCGTAGGTGTCGTAGAGCTTGAAGGCGTCCGCTCCAGAGAAGGTTTTCTCGCCCTTTTCCTTGTGGCCGTCCAGCATCTCCGTAAAAATCCGCATACCGCTGTCGATGGTCTTGGCAAAGCTCTCCTCCTCCATCCGGATCACGCGGGTAATGTACGGCTCTTTCTCCTTCAGGTCCGGGTACGCGCTGGCGTTCTCCTGGATGACCACCGCGCAGACTTCAAACAGGAACGGCTTATCCACCCCCAGCAGCTTGCCGTGGCGGGCGGCGCGGCGCAGCAGGCGGCGCAGCACGTACCCGCGGCCCTCGTTGCTGGGCAGCACGCCGTCGCAGATCATCATGGTAGCGGAGCGGATGTGGTCGGTGATGACCCGCAGGCTCACGTCCTTCTGATGGCTCTGACCATAGGTCGCGCCGGTGATTCCGCTGACCTTGCGGGTAATATTCATCACCGTATCAATATCAAAGAGGGACTCCACGTTCTGGCTCACGCAGGCCAGACGCTCCAGGCCCGCGCCCACGTCGATGTTCTTCTGCTTCAGCTCGGTGTAATTGCCCTGGCCGTCGTTGTCGAACTGGCTGAACACGTTGTTCCAGACCTCAATATACCGGTCGCAGTCGCAGCCCACGGTGCAGCCCGGTTTACCGCAGCCGTACTCCGGACCGCGGTCATAGTAGACCTCGGAGCAGGGGCCGCAGGGACCGGAGCCGTGCTCCCAGAAGTTGTCCGCCTTACCGAAGCGGAAAATGCGCTCAGCCGCGATGCCCACGTCCTTGTTCCAGATTTCAAACGCCTCCTCGTCGGCGGGCGTGGTCTCGTCCCCGGCAAAGACGGAGGGATAGAGCCGGTCTGCCTCCAGCCCCAGCCACTCCGGGCTGGTCAGGAATTCCCAGCACCAGGCGATGGCCTCCTTTTTGAAGTAGTCTCCAAAGGAGAAGTTGCCCAGCATCTCAAAGTACGTGCCGTGGCGGGAGGTCTTGCCGATGTTTTCAATGTCGCCGGTACGGATGCACTTCTGACAGGTGCAGACCCGGTGGCGGGGCGGTTCCACTTCGCCGGTGAAGTAGGGCTTCATGGGGGCCATGCCGCTGTTGATCAGCAGCAGGCTGGCGTCGTTCTGGGGGATGAGGGAGAAGCTGGGCAGGCGCAGGTGCTCCTTTGTCTCGTAGAACTTCAGGAACATTTCACGGATTTCATTGACTCCATATGACTTGTGCATGGGAATATATCTCCTTTACAAATAGATTATTGCTGCTCTTTGGGGAGCCGGTTGGCTTCTAAACCAATATTATCCATTGCCGCCTGGCCTGAACCCTCAAACCGGAAAGAGAGTCCGGCAATCCGGCTCAGATCGAAGCTCTCCCCCTCCGGGACGAAAGCCTCGCCAGGAATGGCAACGGTTGCAAACGCTTTTTTGTACGCGCAGGTGCGGAACACAAAATCCAGCTTGTCCGTCCGCACCGGCAGGATGGGGAAGACCACGGAAAAATCACCGATACGGGCCGCGGCCTTGTTTCCGTCCGCGTCCGTCAGCTCCACCGTGCCGTCAATCCGCTCATAGCGGCCGTTTTCAACCGCCCTGCTGTCCAGGTCGCAGAGGTCGAAGGACACCGACAGCCCGGTCATATCCAACGCCGGAAACGAAATCTCATACCGGCCTCCACTGCCCCACCGCAGTCTGAGCGCGTGGGTATCCTCGCCGCCGAAGCCCATCAGCTCCTCGGTCCACAGCCCGACGCCCTCCGCCGACAGAACCCCACCCTCTATGGTAGCCGTTTCCAGGTCGGAATCCTCCTCAAAGTCGGCGATGGGTACAAAGGACGAGCTCTCCCAGCACTGCACATATACCGTCTCCGGCAGCTGCGCCGCGTAAGCGGACCAGTCCGTCAGCAGGGACCGGCAGCTCTGGTCGTCCAGCAGGGTCACGTCTAAAAAGATTTTCACAAACAGACACGCAATCCGCTGCTGTTCCGTCTCCGGCATCAGTCCCTCCACATTCAGCAGGGCGGCGAAGGGACCGCTCTGGTCAAAGGCCCCCCACAGGGAATTGAACTGTCCGTGGTTGGCTCCGGCTATGTACAGCGCGGTCTTCAGATAGTCCCCCTGACCGGTGAAGGATATGTTCTCATATTGGGCCATGCCCATAAAATTGCTCACATCCCGGTCCGCCGCGCCGTGGAGCAGCAGATAGTTCACGTCCTCCAGCTCCACGCTGTGCCCGGCGGGCTTGTACTGGTTCACAGTGGGCGCAATGGCGATGATGGACTTGATATTGTAGTTGTAATCAAAGGCGATGGCTCCGTTTTCCGGGTAGCGGTCGTAGCGGTTGAAGAGGTATGCCGTGGCCACCATTTCGCCGCCCCGGCTGTGTCCGGCAATGGCGATCCGCTCCTTGTCCAGCATCCGGTACAGCGGGTGCCCCCATTGCCTGCCGTATTGCAGCAGCAGGCCGATATGCTCCAGCAGCAGCACCGCCCGGCCCGCGTTCTCGCCGGTAAGCATGTTGCAGGCGTTCTGGTCCACCGACACCACCACGTAGCCGTGGGACGCCAGGTACCGGCCCAGATAGTCGTAGCCCAGATAGGACTCGGTGGTAATCTCGTGGTTGCCGTGGGCCATGAAAAGCACGGGACAGTCCCTGCCGTCCGCCGGGTACCACACCCGGCCCGCCATAGGCACGGCGTTCAAATCGTAGTCCCAGTAGGCGTCCACATAGCTGCCGGTGAGGCCGTCGGTGTTCCGGCTCATGTACCGGGACAGATTGACCGTCCCGGCCTCCCAGTCCGTCCCAGGGCCGTAGTCCAGCATTTCCGGCTCATGGGGTCCCGGCCCCATGGACCGCTCCAGCAGGGAGGAGGCCGCGTCCGGATGGGGGTTCAGGGCCAGATAGCGGGGAATATAGTTGTCGCTGAAGCCGTCGGTAAACAGAAATACCGCCAGCAGCGCTGTCCCGGATGCGGAGAGCAGCGCTGCCGCAGCAACGGCCCCCGTCGTGCGCCGCCAACGAAGCAGGCTCCACCAGGACGCGGCCAGCAGCCACAGCAGAGCCGTCACAGCGGCGGCGAACAGCCAGACCCGGTAAGTCCAGCCCTCCCCCGCGCCCCGCCACACCGTATGCGCGATGGAGCCGAGGAGCAGTCCCAACGCCGGCAGCCATCCGAGACTGCGGCCCAAAGTCAGCCGAAGCAGTTTACGCGCCAGCCAGAAGGCCAGCTCCAGAGCCGTCAACGCCGCCGCGCAGGTCACAGCGTACCCCACGCCCTGGGGCCAGTAGGTGGCGGCAAAGCCGGTTCCAATCACCAGCGCGCCAACAACAGCGCTCAGCTGGCAGAGGGCGGGCTCCGTGCCGCCGAAATGAGAGACAATCCAGCTGCGGCAGCGCAGGAAAAGAGAGCCGCATCTGGTCAGCAGGGTATTCAATCCAGTATCCTCCGTTGGTGGAAATAGTGGCCGTATGGCTATGATTTTTTGATTTCCAGTCCGATCAGGCACAGGTTCGGGTCAAAGGCCAGCCGCGCCAGCACGTTGTCCTCCGAGAACTTGCAGTACAGCACCGCCACGCCGTAGGACTCGCCGTTGGAAGTCTGGCCGGTCGCCATACGGCTGTCGATCTGCTTATACACCCCCGCACCGTCCAGCTGCCGCAGGGCCAACGCCTGGATCTCCTCCGGGGAAGTGTCCGCCGCCACATCCGGGCGCAGGTATCCGTACACGGCGTCGTAGTCGCCCTCCACCAGCTCCAGCAGCACCTCCTGACCCCTTTGCAGCAGCGTATCCTCTGACATGCCATCCGGCAGGGGCTTTCCCTGACAGGCGCACAGCAGTCCTGCGCAGAGCAGGGCCAGACAGAGCGCAATCCATTTTTTCAAACCGTCAGCTCCTTTCCCGTAAAAGAAAATACCCCCGCCACCTGAAATAGGGGCGAAGGTATCCGCGGTACCACCCTAATTATCCCCCTTGTGGGGACATCTCGTCAGCCCGATAACGGGGGCTAGGCGTGCGGCTCATCGCCGCCGGCTCGGAAGTGGCTGTACAGGACGGCGCTGCCGCAGGGCTTGCACTCTCCCCCGCTCGCTCAGGCGGCCATTCCTGGACTGGTTTCCTCATCGCAATTGCATATCTTCCCGTATTATAGCATAGAAACTCCGCTTGTCAACAGGATGATTTTACAGAAACCGCACTTAAAATTATGACCGGCGCCGCCGCTCCCTTTGGAACGGCGGCCTTTTTGTGCGATTTGCCGAACAAAAAGCGGTCAACTTGTTCAAATCTACAAAACTGCCGGAAGAGGCAAAATAGAGCTTGACATTTTGCCTTAGTTTGGTATTATGTATATGACGACTGAAACGTATATAACGAATGAGATGATACGTGGTCAACCAACGGGAAAGAAAGGTGATGAGGATGAATCAAATTATTCTGGCCTCCCATGGCGGGCTGGCTGCCGGTATGCGCAGCACATTGGAGCTGATTGTGGGAGAGGTCCCCCATGTTCACGTCCTGTCCGCTACGCGGGATGAGACAGAATCCGTCCTGGAGGGCGCACGGCGTCTGCTGGAGAGCTTTGCTCCGGAAGACCCGGTCTACATTCTGACCGACCTGCTGAACGGGAGCGTCAACAACACGCTGCTGGCCCTGCTGGCGGAGTACCCGCAAGTGCGGATCGTGTGCGGAATGAACGCATGTCTTGCGCTGAACATGGCCGCGGAAGACGGACCCATCAGCAGCGAACTGCTGGAGGAGTTTATCCGGCAGGCACAGGAGCAGATTGCCGACTGTAACAAACTGCTGCAAAACGCGGCGGAAAATGAGGAGGATGACCTATGATCAAATTGGTACGGCTGGACTACCGTCTGCTGCATGGGCAGGTGGTGTTCGCGTGGACCGGACACACCAGTGCGCAGCGTATTATTGTGGTGGATGACGACGCCGCCACGGACAGCCTGAAGAAATCCGCTCTTTCCCTCAGCAAACCCGCCGGCGTGCGGCTGAACATTTTCACCCTGGAGACCGCTCTGTCCAAGATGCCCAAGGTGGAGACCCTGCAGGAGAATATCATGTTCATCTTCGGCAATGTCGCCGCGCTCAAGGCATTCTGCGACGCATACCCCAAGATCAAGGAGATCAACTACGGCGCCACCGCCAACCGCCCCCAGACCAAACAATACGGCCAGTCCATTTTCCTGACGGAAGAGGAGATTGCCCAGACCTGCGGCCTGCGGGATGCAGGAATCCGGATTTTCATGCAGCAGACTCCCAGCCACAAGGAAGAACCCCTGAAGCTCTAATTCAACAAGGAGGAACGGCAATATGCTTCTTACATCTCTGCTGCTTGGTCTGGTAGGCGTCTTCTGCATTCTGGACTCCCGCCTGCTGGGCCGTCTGAACTTTGAGCGTCCGCTCATCACCTGTACCATTGTGGGGCTGCTGCTGGGCAATCTGCCGGTGGGGCTTGCGGTGGGCGCGTCTATCGAGCTGATGAGCTTGGGCCTGGTGGTCATCGGCGCGGCTGCGCCGCCGGACATGAATATGGCGGCGATCATCTGTTCTGCCTTCGCCATTCTCACCGACGCCAGCACGGAGACGGCGCTTGCGCTGGCCATCCCTATCGCCGTCCTGGGTCAGATGCTGGGCGTGCTGATGCGCACCATCCTGTCCAACCTGACCCACGTGGCGGACAAATCCATCGCGGACGGCAACTTCCGCCGCGCCCGGAGTATGCACATTGTATGGGGAACGCTTCTGTATTCCCTGATGTACTTCATCCCGATTTTCCTGGCCGTCTATCTGGGGACCGACTTCGTGCAGAAGCTGGTGGAGGTCATCCCCACGTGGCTGACCGACGGCCTGAACCTGGGCAGTAAATTCCTCACCGCCTATGGTATTGCCCTGCTGCTGTCCAGTATGCTCAACCGCGACCTGACCGTTTACTTTCTCCTGGGCTTCTTCCTGGTGGGTTACATCGGCCTGAACATCACCGCCATTGCCATTTTCGCCTGTATCCTGGCGTTTATCCTCACCGGTCTGAAATTCCGGGGCGGTGCGGCTGCTGCTGCGGGCGGCGTACCGGCGGCGGATGATTACGACCCGTTGGAAGACGATCTTTAAGAAGGAGGCAAGAGAGTTATGGGTAAAAACGGAGATTTCAAGAAATTCTGGCAGTTTACATGGCGGTCCTGGGCTATTCAGGCGTCGTGGAACTATGAGCGGCAGATGAACATGGGCTTTCTCTACGGCATCGCCCCCACGCTGGACCGTCTGTATCCCGATGAGAAGGACCCCCAGCAGCTGGCGCACAAGAAAGAGGCGTACCAGCGTCACATGGCCTTCTACAACTGCACGCCCCAGACCAGCGCGTTTACGCTGGGCCTGGCCTCGTCGATGGAGGAGCAGTATGCCGCTGACCGGGAAAATTTCAATCCCGACACCATCAACGCCGTGAAGACCTCCCTTATGGGACCGCTCTCCGGCATTGGCGACAGCTTTTTCCAGGGTACCATCCGCATCATCGCCTTCGGCCTGGGCATCCAGCTGGCCCAGCAGGGCAGCATTCTGGGGCCGATTCTGGCTATGCTGATCTCCTTTGTTCCGTCCTTTGTCGTGACCTGGTTTGCGGGGAAGCTGGGCTATACCATGGGCAGCAAGTATCTGACCAAGCTCCAGGGCGGCATGATGGATCAGCTCATGTACATCTGCGGCATCGTCGGACTGATGGTCATTGGGGCGATGGTGGCCAGCATGGTGGGGATCACGACGCCCCTTGCCTTTGAGAGCGCGGGGCTTGTCCTGCAAGATATTGTGGACTCCATTCTCCCCCACACCCTGGACCTGGCGGTCGTGATGGCCATGTATGTCATGATCAAAAAGCGTTTCCGGACCGGCTGGCTGCTGGCGATCTGCATTGTTGGCGGCATCATTGTCAATTTTCTCGGCATTCTGATCTGATTTTTGCGTTCCTGTGCAAACTGCACCAACTATATGACTCACTTTATATTTCAGGAGGAATAATCCATGTACAACATCGACATGAACAAAGTCAAGGACATCGTCTCCGGCATCACTGCCAGACAGACCATCGAAAATGTAGCCTTTGTGGGCTGCGGCGCGTCCAAGAGCGAGCTGTATCCGGGCAAGTATTTCCTTGCCAACGCCTCCAAGAAGCTGCGGGTGGCCCACTATACCGCCAGCGAGTTCAACACCGACACCCCCGACTGGCTGGGCAGCGCCACTGTGGTCATCACAGCTTCTTTGGGCGGCGCCACCCCTGAGACCGTGGAGGCCAACTCTGTGGCCAAAGCCGCCGGAGCAACGGTAATCGCCGTCACCCACGCCGCCGGTTCCCCCCTGACGGTCGAGGCCGACTACTCCATCATCCACGGCTTTGAGGCCAATTACGCCGCCAAGCTGGAAAAGATGGGCTATGTCATGGCGTTGGCTCTGGAAATCCTCCAGCAGACCGAGGGCTATGACCGGTACGAAAAGATGCTGGCGGGCTTTGACAAGGTCTTCGAGCTGGCAGAGAACAGCGCCCAGGCGGCGAAGAAAGCCGCCAAGGAGTTTGCCGTCAGATATGCCGACGCTCCTGTGATCTACGTCATGTCCTCCGGCGCTTCCGCCGAGGTCGCCTATTCCACCTCCATCTGCCTGATGATGGAAATGCAGTGGATCAACTCCGGCTCCTTCCACGCCGGTGAGTTCTTCCACGGTCCCTTTGAAATTGTGGACAAGGACGTCCCCTTCATCCTCCTGATGAACGACGGCAAGACCCGCTCTGTGGATGCCCGCGCCCTGACCTTCCTCCAACGGTTTGACGCCATGACCACCGTGGTGGACGCAAAGGACTACGGCCTGTCCGGCGTGGTGGGCGATGTGGCGACCTACTTCGACCCCCTGCTGCACACCGCTGTGTTCCGTGTCTACGCCGAGGAGCTGAGCTACGCCCGGCAGCATCCCCTCACCAAACGCCGCTATATGTGGAAGCTAGAGTATTGATAAGATGTAACCCTGTGGAGGCGGCTGGTTTCAGCCGCCTCCGTTTGCAGAAAGGAGCACAGTGATGGTAAAAGGAATTATATTTGATATGGACGGCGTTCTGGTGGACACCGAGGCATTTTACCGGCAGCGTCGGGAGGAATTTCTCCGGCGCATGGATTTCGCGGTACAGGAAACGGCGGATTTCACCGGTTCCAATGAGCGGGCAATCTGGGAGGCCCTGGTCCCGGCGGACGAGGAGTTCCGCAGCCAGATGCTCATGGGCTACCGCGCCTACCGGCGGCTGCATCCCGCCCCCTATCGGGAATTGATGAATCCGCAGGTCCCGGAGCTGTTCGCGCAGTTGAAGGACAAGGGGCTGAAAACAGGCATTGCGTCGTCCTCGGACCGGGAGGCGGTGGTCCGGATGACCGAGGCCGCCGGTGTGACCCGTTTGGTGGACTATATCATCAGCGGTCAGGACTGCACTGCCCACAAACCGTCGCCGGAAATTTACCTGCGGGCGTTGGAGGCGTTGGGGCTGATGTCTGACACTGCTGTTGCAGTGGAGGATTCTGCCACCGGCATTGCCGCTGCAAAGGGAGCCGGACTCCGCGTTTATGCCCTGCGGCCCCGGCACGGGGAGGCGATAGACCAGAGCGCGGCGGATGCTGTGCTCGACAGCTTGGCGGACGTGTGGAAATTTCTCTGATTTCTCCCGCTATATGCAGCAGCGCATATCAATGAGGGTTGAATGTCATTCGTAATGCGAATCAAGGTTTGCACAAAAGAGCAGCGAGAGCGGCGGCAATAGGCCCAAAGACATGAAGGAGCAGGCCAGACAGGGAGCGGACCAAAGAGGCAGTTTGTGCCTATAAACGAAAGTTGAATGTCATTCGCTTTTGTGGTATACTGAACTCGTGATAAATCGACAAATTATATATTGTTTTGGATAAAAGGATGGAGTACAATAGAAGGACAAACATATTGCGAGGTGTCTTATGAAAAAATTTGTGCTGTACCGTTCGTTAAAGGGCGGAAAAATTGACCGGGATTTAGGCAAACATGAGCTGGTCGGCGTTGAGTACGGCGAGGACATCGACGCTGTGACCGATACATTGATCGACGTGGTATGCGATGACCTCGCCGGACTTCCAGAGTATGAGCATTGCGAAACCTGGGCCTATGCCCCGGAAGAAATGGAAGATTTTCGCCGTACAAAGCGGTATCAATACTATATGGGCGGCGTTGTGTCCCCCCCCAACGCAAAGGAAAATATCCTCTATGAGTACGGCATCATTGAGACGGAGAGCGACAGATAACCGTTATACCGGCGGCTCTCTCACGCCCCGATAGCAGGGCAGGACACAGCCCTCGCCGTACCGCCTGCATCCGTGGCAGGGGTGGCCCTCCGGGGGCTGGTGCGGGGGCCGGTCACGCTGGGCGCGGGGGAGCTGCATCATCACCCGCTCCATGGGGCGGTCCGTGAAGTATTTCATTCCTCCCCGTCTCCCTCTGCATCCGGGTCAGCGTCCTCCTCCAGCTCGTCCCCGTAGTCGTAATCGTCCAGGTCGGTGCTGCCCTTGGCCTCCGGCTTTTTCTTCATGAATTTCAGATAGTACACCGCGCCGCCGCCCGCCAGGACCAGCACCAGGACGATCACCAGCAGGCCGGTATTGCCGCCCTTTTTCTGCGGCTCCGGCTTCTCCGGCTCCGGGTCGGGGTCCGGTTCCGGCGCTTTCCCGGCGCACTCGCTCATATTGACGGAACAGACCGCGCAGGAGGTGTTTACCGCCCCCGCCGCGCACTTGGACGAACAGGAACAGACCGCCGGGGCCGGTTCCCCGTCCTCCATCAGCGAGAGCAGGTCGGCCTCGTCCACCTGGTTCAAAAAGTGGACGGTGTTCTCCCCGTCCTCCGCCCGGTCAATAATGATGTAAAAATAGTTGCCGCTTTTGGTGACAACCGTGATAAACTGCTTTTCCTCCGGGGTGTTCCCATTCAGATCGTCCACCAGCGTCAGATTGCCCTCCGGGGTGAGTGCGCCGGTGTTCCCGTCCGCGCCGGTCATGCCCTGCATCATCAGGGACAGAAACAGCGTCAGGGACTGTTCATCCAGCAGGCCGGGGGCATTGTCTGCTGCCGGAGGGACTTCCGCCACATTCAGATACTTGCCGCAGACGTAGCCCCTCTTTTCCGTGATAAGGACCTCGTACCAGCCGTTTTCCTCCCCCAGCACCTGGACCTGATCGCCGGGGGCCAGCTGCCCAATCACGGCATAGTCCGTACTGCCGCCGGAGCGGAGATTCAGCCGGGACCCGCCTGTAACCACTGTGCCAATCCGGTCCGGTTCGGCGGTGTCGTCGGTGCTGTCCGCCTCCAGGCTGGCAAAGGCCCGCTCCACATCCTCCAGCGTCCACTCCCTGCCGCCGTAGGAAAAGGCCGTGTCCGCCTCCCCGGAGAACAGCATGGCAAAGAGGCTGTCCAGGTCGATAGTGAAGCTGCCGCCTGCCTCGGCTTGTCCCGATTCTTGGGAGGTCTCCCCGCTGGCGGCAAAGGCCGGGACGGAGAGGGCGGTACAGCACAGCGCCACGCAGAGCAGGACGGACAGGATGTGCTTTGTGAATTTACGCATAATCGGGTTCCTCCTTCTTCTCATTGGACTTCGCGCCCTGGATGAGCACCGCCAGCTGGTCGGGGGTCAGGCCCATGCTCCGCACCATGCCGATAATGTCCAGATTTTCCAGCTCCAGGCGCTGCTTCTCCAGCTCCCGCTGGCGCTCTTGCAGCTCGGTGATCTTGGCCGCGTTCTTCTCATACTCGCTGTCGATTTTCTTGATTTTCGGATTCATATTGCATCTCTCCTCTCAGGGCAGTCGCCCGTAGCAATAAAAATGATTTTGCCAGTAACTGCTGTTCAAATTGGCGTAAGAAATGGGATTTCCACAGTGAATCATCATGTTATTGCCCACATAAATCCCGCAATGGGTGGGTGCGTTGGGGTCCGGCGCGTCGTAGGTATTGATGAAAAACACCAGATCGCCGGGGCGGGCGTTGGCGGGTGAGACCGGGGTGCAGAGATTGCACAGGGCCTTGGCCCCCAGCCGCCCCACGTTCCAGCCGCTGTGATTGATGACCCAGGAGACGAAGCCGGAGCAGTCAAAGGACGTAGCCGGGGAGCTGCCGCCCCAAACGTAGGGGTAGCCCAGGTACTTCTCCGCCTCGGCCAGCATCGCGGCAAAGGTTTCGTCCTCCAATGCCTCCGGGGGTACGTCGTAGTCCAGATAGTCCTCCCGCTGGGAGGCGTTGGGGTACTGGCTGGTGGGGAACAGGTCCGGCCTGTTGCCCAGGGTCGCCATGTAGGTGGCGTACATGCTGACCTGATCCTCCCCCATGATGTAGACCGGCAGATGGGACAGGTCAAAATTCTCCAGGGTCACGTTGCAGATGTAATAATTGTAGGGGACCTCCACATCATGGTCGTTGCCCTCGCTGTCCGTCCGGGTCTCCGTCCGGTAGCGCACCTCCACCACTACCTCCTCGGTGAGAATGTACTGCCGGTCAAAGAGCATTTCCAGCGTCCCCTGCACCTCCGCCAGCGTCCACTCCCCCCGGTGGTAGGCGGTGAGGATGGAGATCAGCACATAGGGGTCGTGGCTAATCTCGTCCAGGTCGAAGTTGTACTCGTCATAGCCGGGGTGCAGGCTGGCATAGTTGTCCAGCTCGTTCTGGAGCGCCGCCTCCATCCCGGCGTATGCGGACTCGGCCCCCAGCATGTCCTCGTCCCGGCAGGGGTAGGTGGAGCCGCCCAGCGCGGTCAGCCCGCCCTCCAGCAGAACGGAGCAGGAGGCCATGCAGTTAAGCAGCAGGCTGACGCAGGCCAGCAGGCCGAGGATAATGCCGATGCCCTTCTTGTGCCGCATGATGAAATTAGCGGTGTCCTTGGACTTCTCCGCCGCCTTTTTTGCGGCCCTGGCGGTGTTCTCCATGGTGGCGGCGGTCTGGCCGGACTTCACCGAGGCGGCGTACTGCTTTTGAATGGCCCGCTTTTGCTGCCAACGGGAAAGGGGGTTGCTGGCAAGCTTGGGGTTATCGTGGAGATGCTTCTGATACAGCGCGTTCACGTTGGCCTTTTCCAGCTGCCGCTCTGCCTTTGCCGCCTCCCGGTAGGGCCGCAGCTTTTGGGCGCGGTAGGAATAGGCCGCGAGGCGGACCCCGCCCTCCGCCGCCTCCTCCAGCCGGTGGGCGCTCTCCAGGCCCGTGTTGTCCTGTTCCGCCTCCCGGATTTTTCGGTGGGCCTGGACGGAAGCGGCGTTGAGGGGCGCGGACTGGACGGCGTGGGACAGCTTGGAGGGGGGCTTGGGCCGGTCCACATCCTCGAAATAGAGGTGCTTTTTGCCCTTGCGGGCCTTGGCGGACTGCTGTTCGATCATCCGGCGTTTGAGCTTCTTCCGGTCCTTGGGTATCTTCTCCCGCGCCGCCTCCGCCCTGTCCGCCGCCCGCTCCGCCCGCCGGACGTGCCGTTTCAGCTTGGGGGACAGCTCTGCATCCGTGAACTGGAGGCGGGGCTGGCGCTTCATACCGTGACCTCCTGGGGCTTGGTAGTGAGCAGCCGGTACAGCTCCGTGTCCTTGGGGAAACGGTCCACGAAAGGCAGGATCACGTTGCCATAGAACAGCAGCCCCTCGCCCTCGCCGGAGTGGGTGACGTAGGAAAGCTGGTGGGGGGAGATGTTCAGCTGCTTGGCGAGAATCTGCCGGTCCCCGGCGGCCTGATTGAGCATGTAAATAAAGTCGCTGTTCTCAAAAATGTTCTCAATCTCCCGCGAAGCCAGCAAATCCTTGATATTCTGCGTGATGCCGGTGGGGATTCCTCCCCACTTTCTGAATCGCTTCCAGATTTCTACGCTCCAGGAGGCCAGCTCCCCCTTCAAGAGCAGATGGAACTCATCCACATAGTAACGGGTGGTCTTTCCTGCGGCCCGGTTGACGGTGACGCGGTTCCACACCTGGTCCTGGATGACCAGCATCCCCAGCTGTTTCAGCTGCTTGCCCAGCTCCTTGATGTCGTAGCAGACGATCCGGTTGTCAATGTCCACGTTGGTCTGGTGGTTGAACACGTTTAGACTGCCGGTGACATAGATTTCCAGCGCCGTGGCGATGAAGTGGGCCTCCTTTTCCTCCTGTTTCAGCAAAAGCTGGTACAAGTCCTCCAGGATGGGCATATTCTCCGGGCGGGGGTCCTCCAGGTACTGCCGGTACACCAGCCGCACACAGCGGTCAATGACCGTTTTCTCAATAGGCTGGAGGCCGTCCTTGCTGCCCACCACGATGTCGCAGAAGGACAGGAGGAAGTCCACCTTCAAAGAAAGCGGCGATTCGTCGTCCGAGTAGTCCAGGTTGAGGTCCATGGGGTTGACGTACTGCCTGCTGGTGGGGGAGATTTTGATGACCTGACCGCCCAGCCTCTGGACCAGGGGGTAATACTCCGCCTCCGGGTCCGCAATCAGGATGTCGTCGTTGGTGGCGAGGAACACGTTGGAGATTTCCCGCTTGGCGGAGAAGGATTTGCCGCTGCCGGGTGTGCCGAGAATCAGCCCATTGGGGTTTTTAAGAGCCTTTCTGTCCACCATGATGAGGTTATTAGAGAGAGCGTTCAGCCCGTAGTAAAGGGCCTCCTTCCCGTTCTGGAAAAGCTCCTGAGTGGTGAAGGGGACGAAAATGGCGGTGGAGCTGGTGGTGAGGCTACGCTGAATCTCCACCTGATTCACCCCCAGGGGCAGGGAGGACATCAGGCCCTCCTCCTGCTGGAAGTCCAGCCGGACCAGCTGGCAGTTGTGCTTCTGCGCGATGCTGGAAGCCTGGAACACGTTGTTGTCCAGCTGGCGCTGGCTGTCCGCCGTGTTCACCACCAGGAAGGTGACGAGGAACATCCGCTCATTCCGGCTCTGGAGGTCCTGCAAGAGCTTCTTGGCCTCGTTGCCATAAGTAGCGAGGTCGCTGGGGATTATATCCATATCGTATCCTGCTCTGACCGCTTTTTTCTGTTCTTCAATCTTAGCCCGGTCCAGGTCGGTGATTTTCCGCTTGACCGTCTTGATGGCGCTGACCTGATCGACGGAATGGATGTGCAGATTGACGATTTGGCTGCTCTCCATATCCAGGAAATCCGCCAGCATCCGGTCGTTCAGCTCCGGGGCCATGATCTGGACGAAGGAGGCCGCGCCGAACTTCTTCCCCATGCGGAACATGCGCCCGTTTCTAAACTCGAAGGAGCTGGGGGCAATGAAGTCCTTGGTGGACAGGCCGGAGGGGGCCAGCCAGTCCCAGGAAAAGCGGAAGGTCTCCTGGCCGTCCATGTGGAAGATGGCGTGGAACAGCCGCAGGCGGTCCGCGCCGCTCATGGGAGTGGCGGTAACGCCCAGCCGCTTGAAGTTGTTGAGGATGTCGGTCTCAATGCGCTCCAGCCGGGGCTTGGCGGTTCGGATGTTCTCCCCGTCAATGCCGAACGTGAGATACTTGGTCTTGGCGAGGCCGTTGTTGCCCTTGGACAGCTGATTTTGCAACATATCCGAGTATTCCTGCCTCACATCGTCAAAGCCGTCCTCTTGCAGGGGAATGACGATATTCCGGGAAAAGCCGTCCTGGGCGGCGGAGAGGTTCAGGAAGGACAGCTGGAAGCGGATGGAGCTGTCAAAGTAATTGAGGAAGTCGGACCAGCCCTCGAAAATGGCGGTCTTGTCCTCGTTCTGGGAGAGCTGATAGTTGATGTCCTGGAATTGGACGGTCTTGGTGTAAAAGGTGTCGGTGACGCGGCAGATGCCGTCCGGGAACATCCGCTGATAGGGGATGCTGTCCTGAGCGGACAGCTCCTTTTTATCCGTCCGCTTCGCCCTGGCGATGGCGGCTTCGATCTGTTTTCGTTCGTCGCGGGTGAGCTTCCGCTTTCGGGTAGACAATGTAACGCACCTCCCTGTCTAATTGGTCCTGCCGTTCCAAAACGGCGTAAAAGTTGCGGGTCCGGTAGGGCCGCTGGCGGGGCCGGAGGACGGACACGCGGATGATATTCCCCACGATCTTCTCCAGCGGCTGGCCGTTCTTCTCGTACACGCCCAGCATGAAGAAGGGGAGCATGACGAGAATCATGCACAGCGCCGCCGCGCTGTTTCCAAGCGGGCCTTTGAGCAAAAAGAATAGCGGAACGCTGACCAGCGCCCCGCCGCTGAAGCAGACCAGCTGCCTCTTGGTGAGATTGAACATGACTTTCGTTTTCACTTTCGTCAGGTCCTTCGGTACAGGTACATAGGCCATCAGGGGGCCTCCTTTCGTTTTAGTGGGCGGAGAACACACTTTTGGCGAGGCTTCCGGTCTTGAACAGCGTAAAGCACAGCAGCACCGTATAACCCATGCACGTCCAGATTGCCGCGCTGATGTTGCCGCTGGTGGCGATACCCTGCACCAGCACCGCATAGATGCCGACGCAGATCATAATGAGAAACGCCTGGAAACCCAGGGCAAACAGCGACTTCAAGTAGTTTTGGCCCATGCCGCCGAACTCCTTGCCCATCATTGCCGCCATGGGAATGGGGGCCACGCTGGTGACTAAATACACCTCTATCATGCGCCCGTAGGTGATGATGAAAATGCAGATGGTCAGCGCCCACATGGTAATGCCCACGAACATGGACTGAAACCACAGGCCGAACAGCGGCCCCAGGTCCATGGCCTCCAGCTGGGCCTCCATATCCGGGAGGACCGTTGCCATGTCGATGCTGGTGTTGCCAATGATGACCCCGGACGCCTGATTGACCGCGCTCTGCGCCACGTCGAACACGCCCATGACAATGTTCCAGGTGTTGGTGACAATGAGAATGGCGCAGGCGGTCTTGAAAATCCACTTGAAGAAAACCGCCGATTCGATGTCGTGGTGGTTGTTCTTGTCCATGAGAATCTGCACCAGCTCCAGCGTCATAACAAAGGCGAGGATGGCCCCCGCGATGGGGAGAATGACGGTGTTGGACAGGTTTTGGACCATACTGAAAATGCCGCCGTTCCAGCCCTGGGGGGTCGCGCCCACCTGGGCGGCGATGTCTCCCACCTTTTCATTCACGCTGTCGAACATCCCGGAGAGATTCCCGATGATGCCGCTGACCAGCAGCTCTTTGAGCCATTCCGTGATTGCGTCGAGTACGAAATCCATAGGGGCTTACCTTCCTTTCGAGGCCCCTCCCGCCAGGGGGCGGGAGGGGCTGGGGATTGGTGCTACGGCCAGAAATCAGCCGAACAGCCCGGACAGCAGGGGAATCAGCGTCAGGCCGATCAGGGCCACGCCTCCGCCCGCCATGAGCTGCTTCATCCGTTTTGTTTACATTGGGTCGCTGCTCCAATGCGGTTCCACCCGTCCGGGGGAACTCCCCATGCTTTCACATGGGCGCAGACTATATCTTCACCCGCTCTGTGCGGGGCAGACCGCTTCGGGCCGCTTGGCCCTACTCCCGCAAGGGATAGTCGTTGGACGTTCCTCTGTTCGAGGCTTCGCTGCTGATTGCCCATTGTTCCGGCGTTTAGGCTCGCGCCATGCGCCATCCATGCGTTTTTTTCCGCTTTCGCCGCCGTCACACCTGGATTTATTTCAATCCTATGTTGTGGCACACATGGCTTTAGGGGGTCCCAGCAATTCAATCTGTTGCCGTATGGACTTTCACCATACGCTTCACGGCGATTGCTCGTCCGTGGAGGGCTTCCGTTACCCCTGGGACTTGGCTCCGGGGTTGTCATTGCCATAACCTTCCAGAAGGTTAATCACGCCCCACACACCGAGGCCAGCGCCGAGAGCGATCACGAGGGTCTGCAAAACCTCAACAGCAGAGTTAAAGAAATCCATATAGTACCTCCGAAAAATATTGATAGATTTTTGAAGGCACGTTTCCCCTGGTTCCTCACGAAACCGATTGGCCCCGCCTATTCGGAGCCGGTGTCCTCCTCTGATACATCTACCTCAAACACATCGTAAACCTCATTGGGCCTGGGTTTGAGCCGGGTGGACAGAAAACGCGCTATGTCAAAGGCGTTTTTCTTGTCATGGTCGGCGAGGTATTTGTATAGGGGATGCTGGGTTATATCGAATTTATCCGAGAGGAACGGCCTCACGCCCCGCAGTTGCAGGATGCACTTGCCGCCGTCCATCACGGCCAATTCGTCCACGTCCATGAGCGCCTTGCCCAGCTTCTGATAATTCAGAGAGTGGGACAGCTCACGGCCCCGGCTTTCGCCGGTATTGTAGGTGTCGATGGTCTCCTTGCCCAGCTGGGCCGACAGCTCCTTCAAGGTGGTCGGTTCCTTGCCGCCCAGGAAGATGGAGCAGTCGCAGTTACCGACAATAGTGTCGGCGTTGTCCTTGTAAATGGCCTTCAGCTGGCTTTGGGCCTGCAAAATCAGGCAGGCGGAAATTTCCCGGCTTCGGATGGTCGCCATGAGCTTTTCCAGCTTTGGAATCTGCCCAATGTTGGCGCACTCGTCAATGAGGCAGCGCACATGGACCGGGAGCCGCCCGCCGTACACGTCGTCGGCCTTTTCACACAGCAGATTGAACAGCTGGGTGTAAACCATGCTGATTAGGAAGTTAAAGCTGTCGTCCGTGTCGCTCATAATGAGAAAGAGCGCCGTTTTCCGGTCCCCAATGGTGTCCAGCTCCAGCTCGTCATAGGCGGTGACTTCCCGCAGCTCCGCGATGTCGAACACCGCCAGCCGCGCACCGCAGCTCACAAGAATCGACTTCGCGGTTTTGCCCGCCGCCAAGCGATATTTGGCATATTGACGGACGGCGAAGTGATTGGGGTCCCGTTCCGCCAGCTCGTCAAACATCAGGTCCACGGGGTTCTTAAACTCCTCATCGTCCTCCCGGACCTCCATCGCGTTGATGAACTCAATGAGGGTGGAGAAGTTTTGCTCCTCCTTTGGGGCCTCGTAGTAGATGTAGCCGATCAGGGCGGTGTAAAGAAGGGTTTCTGCCTTGATCCAGAAATCGTCACCGCCCTTGCCCTCCCCCTTGGTGTTGGCAATCAGGGTCGTCACCAGCTTCAAGATGTCCTTCTCGCTGTGCAAATAGGCGAAAGGGTTGTAGTGCATGGACTTCTTGAAATTGATGGTGTTCAGAATTTTGATTCTATACCCATTGCGCTGGAGCAATTTCCCGGTGTCGATCACGATGTCCCCTTTCGGGTCAGTGACCACGAACGAAACTGGATAAGATTTTGAGGTGCATTGCATAAGGTTTGAGGTGCATTGCATAAGGTTCGGCTTCAAAAAAAAGCGAGTTTTGCCGCTGCCGGAGCCGCCGATGACCAGCACATTTTTGTTCCGGGCGGTCTTGGGGTCCTTGGGGCGGCTGTTCATGGTGAGCCGTTCCGTCTGCGTCAGGATAATGTTGTCCTCAAACTTGGGCGCGATATAAGGGGCAATATCTTGGGAACTGCCCCAGCGGGCGGTCCCGTATTCCATGCCGTGGCGGTACTTCTTGGCGTTCTTGCCCTTCATGTAGACCGCCAGCCGGAGGGCCGCGCCGCACAGCAGCCCCACCACCAGATCGGCGGGGTGGAAGCTGGGCAGGGCGGACTGGAACGCGGCAGTAAAGCCGTCCATGATGTGCAGCAGCTTCTCGGAGGCGTCCGCCCCCGCCGCCAGCCGCCACGCCTGCCCCAGCTTGGTGGCATACAGACCGAGGAACACATAGGGCAGATTCAGCAGCACCAGCTTCTTCACGTTGATCTGCTTCATCGCTCCAGCTCCCTCCGCTTCTCCCGGTTGACAACGGTATTCTTTACCAGCTCCTTAAAGTGGGCCAGCCGTTGCAGCACCGAGGGCCGGGAAGCCTTTTTGACCTTCTTCCCGACGTACTCATTGAAAGCGGCGGTCAGAGCGTCCGCGTCCCGGCTTTTGAAGAACACCAGGAACTTGGGCGGGTCGCTGCTCCGGTCCCGCTTGATGGCATAGTCCACGCCGTATTTCCGGGCAATGCGGTCAAACTCCCGGATGGAGGGGTCGGTCAGCTCAATGTTGGACACGCCCTGGTCCTGCCCGATCAGCTGCTTCACCGTCTGCCTGCCGTGGGGAATCACAGGAGTGTCCCGCTTCTGCTGCTTCTGGTGCTTGACCTCCTTCCGGTGGGCCATATACTTGGCGATGGCTGCTTTGAACATCCGCCCGGTGAACTTGCTGCCGTTGACCATCAGGGTCAGCGTTCTGTTCTCCACTTCCTCCTGCATGGGCCGTCACCTCCCCTGGAGCTTGACGGCGAGGATGCCGTCCAGGGTGGTGGCGGTGATCCGCAGGCGCTGGGCGGTGGCGATGTCGTTTTTCACCGTCTCGTCCACGGTCCGCCCGCAGACCACCAGGACGCGGGAGCGCCGGAGGTAGTCCCGCGCCATGTCGATGCCGTCCTTATGCTCCTGGGGGACCGCATCCTGGAGAAAGCGGGCGGTGAGGAGGATGGGGCAGATGGGGGAATAGCCAGCCTCATACACCTGACGGCAGTACCGGGCGGCGGTCTCGGTGTTTTCGTACTCGTTGCCGCCCCAGGCGGCGGTGATGTAAGCAAGGGGTCGCTTCATGGGAAGCTCCTTTCTCCCGTGTCCGGGTAAAGAAAAAGACGGCTATCTGCCGCCGTAGAGGTCGTGGTTGACCAGCATCGTGTAGTGGTTGTCCGTGGTAGCGGGCGCGTTGAACAGCGCCGCCAGTAAGTAGGCCCTGGTGTTCCAGACGCGGGCGGTGTTCTCCCGGATGCCGTCCAGAACCTTCTCAATGTGGCTGCTGTTGATAAGCTCAAACCGCTGCTGGACCAGGGCGGTGGGATACTCCGCATCCCGCCCGATCTTCATGGTGGGCGCTTTGGATAAAGCGACCTCCAGCATGATTTCCACCAGTTCATTGATCTGCTCCCGGTTGGCGCTGTCGGCAATCAGGCCGTATTCAATCTGATCCCGAATCTCATCCCGCTTCTCATACACTTCCGTCATTCCTTCCGCCGCAGGCGCGGACCCAGGCCCCGGAGGGGGCTGGGGACAGAATGAATGAGTATTTGGTCGATAAGTATTTTGTTTTTTACGGGGATTAGTTTTCTTAGTATTTAATTGCGCCGGGTTTTCCGTATCCGGCACATCCGCATCCGGGGAAACCGCGTCCGGCTTTACCGTATCCGGGAAACCCGTACACGGTGAAGCCGTATCCGGCGGACCCGTGAACGGTGGCGGCGCGTCCGGGCCAGAGGCCGGGGGCGGCGTTTGGGGCTTTTCGTAGATGGTGTACTCCACGCCGCCCACGCGCCCATGCTCTCCCCGCAGCTGGCGGCGGACCACATAGCCCGCCTTTTCCAGCTCCTTCAAGGTGTTCCCTATGGCCTCCACGCCCTCTTTGCAGATGGCGGCGAGGCCCCGCGTGGAATAATTCCAGTCGTCCGGGAGGGACAGCATGATTGCCAGCAGCCCCTTTGCTTTCAGCGACAGGCCGGGGTCCTTCAAGTGATGGTTCGACATCACAGTGTAATCCCGCGTCCGTTCTACACGATATACGGCCATTCTTCAC
>Ga0137308_100372_pt1 | contig 79910 bp, 66 predicted proteins | sample Inofrocosms_June_FD_97181 | JGI IMG/M metagenome (GOLD analysis project Ga0137308, IMG submission 97181) | Mouse cecal microbial communities from Vienna, Austria - N-Acetylneuraminic and N-Acetylglucosamine D2O microcosms_June | ecosystem: Host-associated > Mammals > Digestive system > Large...
AGCAACCCTTCCAGAACCTACTGTTCTACCACCCTCACGGATAGCGAATGTAAGACCCTGCTCCATAGCGATTGGGTGAATCAATTCGATAGACATTTCTACGTTATCACCAGGCATGCACATTTCTGTACCTTCTGGCAAATTGCAAACACCTGTTACGTCAGTTGTTCTGAAATAGAACTGAGGTCTGTAGTTGTTGAAGAAAGGAGTATGACGTCCACCTTCATCTTTCGTCAAAACGTATACCTGAGCGGTAAATTTTGTATGGCATGTTACTGTACCTGGTTTTGCAAGAACCTGTCCTCTTTCGATTTCGGTTCTCTGGATACCACGAAGCAAAGCACCGATATTGTCACCAGCCTGAGCCTCATCCAATAATTTACGGAACATTTCGATACCAGTTACAACAGTTTTCTTTGTCTCTTCTTTAATACCAACGATTTCAACTTCTTCGTTTACATGGAGCACACCACGTTCTACCCTACCAGTAGCAACAGTCCCGCGGCCAGTAATTGTGAAGATATCCTCAATAGGCATCAGGAACGGCTGGTCAGTTGCACGCTGTGGATCTGGAATATGCTCGTCAACTGCTGCCATCAGTTCCATAACCTTGTCGCCCCACTCGCTGCTTGGGTCTTCCAGAGCTTTCAAAGCAGAACCTTTGATAATTGGGCAGTCTGTAAATTCATATTCTTCCAGAATCTCAGTGATTTCCATTTCTACTAATTCAAGCAATTCTTCGTCGTCAACCATATCGCATTTGTTCATAAATACAACGATATAAGGTACGCCTACCTGACGAGACAGAAGGATATGCTCTTTGGTCTGAGCCATAACACCGTCAGTTGCAGCTACTACAAGGATAGCGCCGTCCATCTGAGCAGCACCAGTGATCATGTTCTTTACATAGTCAGCATGGCCTGGGCAGTCAACGTGTGCGTAGTGCCTGTTGTCTGTCTCATACTCAACATGGGCAGTAGAAATGGTGATACCTCTTTCCCTTTCTTCTGGAGCCTTGTCAATGTTTTCGAAATCAGTAGCTTCGTTACCTGCAACTCTTTCGGACAAAACTTTTGTGATAGCTGCTGTCAAAGTTGTTTTACCATGGTCAACGTGCCCAATGGTCCCGATATTGCAATGCGGTTTTGTTCTCTCAAATTTAGCTTTAGCCATTTTATAACGTCCTCCTTAATTTTCTGCCCTCGTGGGCTGTCTTTTTTGAATACAAAATTGATTGATGTCTGCGGCCACTCTGATACCTGCCAAAAATGCTGCTGCCTGCAGCTATTCCGGGGGCTTACGCAGAATGGCTGCCGTCCTGAGTTGCTTTCGCAGCATTACAAAAGCAACTGCGGTGTAATCAGCTATTTATGATTATATTCGATAATCACCGCTTTTTCAAGTGTTTTCTGTGACTTTCCCCTGCCTATCCAAAAAGATTTCACATTCCATGGATCCCAGCCAATGGCCCTGTCCCTGAAAGCTTTCCATCCAGCCTTACAAGGATAGGCGGTTAGTTTATCAGTCTTTTGCAGTAATTACTTTTTCCTGAACGCTCTTTGGTACCTGTTCATATTTCTCAAAGAACATGGAATAGTTCCCACGTCCCTGTGTCCTGGAACGTAAATCAGTGGAGTATCCGAACATTTCAGCAAGTGGCACAAATGCCCGCACAATCTTGCCGCCGCCCAAATCATCCATGCCTTCAATACGGCCGCGGCGGGAGTTAATATCCCCGATTACATCGCCCATATATTCTTCTGGCATAGTTACTTCCACTTTCATAATCGGCTCTAACAGCACTGGAGTTGCCTTCTTCATCGCTTCCTTGAATGCCATGGAACCGGCAATATGGAATGCCATTTCAGATGAGTCAACTTCATGGTAAGAACCGTCGTAAACGGTAGCATGGACGCCCACTACTGGGAACCCTGCCAAAATACCAGCCTTGGTGGCTTCCTCAATACCTTCCCCAACAGCCGGGATATATTCCTTCGGAATGGAACCGCCCACAACCTCGGAGTCAAATTTGAACAGTTCTTCACCGTTGGCATCCATAGGCTCAAACCGCACTTTACAGTGGCCATATTGCCCACGCCCGCCGGACTGTTTTGCATACTTGTATTCCTGGTCAATCGGCTTTGTAAATGTTTCCTTATAAGCAACCTGGGGTGCGCCTACGTTCGCTTCTACCTTAAATTCACGGAGCAGACGGTCAACAATGATTTCCAGATGGAGCTCGCCCATCCCGGCAATGATTGTCTGGCCTGTTTCCGCATTGGTATGTGCACGGAATGTTGGGTCTTCCTCTGCAAGCTTTGCAAGAGCCTCGCCCATTTTGCCCTGCCCTGCTTTTGTCTTAGGCTCAATTGCCAATTCAATAACAGGCTCTGGGAATTCCATGGATTCCAGAATTACCGGGTGCTGGTCATCACAGATGGTATCGCCCGTTGCAGTAAACTTGAACCCTACTGCCGCCGCAATGTCCCCGGAATAAACTTTGTCTAACTCTGCCCTCTTGTTGGCATGCATCTGCAGGATACGTCCCACACGCTCTTTTTTATTCTTGGTAGCATTCAATACATAAGATCCAGAATTCATAGTACCGGAATACACACGGAAAAATGCCAGTTTCCCTACGAATGGGTCTGTCATAATCTTAAATGCCAATGCGGAGAATGGTTCTTCGTCAGAAGAATGCCTTTCTACTTCATTGCCATCCATATCTGTCCCTTTGATAGCAGGGATATCTACGGGAGAAGGCATATATTCGATTACTGCATCCAGTAATTTCTGGATGCCCTTATTCCGGTAAGCAGTACCACAGCATACAGGAATGGCTGCGCACTCGCAAGTCCCTTTCCTTAAAGCAGCTTTCATGGATTCCACAGACGGTTCTTCCCCTTCCAAGTACTCCATCATCAAATCGTCATCCAATTCGCATACTTTTTCTACCAGCTCTGTGTGGTACAGTTCTGCGTCATCTTTCATATCATCGGGAATATCAACAATTGAAATATCATCGCCTTTATCGTCATTGTAGATATAAGCTTTCATTTCAAATAAGTCGATGATGCCTTTAAAATCATCTTCCTTACCAATCGGAAGCTGAATACAAATTGCATTCTTGCCTAAACGTGTCTTAATCTGTTCTACCGCTCCGTAAAAATCAGCCCCAAGAATGTCCATCTTATTAATAAATGCCATTCTCGGTACGTTGTAGGTATCAGCCTGACGCCATACATTTTCTGACTGGGGCTCTACTCCGCCCTTTGCACAGAAAACGCCTACAGCGCCATCCAAGACACGGAGTGAACGTTCCACTTCAACAGTAAAGTCAACGTGCCCCGGAGTATCAATAATATTGATACGGTGCTCTAATGCACCTTCTTTTGGCTTGCTGTTTTCCTGTAACGTCCAGTGACATGTTGTAGCGGCTGAAGTAATGGTAATCCCACGCTCCTGCTCCTGCTCCATCCAGTCCATGGTCGCAGTGCCTTCATGAGTGTCACCAATCTTATAGTTAACACCGGTATAATAAAGAATACGCTCTGTCGTGGTAGTCTTACCAGCGTCAATATGCGCCATAATACCGATATTCCTTGTTCTCTCTAATGGATATTCTCTTCCAGCCAAGGTTTTTTCCTCCTAAATTCTTAACACAAAAGCATTGCCTTCTGGGGCATACTGCATTTGCAAGCCTGCCACAGTACAAATTTTACCAAAAACTTTTCTGCGCAGGCTAAGCATCTTCGGCCTGTTAGAACCTGTAATGCGCAAATGCCTTGTTTGCTTCTGCCATTTTGTGCATATCTTCTTTTTTCTTTACAGATGCGCCGGTATTGTTTGCCGCATCCATAATTTCATTCGCAAGCCTTTCTTCCATGGTTTTCTCGCCCCTCTTGCGGGAGTAGAGAGTCAGCCAACGGAGAGCCAATGCCTGCCGCCTGTCGGGCCTTACCTCGATTGGTACCTGATAAGTTGCCCCGCCGATACGCCTTGCCTTTACCTCTAATACAGGCATTACGTTATTCATAGCCTCTTCAAATACTTCAACTGCAGGCTTATCAGTTTTCTCTGCAACTCTGTTAAATGCCCCATATACAATTTTCTGGGCTACGCTTTTCTTACCATCTAACATAATGTTATTGATAAGCTTTGTAACCACCTTGTTATTGTACAATGGGTCTGCTAATACGTCTCTCTTCTGAGTATGTCCTTTACGTGGCACGTCGCTTCCCTCCTTAATCATTTTTAAATTTTCTCGATTAATTCAACGGTACTCACTGTTCTTGTGTTCGTGCGGAAATTCAGTCCTCTATAAAGGGGCTGCGCCCCTGCATCAAAAAGAATGTGCGCTTGCGCGGTTTCCAACACTAACCATCATGTGATACTATTGTCTGATCCTATTATTTCTTAGAATCTTTTGGCCTCTTTGCACCATATTTAGAACGTGCCTGACGTCTGTTTGCAACGCCTGCGGTATCTAAGGTACCACGGATAATGTGGTATCTGGTACCGGGCAAGTCTTTTACCCTTCCGCCCCTGATCAGGACAACGCTATGTTCCTGCAGGTTGTGGCCTTCACCGGGAATGTAGCTTGTTACTTCAATTCCGTTGGAAAGGCGGACTCTGGCGATTTTACGAAGAGCAGAGTTAGGTTTCTTAGGAGTAGCAGTCTTTACTGCGGTACAAACACCTCGCTTCTGGGGTGCAGAAGTATCCGTCGGGCGTTTCTTCAAGGAGTTGTATCCTTTCTGCAAAGCCGGTGCGGTAGATTTCTTTTTGGATGTCTGCCTTCCTTTTCTTACTAACTGGTTAAATGTTGGCATTCTTTTCACCTCCTGTAAAAATATAAGTGCATACCCACATGCACGCTAAATCATTATATAAGGATAAAATCGCCATGTCAAGGACTTTTTCTAATTTTTCCCGATTTTTGGCTTTCTATACAAATCCCAAAGGATTTCCTATAGAATAAAAAACTGCCGCACAGGATACCCCAGTTCCCATGCGGCAGCATAAATTTATTCTTCTGCTTCTAACAGCACTTCATCTTCCTCAAATTCCTCGTCTTCCAGTTCCTCGTCCTCCTCTGGGATATAGCTGAAATCAAGCATTTCCTCGTCAAAGAACATGTCGTCCATCTCATCCACATCGGTGGAAAGCCGGATATCCCGGTAACGCTTCATACCGGTCCCGGCCGGGATCAGCTTCCCGATGATTACATTCTCTTTCAGGCCGATTAAGGGGTCTACCTTGCCCTTGATGGCCGCCTCTGTCAGGACCTTCGTAGTTTCCTGGAAGGATGCTGCAGACAGGAAAGAATTTGTGGCAAGGGATGCCTTGGTAATCCCCAGCATAACCTGCTTGCCGTCTGCTGGCTCCATCCCTTCTTCCTCCAGCCTTGCGTTGGTGTCCTCATAATCTAAGATATCCACCAGCGTACCCGGCAGAAATTCAGAATCGCCATTATTCTCAATCCTGATTTTCTTTAACATCTGGCGTACAATCACTTCGATATGCTTATCGTTGATTTCCACACCCTGCAGGCGGTATACCCGCTGTACTTCCTGAATCATATAATCCTGTACCGCGCGGACGCCCTTGATTTTCAGGATATCATGGGGGTTTACGCTACCCTCTGTCAGCTCGTCGCCAGCTTCCAGCACTGCCCCGTCCATAATCTTAATCCGGGAGCCGTAAGGAATCAGGTAAGCTTTGGTTTCCCCGGTTTCGTCATTGGTTACAATGATTTCACGCTTTTTCTTTGTGTCCTTGATGGTGGCAACCCCGGCAAATTCCGTAATGATTGCAAGCCCCTTGGGCTTACGGGCTTCAAAAAGCTCCTCCACACGGGGAAGACCTTGGGTAATGTCGTTCCCGGCAACGCCGCCTGTATGGAAGGTACGCATGGTAAGCTGGGTTCCTGGCTCGCCGATGGACTGTGCGGCAATAATGCCGACGGATTCCCCTACCTGCACAGCTTGGCCAGTAGCCATATTTGCCCCATAGCATTTCGCGCAGATTCCGTTATGGGAACGGCAGGTTAACACAGTACGGATTTTCACCCTGTCCAAAGGCTCCCCTTTACTGTCTACGCCTTTGCCCATCACAAGGGCAGCGCGCTTGGGGGTAATCATATGGTTAGCCTTCACCAGCACATTGCCTTCTGCATCGCAGATATCCTCGCAGGCAAAACGCCCAGTAATACGCTCCTGCAGGCTTTCAATTTCCTCTTTGCCATCCATAAATGCTTTCACATACATGCCTGGGGCTTCTTTCCCCTCGCAGCAGTCAATGTCACGGATAATCAGCTCCTGGGAAACATCCACCAGACGCCTTGTCAGGTAACCGGAGTCTGCGGTACGCAGCGCCGTATCGGAAAGCCCTTTCCGCGCCCCATGTGCAGACATAAAGTATTCCAAAACATCCAAGCCTTCACGGAAATTTGACTTAATAGGCAACTCAATGGTACGCCCAGTCGTATCTGCCATCAGGCCGCGCATCCCTGCAAGCTGCTTAATCTGCTTATCAGAACCACGGGCACCGGAATCCGCCATCATATAAATGTTATTGTATTTATCCAGGCCGCCCAGCAGCTCTTTTGTCAGGATATCGTCGGTTTCCTTCCATGTTTCTACTACTTCTTTGTAACGTTCTTCCTCGGTAATCAGGCCACGCTTGTAGTTCCTTGTAATTTTATCCACGGTATCCTGCGCGTTTTTAATCAACGCGGGCTTCTTTTCCGGCACAGTCATATCGGAAATGGACACAGTCATAGCCGCCCTTGTGGAATATTTATATCCCATGGATTTGATATCATCCAGCACCTCGGCTGTCCTTGTAGCGCCATGGATATTGATAACTTTTTCCAAAATCTGTTTCAGGCCCTTTTTGCCCACATGGAAATCAATTTCCAGTTTCAGGGCGTCTTCCGGGTTCGTCCTGTCCACAAAGCCCAAATCCTGCGGGAGTATCTCATTGAAAATAAAACGCCCCAGCGTAGATTCCACATTCCCGCTAATCTGTTCCCCACCTGGCATTGCCTTGGTAATGCGGACTTTAATTCTGGAATGCAGGGTCAGGGAATCGTTTTCATAAGCCAGGATAGCTTCATTTACATTCTTAAAGCATTTCCCTTCCCCTAATGCCCCCGGCCTTTCCTGCGTCAGATAGTAAATGCCAAGAACCATATCCTGTGAAGGCACTGCCACCGGGCCGCCGTCAGAGGGCTTTAACAGGTTATTGGGGGACAGCAGCAGGAACCGGCATTCGGATTGGGCCTCCACGGACAATGGAAGGTGGACAGCCATCTGGTCCCCGTCAAAGTCTGCGTTAAATGCGGTACATACCAATGGATGCAGCTTAATGGCCTTGCCTTCCACCAGAATCGGCTCAAAAGCCTGAATCCCCAGCCTGTGGAGGGTGGGGGCGCGGTTCAGCATCACAGGATGTTCCTTGATAACCTCCTCCAAAACGTCCCATACCTCGGACTGGAGCCGTTCTACCATTTTCTTTGCGCTCTTAATATTGTGGGCTGTCCCGTTGCAGACTAATTCCTTCATTACAAAAGGCTTGAACAGCTCAATTGCCATTTCTTTTGGCAGGCCGCACTGGTAAATTTTCAGTTCCGGCCCTACCACAATAACAGAACGCCCAGAATAGTCCACACGTTTCCCTAAAAGGTTCTGGCGGAAACGCCCGGATTTCCCTTTCAGCATGTCAGACAGGGATTTCAGTGCACGGTTCCCGGGCCCGGTTACTGGGCGACCCCTCCTGCCATTATCTATCAATGCGTCCACTGCCTCCTGCAGCATCCGCTTTTCATTCCTTACAATAATATCCGGCGCGCCTAATTCCAGCAGCCTGCGCAGGCGGTTGTTCCGGTTGATAATCCTGCGGTACAGATCATTCAAGTCTGAGGTTGCAAACCGTCCCCCGTCTAACTGCACCATAGGACGCAAATCCGGCGGAATAACGGGGATCACGTCCATAATCATCCACTCTGGCCGGTTCCCGGAGCCGCGGAATGCTTCCACAACTTCCAGGCGTTTGATAATCCTTGCCCGCTTCTGCCCTGTAGCATCTTTTAAGGCTGTCTTAAGCTCCACCGCGTCTTTTTCCAAATCAATAGATTCCAAGAGTTCCTTGATGGATTCTGCCCCCATCCCTACCCGGAAATCACTGCCGTACTTTTCCCGTGCTTCCTGGTATTCCGCTTCGGAAAGCACCTGCTTATACTGCAAATCGCTGGTTCCTCTGTCCAATACAATATAGGAAGCAAAATACAGCACCTTTTCCAGCGTCCGTGGGGATAAATCAAGAATTAACCCCATCCGGCTCGGGATTCCCTTAAAATACCAAATATGGGAAACAGGGGCAGCCAGTTCAATGTGCCCCATGCGCTCCCTGCGGACGCTTGCCTTTGTTATTTCCACGCCGCACCTGTCACAGACTACGCCTTTGTAGCGGATTTTCTTATATTTGCCGCAATGGCACTCCCAGTCCTTGCTGGGCCCGAAAATCTTTTCACAGAACAGGCCGTCCTTTTCCGGTTTCAGGGTTCTATAGTTAATGGTTTCGGGCTTCTTTACCTCTCCCCGGGACCATTCCCTTATCTTTTCAGGTGACGCCAGCCCAATCTTAATGGCGTCAAAGGTGATTGGCTGGTATTTTTCTTTATTCATTTCTGGCATACGTGACTCTCCCTTCCTCAATTCCCTTGCAGGATATCTGGCTATTCATCGAGAACATCGTCATAGCCAGCGAAATCGTCCTCTAATTCTAATGCTTCTTCTTCGTCTTCCTCAATGTCTACCAGTTCTTCATCTTCCTCGCTGAATTCCTGCTTGCTGAAGCCCATTGCCCCAAAGGATTCCTCCTCCTCAAAGGCAAAGTTCCGGTCCCCTGAGATAACGGAATTCAAATCGGTATTGCCATATTCGCTGGTTTCCATCAGTTCCACTTCTTCCCTGTTTTCATCCAAAACCTTTACATCCAGCCCAAGGGACTGCAGTTCCTTCAAAAGCACCTTAAAGGATTCTGGGATACCCGGTTCTGGGATATTATCGCCCTTAATAATCGCTTCATACGTCTTGACACGGCCAATGACGTCGTCGGACTTCACCGTAAGGATTTCCTGCAAAGTATAGGATGCCCCATATGCCTCCAGCGCCCATACCTCCATCTCGCCGAACCGCTGGCCGCCGAACTGGGCCTTGCCGCCTAATGGCTGCTGGGTTACCAGTGAGTAGGGGCCGGTAGAGCGGGCATGGATTTTATCGTCTACCAAATGGTGCAGCTTCAAATAATGCATGTGGCCAATGGTAACAGGGCTGTCAAAATATTCCCCTGTCCTCCCGTCCCGCAGCCTTACTTTTCCGTCCCGGGAAAGGGGCACCCCTTTCCATACTTCCCGGTGGTCCCGGTTTTCATACAGATATTCTACCACTTCCGGAAGGAGTTCTTCCTTGTGTTTTGCTTCAAATTCTTCCCAGGGCAGGTTCACGTAATCGTTTGCCAAATCCAGGGTGTCCATAATGTCATCTTCCCTTGCGCCGTCAAATACCGGGGTCGCAATGTTAAACCCAAGGGCTTTTGCCGCAAGGCTTAAATGAATTTCCAATACCTGCCCAATATTCATACGGGAAGGCACGCCCAAGGGGTTCAGCACAATATCCAGCGGCCTGCCGTTGGGCAGGAAAGGCATATCTTCCACTGGGAGCACACGGGAAACCACACCCTTGTTCCCATGGCGGCCTGCCATTTTGTCCCCTACGGAAATCTTACGTTTCTGGGCAATGTAAATGCGCACGGCCTGATTTACGCCGGGAGAAAGCTCATCCCCATTTTCCCTTGTAAATACTTTGGCGTCCACTACAATCCCATACTCCCCGTGGGGCACTTTCAGGGAAGTGTCCCGGACTTCCCTTGCCTTTTCACCGAAAATCGCACGCAGAAGCCGTTCCTCTGCCGTCAGCTCCGTTTCTCCCTTTGGCGTTACCTTGCCCACCAAAATATCGCCGGCACGTACCTCCGCGCCAATGCGGATAATCCCGCGTTCATCCAAATCCTTCAGGGCATCGTCGCCCACGCCGGGAACGTCCCTTGTAATTTCTTCCGGCCCTAATTTGGTGTCACGGGCTTCTGCTTCATATTCTTCAATGTGCACGGAGGTATACACGTCCTCCTGCACCAGCCTTTCACTTAATAATACCGCATCCTCGTAATTGTAGCCTTCCCAGGTCATAAACCCGATCAGCGGGTTTTTCCCCAGGGCAAGCTCCCCTTTGGATGTGGAAGGGCCGTCTGCAATTACCTGCCCTGCTTCTACTTTATCCCCTTTATAGACAATAGGCCTTTGGTTATAGCAGTTGGACTGGTTGCTCCGGGAAAACTTTGTCAGCTTATAAACTTCCCGTTTGCCCTCGTCCGTCCGTATGGTTATTTCATTGGAAACGGAACGCTCCACAACGCCGGAGTGTTTTGCAACTACACAGACGCCGGAGTCCACAGCCGCTTTTGTTTCCATCCCGGTCCCTACGGCGGGAGCTTCTGTTGTCAGAAGGGGCACAGCCTGACGCTGCATGTTGGAACCCATCAGCGCACGGTTCGCATCGTCATTTTCCAGGAACGGAATCAGCGCCGTTGCCACGGAAAATACCATTTTCGGGGAAACGTCCATGTAATCAAACATGGTTTTCTCATATTCCTGCGTTTCTTCCCGGTAGCGGCCGGAAACGGAATTCCTTACAAAATGCCCGTCTGCGTCCAGGGCTTCATTCGCCTGCGCCACATGGTAATTGTCTTCCTCGTCCGCCGTCATATAAACAACCTGGTCCGTTACCCGTGGATTCTTTGGGTCAGACTTATCTATTTTACGGTATGGCGCTTCCACAAAGCCATAATCGTTAATCCTTGCATAAGTTGCAAGGGAGTTAATCAAGCCAATGTTTGGCCCTTCAGGGGTTTCAATGGGGCACATCCTTCCATAATGGGAATAATGCACGTCACGCACCTCAAACCCGGCACGGTCCCTGGAAAGCCCGCCGGGGCCTAATGCAGAAAGACGCCGCTTGTGGGTCAGCTCACCCAGAGGGTTGTTCTGGTCCATAAACTGGGAAAGCTGGGAAGAACCGAAAAATTCTTTTACCGCAGCAGTCACCGGCTTAATATTAATCAGGCTCTGGGGAGAAATCCCTTCCAAATCCTGCGTTGTCATGCGTTCCCGCACCACCCGTTCCATCCTGGAAAGGCCAATGCGGTACTGGTTCTGGAGCAGCTCCCCTACCGCACGGATACGGCGGTTGCCCAAATGGTCAATATCGTCGTCATTTCCAAGGCCATATTCCAAATGCATGTTATAATTAATGGATGCAAGGATATCTTCCCTTGTAATATGCTTCGGGATCAAATCTACTGCATCCCGGCGCACAGCGGCCTTAATGTCGTCGAGCGTTTCATTTTCTGTTAAAATCGTTTCCAAAACAGGGTAATATACCAACTCGGTAATGCCCAGCTTCTTTGCTTCCTGCGCATCCATGTCTACATAATGGGTAATATCCACCATCAGGTTGGACAGTACCTTAATATTGCGTTCTTCCCCCTGAATCCATACATAGGGGACAGCCGCATTCTGGATATCATCTGCCAGCTCCCGGCTGACAATTGCGCCTTGTTCTGCAATAATCTCCCCTGTGGAAATGTCTACCACGTCTTCCGCAAGGACCTGTCCGTGAATACGGTTCCGGAGGGAGAGTTTTTTATTAAATTTATACCGGCCCACTTTTGCAAGGTCATAACGCCTTGGGTCAAAAAACATCGCGTTAATTAAGCTCTCTGCACTTTCCACTGTGAGAGGCTCGCCTGGGCGGATTTTCTTATATAATTCCAAAAGGCCTTCCTGATAATTAGTTGCAACGTCCTTGCCGAAGCTTGCAATAATCTTGGGCTCTTCCCCGAACAAATCAAGGATTTCCTGATTGGTTCCGATGCCCAATGCACGGACTAAAACGGTAACCGGGACTTTCCTGGTTCTGTCCACACGTACATAGAAAACGTCATTGGAGTCTGTTTCATATTCCAACCATGCGCCACGGTTGGGGATTACAGTGCAGGAATATAATGTTTTACCCACTTTATCGTGTGCAATTCCATAATATATGCCAGGAGAACGTACCAACTGGCTGACGATAACACGCTCTGCCCCGTTGATAACGAAGGTTCCTGTTTCTGTCATAAGTGGTAAATCGCCCATGAAGATTTCATAATCCTTGACTTCTTCAACTGCTTCTTTGTTGTAGAACCGAACCCTTACTTTTAAGGGGGCAGCATAAGTTGCGTCCCGTTCTTTACATTCTTCGATGGAATATTTCACGTCTTTTTCACACAATGTAAAATCAACGAATTCCAGGCTTAACTGCCCGCTGTAATCCGCGATGGGAGAAATATCAGCAAATACTTCTTTCAGCCCTTCATTGATGAACCAGTTGTAGGAATTCTTCTGAACCTCAATCAGATTCGGCATTTCTAATACTTCCTTTTGTCGCGAGTAACTCATACGAACGCTTTTTCCTGCTTTAATCGGACGTATTCTGTTTTTCTCCATTGACGTTTCACCTCTCGTTTTCTTATTTACAACAATCAATCGTTTATAGAGTACGCTTTCTATTGATAATCTGCGAATAATTATAATAAGCACACCTTATCACAATAGTGCACCCTATATGATAGCATAAATGCAGATTGCATGTCAAGGATTTTTTTGGGAAAATTTTCTTACATGGGAAGGAGGATTGCCTGCCCTAACAAAAAGCAAAGCAGACAAAATCCTTTCTATAAGATAACAAGTTCCCTCTCCGCCAAAGGCGGAAGGGAACTTGTTGCTATGTTAAGCCATGCCTGAAAACTACCGGATGTTTCGCAATGTATTTTCCATTAAGGCACCTGGAAGGCAATATCCGCAATTTTGATTTGGTCTTCATCCCTTGTGGTTACGCAGAAGGACAGGTCTTTCTGGCCGTCATAGAGAACCATAATCTGGGCGGTGCTTGTACCATCTTCCCTGAGGTCGGCCTTCTGGCTCAGCCACTGGATGTATTTCCCGTCGCTGCCCTTGATGCCCATTTCCGGGTCATTATATTTGTCATTATAAGGTTCCTGCCTGAAATCCGGCAGTTCCACTTCAAGGATAAGGCCTACCTTTGTCTTAATGCCGCGTTTTACTAAAATTCCATTTTCTTCTTTATTAATATCGAAGGTTTCATTCTGGGATTTGTCAACCGTTACCGGGAACCGCAATGTCCATTCCCCCGTTACGTCCGCAGTGCTCTGGTATTCGCCCTGATCATCCCAGTTATCCCAAAGCTTTCCAATCAGTTCCCGTACTGTCCAGTCCACGACCAGGGTACCGTTGTCTTCCAGCTCTAAATCTATCGGGGTTTCCTTATCCCCCTCAACCTGATAAGGGTCCATTAAGCCCATCTGCTGGATTGCCACGAAGGTTCCGTCAGCAGTTTTCTCAAAGGGGCGGATAACTTCTGATAACCGTGCGCCATTGACACTAATATCATAAGGCTCGCCTGTCTTTTTCTCCAATATAATCCCATCTGCGCTGTTTATGTCTTCACGGTCTGTCTGTAATGTGGTTGTGTAATACAGGACATAGCCATCGCAGTAAACGTCTGATACGGAAATGGTTATGCCATCGTGTTCTGTAGTCAGCACATACCCTTCTTCCCCTTGGCGTTTATCTACTTCTTCCTGGACTGCCACTGCATTTTCCCCGATTTTCTTATATCTTTCCGTGTCTTCCTGCTCATATTTTTCGCCTTGGGCGCTTTCAATCAGCTTCCCAAATACGCTGCTGAAAAGTTCCTGTGCCTGCACGGGGTTTACAATGCTGAACGCCCCTACGGTAATGACGCAGGCTGCCGCTGCCCCTGCCGCTGCCTTCCACATCTTAGCTTTTTTATTCCGTTTCCTTTTTTCCATCCTTTTTACCTCCATCAAAATTCTCTGTTTATGCATCTCTTTCTCTTGGGAGGATAATTCTATTTTTTCATATTCGTTAAAATCAGTTTTTACCTCATTCAGTAACCCGTAAATATTTTTTTCCATGCTACACACCTCTTTCTGCTTTGTACTGCCTGCGGATTTTATGTTTCCCTCTGGAAATGCGGTTATAAATGACCTCTTTTTTCATTCCTGTTTCTTCGCTCACCTGTTCCATTGTCTTTTCTTCCACATATAACTTCATAAACAATTCCTGGTCCAGAGGTTTCAAGCATCCAAGCATCCGCTGGGTTTCCTCGGAAATCTCCCTTTCTATCATCCCGGCAAGCTGGCTGTCCTCTTGGGCAATAGCTGTATCCTCAATGTTTACCGTTACCAGTTCCCTCTGGTATTGGCGCAGGTAATCGATTGCCCGGTACCTTGCAATGGCGGCCGCCCAGTTCTTAAAGGAATTTTTGCTCCCGTCAAAGTCAGCAATATTTTGCCAGATCTTCAGGAGCACATCGTCAAAGCATTCTTCCTGACGCTCCGGCAGGCTAAAAAGATGTTTGCGGATCACTGCCGTCAGCAGGCCGCCATATTTATCAATAACATACATGAGGGCTTTTTCATTGTGCAATTGTAATTGCTGAATATAATTTTTTTCTCCTATCTTCATAAATTATCCTCTTTTCCAAACCTGCGCGCCGGCTTGTTTCGTCTTACACTTATTATTACGGATGGCAAAAAAGGAATCTATCAAAACTGTTTTATTTTTTCATCCCCATTTTTTTATGCAGCCGCCCAAGGCTTTCCCTGGCTGCTAAAGTGCCTGGGTAGCCGTCCCCCATAGCATTTTTGTATATGGAAAAAGCTTTCTGGCAGAAAGGTTCTGCCTCCCCATATTTGCCCTGCACCTCATAAAACTGAGAAAGCCTGTGGAAATACTGTGCGGTTTCCGGGTGTTCTGGCTCCGCTGTTTCCTGTATTTCCAAGGCTTTTTTGAAATATGCTTCTGCCTGCTGGTATTCTCCCAGTTTTTCAGAAACCTGTCCCATCAAATGGTAAGGGCGCGCTAATTCTGGGTAACCCGGTTCAAACTGCTGTTCCATGATTTTCAGGCTATAGGCCAGCAGCCGTTTGGCCTGCTGAAAATTCCTGTTTTCCAGGCTTACGGCGGCCTTGCCTATGGAAATATATGCTTCTTCCAGTTCCACCTGTTTCCTGCGGATCCCAAGCTCCGCTTTCCCATCCTTGCCACAAGCATTCCGTTGGCTGCCTGCCCCCATCCCGTCCTTTCTGTTTCTGCATAACATATCTTCATCTGTTGTCCCATTTGTCCCCAAAGACAAAAAAGCATCTTCTTTTTCCCCTTCCTGCACTGGTTCCCCAAACAGGATCCGGAGCTTTAAAAAAGAATAAAAATCATACGCCCCTACCGCTAACTTATTGTCCCCGCATTGGGTTGTAAGGAAAATCAGGTTTTTTCCCAAACCTGCCAGCATATCCCTGCTAAAATTAAGGCGCGCCAAATCTTCCTCCGTCTGTATGGCAAGCTGGAAATTTACAATCAATATGGTGCTGGCATTTTCGAAAAATCCCATCTTTTCCTGCAATGCATGGAAAGAATATCTCCCAAAATCCAGTTTATAATCATACACCCCAGCCCCTTTTTCCTGGCAGCCTGCCGCAATTTCTTCCTGCGCTTCTTCCTCTGCCACTACAAGGTAAAGCCCATGCTCGGACTGCCCCATAATCCACTCCAGCGTCCTATATTCTTCTTGTTGGTCCATCCTCATTTCCTGCCAGCCCCTGTTCTATAAAAAATCTTGCTATCAACGGGTGGACATTATGCCACCGCTCCCCATTATATTCCAATACTACCGACGCCTGCAGCATTTTCAGCAGCATGGCCTTATCGCCGATCAGCTCTTTGTTCCCATGGTAAATGTCAAGCAAAAATTTATAATCCTTTTCCTCAATCCGCCTTGTCAGGGACGTTTCCAATTCCTCCAGCGCACGCTCTGCATCCTCCATGGAAATAGTCCCGCTGCCCCGGCGTTCTGCACGTTTGGCCGAGGTATTTATCCCATGGAACAAGTCCCGCAGGGAACCGCCAGTATACTGAATCAAACGGCTTAGTACCCCTTCCTCAAACAAGCTTAAGTCTGCCCGTTTCCCTATAATTTCCTGTATGACCTGTATTCCAGCTTGGAAGGGCTGGCCGCTTATGGTTTCAATTTTAATCATGGGAAGGGTTTTGGTTATGAAGTAGCTTTCCATAGCGGAAAACCTCCCATCGTAAGAAAGGCCAATTGGAAATGTATAGATTACCGGAAACGGCATTCCCGAAAGGACAGCCGCATAATTATAAAATACTTTCCAGGCATCTTCCGGGTTCAGTTTGTCTAAATCTTCAAAAATAATAATGGGATGCTTTCCATTTGCTTTTTGGGAAATCTCCCCTGCCACCTGCCCAAGCATTTTTATCCACTCGCTGGAGCGCACACTTATTTTTTTCCGGTACTCCTTCCTTGTTTCTTCATTAAACTTTAAATCTGCCTTCATTTTTGCAAATAGCTGTAGGACAGCCATAATTTTAGGCGTCCCTGCGGCTGCTTCTGTTTGCACAGAAGTTTCCCCCACCTCCTGAAGTATGGTAGTTTCTGTAGATTCATCCCAGAAATCCAAAATCCCATGCAAAAGCCCGCTGCCCAGGCTGCATTCCGATTCTTCAGCAAGCTCCAGCAGGGATTCACCCATTAAGATAAAAAGATCCGAGTACACAAGGTTAAACAAATCCAAATCCATGCTGCAGGCAATTGTCTTAACGAAATACCCCTCTTTTTCAAATTTTTCTGACAGCCAGTTCAGTTCCGTGCTCTTTCCGCATCCTTTATGGCCTAACAGCAAAAACGCATTGCGGTTCCTTTTCTCTTGGCATATATCAAAAATATCCTCCATAGGGGAACTGTATTTGTCGCTCATGCGGTATTCCATGGTATTGCTGCAATAAAATTGTTCCATTTGTTCTATCTTTAAAGGCTCTGGTGAAAAAGCATTTATCATCTCTGATATCTGGTTTGCATATTTCATTTCGGGGCTCCTTCCGTTCAGGCATGATGCCATAAAATATTTTTCCTATATTATATCCTATGCCCGACAGGCCTGCAAAGCTTTTTTGCAGAGTGCCCCAGCAACAAGGTCTTTCCTATAAGAAAACAAAGTGGGCAAGCCCACTTCAGCTCCCCTATCCCTCACTCATGAGGGGCTTGGGCACTTTGCGCGCCGAGCACAATTGCGAAGCAATATTTTACCTCTTGTGTGAGTGCGCATATTATTTTTTATTCTATAGGAAAGATACTTTCACGCTTTAGCGTGACAAGTTCTTTCCTATAGAATAAAAAACTACGGGGCCTGGAATTTGCAATATACAAATCCCAGGCCCCATAGCTTTAAATTCTGGTAAAACCGGATTATTTCAAGGTTACTTTTGCGCCTTCTGCTTCCAGTTTAGCCTTAATATCTTCAGCTTCTGCCTTTTCAGCGCCCTCTTTCACTACCTTCGGAGCGTTGTCAACCACTTCTTTTGCTTCTTTCAGGCCAAGGCCGGTAACTTCACGTACCACTTTGATAACTTTAACCTTGTTCGGGCCAACTTCTGTCAGCTCTACGTTGAAGTCTGTTTTTTCCTCTGCTGCGCCTGCGCCGTCGCCTGCTGCTGCTGCAACTACAACGCCTGCTGCTGCGGATACGCCAAATTCTTCTTCACATGCTTTTACTAATTCGTTTAACTCTAATACGCTTAACTCTTTAATAGCTTCAATAAATTCTTGGGTTGTTAATTTTGCCATTATGCTTTCCCTCCATTTTATATTCATTTTCTAATAAACTGATACTCTGCCATTTGCCAAAGGTGCACCAGGCACATAAAGCACTGGCTGGGATCTGAGTTTTACGCCTCAGCTTCTGCAGCTGGGGCTGCTTCTTCTGCCGCACCGCCTGCTTCGCCGCCTTGTTCTGCAATCTGGTTAAGAACACGGGCAAAGTTGGTAATCGGTGACTGGATGCTTCCAAGGAATTTTGCAAGCAGCTCGTCCCGGGATGGGATGGATGCAATTACTTTGATTCCGTCTGCATCATAGAAAGTCCCTTCCACAACGCCTGCTTTTAATTCCAATGCAGGGGCTGTCTTTGAAAATTTAGCAAGGATACGCGCTGGCGCTGTTGCATCATCTTTGGAAACAGCAATTGCGCTTGGCCCTTTTAACATTGGGCACATTTCTTCGAAATCGGTTCCCTGAAATGCAAAGTTCATCAATGTGTTCTTATATACTTTGTATACCACGCCAGCTTCCCGCAGCTGTTTCCGTAACTGTGTGTCCTCGTCAACCGTCAGCCCACGGTAATCTACGAGCACGACAGACTGGGCATCTTTGATATGCTCAGAGATTTCCTGTACTACAGGCTGCTTCAATTCTACTTTTGCCACGAATTGTGCACCTCCTTTTATTATTTGGTGCAGCCGCTTCTGGGGCAAGCCCATATTGGCTGCTATATATGAGAGCTTTTAAGCAGGAAAAGATATTGCCGCAGCCCTTAAGGCTGTCTGTCCGGCCTTGCACAAAGCAAATGCTTAAACTGCTTAAAAGCCCCTTTGTCCGAGACAAAGAGGCTTGAAAAATCTTTCATCATTTACTGGAAAATATCCTGTAAACTTCCTCGGCAGGCCTTGCTGTTATGCCTTGCGGCACCTGCTGTCTTCGGTCATATACTTGGTTAGTATAACATTGTGTATTTCAGATGTCAACACTAAATTATACAAGTTTTGCAGTATTGATTTTTATGCCAGGTCCCATGGTAGGAGCCAGTGTCACGCTTCTCAGATACTGCCCTTTCAATGCGGAAGGCCTTGCTTTAATGATGGCATCCATAAGGGTCTGGAAGTTGTCCGCTAACTGTTCTTCTGTAAAAGATGCTTTTCCAATTGGCACATGGATAATATTTGTCCTGTCCAACCGATACTCAATCTTACCAGCTTTGATGTCGTTGACTGCCTTGGTAACGTCCATGGTAACAGTCCCTGCCTTCGGGTTCGGCATTAAGCCCTTGGGTCCGAGCACACGCCCTAAACGGCCTACCACGCCCATCATGTCAGGGGTAGCAACTACAACGTCGAAATCCAGCCATCCATCGTTCTGGATTTTCGGAATCAGTTCTTCCCCGCCAACATGGTCAGCGCCTGCTGCCAATGCTTCGTCCACTTTATCGCCTTTGGCGAATACCAATACCCGTACGGCCTTGCCTGTCCCATGGGGCAATACAACTGCGCCACGGATTTGCTGTTCTGCATGGCGCCCGTCGCAGCCTGTCCTGATATGGGCTTCGATTGTTTCGTCAAATTTGGCAACCGCTGCTGCTTTTACCTTGCTGATTGCCTCTGCTGTATCATACTGCATTGTCCTGTCGATGGCTTTTGCAGCTTCTGTATATTTCTTTCCTCGTTTCATTTTAAACATAACCTCCTTGTGGTATTATCGGGAGCCAGCCCTCCCACTTTACTTCGTCCGGCTTATTCCTCTACCGTAACGCCCATGCTCCTTGCAGTACCGGCAATCATGCTCATCGCCGCTTCTAAGGAAGCCGCATTCAGGTCCGGCATTTTCAGTTCTGCAATTTCCTGGATTTTTGCTTTGGAAATGGTCGCTACTTTTGTTTTATTAGGCACTGCAGAACCTGATTTGATGTTACATGCCTTCTTAATCAATACCGGCGCAGGCGGGGTCTTTGTTACGAAGCTAAAGCTTCTGTCTGTATAAACGGTTATAACTACAGGGATGATCAAATCCCCCTGGTCAGCAGTCCTTGCATTAAACTGCTTGGTAAATTCCACGATATTTACGCCATGCTGCCCAAGCGCAGGGCCAACTGGTGGTGCAGGCGTAGCTTTTCCAGCAGGTATCTGTAATTTGATATATCCTTCTACTTTCTTTGCCATTTGGAAATTCCTCCTTTACTATTGCCGCAGCCGTATGGAAACTGCCGCAGCCCATGCATCTTATAACTTTCTGATATCTGTGAAACTTATTTCAACCGGTGTTTCACGACCGAACAGGTCAACATTGATTGTAACCATCTGCTTGCCATGGTTCATGGACTGGATAATCCCAACCGTGTCTTTCCAGACACCGCCGGTAACTCTGATGGAGTCGCCTTCCTCAAAGTCTACAACCACATTCTGCTCAACTTGGATGCCCAATGGCCTCATTTCAGCTTCAGTAAGCGGTACAGGCTTAGAACCCGGACCAACAAATCCGGTAACACCTCTGGTATTCCTGACTACATACCATATGTCGTCATTCATAACCATATTAATCAGAACATATCCCGGAAACATTTTTTTCTCCACGGTTTTCTTTACGCCGTTTTTCATTTCCACAACGCTCTGCATTGGAACCCTTACTTCCAAAATCTGGTCTTCCAAATGCCGGTTTTCAATTGTTTTTTCAATGTTCTCCTTGACTTTATTTTCATAACCTGAATAGGTATGGACTACGTACCAGTTTGCCTCTGCCATAAATCACCTACGCCTCCTATAATTTCACTAGGCTATCCACACCGAACCGGATGAAAACATCTAATACGGCAATAATCAGGCCTAAGACAACAGAAACAGCCACTACGGCAGCCGTCTGCCGGGTCAGCGATTTTTTGTCCGGCCAGATAATCTTGTTAAATTCAGCCTTAAGGCCGGTGAACCAGCTCGTTTTTGAAGCTTTTTCTGTATTGGTTTCTCCCATTTTTTACCTCCAGTGGTGCACGGTTACACCATCCATCCAAGGGATGGCCAGAATCATGTTGTTACTTGGTTTCCTTGTGTAATGTGTGTTTCCTGCAGAACCTGCAATATTTCTTGGTTTCCATTCTGTCCGGATGGGTTTTCTTATCTTTGGTCATGTTGTAATTCCGCTGTTTACATTCGGTACATGCCAGTGTAATTCTTGTGCGCACAACTTCCACCTCCACTTAATTTCTAATTTTAGGCATAAAAAAAAGACCTACTTCCATCGCTAGTCTAATATAGCATATCCCGGCGGCTCCCGTCAAGGCTTTTGGCGATATTCCAAAAATAAATTTAACAGCGCCCAGTACTTTTGGCATATTCCAAAAAACGGGCTCCTGCATGTTAATAATTCTGCAAAACTCTCCGATATAGTATGTAAATTATATATGAAAACACAAAATTAGACAAGGAGTTATTTTGTGCCCCCATGCTTCGGCATGATTTCACGGATGAAAGGAGGGGATTTTATGGCCGCTATCGACACTGCTTACAACTATTATTTGAGCACATACGGAACACAGACGGCTTCCCGCTACGATTCGCATAAGAAAAGCGAATTGCGCAATATATATAATACAATCGTTAAAATCAATAAAGACTCCCCCCTCTACAAGATTAAACACTCGGGGGATGTTAAGAAATTTGCCATAGACATTAAGGAGAGTACCCGGATTATTAAAAATGTGGTTGCCTCCCTTTCAGATGCAGAAGAAGGCATTGGCAACGCTTTCCAAAAAAAAATTGCAACTTCTTCCCAAGAGGACGTTGTATCTGCCGACTATATTGGGAATTCCAAGGATTCGGAGGGGACGGAACAGTTTCTGGTGGAAGTAAAACAGCTTGCTTCGCCGCAGATTAATATGGGAAATTTTTTAGACAAAAACCATCTGGCTTTAAAGCCTGGTTCTTATTCTTTTGATTTGGAAAATACTTCCTCCAGTTTTGAATTCCAGTTCAATATTAATTCTGAGGATACCAATTATACAACACAGAGTAAGCTGGCAAACCTGATTACCAACGCGGATATTGGATTAAAAGCCCATGTAATTGAAGATGAAAACGGCTTGAGCGCTTTGGAAATTGAATCTGTCTCCACAGGGATTGGGGATGGCGAGCCTTTCCTGTTTTCCATTTACCCGCAGGCAACGCAGGATTCGATTTCAGCAATAGAGTCTTTGGGGATAGACCATGTGGCAGAAGAAGCTTCAAATGCAGTATTCCTGTTAGACGGCGTGGAACATACCTCCCACTCTAACACTTTCACCATTAACCATGCCTTTGAATTAAAGCTGCGGGGCATCAGTGAAGAAGGGCATCCTGCTGTCATTGGCTTTAAGACAAATGCAGACGCTATGGCAGAGAATATCCAGACTCTGGTGGATTCCTATAATTCTATCCTGCACACCGCCAACAAATACGCCGGTTCCCAGCAGCAGAGCGTGAAGCTTTACCGGGATATGAGCAGCACGGCTTTTGCCTTCCAGAACAACTTGGAAAGCATGGGGCTTTTGGTAGAAGATACCGGTGAGATTTCCATTGACAAAGCCTTACTGACAGAATCCGTATCTGAAGGACATGCGGAAGAACACCTGTCGGTACTGAATGATTTTAAAAATTTGCTGAACACGAAGGCAACCAATGCTTCCTTAGACCCAATGAAATACGTGGATAAGATTATTGTGACTTATAAACGGCCAGGGAAAAATTTAGTGACGCCATATATTACCTCAATTTATTCTGGGATGATGATGGACCATTATTGTTAAGAGATAAACCCAAGCTTCTGGGCTGCCAAGGCTTGGGTATTTTTTTGAGTTTCCCCATTTTTGACACCCTAATCTTTATAGGCTTATCAAAGGGGCTGCCGCAAACTATAGAACTGGCACACGATACAGCGGTACATACCTAAACTATATCATGTGGGTCACTTCTGTTTTGCAACAGCCCCTTCTCTATTGTTCTTTTAAGCCCTAATCAATCCCTTAAAACTGGAACAGGCGGTTGACAGTGCCAAACTGTTCTTGCTGCTTCTTCTGCATCATAATCCGGTACTCCTGCAATAAGCTGTTCTTCTTCATATCAGAAACTGCCCCTGCATAGTCCAAATCTTCCAGACGGCTCTGGGATGCCGTTACATTATAGGAAGCATAGGAATTGTAATTCATGGTGTGGCCAAGGCGGTTGTACGCTGCCCCAAGGCCGCTCCGTGCGGAGGACACCTTCTCCAGTGCGCTGTCAATCTGGGAAATGTCAAAATCCCCAGTTACGTCAAAATCTGCAATCCCAAGGTTGCTTAAGACTGCATCCGGCATATTGATGTCCATGCCGCCCCCATCCGGGTTAGACGCCACATGGGAATTTTTCATGCTGCCGTCAAGGACATTCATGTTGTTGAACTGGGTGTTCTTGGCCGCATCCGAAATATAGCCCTTAAGCTGGTCGATTTCCTGCTGGATAGCCTCCCTGTCGTCATCCCCATAGATCGCGGTGTTAGACGCCTGAATGCTCAATTCCCGCATACGCTGCAGGGAATCTGATATCTTGGACAGGCCGCCCTCTGCCACATTTACCATGTCCTGGGAAGTTGCGGCGTTCCTTAAGCCTACGTCATAGCCATTTTTCTGGGAAAGCAGCTTTGTGGCAATTGCAAGGCCTGCTGCATCATCTGCTGCAGAATTAATCCGTTTGCCGCTGGAAAGCTGCTGGAAATTGCGGCGCAGGTTTTGGTTCTGCTTTGTGTATAAACTGCGGTTCTGGTATACATTTTGGTTTCTGCCAATTGAGGAAATACTCATATCATAACCTCCTTCCTATCTTGTTCCTTATATTCTTATGCCAGTCATTGCTAGTGTAGTGTATCATTCACATTTCGTCAAATTAACTTGTCTGAATTTCCATCTGCTGCGTTGGCTTCAATCAACGATGCCACCGCATCGCCTCATTCAGCCGCCTTGCAGCCTGAAAATTCATTCTACGTTATTTGGCTGAAAGTGAATGATACACTACACTAGTATGGTTAATTTTATTATAACAAAGAAAGGGATTTTTGCAATGGGTATTTGGGAAAATTTGGTTTCCTGGTACTATTTTCTCTACTGTTCACACCCATGGCGTTCACAGTAACGTTTCTTGTGGCAGGCTTATTTTGCGTCCTTTAGGACTTCGGCTGCAACTTTTCCAAAGTTTTCAAATACGGGAAGGGTTTCCTTTAAGGATGCAGCTATTTCGCTGTCTTTTTTCCCTTCCAAAGCTTTGCTGAGTTTTAGGATGCTGGCGTTAATTTCTTCTTTTTTGATGCGTTCTTCTTTCTCGTTGATAAAATCCATAGTTCCGTTTAAGATGCCGATTTCCCAGTTAATCCCTTTGACAATTTCATCTAAGAACTTGTCTGTGTCATCCTTGCGGTCGCCTTCTAACTCTGGGATGATGCTGTCCATGCTTTTTACAAGTCGGCTGTTGTAATTTTTAAAAACCTCCAGTGCTTCTATCTGCTGTGCGCGGATATCTTCCATGATATCATTTCCTCCTTATTCCTTTGTGTTAATGGTACTGTTTTTGCCATTCCTTCCATTGCTGCCAAGCTGCCTTTTTTAGACAGTCTGCAAAATCTGCTTCACCCGCAGTTCCAGGGAATACTTCTCCTTCGCCTTCTGGTATCCATTCCGGGCAATTTCCTCCCGTTCTTCCTCATGCTCCAAATAATACCTGATTTTTTCCACCAATTCTTCCTCGCTGGCAAAAATATCCAGGTCTTTCCCAACTTCAAAGTACTCTGGGATTTCACTTTGGTAATTCGTCAGTACAAATCCCCCAGCGCCCAAAATATCCCAAAGCCGCAAAGGAATCCCTGTGCGGATAGGCTTGGAAGTAAAATTCAGGTTAATTTTAGAAAGGCGGAAAATCTTGGGCATTTCCGTGGTGCTCCTTGCCAGCCCCCGGTAATTTGCCTTGGGAAGCGGGCTGAAATCACTTGCCGTATACAAATCCAAGGAAAATTCCTCAGACACCCGTTTCAAAAGCTGCAGCCGTTCCTGCTCCGTAACTTTATTTCCCAGATAAAGGTGCGCCATGGCAGCCCTGTCATTGTGGTTTGCTTTTTCCGGGAACTGGTAAAAGGGCACTTTTTCCTTAAACTGCTGCAAAATTTCATCTGTAATGCATTCCTCCAAAAAATTATACCCATAGACCTTTAGCTGCGCCTGAATCACGCCATCCAGATACCCTTTCATCCAGGATTCTTCTTTCAGGCGGTTGTAGGGGCACTTTTCCGTATACAGGGAGCCTATAAAGGAAACCTCAGCAGCATATTTCTCCTTGTCCTTTTTCGTGATGTTTTCCAGCAATGGGTCCAACCGGGCATAATCCGCCCCCAAGGGCAGATAAAATATCCCCTTTGGGTTCTCCGGGCGGAATTCCTCATACAAGGCGTAGTCAAACAGGAAAATGCGGTTCCACCTGTTCCTCACGGAATGGGAATACAGCTCCATTACCGGGCTGTCCACAATCCAGCAGACATATGGGATGTGGAAAATATTGCATACCTCAGAAACGACCGGGAAAAAATTGATGCTGAACACCATCTGGCTTTCCTGCTTTTTCAGGGCCGCACTGACTAAATTCATCTGTCCCCTTGCCCCCAGTTCCTTGTTCCTCATTTCCTCCGTAATCTCAGTTACTGTATGCCCCAGCCGTTTCATCACCGCAATAACATCCGGCTCGCAAATACTGTTGTACCGATAAAATAATATGTTCATTTTTCTTTCCTCATGAAAAATCTGCAATTACCTGCCTAAGGTAAGCTTCATCCTGAATGGGCAAAAGCACCTGCTCCTCCCCCAGCTCATTGTTGTACTTACCGTCTATGGGCGTCCTGCACCCTTCATCCCGTAAAAACCATTCATACTCCAAATCCACATGCCCTACGTCTACCGCCTGATGCCCTGCCTTGCACAGGTCACTAGCAAGCACAGTGGCTGCTGCTCCAAGGGCAAGCAAAAACAGCGTGCCTTTTTCCTGCGCCATGCAGCAATCCAGAATTTCCTGATATCTGGAAAAAGCGTTTTCCGCAGGCCCTAAAATCCTCTGGATGCTTTTTGCATTGTCAAATAAATCATTCCCCACGCCAAGGCCTGTGCAGCACCCCTCCACAAAAATGCAGTCGCGCCCATCCCATATTTTTTTCAGGTATGCAAAACGCTTTTTGGGGGCGTCTGTCTGGTTGTCACGGAACATCACATATGGCCTTGTCACATAAGCATCATAATAAGTTTTCTCGGGGTGCAGAAGCTCCAGATGCTCCTTACGCACCTGCGGGTTCAGGTAACAGCGGATTTCCCTTCTGGACTGCTCATTATACTTTTCCAAACTGCCATAATTGTCGGCAATCCCAATCAGCAGGTTGCTGTCCTCTGACTGGAGCACCTCTTTCAGCCGATGGCTTAATTCCTCCTCCACCTCTGTCTGGAACCTGTGGCGGATGCGCCCTGCAATCGCTGCAAATTCCCCGTCCCCGAACCTTGCCAAAGACTTCCCATGGGCAACAATCTCATCAATGGCCTGCTCGCCCCTGGCAATTTTCGGGAAAAAACCATCCATAGGGTGCTGTATCCTGTCCCAAAGTTCATAAACTGCATTTTCCTGAAAATAAATATTGTCCTGCTGCTTCTGCTCTGCCCACTCCAGAATCTGCTTCTGCCCGCGAGTCAGCAGCCTGTTTTCTTCCTCTAATTGATATACCCTCCGCTGCAAGCCTTCTACAATCCCAAGAAGGCTTAAAAATTGCTGCTCTAATTCCATCGCTACCTACCGTCCTTCTTCTATCTCCTAAATTTAAATTGGGAAATTGCCATTTCCCGCTTCCATTCAAATAATGATGCAGCATACTCCCATGTTGGACACCATGTATTAATTATAGTAAAAATTATGGCTATTTACAAGGGAATTCCTCATTTCTCCCTATCAATACTGTTTTCCCTTGAAAGGCAAAGCCGTAACAGCGTATCTTGTCCTGCGGGATTCCTTTTGCCAGCAGGCTTGCGGCGTAATTCTTTTCCTCTATCTGGGCTAGGGCGGATGCTACCGTTTCCTGTAAATCCTTCTCTTTTGCTGGGCGGAATACTTTAAATTCCATAATGATAGCGTCATCTTCCCGTTTTTTTGGCTCAAGCATTACATCATACCTGCCAAACCCACTCTCCCGGTTGGAGATGAGCACATAGCGGCCTGCCAAATCCACCATAAGCCCCAGCACAAACCCATGGTAGAACCGTTCTGGTTCTTCCTTGGACGGCTTTTTCCCTGTGTCAAAATAACTGAACGTTGCCCCAGCCATCCGGTTCATATATTCATTCATGGCATCCACATCATCTAACATCAATGCCTTGATAAAATCATTGTAATAGTCATTCTCCCCGCTCTCAAACCAGCCCAGCACCAAATCCTCAAACATGGTTTGCACTTCCCAGTTCGTCAGCGCAAGCTGGCAGTGGCTCCTGCCGTCCGGTTCCACAGATTCCGTGTGCGCCACTTTCAGGTAGCCTGTGGCCAGCAGGAAGTTCCACAGCGCGTCCTTCTTTGCAAGCAACTGGCTGAACACAATCTGCTCGTCCACAAGGACTGGGATTGTCCCCCCGCGCAGCAATGTTTCAAATTCCAGCTTCACGTTCTTGTTCCCTTCCTGCACCAGCTTCCCCACTAGGCCGTTAGAGCTGGTATTGGCCCAGTAAGCGCCCACTTTCCGGGCAGAAAGGTAATATAACACAGACCATGGGTTATAGATGTCCGTCTTCTTCCCAAAGGTGAACCCGTCATACCATTTTTTCACTTCCTGCCTCCGGCCAGACAGGCCAAACTCATCCAGTGCGTCAAACACCTCCTGCTCCGTGAACCCGAAACATTCCGCATATTCCTCTGACGTGGTGGTAACCACCCGCAGGTTATTCAGGTCTGAAAAGACGGATTCTTTGCTGACCCTTGTAATCCCTGTCAGGACTGCCCGCTCCAGGCAGGGGTTCGTCTTGAAGGTGGCATTGAATAGGTTCTTGATAAAAGACACCATCTCCTCCCAATAGCCGTTCATATAGGCTTCCTGCATGGGGGTGTCGTATTCGTCCAGCAAAATGATGACATGTTTGCCATAATAATGCTCCATGCAGATTGCAAGCCTTTTCAAAGACATAGATGCGACAGCATCTGTCATGCCATCATTGATACTGGCAAAGTAGCCTTTTTCCTGCTGGGTTAAGATGTCGCTTTCCAGCAGGAAATAATAGCTGTTATACAAATCTATCAGAATTTGGGCAAACATATCCCGGGCAACTTCATAAGTTCCGCCCTTCACATTTGCAAAGCTAACGCTGATGACTGGATACGTGCCCTGCAGCTTGCGGTATTCCTCCTTTTTCCAGATGGAAAGCCCTTCAAACAAATCTCCCCGGCCGGCATATTCTATGGAAAAGAACTTTTCCAGCATACTCATATTCAGGGTCTTGCCGAACCGCCTTGGGCGGGCGATAAGCGTCACAATGTCGTTTGATTCCCACCATTCCCGGATGAAATCTGTCTTGTCTACATAAAAATTGTTGGTGCGCCTTACAGTTTCAAAATCTTGGTGGCCGATGCCTGTTTTTCTTGCCATGGGAGCCTCCTCTCTTTGGATGATCCGATTTTTCCCCAGAGCAAACGACACAGGGAACTCATTGGAGCCAGACAGCAAGCCAAAACGGTTCTACTAAATTCCCTGTATACTGAAAAACAAAAAGTTTGCTGGGATACTAAGGTTTTACTGAGTTTTAGTATATCGGATTTTTGGGGAAAACACAATGAAAAGAGAGAAAATAATGTGCAAAGGTACAGCAAAAAACAGCGGGATTATGGGGAACCTTCCTATAAAAGGAAAAAATATTAAATGAAAATGCAGCAAAAGAGTAGCAGCCAAGCTATGAGGGATATTCCTAGAAAACACGAAGTACAGCCCTGCTTTGCATGGTTTATATCAAAGCAGGGCTGCATGGGCAAGCTCCTCTTTATCCTAAAACGATTCCTAAATTTTAAGGAGGTTTTCAACCACAATATCCTGCATCTCATCTGTCATGCCCGGATACAGCGGCAAGCTTATCATATGCTGGTACAAACTTTCCGCATTTGGGCAGAAAATTCCCTGATATCCATGGTTCTTGTAATAAGGATGATGGTATAACGGGATATAATGGACATTTACGCCGATGCCAACCTTTTGCAAAGCTGCAAACACTTCCTTCCTGTCCCTCCCTAAAACCTGCACAACATAAAGATGCCAGCCGCTCTTTGTATTTTCCAGTTGCTTGGGAACCACCAAATTCGGAACTCCTGCAAATGCTTGGTTATACCGTTCCACTAATTGCCTTCTACGTGCCAAAAACATGTCCAGCTTATTCATCTGGCTGCAGCCAAGGGCAGCTTGGATATCCGTCATACGGTAATTATAACCCAATTCCAACTGCTCATAATACCAGCCGCCTTCATCCTCCTTTTGCTGCATCAAGTTTTCTTCCCTTGTGATTCCATGGCTGCGGAATAGTTTCAGGCGCTCATATAAGTTTTCATCATTGGTAACTACCATTCCGCCTTCCCCTGTTGTAATCGGTTTTACTGGATGAAAACTAAATGTTACCATATCTGAAAAAGCGCCAATTTTTTTCCCTTTATATTCTGCCCCAAGAGCATGGGCGCCATCCTCAATCACAGTCAAATGGTATTTCTCTGCTATTTGCCGTATTTCATCCATTTCACAAGGCTGGCCTGTAAAATGCACGGGGATAATGGCCTTTGTTTTGTCTGTTATTTTCCGCTCTATGTCCTCTGGGTCAATATTATAAGTAACTGGATTGATATCTGCAAATACCGGCGTCCCTCCACAATATAGGACACAGTTTGCAGATGCAGCAAAGGTAATGGGGGTAGTTATCACCTCGTCCCCTTCGCCGATTCCCGCTGCAAGGCAGGCAACATGGAGAGCGGCAGTGCCGTTTGATACAGCCACTGCATAGTTCGCTCCAACATATTCTGCAACCTTTTGCTCAAATTTTTCCACAACAGGCCCTGTTGTTAAAAAGTCAGAACGAAGCACGTCCACGACTGCCTGAATATCATCTTCTTCAATTGTCTGATGTCCGTATGGGATGTACATTTTTACCACTCTTTTCTCTTTTTATTTAATTTCTTCCCAACTTTATACTAATTAGGCTTACTAATTATCACTTATACTCTTTCTCACTTGTTATAAAATTAAACTTAATGATTTCTTCTTACACTTTTATATACTTCTGCCTTCTATGGCGCTTAGCATAATTGCCAACCATTGCCGCCTTATTTACTGCCTAACTTCCACAAATTTGGCATAATAATTTCTTCTTCCACATGGCTAAACATCTGCCTGGCTTTCTGCATAAACCCTGCGGGAAGCTGCCGCCCAAACTTTGTAATATGCTCCTGAAGCTGCACAACATTATCTACGCCAACCACTACATAATCAATGTATGGGTTATTTGCAGGATAATTCAGCAATGCAGTTACTTTATCCAATTGAAATTCTTCCAACAACTGTCCAAACTCATTTAAGTATTTTTTAGCCTTCCCCAAACTTTCTGGGATATCGTCTGGTTCCATCAGAAACAACCCTTGTAAAAAAACGCTTCTTGTAAATATCGTTATCCCTTTTGATTTTGCTTTTTTCAAAAAGCCCGTTGTATCCCCTCTCTGGTCAAAAACATTGTATGGCATCTGGATAAAATCAACCACCCCGCTATCAATGGCTGCTTCGCCCTCACTTACCTGATAAATGGATATCCCTATATTTTTTACCAGGCCTTCCTGTTTCACTCTTTGCAATGATGCAATGATATCCTGATTATAAATACACTCTGCCTTGTGCAACAAATAACCGTATAAATCCTGAGTATGCAGCCGCCTTAAAGAACCACAGGCTTCCTGGTATATTTTTTTGGAAATGTCCTTCAAATCTCCCATGTTTCCAGCAGGCAATTTAGAAACCACCTTAAACTTCTCCGCCGTTACCTTCCTTGAAACCGAATACTCCCCAAGAAGTTCTTCCGAATTCCCATAAGCTGCCGCCGTATCAAAAACGTTAATTCCATGGGCAACTGCCAGATCTAATATCTTAAAAACTTCTTCTTTTGACGGCTGCCCCAATGTATTATTAATTCCATAATCCATCCCAAATTGGACAGTACCTAAACACAATTCTGCCATCCTTATATCTATTCCTTTCCCTCTGCCAAAGCACAAAACGGCATGAAAAACCTTAAACCTTCCATTATGCTTCCCCGCTGTAGGTTACTTTCTTCTGTTCCACATCTTCGTTCATATGCAGCCATTGAGGGTGGCTGGCATATTCCTTTAAAATATCCTCAAAAGAAAAATACTGGTTCTTATCATACAAATTTTCATAAATATCCATAACCAGCTCTTTATCCTGTTTTGTATCCATCGTCCAGCGCAAATGGCTGTAATCCTCCCCCACACAGGGCACATGCTTACACTGGAACAGCTCTGGATTTTTATACAAGTATGGCGTCACATGCTCTAAGCATTGGGCATCTTCTGCATTTTCATAAGCCTGTTTCAATGCAGCATATGTAAAAATTTCAACTGCCATTCCCAGAGGAAGCCCCTCACGGTAATAAATATAATCAAAATTATTTTCCCTAAAATATGTAATTCCCATATCAATTAAGCCTGCATCCACCAGCGCATTGTCACCTGTCAGCCGAAGGACGATATCCGCCTGATACTTAGTAGCGCAATCATAAAACCGCTCCAATACGTTATTCTGGCTGCCACGCCAGCAAAGTATATTATTTTCTTTTGCCATCTGCTCCACTGCGTCATCTGCCTGTTCTACAGATGTGGCAATCACTACATCACTGACAAATTCTGACTGCCTGACCCTATTTACAATATGCCACAACATAGGTTTTCCGCAAAGCTCCGTCAGTACCTTATTCGGAAACCGCGTAGAACCCATCCTTGCCTGTATAATTGCAATTATTCCCATTCTGCCATTCCCTCCTGAACTTGATGCCATATTCCCTACAGCCCTATCCTATTTACCTTCTTGTTCTGGACATGGTACTGAAAATCTGCCGTATGGCTTTACTTTCATATGTATTGCCCACAGTCAACCTGATACACCTGCCCAGTGATATTATTCGACTTTTCCCCTGCCAAAAAGACAATCAGGTTTGCTACCTCTATGGGGTCTGTCAGCCTCCTGATCGCACATTCGTCCAATACCATTTTCTTAATCAGCTCGCTTGTATTCTTTTGGCCATCTGTGTCAATATAGCCCGGAGCTACCACGTTGCAATTGATATTATATTTTCCAAGTTCTTTTGCAATTGTCTTGGTAAACCCTTCAATCCCAGCTTTTGCAGTGGAATACGCAACGCTTCCTTCCCGGCCACGCAGCCCATTTATGGAACCTATATTAATAATCTTCCCTTTATTCGCTTCAATAAAATATTTACAAACTGCTTTACTATAATAAAATACTGGATAGAGCACATTCTGTATGGTATATTCAAAATTCTCTTTTTCCAAGCGGACTAAAGAAGCATCCCTTGCGCCGGCAGCATTATTCACCAACACATCCAGCCTGCCAAAATGGTTTATGCAGGTTTCTGCCACTTCAAATGCTTTTTCATATTCTGTAGCATCTGCATGGAAAGCCAGTACCTTATCGCCATACTGTTCTGCCAAATTGTTTGCATTTTCTTTACTTTTCCAGTAAGTAAAACATACATGGTAACCTTCTTTTACAAATTCATCCACTAATATCTTTCCCAGTCCTGATGCACCGCCTGTAATTAAGGCCACTCTCTGGTTTTCCATATCCATTGCTATTTACCTTCTTTCTTGCCTTACATCTGACTTAAAATCTCCGCGATACGCCACGCCCCTTTGCCATCTACCAAGCCCTGCATTTTTTCCGATTTTTGTTGGCGCAGCTTACAGTTGCCGTAATATAGGTTTAAAAGGGAATTTATCTTTCCAACCACATTTTCTTCCCTTACATCTCCTGCATAATCAATAATCCCATCCTTATGGAATGTCTTCACATTGTCTAATTGGTTATCCGCAATGGCATAAGCAATGGTTGGCACCCCTAATGCACATAATTCATATAGCGTTGTCCCTCCAGCAGCAACTGCCAGATCTGCATGTTCCATATGTTTTTCTATATCTTGGACGGCTTTATAAACATGGATATTCTGATGTCCGCTATACTTACCGCATATGTAGTCATATTTTGGATAATACACACCACAAATCACCTGAATGTCTTTATATTTTTTTATCTCTATGCTCTCTAGCAAACATTCCAGCATATTATACTTATCTGTCCCACCAGAAAGCAAAATCAGATTCTCTGCGGATGGGTTTATCTGTTTTTTTCCACACCTTTCAAAATTCCGCCGCAACGGGACATACTGCGTACCAAGAAATAAGTTTGTTCTTTGATAATTCCTATTTTGATAAAACGTTTTTCCATAATTGGCATAACAAACCAATGCATTTACTGGATACTCAAATGCATTAAGATCGTCTATATATAATGTCTTAACCATCTGGGTTAAGGCATTCAGATAATTTGGCGTAACCTGATAACTGTCTACTAAAATCTTTTCAATTCGCTGTTCCTCAATTACTTTTCCTATAATTGGCAGCTCTGAATCCATGTCATCCCAGCATGTGTGGAGTATGGTATACGGAAAGCCATGCTTGTCCAAAAGGCTGCAGGCTTGGGGGTCTGCCAGAAGGAACATGATATCTTCCCCCTGAGCCCTTGCTGCTTCTGCAATTGCTAGGCAGCGCATCACATGCCCTGTTGCAATTATATCATTCATGTCAGTTCTGATATATATCATAGTTCCCCTTCATACAACACTTTTGCTGTACCAGAAACAAAACACGTCCCATCGTTTCCATATACATTCGTTTCCAGTGTAAATATTTTCTTTTCCTGCATGATGTCCTTTATTTTTACCTTTGCCGTAACACAATCCCCTACATATACTGGCTTTAAAAACCGCATATTCTGTTCCAGATATATACTTCCTTCACCCGGAAGCTGCATCCCAATAACTTTTGAAATTAATCCAGCAACAAACATCCCATGTACGATAGTTGCCCCAAACCTGCTATTTTTGGCAAACCCATCATCAATATGAAGCGGGTTACAATCTCCTGTCAATTCAGAAAAAGCAAGGACTTCATCTTTCCCAAATGTTTTTTCCACTGATACTTCCTGCCCAATATAAAAATCATCCATTCCCTATTTCCTCCAGCAAAGCCTTTTCCAAATCCAATAGTTCCTTGCTTCTGTCCCCTCTCTTTTTGGCGGGTATGCCAGTATATATAGACCATGGCTCCGTCCCTTTGCTGCATAAAGACATACTGCCAACCGCCGTCCCTTCTTCTACTGTTACCCCCGGCAAAATGACAGAATTACATCCTATAATAGCATGTCTTTTTATTTGGACAGGCGCATGCATCATTTTAGGCTTATATGCCATAGGTACCATTGGATTTGTCATGGAAGAACCTGTATAGTCGTCAGAAACCGCGTAAACAGAACACTTTGAAGACAGCCCCGTAAAATCTTCCATTACAACCCCTGCTTCTCCGCCATATATACCGCAGAATTGTGAGATATGGATATAATCTTTCAATGTCACATTCCCGCTAATGCATGTAAAATCATCAATCCTTACATGGTTGCCAATGCTCAGTTTTTCCGGGGCATAAATCATTACATTCCTGCCAATCAGGACATCTTCCCCGAATGATTTTAACCCTAACTTCTTCAATTCTTCCTGGCTCAAAAAATTATTCATCCTCATCCCCCTCCCCGATCAATTCCCATGACATCGGTGTACCTGCTTTTATGTCAGCCGCTGCCCGTCTATTCAATATCTCTTTATAATGCTTTGGTTCCATGCCTGCTCCCGGACGAATTACCCGGACATTTTCAGTTGTAAACCTTTCTCCCCTTTTAATCCCAGACACTGCAAAAACAGATTTCCGGAAACGGTAATTAGCACTTTCCTGCTCTGTTACGCCATATTGTATATTCCCAACTGCCCGCTCTGCTTGCCTTACATCCAACACCATCTGCTTAAACTCCTGAGGTTCCATAGAAAATGGAGCATCTGGGTTTTCAATTTCCCTACTAATGCAAAAATGTTTTTCTATCACCTTGGCTCCAAGGGCAACTGCTGTCACAGCCCCTATCGATCCCCTTGAATGGTCAGATAACCCAACGTGAACTTGGAATGTTTCCTGCATATTCTGCATTGTCCGTAAATTCATCCCATCCGTAATTGCCGGATAGGCGCTGGCACACTTTAATAAAACAATCTGCCCATTCCCCACTTTTTGGATAGCGCACACAGCATCTTCTATTTCCCCTAATGACGCCATCCCCGTAGAAAGAATCATTGGTTTTCCCTTTGATGCCGTATACTCAATTAGAGGAATATCTACAATTTCAAAGGAAGCAATTTTATAAAAATCCAATTCGATATCTTCCAAAAAATCTACTGCCGTCCTATCAAATGGTGTAGACAAAAAATCTATGCCTACTTTCTCTGCTTCCTTTTTCAGTTCTGGCTGCCATTCCCATGGTGTAAATGCTTTCCCATAAAGCTGGTACAGATTTTCACCTTTCCAAATTCCAGATGTGATTTGAAAATATTCATTACTGCAATCCATAGTAATCGTGTCTGGCGTATACGTCTGAATTTTAATGCAGTCTGCCCCTGCTTCCTTTGCTGCATGGATGATTTCCTTTGCCCGCTGGATGCTGCCTGCATGGTTTGCAGACATCTCCGCAATAATATACGCTGGCAAATTTTCACCGATAATTGGTTTCCCCTGTATCTGTATATCTTTCATTCTCCTTACATTCTCCTACTCAATCCATTTCACATACTGTGTTCCATCCCTTTTATAACCTAATTTCTGAAAAATTTTATTTGAGGCCACATTTTCCTGCTTTACAAAAGCCTTCATCAGAGTCCTCTGGGGCACTTTTTCTTCTGCCAACCTTATCAGTACCGTCCCATATCCTTTTTTCCGATATTCTGCTGCAATACTATAACTCACCGTCACTTCATTACCATCAAAATCAAGGCGGAGCGTTCCGATTTTATCCTCCCCATCTTCTAAAATATAGATTTGGGATTCCCCCCCCTAATTTTTTTAAACCATGCAATATGTTCTTCATATGCAATTGGTTCCATAGAAAATGAATTTTTCCTTACTTCCCCATCATTCGCCCACTGAAATAACATATCCATGTCTTCCCACTGCGCTTTTCTTAAGTAACAGTTCAATTTTCCTTCTCCATGCTCATTGCCAGTTGAAACTTCGCCAACCATATTAATGCATCTCAACCCCTTTCAATAACTCTACCAAATCATTTACTGCCAGCCATTCTGTATTTGTTTCTGAACTATACTCAAAACCTGGGCTAATCTGTTTCCCACCCTCACGGATTTTATCCGGATTCCACCATTCCATATGGGGATACACAATGAAATGCTTTTCATATTCGTAAGTACTTATAGAATCCTCACGTGTTACCATAACTTCGTGAAGTTTCTCCCCTTCACGGATACCTACTTCCGGCATCTCACACCCAGGCAAAATTGCCTGTGCCAAGTCTGTTATTTTAAAAGAAGGAATTTTTGAAATAAATGTTTCTCCGCCCTTTGCTTCTTCCAAAGCCTTAATTACCAGTTGCACGCCTTGTTCCAAACTAATCCAAAACCTTGTCATACGGTAATCTGTAATGGGAAGTTCTTTTCCTCCATTCTTTACAATATTGCGGAAAAATGGAATGACAGAACCACGGCTCCCCGCAACATTCCCATAACGGACAACTGAAAAACTAATGTCTTTCGTGCCGGCATAAGCATTTGCTGAAACAAACAGTTTGTCCGAAACAAGCTTTGTACCGCCATAAAGATTAATGGGATTTACTGCTTTATCTGTGGAAAGGGCAACCACTTTTTTCACCCCACAGTCTAACGCTGCATCTATGATGTTCATTGCGCCATTAATATTTGTCTTAATAGCTTCTATAGGGTTATATTCGCAAGCTGGGACTTGCTTTAAAGCTGCAGCATGGATCACATAATCTGCACCGTCAAAGGCACGGTATAATCTGTCCTTGTCCCGGACATCCCCAATAAAAAAGCGCAGGATGTCTTTATATTGCTTAAATTTATTCGCCATGACAAACTGCTTGTATTCATCGCGGGAATATATGATAATTTTCTTGGGTTTATAATGTTCTAAAATATATGTTGTAAATGCATTTCCGAAAGAACCTGTGCCTCCGGTAATGAGTATTGTTTTATTGTTTAACATGCGTTTCCCTCCATGCTCTTTTTCTCTTCTCTTTTCTTCTCTTCTAAATATTCTTTAAAAAGAATAGCAATTTTGGCCATATTTTCTGTATATATTAGCCCTTGGCGTGCCAATTCCTTCCCCTCTTCTTGAAGAGAATCTCTATAAAGAAACTGTTCCCTTGCTAAAATATAGCGGGCGTTAATCATTGTTGCATCTATCAATTGATGCATTTCATTTTTTTCTATCTGTTTGATACTTTTCTCTATCTTCTTTAATAAACTTTGATACTCTTTTGTATCAATATTTTTTCTCTTGCATGTTTGTTCCAGCTTTTTATACAATTTTCTTGTCTTATTTGCACTCTTTGCCACCTCCAAAAACTTATCCGGAAAGCTATCCAAATATTCTTCGGCCCATTTTCTGTTTTCCTCATTCAGCATAGGCGGTAATTTTTTCAAACAGGCTTGGATATCAACTTCTTTTGTACATTCTTGCTCAATTGCATCATGAAGCGTCATGATTTCCGTATGTTCTATTTTAGCTCCGCCTTCTGTTGCATTAATTACCCGAAAATTCGGATCATACTTTTTCGCCGCTGCAATATAGTCCCCAAACCACTTCAAATATAATTTTAAAATTTCTGTAGTTGGGACTTTTTCCTCTGTATTTCCTTCTACTGTAATATAGTTCTTGGTATCTTCTTTTTTCATTACATCTGCGAAAGTCCCATCTGCATGAGATTTATCCCCTGTGTAGGCCAAATCCTGCCCCACCAGGATAATGCATGGCAGACCTATCTTATAAAGCAGCGAAAATGCTGTAGTTGCAACGCTCCCACCTGTTTCAACTGAACCAAAGTCCATGTCTTGCTTTAATAAAATATGGTCTGAAACCGCATACCCTTCATTGTAAAAAAATTTCATACCCGTATGATATTCCAAAACAGCACTACTTGCACTTAAAGTTCCTAAAAGGGGAATTTCTTTTGCTTCTTCCTTTTCAACCAAAGACAATGGCTTGCGCCCATCTACAACTGCAAACATATCCGGAATAATCCCTTCCGACAATAACGGCTTTATGGCAGTATCCACTGCTATAATAAACGCCTTGCCTTTCGCTCTTTTTAATTCTTTAATATTTTTATTTAAAGAAGGGCCAGCTGATACTAAAATACCGGGTATATCCCGTGGAATCACCTCGACAAGCTGTATTGTTTTATACCCATTGCACAAATATTTTATATTATCCAACATATTTTTTACTGTAACTGTCGAAAATGAAATTTGTGTACTATACTGGGACAATTCAAAATCTGCAATATCAAACATCACCTTAACAAAGCCCAAAACTTCATCCGGAAATAAAACATCATAATTCGGCAAAACTAACCTACGGGAAAAGGGTATACTCTCATACGTCAAAACTCTGCCAGCCATCCCCCGCATTGCCTGTTCATCCATCCCCTTAATCCCTTTTACAAAGAATGTGATCATGTGTTTTTCCATCCATTCTGCAATTGAAACATGTTCCAAGAAGTGCAAGAATATCTGAAATGAAGGTTCATAGATAATAATAGTAATCTTCTTTTTTGTATGTTCAGCCAGTTCTTTCAAATACGAGGGATTTCCAAGCCCCATGATAAACACTGGCGCATTGTTTGGGAGTTTCCCCAATGTTTCCACCCATTTTTCAGCAGGTTCTTTTGTATTCCGCTTACCGTTCAGGTAACAAGTCTTTCCCTCTTTTTGAACCTTAATGATCGGTTCCCCATCATAGGAAACCTCTTCTATGATTTCAAGTTCAGGTTCCATCTTCTCTTTTGCTTCTTCGATCAGCTCATCCATACGGGAATATTTAGCAGACAGCGCTTTCAAATTTTCCTCATAAATTGTCATTTTCTTTCTCCTCCTGCCCTAGTTCCACAAACAGTTCCAAATAATCCATCAGACCATATGTAACTGCATCATGGAGCAACACCTGATCCCCTTGTTTAAGCGCCGACAAAATATCTTCCAAAACTTGTAACAAATATGCTTGCATCTGAGAATACAGTTCCTCCTCAATTCCAAACTTATTTTTTTCCAAAAACCATAAAACGAACTCTTCAATCTGAGGAACCAGCTCTTTTATATCATCTATATTATTGTGTTTTTGATCAAACAAATAGTTCATCGCAATTATATTTAATGCCCGGAATAACTTTTCTATTTTTTCTTCCATATGCCACATCCTGCCATTTTTTCTGTCAACAAAAGGGCTGGCACTGCCAGCCCCTTTATGATTTTCTTAATTGTTCTGTTAAAACAGATTACCCTAACAAGGATAATACACCCTGTGTAGACTGATTTGCCTGAGCAAGCATAGACTGCCCAGCCTGAGCAAGAATGTTGTTCTTGCTGTACTCAACCATCTCAGCAGCCATATCAAGGTCACGGATCCTGGATTCAGCAGCCTGTGTATTTTCTGCTACGTTATCCAAGTTTGCAATCGTATGCTCTAACCTGTTCTGGATAGCACCAAGTGCAGATCTCTGACCAGATACCTTATTAATCGCTTCCTGTACTGCTTTCAATGTTTCATTTGCAGTTGCATAATCGTCTACCTTCGGAACATTATGTGTTGTGTCAGCTGTTGCCGCAACGGCTGATTTTTCTACCCAAGTAGATGTATATCCCTGATTCAGGACAGTTGCTTTTGACAATGCCTTGGTTGACATTTTCAAATAATTCCCTGCAAAAGCGCTAAATTCTTTCTGTACCTTATCCTTTGCAGCAGCTATATCTGCCTTTACAGCAGCAGACTTTGTCGCATACCTCTTGGTTGGATCTACAGAATCAATATAATACAGTGAACCGGTAGTATCATCACGTTGTACACCATAATTTGCCGAAGTCGCTCCAATTGACTTAGAGAAAGTATTCTGGAAATTCTTTACTGCTGATGCTATATTATTAGTAAGGCTGCTTGTAGTCTTATACGTATGTGACATTCCCTTATAAACAAACGCACCTATAGAAGTATGGGTCTGGAATGTTGTTCCAACTTTTGCACTTCCCATTACTGCTGCTTTCGCAGGCTCACCTTTTACCGTAATGCTTCTCAGGCCTAATGTTGCGGCATTCATGTTATCAATGCCAATCACAATTTTCTGATCCGCATTTGCACCAACATGAAGATTTTTGTCCTTAAAAGAACCATCCAGCAAATTCTGCTTATTAAACTGGGTTGTCTGGGAAATTCTGTCAAGTTCTTCTGTCAGCGCATTTAATTCCTCATTGATAGCCTCGCGGTCAATGCTTTCATTGGTATCGTTTGCACCCTGAACTGCCAATTCGTTCATTCTTTGAAGAATGGAGTGCGCCTCATTTAAAGCACCTTCAGCAGTCTGGATTAAAGATACGCCATCCTGCGCATTTACAGAAGCACGGTTCAAGCCACGAACCTGGCTTCTCATTTTCTCAGAAATCTTCAAACCTGCTGCATCATCGCCTGCGCGGTTAATCCTGTAACCAGATGATAATTTTTCAGAAGACTTTGCCTGTGCGCCTGTAGTAACACCTAACTGGCGGTTGGAATTCATTGCTGTAAGATTGTGTTGTACGATCATTGCCATAAGATTTTCCTCCTTGAATATACTGCAGCCTCCATGCTGCAAAATTATTTAATATAACCATCTCTGCATAATGCATCAATGTTCATATTCTATCTATAGCAGTCATTCCATGCCCTTAGACAATCCCTAGGTTAATCATCCAAAAGCACTGTGCAGCCATCCATGCTGCATCTTTGACTTACATTATCTTTATCGGACTTTTTCAAAAAGACTTTATACCTTTCCTTCTAATTTTTCACTTTTCTTTTTAAGCAGAATCCTGTTATAAACATTCTCCGTCCCGCTGCTTGATCGCATCCACAATCTGCTGCAAAATCAGGTTATGAATTGATTCCACCATTCCATAATGGCTGCTTGGAACATATATGTTATAAATCCCCCGATTAATAATTCGATTATTTTTCTGGAATCCAGATAACGTAACAATTCTTAATTTCTTTTCCTGCGCCACTTGAATTGCATTCACTATGTTTTTCGAATTCCCAGAGCTGCTGATTGCCACCAGCAAATCCCCCTCATCCCCAAGAAACCTCAGGGGATGTGAAAAAATACACTCATATCCATAATCATTGCCCATACATGTCGTGACAGAGTCGTCATACAGACTATAGGTTTTCATTCCCCCATTTTTCATAAAATCAGCCGTCATATGGCTGGCAATGGCAGCGCTTCCTCCATTGCCAATAAAAAAAACCTGTTTCTTATCCCTTTTCGTTTCTGTGAAAACTTCCACCAGCCTGCACATTGCTTCTTCATAATCTTTGCATAGCATTCCGCCTGTTCCGTATACTTGTGTATCTTCCAGATAACGGATTAATTCCTTCCTGTATTCTTCGTACATTCCATCCCTCCAAAGCAGCATGCTGCATATCATTTAAAGTTGCAGCATACTGCAAAAATATAACATGACATTGGATTAAAGCCTGTATGTACAACCTCATCTGTCATATTAAAAATAAAGACATTCCTAAAATATTGGTTCATTAATTCGTATAGCCTTTCCTGATCGTACAGATTGATATGGACTTTCTGCACAACTTCCCTAGCAAACGGCTGCATCACAATATTTGGCGTCCCAATCACTGCCACTCCATCCTCTTTCATATGCTCTATCATAACTCTGCAAAATTCATGTTCCTTTTTTTGATTAATATGTTCAATGACATCCAGGCTAACTACTGCGTCAAACGTTTCACCCGAAATATTCCCACATTCAAAAAAATCACCCTCTACAAATCTTAATCCATCCGGCAAATTTTCTTTGTTCCAATTGATAGCGTCACCATCCAAATCAATTCCGACATATTCACTTAAGTCTAAATTCTGCTGGAACAATAATGCCCCTAAACCCTCATTGCATCCCATTTCCAACAATTTTACATTTTTTCTGTATGCCAGCATTTTGCTGACAAACTTATATCTGCTTAACGTAAATGACAAATGTTTTGCATCCAAACATATTTCATTCGTATAATATTGGCCAAGTGTTAGCCGGCTTTCCCCTTTCCCCAAAGATTTCTTTATAAACTCTTCATTTTCATCCTTAAACAATTTCCAATTTCTACTGTCCTCGCTCATTTTCTCTTTCCTTCCTGCACATTTAATACCCCAATATCAACCCAACTTACTTTCCCAAATATTTAAACCAGTCTACCGTCGCATCCTCTATGCTGCCTGGAGTCCACACTGGCGCTTCTTTCCAATATTCAATATTCTGAAGAACATTTTTCACTCCCTCCTCAAACGTAACCTTTGGTTTCCATCCGAGCCTGTCCGCAATCTTAGTGGTATCTGCAAACGTACAATCTGGTTCCCCCGGCCGTTTGGGAATATGCGTAATCTCACCGCCCAACAATTCACATAAACGGTTCACGGAATATGTCCCACCACTTCCAACATTAAATGTATCCTGCACTACATCTGACACAGCCGCTGTATAAAACGCGTCCACAATATCTGTAACATATGTAAAATCCCTGGTCTGGTTTCCATCCCCAACCACAGTAAACGGTTTTCCCGCAAGTTTTTGCGCCAAAAATACGCCAAATACTGCCCCATATGTTCCAGAAGTCCTTGAACGTGTCCCATATACATTAAAAAGCCGAAGCGTTACCACTGGAAGCCCATATACCTGCCCCCAATGCAATACTGTTTCTTCTCCCAAACGTTTTGTCAGGGCATATGGATATTGCGGGCGGATTTCTGCTGTTTCCTTTGTGGGATATTCATCCGGTATTCCATAACAGGACGAAGATGCAGCATATACCAGTTTCTTAATACCAGCCTCCTTTGCGCATTCCAATACCTGAAATGTCCCCAGCACATTAGTGGAATAATAATCCTGTGGCCTCTGGATAGAAGGAACGATATCTGCCAATGCCGCAAAATGAAACACATAATCAACACCTTGAAATATTGGTTCTATCTCTTCTTTATTCCGAATATCCATATGGTAAATGGACAAATTCTTATTTTCCTTTTGATGCGCTAAATTCTCCAGCCTCCCAGTTGTCCAATTATCAATCACCCGTACAGTATGTCCCTCCGACAATAACCTATCCACCATATGGGAACCTATGAACCCACATCCCCCTGTTACCAATGAAATCATTTTCCACACCATCCTTTTCAAATATCTAACCTAAAAGCATATTCCTAAACTCTTTTCTTAATACTCACCTAATACCTTTTTCTTCCCCTATCCCTTATTGGGGAATTGCATATAATACTGTTTCCGTAAAAATCATTGAATGCTGCCGTACATAATATCTATAATTGCTTAACTCTGCCAAAAACAGCTGCAAGATTTCATAAAAATCCTTTATAGAATGGTATATGGATATTGCAAGCACTGGCCTATCTCTTTTGATTGTTTTCATCCCTCCTAAAAGCGCTTTCATCTCCGCCCCTTCAATATCCATTTTTATCATATCTATATGCAAATCTTTAAAATACTCATCAATAGATATCATATCAACATTTCCTTCAACACCAATTCCCTCAACCGCTCTCGAGAAAACTCCCTCCCCCTGAACCTGCAATGTGGCGCGCCTATCCCACAGCCCCTTATTAATACATACTTGCTTTCCCTCAAAAGAATTCTCTTTCGCATTTAGCAACAATTTTTCGTAATTTCTCTTTTCCAGCTCAAAACAATACCATTCTTTTACATGCATTTCTTTTTCCAAAATTGCCCTTACCAGTTCCCCTTCATAAGCTCCTGCATCAATAATTGCGATATCCCTCTGGACTCTGCTAAAATACTCCATAACCTCTTTGATAAAGTATTGCTCCTCCCTGCTGCAAACTTCTGCTATATAGCCCCCATCCCCTGTTTTCAAATATTGAAATAGATTATGAAAAACCTTTTTTGACTCTTCATCGCATAAATATTTCTCCAATTCTTCCGTATGTTCTTTAAAATCCCTTATTTCTTCTTCGCTATATATGTTTTTCCCTGTTCTTTCTGGTATTGCTGTTTCTGATAGCCATTGGTACATTTCATAAAGAATAATATTGGGGATTTCTTCCAGGCGCCCCGAAATCTGCATACCATAGATGGATGTTAAAATGATATTTACCCTTTCATGTCCTTTACAATATTCTTTTAAATCTATATAAGACTTTACCAAAACCCCCTCTATGTTTTTTCCTTGCTTTGTTTCATCATCATCAACAAAATAAGCCGATCTGACTCCTGCCCCATCCAGAAGCTTTTTACAATGCTTTCCAGCAAAACCTGCCCCATAGAGAATAACCGGATATTTTTTGAATTCTTTTGGTATGTCACTTTTCCTAACCTTAATCATTATGAGTCCTCTCTTTCTTCAACCAATTGAGCAATCTCCATAAATAAACGTTTCCATATTACCTCATATGTAAGAGCCTGCGCAATTTTATGCTGCCCCGCCTCAATTATTTTTTCCCTTTGTTCCTCATGATTCAGATAATACCCTACCTTCTCTATGAAATCCTGCTTCCCATAATAATATATCAATTCTGTCCCCTCTGCAAAGTATTCCCTGGCATTTGCAATATCTGCTCCTGCTATGTCATTCACAAGGCAGAATGCCCCACTTGCAATACCTTCAATTACTCTTGCTGACAGGGAAAACACAGGATGTACGCCTAATACTATTTTAGAAGCCTGCAGCGCCTTAGATAACTTTTCACCATTCTCAATTACTCCCATTGCATATGGCTTAAACTTTTCATCATTTCCCCATTCCTTCCCATAAAGCTTTATATCTGTATACCCTGCCTCCAGCAGCCATTCCACTACCAATGATTTATAACGCGAATAACTAATCCAAATAGCAGTTTCTTCAGCTAGATCACTAACCAAATATTCTGGCCAAACTATTTTTAATTCTCCCATAATAGTCTTTAAAATTTCCAAATTTTCTTCATATCCATGGAAAAACACTTCGTTTTCCATCAACTGAAAATAAACATCCATCACTATTTGGTAATCTTCATACATAAACTCCGGCAAGCTTTCCTTAAAACGTTTTACCATTTGCCGATAATCGCTGGCATTTGCCACATAACAAATATCACATGTATATTGTTCTCTTTCTTTTTGTGACAATTCCCTTTTTTTATAAATATCCTGGTTGGCAGATAATGGCATTTTAAGGACCTTCATACCGTAATTCATATTCCAATGCTTTCCTTGTAAATCGGAAAAAAACGGCGAAACAACAATATCCCTGTTTCCCAGCTTCATAATCAACTCCTGATTGCCTGTCGATTGCGGTAACTTATCTTGTACCCAAGTAACCCAAATTAAGTTCTCTATCGCATCTATACCAACCCGGAAATAATCAATCTCAAAAACTATATCCGGCTTAAATAGAGCCAATATTTTTATAATTCGCTGTATTGTTACGCGTTCCAAATTATTTCTTTCAATTATTAATTCTGTTTCACAACCCAATTTTTCCGCTGCCTGCATACAATCTCTTATATGATATTGCAGAGCTGTTGTAAACCTAGAAGTCATAAACAATATTTTGGGCTTTCCCTGCTTTATATGGTTAAGGATTACCTCCCCGTTTTCCTTATAATATTCCAGCGCCTCCCTGCAATGTTCTTCATACTTCTGTTGGCATTTCCAATAAGATTTATTTAATGTCTGGGAAACCTCATCTGATAAATTCCCCACTACCATAGTCGGGAATTCCACCCTATTCTCCAAAAGCGAAGATTCCAACTGTTCCTTGCCATCATAGAATACAATCCTGCCGATTTTTAATAAATCCCCCAAATCCAGCAATTGGAGCAGCAGCTCCCACGTTTCTCTCCTATAAAGTATCAGCAATGCATTTTCCATATCCATCAATGGATTTGCCTTACGCGTCATTTTCTCCAACATCAAAATATCTTCCAGCCATAACAGATCATTACCAAGGCAAATATCATCACTTGGTTTCTCCATTACTATTCTGCAGCGCTTTATATCCTTAAAAACCTTTTCCACACTATCATAATACCAAATACAGTCTTCTGTAACCAAAATTGGATAATAGCGGACTTCCAATGGTTCCTTGTTTCCAAAAAAATGCTGATACTCCCTTAATTGCCTGTAATTTTCCAGATAACGCCCATCAAACTCCTGTTTTCGAATCCCATAATATGCTTCAATGATTAAGCCATGTACCTCATCGTTTTCCGTTTTATTATGCAAGGCAAGAAATTGGGGCAGAGCCACTTCCTCTCTCCCATTCCTATAATTGATTTTTGCAATTTCTAACTCAATTTCATCTTTATACTCTGGAAAAACCTGTTTACATTTACTGCATAACCGTATTGCTTCGTCCACATAACCTTTTTCCTCAAAATCAAATGCTTTATTTATATATTGATTTAATTCCATCATTCATTTATCCACCTATCCTAAATATTGCTTTCATGCCATTGAATGTACAAACTTCTCCAAATCGCTGTGTATTTCATCCGCTTTTACTGCTGCATTCAGTTGGTTTTTTCCATACCCGCTCTCTAACCATACCGTTTTTAGCCCCGCATTCTGCCCACACATTATATCAGACGCCCGGTCACCAACCATATAAGATTCCGCCCTGTCAATCCCAAATTCCTTTATTGCATCCTCAATCATCCCTGTATTTGGTTTCCTGCAATTGCATTTTTTCCGATACCTGCCAATTCCATCGGGATGATGGGGACAATAATATAGGCCATCCAGCCCAATTTCCTCCATTAAGTGTTTGTTCAGTTCCTGTAATGTCTGCTCGTCCATCATTCCCCGTGCTACCGCTGACTGGTTCGTAATGCATATTGCCAAAAACCCCTTTTGATGCAGCAATTCAACAGAGTGTTTCGCATATGGAAAAATATCTAACTCCTGCATAGCAGTAACATAGCCTTTTTCTGTACATAACACGCCATCCCTATCTAAAAAAACCGCCGGCCTCTTTCCCATAATATTTACATCCTTTTACTCAGCCTATTTTAACATCCTTTTGCAACAACGCTAAATATTCAGCAACGTACTTGCATACTTTAAAAAGTTCACTTTTTCTATCGGTTCCCTATTCCCAACAATATTCGCAGCCAATGCCCCTGCTATATTCCCCACAAAGACAGTCTGTTCCAATGTACCTCCAGCCGCTGCAAATAACGTCGCAACAGCATAAAATGCATCCCCAGCCCCTATCGTATCTTTGACTTTCAGTACAAACGCAGGGCAATCATGCATTTTTCCTTCTTCCATACCGTAGGCTCCAAGCGCCCCCCGTGTCAGCCATCCTTTTCCATTCAAATGCGTACATAACTTGCGCAATGCGTCTGCTTCTGAGATATTATATGAGGGATAGGCCAGCTTTAACTCTTTCTGATCCAAAGCAAAGACATCCGCCCTTGTATACTTTGTTATAATGTTCATCCCGAAATTAGACGAATTTGTCTGGCAATTTACTGCCAAAAATTTTGCTTTATCCTGTAATAATTCCTGAACCGAACCGGTAATTAACCCATGCCCAAAATCACAAATTACAACCACATCATAATCCGAAATTTTTTCTCGAATCTTTTTCATAAAGTGTTCCATTGATATTCTATTGATAATTACAGGTTCTGGAAGGTTGTTAATAGAAAACACTTTATGCAGCTCCCCCCTTTTTTCATTCAGGGTAATGAATCTCTGTTTCACAATGGTAGCCCATTCTTTACTATATTCTAAATCAAGATACATCCTGCCACTCAATTCATTGAGAATACGGCTATGCACTTCTGTTTCATTCCCAATTACCGATGCTAAGGTCACATTATCTGTAAATGACGACATGTGCCTTGCCACTGCCAAACTCCCACCCAAGTGCATTTCTTCCTGCTTATACCGTGCAGAATACCCCATGTCTTTTGACATTAACCCTTGCACATTGCAATAAGTATATTTATCAATAATTGCATCTCCTACCACCAAAACTTTTAACTTGCGAATTTCTTCCAACAAATTTTGAAAGTCCTTTAACTGATACGATTTACAAAATCCCTTCATATATTCTTTTACTTCTTCTGATAATGACGGCAATGCATTGTTAATTAAATTCGTTGAGCTATAAACCTGTCCCTCTGTAAAGGCAACCGTTCCCCCATATTTTTGGACTAACTCTGTTTCCTCCGTTATCTTACCTGTAATATCATCTTCTGCCCTCTGGTATTCCTTTCCCTTAATATACAGGTCTGGCTCTACCACTTTAACTACGTCGTCAGATGTATAATTTTCTGATAAAAGTACATAATCAATACATTCTATCCCAGCCAAAAAATTTAAGCGCAATGTGTCATTAAAATATGGCCTATCTGGTCCTTTCCTTACATACTTTTCCGATGTAATGGACACAACAAGGACATCTACCATTTTCTTTGCTTCCTGAAAATGCACCATATGCCCAGGATGGACTAAATCAAACACCCCATGGCTTAAGCCAATCTTTTTCCCTTCTTCCCTCAACTGTTTCTTTATCTCCTTAAATTCTTCATGTGAAACAATTTTTCCCATGATTTCCCTCCCTTTGCACTATTTTCAAAGCATATTGCAAATTTCTTTTAATTTGGATTCCTATAAATGTTCATTTATAAACATGTGGTTTTTGATAAGAAAATAAGATTTACTTTAACTATGCCCTTTAATTACATCATACTAAATAAAAAGCAATAATTCTATGTAGCCAAACTTTTCTCAAGACACAAAAAAGAGAAACAGAAACCATGTCTATTCCTCTTATTTTTACGGTATAGCGCCTCCATGCGTTATATGATTTCCTATCGGTATTTATATCGGCTATGGAAAATTTATAATTTAGCTTTTTACCGTACTTAATTCTGTTTTTTCTGATATTCAAAAACATACTTAAAAAGTCATCCAAATTTCCATATACAATAGGCTGCAAATCACATTTACTAAAATCATTCTAAATTTGCCCTAAAAAATCTCTTATCTGCCGTTCTGTACACTGTGGAACATTCTCCCCTTTTTGGTATGCCACCGCCCATTCTACCGTTTTTTCAATAGATTTTTCAATATCCCATACGGGTTTCCATTGAAACCTATTTCTCAGCTTAGAACAATCCAATTTCAAATAATTGGCCTCGTGTACCCCTTCTTCAGGGCACACTACCCAGCTAATTTTTTCATCCGTTAAAGATTCCCATGCATTACAAAACATTTCTACAATTTTACCCGTTTCCACAGAATCCTTTTCCTCTGGTCCTATATTATAACTTCCGGCATATTTTAAATTTATATATTGCTCCTTTGCCACCATCAAATATGCCATGACTGCATCAAGCACATGCTGATATGGCCGGACTGAATATGGGTTTCTCACCTCTACCTTTTCTTTCTTATAAGCAGCCCTGACGCAATCTGGAATAATCCTATCTTTAGCAAAATCCCCACCACCAATCACATTCCCCGCCCTCATGGTTGAGATTCCTATCTGCCGTTCCTGAAAAAAAGAATCCATATAACTGCTTGTTACTAATTCAGAACAGGATTTTGAATTCGAATAAGGGTCATGCCCATTTAATTCTTCATTCTCCCGGTAGCCCCATTCCCATTCTTTATTCTTATATACTTTGTCTGTTGTCACATTTACAAAAGAACGTACAGAAGATGTTTCTCGGATACATTCCAAAATATTTACTGTACCCATTACATTTACCCCGTAAGTATAAACAGGTTTCTTATACGACTCGCGTACCAATGGCTGTGCCGCCATATGGATGACAATTTCTGGCTCTGTGCCATGAAACACCCTTCTCAGGCTCTCTAAGTCCCGTATATCCCCAATTACCGAATTCACTTTCTCCGAAATATCACAAATGCCAAACAAACTAGAACCTTCTTGCGGAGCTAATGAATATCCCGTCACCTCAGCTCCTAAAAAAGCCAATGCCATACACATCCATGAACCCTTGAATCCTGTATGTCCTGTTAGTAATACTTTTTTATTTTTATAAAAATTATTATCCATTTTTGACCCCTATCATTTCTTTTAGCCCTAATGTAATATCAATTTTAGGTTTCCATCCCAATTCCAACAATGCATGGTTATCTGCACATGAATACATCAGCTCATTTTTCTTTGTTTCCTTTCCTCCAAACACTAACTTTGTGGAACTTTTTGATATCCTTTGAGCTGTTAATACAAATTCCCTCAAACTAGTTTCCTTTCCAGTCCCCACTTCAAAATGATAGAAAATACCTTCCCGAAATTTTTCCATATTTTGAACTACTACCATATATGCATCTAACACATCCTCTAAATAAGTCCAATCCCTTGTTTGTTTTCCTTCTGTAAGCTTTATTTGTTCCACATTACTTTGCAGGCTATCCAGCAAAAAACCAACAAACTTTTCCTTACTGTCGCCCTTGCCATAAATATGTTCCAACTGCAAATTAATAAATGCAATATTTAATTTTTCCATTTGCTCTTTTACAATACTACGAAATATGTATTTTGATTTTGTATATTCCCCCATATACATTTCTCTATCCTCTTTCCAAACATCATTCATTTGTTTACAAAAAAAGGTATCTGTATTTATGAAGTATTTGCATCCCGCCTTTATTGCTTCTTCTAATATTTCCAATGGAAAAGATATATTGCTTTGGTAAACATGTAAATTATTGTCTTCACTTCTTCCATAATCTGTTGCACAATGAATTACCATCTGGATTGAATATTCTTTAAAAATATCCTTAACTTCCTTTTCCTCTACATTTTGCCACAAACATTTATCCAATATTTTTTCTACACGTTTACAATCTGAGGTACTTCGCTTCAAACAGCAAACTTCATACCCTTCTTTTGACAGCCTTTTTAATAAGCTGCTACCCAAAAAACCTGTACCGCCTGTCAAAAGTATCATCTCATTTCACCACACTATCCAATTGCTTTCCTTATTACTTCTGCCATATAATCTATCATTTCATCTGTCATTCCAGGATAAACCCCCACCCAAAAAGAATGCTTCATAATCCATTCTGTATTCTCAAGGTTTCCAATTACACGATATCCTTCTCCTGATATGCGCATCTGATCAAAGCAAGGATGTCTAATAATATTTCCAGCAAACAGCATTCGTGTCTGCACACCATGTCCCTCAATCTCATGAATTACTCTGTTACGGTCTAATTCCTCCTTACAAGTAATTAAAAACCCAAACCAACTTGGATTAGAATTTTCACATGGAACAGGCAAAATTATTTTATCTTCACAGCCCTTGAGTCTTGACCTCAGCCTGTCAAAATTATGCCTCCTTCTAGAAACAAATTCTGGCAATTTTTCAATCTGCGCACACCCTATTGCCGCCTGCATGTCTGTGGCTTTTAGGTTATACCCAAAATGAGAATATACATACTTGTGGTCATACCCTAAAGGAAGTTCCCCATATTGTTTATCAAACCTATGCCCACAAAGATTATCCTGCCCAGAAGCACATACACAGTCACGCCCCCAATCACGAAAAGAACGAATACATTTATGAAGTAACGGATTGTTCGTATAAACTGCACCACCCTCCCCCATTGTCATATGATGCGGCGGATAGAAGGAAGATGTCCCAATATCCCCAATACTCCCCGTGAGCCTATCTTTGCCATTTATTCTATACGTTGTTCCTAATGCGTCACAATTATCTTCCACTAACCAAAGATTATGTTTGTCACAAAACTCTTTTACCGCTAATAAATCAAATGGATTTCCTAATGTATGAGCTGCCATCACAACTTTTGTTTTATCAGACAATGCTTTCTCCAATTGGGTAATATCCATATTGTACTGTGGAATAGTTACATCAATGAATACTGGAACTACACCATATTGGATTGCTGGAGTAACCGTAGTCGGAAATCCTGCCGCTACCGTAATCATCTCATCCCCTGGTTTTACTTGGCGTTCCCCCAATAGAGGAGAAGTCAATGCCATAAAAGCAAGTAAATTTGCCGATGATCCTGAATTTACTAACGAACAATATTTCACTCCCAGATATTCTGAGAATTTATTTTCAAATTCCTCGGTATACCGCCCTGATGTCAGCCAAAATTCAAGTGCTGACTCTACCAAATTGCACATCTCCTCGCTACCATATATTCTGGAAGCATAGGAAATATAATCCCCTTGGTGAAATGTTTTCTTCTGATTATGGTATATATCGCAATACTCTGATACCATCCGTAAAATTTCCTGTTTTGCCTGTTCCTCTGTCCTGTTTTCAAACATTTTCCTCTCCTTTTTCATTTCACCAAGATTTCCATGGTGCCTTCCCCTGTTCCCACATTTCATTTAACTGATCCATCTCACGTTTTGTATCCATGCATTGCCAATACCCATTAAACATATATGCCATAAGCTGTTTTTCTTTGGACACCTGTTCTAATGGTTCCCTTTCAAATACGGTAGAATCCCCTTCAATATAGTCAAATATGGCTGGTTCCAACACCATATACCCCGCATTTACCCTTGAAGTATCATCCATGCTTTTTTCCCGAAAAGAAGTGATTAATTTGCTCTTATCAATATCAAGTATCCCAAATCTCTGTTCCACACTCGCTGCTGTTAAAGTTGCTAACTTCCCATGGCTTTGATGGAACTTCAACAAATCCTTTATATTAATATCTGAAACGCCATCACCATAAGTCAGCATAAACGTATGATTACCAACATACTTTTGTATCCTTTTAATCCGGCCGCCTGTCATTGTATGTAAACCCGTATCTACAAGCGTCACTTTCCAAGGTTCTGCAACATTATCATGTATTACCATGTTATTTTCTGTTGAGAAATCAAATGTAACATCACTGCTATACAAATAATAATCCGCAAACCATTCTTTAATCAAATGCTGTTTATACCCACAGCAAATAATAAACTCGTGAAATCCATAATGGGAATACTCCTTCATAATATGCCAAAGAATTGGTTTGCCCCCAATTTCCAACATAGGCTTTGGTTTTAAATAGCTCTCCTCACTAATACGGGTTCCAAACCCTCCTGCTAAAATTACAACTTTCATTCCTTAGTTCTCCACATTCTTAATAAATGTATCAATAATATCTGTTTCTGCATCATTTTTCCCTATTTCATGTAAATATCCCTGCCTTATACCTTCCAGCTCCACCTCTGCTATGTTATTGCCCTCTTCAAGTTTACGTTGTATTCCCTGATGTATTTTCTCTTTTTCTTCTTTTTCCTCTATTGAATACGCAGAAAGGATTTTATCTGAATTTAAAAATCTCAAAAACATTCCCTTTACTTCATTTTGGACGCTTTTTTCCATTTCACCAAATAACATAATAGGAAAACTTTTTAAGTATTTTAAATGCTCTTTATAAACAAAAATGCATATTTCTTCCCAACCAAAAGCCTTTCTGAATTTTTCAACATCATATGCGACTTCCAACAAAAAATAAGTCTTTATAGATCTTTGCAAAAAAGTTATAACCAGGCTTACCCCTTCCATTTCCAAACCTTTTTGGCAAAATTCCATTATGCTATTCTGCTGCATAATCCTACTCCAAGGAAGCATATATTTTGGTATGGCATCTTTCAAGACAACAGCATTCCCTGCATCCCATAACCTCAACTTCATACAATAAAAATCCGCTTTTTGACCAATTATTAAAGCCAATGGTATATGTATATAATACTCTAAAAAATTATTTCCTCTCATTTTGGCAATGCTATCAAAGACATTCAATTTCCTAAAAATTTCCATATTGTATGTCATTCCTGTCATATAATTCATATCAATTAATGCATTAACCGCCTTCATTCCAGCTTTATATAGTTCATCTTCTAAATTACTTACAAAACTTCCTGTTTCCCCCATTAAAAATACTCCACAAGTTTCATTTTGCTTCAGGCGATCAAAGGCCTCCTCCATATTTTCCAAAATCATCAAGTCTTCATCGCTAACCAAAACTGCAAATTTCCCTTTTGCAAGTTCCAATGTTTTTAAAACATTGGAAGCAAACCCCTGATTTTCCTCAAATTCATGATATACAAGCCTTGCATCCCTAAGCTTGCTGATTTCCTCATAGCCTTTTACATCTTTGACTGATCCATTATTGGAAACAATTATCTCTATTTCACTATCATACAGACACTGAAGTAAATGATTCACATTTTTCAAAGCAAGTGTTCCCCTGTTATAACTTGGAATACAAATAGAAAGAAAAATATTATTTCGCATTATTTCTGTGCCATGGATTCTCTGAACATGAATCTCGCGTAATGATTCTAAATGCTGTTCAGCTCCAACCCCGACAATATACTTAGGCAAATAAAATTCTGCATATTGTTCAAAAACATCCCGCATAAGATTTACATCCTTGAAAAATGCAACATCCCTTAAATACAACTCCCTAAATCGAGGCAATTTTAAAAAGGAAACAAATTTTCTTTCTTGCTCATCTAATATAATATAAGCCAAACTCCATTTTCTTTCTTTCATTCTTGGAAGCATTTTCCTAATATCCCAGATGCCTGCAAATAATATGCTATGAAAACCCCCTTTTTCTCCCTGTACTGGTTCCTTTTCTAACTCAAGTATCCCTGAAAATACTCCCTGCTCTTTATCAAAAATATAAAATTCATTTTCACTCACTGGAATAAAATCTAAAGTACATTCCTCAAAAGAAATTTGTGTGATTCCTTCTCTATGATGTATGAAATTATTCATATATTCTTCTTCATTCGGGTAAACAAAACATGCATACAGATTCTCCAATATCTGTTGCTTTTCAAATCCTATATTATATGCCCTTATTAAATACTCGACTGCTTGCTTATAATACCCTCCTTCAAACAAGTTTAATCCTAAATTATAATAATCTTCTCCCAAATTCTCCATCTACTTCCTCCAAATTATTAAGATAACAAATACTGACTTTTGATTCTAAAATTAGTGAAATTAAAAAATGACTGGGAAATCTTTTATAGAAATAAAAAAGAGAAACAGAAACCATGTCTATTCCTCTTGCCTCTACGGTATATCGCCTCCATGCGTCATATGATCTCCTATCTATGCTTATATCGGCAATATTTAATTCATTATTTAGCCTTATCATAGACATACTTTCCAATAATCTTAATTCCATTACAAAAAAGTGTCATATTTCCCTTGCTTCATTTGTTACTGTATATGGAGAGTATAAATTCACATATGTTTTTCTAATATGCTAGAAAAACAAGAAAAAGCTGGTGTATGCATGTTGCACCAGCTTTTTCTACATTTTCAGTTATTCCATTCTAATTTGCATTTCATAAAGATTCTTCTAACAGCACCATATCTGCGGATTTTGCACCATTCTTCCGGCAATTCAGGTTATTAGCCTTGCTTTCCACCAATAACTTGGCATAATACCAAAGTTCAGAAGGTTCACAGCACGTTTCTTTTTTATCTGGCTGTTCCATCCCAACTGGTTACTGTTTCTTATTCCTCCTCTCCCTTTTCTTCCTTCCTGCCTTTCCAGGCAGATTTCTTCCTGGCGGGTTTCTTTTTGGCGGCCTTACTTTTACCGCCCCCTTTTTCATTCCAAAGGCCGCGTTCTTCCAATATGGTCTGCAGCTTACGCTTAGCCCGCATGGAAATGTGCCTAACGTTATCAGGCGTTGTGCCGAGTTCATCTGCTATTTCCTGTGTAGTTAGCTGGTAATAATACTGCATGGCCAGAACTTCTTTATATGGGGATTTTAACTTTTTGAGGACGCCTGTCATGGCTTCCTGCAGTTCAAATTCCTCCATTAAGGAATCCGGCCCTTTTTCTATAATTTCCTCCTCCCGCATCCATGTTTCGTCCAGCTCCACTTCTTCCCTGAGATGCTGGCGGCGGTAGAACGTATAGCACTTGCGCTTCACCGCAGTATTGATGTAATACCATGCCTTATGTGGTTCGCTGTTTTTTATCTTATCCACATGGTCTATCAGTGACAGGAATGTTTCATGCACAATATCCTCCGCATCTGACGGGTTATGCAGGATATTGTATGCAGTGTAGAACATTTCCTTCCGGTATTTCAGATAAATTTCTGTAAAAAACTCCTTATCTTCTTCTGACTCCAGCAACAGTAAATATTGAAACATATTACCCCTCCATTATCCCTTTCCTCTTTCGTGAATCTACATTTGATACCTTCCTTTAAATTTTACACATTGTTTCCTTTTATTTCAATCCCAACAGTGGCAATTTTAAGAATTCAATTCTTGGATTCCGAGAATTATGTGATCTTGAGGAAAAAATGTCATATTTTCACATCCAGAATTGTTATTAATAATGTAGAGGAGTATTAGTAATAAACGGAATTCCCAGATTACTATGGAGGGAGATATTCCATAGCCATGGCAAGGGCATCTCCTCCTATTACCTGACAGATAAAACATGGCAGATACTTACCATGGCAGCTTCCATTCTGAATGGCTGAAGGTTCTGTGGTTTGCTAATCAGTAAACCACATATGGTAAATGTGTACCATAGCAGCTTCCATTCCGAATCGTTGTCCTGCAGCTTGCTAACCAGTATAAATGGTAAATAAATGCCGTAACAGCCTTTCATTCCAAATTACACTCTTTGCGGTTTACCATCTGGCAGGCGTCTGGAGCAAGATGTTAATTCTGGGAATTCCAAAAGGCCGGTGCAGTATCCCCCTGCGCCGGCCTTTCTTCTTAATTTTAATAGGAAAGACCGTGTCACGCTAATGCGTGAAAGTATCTTTCCTATAGAATAAAAAAGCTATTATCGCACTGCGGCGGATGTGAAATTTGTCGCAAAGCGACCCACCGCAGACGGAGGGGCTGTTGCAAAATGAGAAGTTCCTACAACATCTGGCAAATAAAATGGTTGTATAACTACAATATGTTGTAGAATTCCCGAATTTTGCAACAGCCCCTTTCTTATTTCTTTTTATCCATGAACTGGGCGTCTACGACATTCAGCCTTGACATATTCTTATAATATTGGTTCGCTACGGTTGAGGTATTCCTCATACTTCTTACTTTCTTCCGTTCCTGAGAAAAACGCTGCTCCACCAGCTTGCGGTTGCGGGCTTCCTGGCTTTGGATTGTTACGGATTTCTCGGTAATCCCTGTGATAAGCTGTTTCATAAGCTGGATTTCTTCTTTATGCTCCTGCTTTTCTGTTTCAATCAAGGATTTCACCCTGCCATACAGTTCCTCAAAGCCATCATCCAAAAACTCAATCTGGTCTACCAGATCGCTTTTCAGCTTGATGTTTTGCTCAAAAGCATCCGTGTCCAGTTCTTCCTGCTCCAGAATCTGGCGCTGCTCTACATTTTTCTCAATAATCCCATTCAGAACCTCCAGCTTTTTCTGGAGGCTCTGAACCATAATACTTATATAATCATTTCCCATACTAATTCGCCCTTGCAGCCTTATTCTGTTCCATTACTTCCTTCCAAGTATCGCGCATGGTGCGCAGATGGGTCAGGACTTCTTCTAAGATTTCTTTGTCCTTCTTCAAATTCGCTTCCAACAGGCGTTCCATCAGGTAATTGTAAACATTTTCAAAATCCTTGGCCACTGGGTATTTATGGTCAAGCGTTGACAGAAACTCAGCAATAATATTTTCTACTTTGGTTATGTTATTATGTGCTTTTTCTACATTTTTTTCTTCAATTGCGGCAATTGCAATGTTGCAGAACTTAATCGCTCCTTCATAAAGCATCAATGTCAGCTCCGCTGGAGAAGCTGTTAAAATTTTGTTCTTAGCATAGGCATCATATCCTCTGTTTGCTATCACCTCGTGTCCTCCTTAATCAGCCACCTAACAGTGAAGAAAGTGAATTTGTCTGGGACTGCAGCTTCGCAAGCGCAGTTTCCATTGCTGAGAATTTCTTATAATAGTAGTCTTCCATATCCTTCAGTTTGTCTTCCCACTTTTTGATGGTCTTGGTGTATTCATCATATTCTGTCTTCATCTGCTTGTCATTGTATACTTTATAAGAACTGCTTAAAGAGGTAGTTCCCATCTTCTCATGCAGGTTGTCGTATACGCTGGTTGCAAGCTGGGTAAAAAATCCTGCTACTGCATCCGGGTCTTCTTCAATCATCTTGCGGAGCTTATCTTCGTTGGCAGAGGAAACGGAATCGTCCCCATCCCCATCGATATGGTATGCATAAGATTCATTTTCCGCAGCATTGAAGTAGCCTGCTGTCTTAATCCCGAACGAAGCAAGGCTGTATTTCTGGCCGTTTACTTCAAATACCTTGGACATATGGGAAGACATGCCGCTCATAACGGAACGCAGGGTATCATCCCTCCGCAGGATGGAATCCTTAATCTTAGTTTCCCATTTTTCTACTTCCTTGTCGGACATGGCGTCCTTTTCGTCATCCGTCAAAGGCTCATATCCCTTAGCGGTAGGTGCGTTATAGGCTCCCTCCATGGCATTCATCAGCTCATTGTATTCTTTCAGGAACCCTTTTACCATATCATAAATACCATCCACATCGGTTGCTGTGGTAATGGTCATTTCATCGCTTTCGCTCAGGGCAGTAATGTTCAGCCCATTAATAGAGAAGTTATTGTCTTCCCCTTCAAATTCTGCGCCATTCAGGATAATCCTTGCGTTTTGTGCGTTGGATTTATCCGCAAATTTCATGCCATCTGCATTTGCAGCATCATCGCCATAAACGGCTGCATAATTCTCTTTTGTCGCTAACCCAAGGCTGTTGGCTAAGTCAAGGGACGCCTTATCATCCTTGCCAATTACAAGTTTAAAATCATTCTTCTCGCCGCTCTTGCCAGAATTCAGGAAAAACCTCTGCTGGGTTGTGTCAAAGGTAGCGCCTATCCCCTGTTCCTTCAGGGCTGCATTCAAATCTTTGACTTTCATGTCAGCCTTGACTTCAATGGTCTTCTGTTCCCCGCCTACTTCAAAGGTCAGGGTCCCGCTCTTTACCCCTAAGTCAGATAAAGCGGTATCGCCCGTAATCTTTTCCCCGCTTGACTGGGATAATTTCTTACCGGTTAAGTAGCCTGCCTTTGCAAGCTGCTCCACTTTTAATGTCTGGGTGCCGTTGATAACGCTGGATGACGCTGAAACCGTTGCTTTGGTAGTATCAGAAACCGTTGTTTTCTTCTTGCTGGTAAAATTACCTACCCGGCGCATATTAGACAGCGTTTTGCTGTAAAAGCTGTAAATCTTTGTATTCATTTCTTTCCAGGCATCCTGTTTCCAGGAAAGCTTGGTCTGTGCTTTTTTATATTTATCCTGTTTGGTGCGGTATGCTGATACCAGTTCCTGTACGATAGAATCTGTATCAAGCCCTGAGTTCAACCCTGATATCCTGATTGCCATTTTTCTTCCTCCTATCCCCGTTCATCTATCATGATTCCGGCTAATTCCCATACTTTTGCTATCATATCCAATGTTTCCTCTGGAGGGAACTCACGGATAACTTCCTTCGTTCCTTTATCTACTACTTTAATGGTTACCCGGTTGGTGCCATCGTGAATCCCAAAAATAACTTCGGAACTCTTTGACTTCCGGTTTATTTCTTCCACTGCCCGTTTCATGCTGTTTTTCTTCATTGCTTCGCCGGAATCTATGGGAGCCTGCTTTTCTTCTTCCGAAACCAGTGTGCTTTCTGCCTGGTTTGCCTTTGCTTCTGCCCTTGCCACAGATCCCTGGCTGCCTGGTTTCAGATCTGTCTTTATCACGGAACCCTGACTGTTTCCCTTCGCATCTGTCTTTATCACAGAGCCTTGGCTACTTTGCTTCATGTCTGCCTTCGGCGCAAATACTGGCTTCTTGGGCTTTGCTTCTTTCTTTTCTGTTTTCGGCACAGAACTCTGTACAGTCTCCTGCCTGACCGCTGTTTCCGGCTTTACAGCCACCTCCGGCCCACTTCCCTGATAAGCCCCGGATGGTGTATTTACCTTACGAACCTCCATACAATCACCTCCATGTGAAATCTGACCGCTATTTTTCTCTAATTTATATCGGCCAACTGGCGGAAAAAATTTAGAACCCTCCCTGAAATAACTCACTTTCCTTCCAAGTTGCCTAACGCATTGCAAAAAGCAGCCTGAAAGGTTATAGAAACCAATTCTTCCGGCATCCCCGTAGCTGCTGCAAAGCTGCCTGCGGACAGCGCTGCTTTGCCAGCCCTTTTACAGTATCCCCCGGATTGCTGCAAAGCTGTCTGGGGAAGATGCTGCTTCATTTTCCTTCTGGATTTGGAGATATACTTCCTTCCGGTAAACGGGGACTTCCTTTGGCGCGTTAATGCCAATTTTTACTTGGTCCCCCCGCAGTTCCAGAACACTGATCTCTATATCATTATTTAAAATGATGGATTCTCCCTTTTTTCTGGTTAATGCCAGCATCCTATTCACCCGCCTTTTCTTTTTTTGCCTGTAAAATGTCGTAGATTGCAAATTTTACTGGAAAATCATCTTCCACTATCACTTGGTGCGCTTTCCTTTCATCTGCATTTATTACAATGGGTGCTTTTAAATTCACACTTAACTTTGTGATATCTTCCGGCGCTGTCACTGTTACCAGTACATAGGTGTTTTCTTCTGTCAGGTTCCCAAGGTGCTTGATGACTTCATCCTCTACCTGTGGGTTGTAATCTTCTTTTACCAGCAAAGGGTCCATAACGGGAAGGGCAAATGTAGGTTCATCTAAGGACTGCAGCCACGATATGCCTTTGCGTGCGCCGTTTTCCCCTTCCTCAAATACCAATGTGAAATTCTGGCAGTCGGGAAACCCGATAATCCCTTTTTCAAAAAAGATTACTTTTTCTTCCTCTATTTCAATCTCTCCAAATAACCTTGTTTCTACCTGCATGACGGCCCTCCTTACAGATAATTCAGCAGTGTCTGCCCGTTTGCCTTAGCAGAAGCCTGCAGGGACGCCTGATATGCATTGTAAGCTGCTGTATATTCAATAATAATGTCGGACAATTCCATATCTTCATTCCTGGATTTTAACTGCTCAAAGGAAGTCTGCTGGTTCGCCATCCGGTTTTCTGTAAGCTTCAGGCGGTTTTCACGGCTGCCCAAATCCGTCCTGGCAAGCTTTACGCGGTCCTGATGCTTCTGGAACTTGGTAATTCCCCTTGCATAAATTTTCTGCATGTTGTCGTCTGCATAGGTGGCTTCTTTCTTGGCTGCCTCTAGCCATGTGCCTAATGCTTTCTGGGCTTCTTCGCTGGAATACTGCTGTTCCTTCATCATGGATTCTATTTTAGCCACCTTGTCATGGGCTGCAATTGCCGCTTGGACTGCGTTGGTGAGTTCATCTACGTCACGGCTGATGTTTGCATCCAAGACTTCACTGGCCTGGGTGTTTATGGTAATGTCCTGGTTGAAGGCAATGGTGTATTTGATTTCCTGGTTTTCCTTCGTGTATTCGATGACATTGTTTTCGTCTGTAATGTTTTTGCAGTCGAAATAGTGTTCGGGGCGGACTTCGCCTTCGGCAAAGCCTTTTTTTTCGTAGGTGATGCTAAGTTGCAGTTTTTCAGAATTAATATGGCCAGCAGCACCTTCTCCAAATACAAGTTCTCCCGTTTCCCGAAAATAGATAACTTCATCATAGCCGATTTCATAACCTTTAGCTGCCCATTCATCATATGTTAAGCTAGTTGTTACACTTATTCTGCCATTACCATTATCATATTCTAGTCCATTTAATTCCTGTAATTCGCCATCTTCATCCACATATTTAATATTTCCAATATCATTTGTATCAATTTTTTCTAGGCCTTCATAAGATAACCGAATCCTATGGATAACATGCTCTTGGGGCATATCTGCTTCTTCTACCCCAGTTCCCACGTCCGCCGGCGAATTTGGCACAGTAACATTATTACTATAAAACCTCTTTTCTTCTATATTTTCATAAGAGAGAGGTTCGGTAATCTCATATTTAATATCCTGGTCTTCTTTCAAGAAGGTAAGCTGGCTGGTAGTCTTAAAGCCTGTAAACACTGTCCTTCCCGCATAATCCGTATTTCCCTCTGCATAAATCTGGTTCCGCAGGGATTGGAGGTCTTTCAGGATTGCCGCACGGTCTTCCTGTGTCTTAACATCCGTAGAACCGTCCACACATTTTGTGTAAATGTTCTCCAGAAGCTTTTCCATATTATTGAGTGCTCCCTCCGTTACCTCAAGCCAGGACTGGGCATCCGGGATGTTACGCTCATAATACTGGTTCAGCTCGCTTAAGTTACTCCGGAAACGCAACGCACGGACTGCAATAATTGGGTCATCGGAAGGCCGGATAATCTTTTTCTGCGTCGTCATCTGTGTATTCAAGGTATCCACGTTTACCTTGTTGTTGTTCATATTTTTCATGCTGTTTCTGCTAATCATGCTGTTAGTTACACGCATCATAATTCCCAACCTCCTTATACGCCTGTTTCCAGAATCAAGCGGTTATACATTTCTGAAAGTGTCTGAATCATCCGGGACGCCAGATTATAAGCATTCTGGAATTTCAGCATATCCAGCGCTTCTTCATCTTCATCCACGCCGGAAATAGACATCCGCTTCTGGATAATTGTTTCATTGATATTGCTGTAATTTTCCAATAATGTCTTTGCCTTCTGGGTATCTACGGTATTGTCCCCAATCAGGCAGGAAAGAAATTGGTTCGCGCCAGCGCCCCGGAACACGACAACATCGCTTTTCAGCTTTAACATTTCTTCCACAATGCTTTGGGATGCTACATCATCCGGCACATCCGGCTTATGCATGGTAACTAAATAATTGGGGTCATGTTCCAGCTCATCCGCCACTTTAATATTTGCCATTGTCAGCAGATAATAGGAATTGCCGGTAGAAGTCATGGTATCCCCCTTCTCCTTGTCATAATCATCAAAATTCCATTCCGTCCCATCTGAAAGGTTCTCTGCCACAAAGAAGGAAATCCCGTCGTTCCCCTTAAGGTCAACGCCTGATTTGTGCAATTCGTTGTACTGTTTTGCAAATTCACGCAAAAAGCTGTTGCACTGCGCCTGATAATAAGGCACGCCCATAGCGTCAATCTGCGACCCAATGACAACGCTGCGTTCTTCCAGTGATTTCTTTTCTTCTTCAGATAATGTAGTTTTCAACTGGAATTTATACGTCTGGGTTTCAGAATCATAAGAAAAACCAGAGTATGCAAAATCCCTGTTATTAATCGTGATAACGCCTTCGGAATCCATAGTCATTTGGTTTATGCTGGTAATGCTGGGATTCTTGATGGTTACGATATCGCCGCCATCCCCGCTTTCAAACCCTTTTACCCTGCCCTGGAAGGCTTCATTATTGTTCCCGTCCCGGACATCAAACAGGGCTTTCAGCCGCCCCGTGCAGCTTCTTCCTGCCGCATTGAACTGCACATTGTTCCTTGTCCAGTAAATATCATACAGCCCATCTGCATCGGAACCGTTTACTTTATAATCCCTTGCCCTGCATTCCAAAGTATTATATTCAAAATTCTCCACCAATGTCTGGCCATTAATTTTCAGAATATAATTTGTGCCCCCAGTATACATATCCGGGTAGTTGCTGTTTGTTACCTTAGACTCTACGACTTCCACAGGCACCAGCTCTGAAAGCTGATCCACCAGCAATGCCCGCTGGTCACGGAGCTCATTGGCATTGGTCCCCTGCTGCTCAATCACATTGATCTGGCGGTTCAGCAGTGCAATTTTCTGGGCAATCCCATTGATTTGCTCCACCTGGGTGGCAATCTCCTGGTTGAAATCCTCCTGAATCCGGATCAGGCCAGCATTCAGGCTCGTGAAGTAATTGGTAAAATTCTGGCATTTGCTGATAAACGCTTTCCTTTTGTCTAAATCCTCTGCCGCCCCTTTCACATCATCCAATGCATTAAACATTTCATCTAAAATAGCGGAAAAACCTTTGACAGAATCACCGTCTTCCAAATAATCCTCAATCTGCTGCGCCCCATATAGCTTTGCATCATACATGGCAACTTTTGCATTATTTTCCCAATATTTTACATCGTAATAGAAATCGCGCCTTTGTACAATCTCGGTGGTGCTGACACCAGTCCCCACCATGCCAAAGCGCTGGTTGGTCCTAAGGGCTTCTGAAGCAATGCGGACAGCTTCCTGCCTGCTGTAGCCTTTGGTATTTACATTAGAAATATTATTGGCAACTGTGTTGGTAGCTACATGGAATGTATTCAACGCAGAGCCCGCTATCGTTAATCCAAAAAAAGTTGATGGCATATTTTCCCTCCTGTTACAGCCTTGTCACAAGATGCTCCAGCATCTCAGAAATCACGTTGATAAACCGGCTGGCTGCATTATAAGCACTCTGGTACTTAATCATATTCTGCAATTCTTCGTCGGAAGAAACGCCAAATACCTGCTGCCTGTTATTGTCTATGGAGGCTACTTCCCCCTCCAGGTCCGTAGCCATCCCCTGGTATACGTTGCCCTTTGTGCCAATCCCGCCTATCATCCGCTGGTAGTACTCTTTCAGGGTACATTTATTTGTGTCATTGGCATTGACAATGTAGTCTTTCTTCTCCCAAAGTTCTGAAAGCCTTTGAGCCATTGCCCGGTCCGGCTCTCCCTGCCCGCCGGGTTTCAGATAGGGCATCCCTGACTCGACTTCCATCAAATCCGGGTTTACCATAACATTCTGGATGGTATACATATTGGAAGTATCTATGGAATTTTCTTCATTATATACATAATATATCGTCCCATCTGCGGCAGCTACTTCTGTATAGCGGTCTACCCCACGCCGTACAAATAATTCCCGGCCCGGCTTTTCCCCGTCCTTTCCGACAGCGGCATTTGCTTCATCCCAAACCCGGACGTTATCGTAGTTCTTCCCATCCGCCCCTACAAAGCTTACTGTAGTGGTCGGGCTGTAAATATCATTTACCGCCGTTATAATCTCATGGATAAACTGGTCAAACTCTGCTTCTGCGGAAAGCATGGTAGACATGCCTGCCCCATCGTTGTATCGGTCTGCAGAAATCCCGGTAACATCCCGGTAAGTTGCCATTTTATCCCCTCTGGAAAGCACCAGCGCTTTCAGTTCCCCAATATCTGAGTTCAGCCCTGGAGAGATATCCACATCGAAATCGAACATATGGACATAATTCCCTTTCCCCAAATCTGATAGCTGGGGCCAATAAGGCGTAACAAAACCGGTGATGTCGTCTTCCAGCATGCCGACCTCAAATACATGTATTTCATCTAAAAATTCTACATTCTCCAGCCGGACGCTCACTGCCCCGTTCACGCCCTCCCGGAACTCAACTTTCGCCAGGGAAGACAGCTCATCCAGCGCATTGTCCCGTTCGTCCCGCAGCGTCATAGCCGTTTCTACCCCGCCGGACTCTATCCTCATAATCTGTTGGTTCAGATCCTGAATCTTATGCCCCAGTTCATTGATGCGGTTAATCCCTTCCCGTACCTTGATATTAATACGGCTCTGGTATTCCCTCATGCTTTTAAAAATACCCTGTGCCCGTTCAATGAAAACCGACGCCTTCTCAACCACCAGGTTCTGGTTAATTTCCTCCTCCGGCGCTTTGCTGAACTCCTCAAAAGACTTCCAAAGGTCTTCTAAGCCCTCCTGAAACTGCTCCCCTTCCATTTCCTGAAAGAATTCCTGCACATCCAAGACTGCCATATAACTTGCTTCATAGAAGGCCTGCCTGCCGTTCTCCGTGCGGTAATATTTATCCAGAAAATAATCCCTCGTATGTATTACATCAGCAATCGCCAGGCCTAGCCCTGCCTGCTGCTTGCTGATGGCAGCTCCTTTAAATGTTACATAGTCCCTGTCTGCAAATAAAACCTGCTGCCTTACATACCCTTTGGTATCCGCATTTGCAAGGTTGTTGGCCGTGGTATTCAGCGCGTTTTGGCTGTTTTGGAGCCCAGACGCGCCTATATACAGACTTCCCATTCCGTTTGCCATATTTTTCTCCTTCTATATCCCGCTTCCCTGCTGAATCTGCCTTCCCTGTTATTTCCTGTTTCCCTAACTTAATGTGAGCCGCACAAACGGCAATCCCTCATACTGCCTACTGCTTGGCGTCAAAGCCTCCGCTGCCCAGCAATTCCCCCGTATTATTTGCCCGCTTGTCATAATTGGCGGTAGCCGGCGCCTGCCGCATACTTTTAAACAGCGTCAGGTCGAACTCTGCCATCTCCAGGGCATGCTGCAGCAAAACCTCGTTCTGGGTATTGATATCAGCCATTTCCTCTATGGTGGCGCGCAGCTTTACTTTCAGTTCCTTCAGCTTCTGCTGCTCTTTTGGCTGTTTATTTAAAAAGGCTATCATATTAGTAACCGTCAGTTCTTCTGGCTTCTTACTAAGTACGATAGACATATCATTGACAACTTCTTCTCTTTTCTTTTCCAAATTTTTAAGGATGCTGGTGATTTCCTGCTCCCGGTTGGTGATCTCCTCGAGAGCGGGGATATTCCCGTCAATTATGATTTGCCTTTTCTCCCGGGACAATTCTGTTAGCCGTTCATATTCCCCGTTCTCCCGCTCTAATACATCCATAAATTCTTCCATTAAACTGGCCACGCGAAAACCTCATTTCTAAAAGTATGATTCATACCGCTCTATCAGTTTAGCTGCAAAGTCACCTGTTTCCACCTTGTAGCTCCCGGATGCAATACTGCTCTTTAATGCAGCAACCTTATCTGCCCTGATATCAGAAGCTTCTGCTACTGCCTGCTTCGCTACCTGATAATCCCTGCCAGCTTGGGAAATCTGCACCTCATCCTTCTTGCCTGTGTTCCCGCTCCCTTTCACTCTGGAAGCCCTGTTAGCGCCAAATACCTGGCTGACCTGATTGTATGCTTCTATACGCATAAAGGCATCTCCTTTCCCTTTGTTATGGTACGGTAATAGTATTTCCTGCTTGTTGATTTATTATCTAATTTATTTATCGGTTGTTTAAATAGAAACTTTAGGAAATATTGGATAACATTATAAAAAGGAATTGCCGCAATGGCAATTCCCTCTTACAGCTACCCGATAGAGCAAAAGCTGGCTTTCCGGTAGGTTTCCATGTTTCTTCTATTGTCTTCTTCTATTCTGGAGTTTATTTCACTCAAATGCTCCAAGTACTTACTGCCTGCCAGTGACTTGACTTTTTCTGTCTTCGGCAAAGAATTCATGTCAAAATCTTGTATGCTGTCCATAAACGTTCCCATGTGTGTCCCCCTCCTTTCTTCCCTATTAATTGGGGAAGCAATTCGCTCATGGTCTGTTTTTATTGTATCAGATTCCTCTTTTAATATCAACATTTTTTAAGTTTAATATAACAGTTTCAGCTAATTTATATTCCCCCTCCACTAATTCAATACATTTTATGTTTTCCAAATTATAAATAACCCTTTCCATGCTTTCTGCCTGCATATTATATTTTCTGCAATACTCTATAATTTTTTCCATGGTTGCCCCATGGTTATCATAGCTCAACATATATATTGCCTGCAAAACATTCGCCATATCTTCATCCAGAATCTTCACCATCTCCCCAAATGCCAATTTGAGAACCCGAATCATAAACATTAGCATTTCATTTTTATCTGATGGGGGCTTCACTGGATTTAGAAGAATAATGTCGAACGCCAGCCGCAAGCTAAATTTTACATTTGAAAATTTTAAGCTTACGGATTCTTTTGGATTCACTGGATTTGGAAAAACCATACTACTTTTTGATATACCTGCACCATCAAATTCTGCACATGATCCAATCAGGCTCTTTATTGTAACCTCATCTGCTTTTTCATGGCCAATGCATGTTAACAAATAGTCTGACAACCTATCATAATCTTCTGCTATCATCTCATTCCCATTAATCATCTCATTTCCTCCTTATTATAAACCTCAATGCAATCCAAGTTATGGGCGTATTCCGCATAAGGTTCAATATTTATATTTTTTATTATTTCGTTTGTATCTTTAAGGACATCGTAAAACCTTACTTCCCCCTTATCATGCATCAAAAGCCACGGTTCCCCATCTTTCGTCCCTGCTGTTGCGTCAATAATCACTTTACCAGACACTTTGCCTTCCTTATATTCCTCAACATCGCTCGTGTCTATGCACCATACATATTTAGACATATTTAAATGAATAATAATATTCTTTAATATAGATGACATATTTTCCTGTAATTTCGCATAGTTTTTCAACAGATCTGATGATGTTAAATAAATGCGCACAATACGTGTCCCTTCCCACTTCATTCCACCATATTTCACCAATCCTATAAACCTGTTATAAACTTCATGGTACTCAAGCTGCATACGTGCATATAAAGGTACCACCACATAAGAAATTTCATACATACTATATGGGACATCGCTTTCTGAATCAATATATTTATCAACTCTGCGGTAGGGAAAGCAATTATCATCCATAACATATATGCTATTTATTAATTTGGAATGTAGTATAATATTTGTTTCTGGCTCCCTTATTTTATTCACATACTCATCATTGTCCAAAATATCTTTCTTTATCTCACCATGCCCAATAACAGAAAAAGCATGCTGTTTTGATTCACACATTGCTATTATTGGAATCCCAGATTCTATATATGCGAAAGTTTCTTCCAACAATAAATCAGTTTTATTTTTATTTCCTCCCCGGATAATTGGATAGAACCCATAACGTGACAATATTTCAGATACTTGTATTGGTGTCAAGCCAACAGACGGCGTTTTCCTTCCCCATTCTTCATGCACATTCTCTACAATTTCCCCCAGCGTTGGGCAAGAATAATTTACAAACCGACTTCCATAGTATCTTAAGACCGACCAAACTGCGATATGGGCACATGTTGTAATATCTGTGTCCTGCATCATCCATGGAAATGCGTCCACCAGTTCTTCCATTCCTTCAATATGCACATTATATTCCCCGCGCACAAGATATGCCCTCTCTTTAAGCAAGAGTTCTGGCTTAATATATGTTTTCCCCATCTTTTTCCCAATAATAATAGGGCGTAAAACTGTGCATCCGCAGTACTCTCCCCTTCTTGATATAAAATGCAGCCGATAACAATATTTAGGATAATTTTTAAATTTCTTAGAATAGTGGATATAATAAATGCTCAGATAATCTTGATCGTAATAAGGCCACTCTATTATTACCTTGGAAATCAAATCCCCTAAATATTTTCCCAAAAAATCTACTACCATACTGTCAATATGTTTGTCTGAAATACAGCATGAATCTAATAATTGCCCATAGCTTTTCTTCTCATTTATCTCAATACTTTGATAACTTATCATTATATTATACTCCTTAGCAAACTTCCATTTCTTCCCTATACAAAAAACTGCACACCTACGTCCCTTGACGCAAGTGCGCAGTACTTTTTATTTCTTTAAAAAATCCTATTCTGCATTTGCACCTTTTTTCTTCTTATTGATTACCAGATACCCTCCTGCGAAGAATACCCCAAGGCACAATACATATTTTGCATCGAATGCAACGCCTGTCTTCGGAGTGCCGCTCCCTACCTGCGCAGTCCCCATATTCCTGGAAACAGAGGTCCTGGAACCTGCACTCGTCCCGCCACCGGAGCCTGTCTGGGTCCGTCCGCCGCTTGTGCCGCCTGTGGTTCCGCCTGTGGTTCCGCCTGTAGTGCCGTTCCCTGTCGTCCCACCGCCGTTAGGCCCTGGCGTATTTGTTGGATCGCCGGGTTCTGGTGTTTTGGTTGGATCTTTGGTCGGGTCATCTGGTTTTGGCGTCTTCGTCGGCTTATCGGTTGGGTCTGGCGTTGGCGTTGGTGTCGGCGTATCTTCGCCAAGGTTCCCAATGCTCTCAAATATATATCCATTCTCGTCTGCAAATTTCTCAGCCTGCGAGCCTGTATAACCACGGATTACGTCTGGCGTCCATCCTGACTGTGAGCCAATAGAGGTTGTAGTAGGAGGAATTGTTACCGCTTTAATCCCGCTCCCTGTAAATGCATCCACTTCAATGGTAGTAACGGAAGAAGGGATATCCAGGCCATATACGTATGGGCTGTTGCTGAAAGCAGCAGACGCTATGGAAGTCATGCTGTCTGGCAGCGTCAGCTGGGATTTCCCAACTGGGCAATAGAGAAGCTGGGACATGCCTGCGTCATATACTGCGCCGTCAGAAGAAGCATAGCTGCCATTCCCGCCTTCTACATTGACTTCCGCCAGGTTGCTGCAGCCGTCAAATGCGCTGAAATCTATAGAGGAAACGGACGCCGGGATGCTGATGCTCCCAAGGCCGCTGCAATTCCCGAATGCCTGGGAACCAATGCTCCCTACAGAACCTGGGATGCTGACGCTCCCAAGGCTGCTGCAGCCATACAAAGTAAGTTCTGGGATAGAGGACATCCCACTGGAAAGCGTAACAGAAGACAAGCCGCTGCAGCCTGCCAGTACCCCGCTCCCCATAGAGCTTACAGAATCCGGGATAGTAATAGACCCCAGCCCCACACAGTTATTAAATGCGCTGCTGCCAATCTCACTGACAGATCCCGGAATATTTATGCTCCCAAGGCTCCCGCAGCCGTTAAAGGCCTGTGCGCCAATGGAAGTAACACCTTCTGGGATGTTGACAGAACCTAAGCTGCTGCAGCCGTCAAAGGTTTCTGCCCCAATAGCAGACAGCCCTGCCGGCAGGTCTACATACCCAAGGGCAGAACAGCCATAAAATGCGCCGCCGCCAAGGCTTACCGGCCCGCCAAATACTGCATTTGTCAGCCCTGTACAGCCTGAAAAAGCGTAACTTCCCACGCTGGTTACATTCGCAGGGATTGTAACGCTGGAAATGGCTGCGTTCCCCGCAAAGGCATAATCTGCAACTGCTGTCGCAGAAGCAGGCAGCACCACGTCGCCGCCCGGCCCTGTATAGCCAGTGATTGTGCCGCCTTCCATAATAAAAGCACTGACGTCTTCCTCTGCCATTGCCGGTAATGCTGGACCCAAGGCGAAGGTCAAGGCCAGTATCAATATTACATTGAAACATCTGCCAAATAATTTCTTCATTCTCTTGTCCTCCTCGAAAACTGGTGTATGTCCCTTCAGGAACCGCCATAAAATGTAATGTCAGCTTGCGGCCATTTCTTAGGGAGAGCACTTCTTTGCCACCAAGAATAACCTTCCATCTTCTGTATAATTATTGCAGGTTGAAAGTGTCAATAATTTATCTCCATACGAGAGATCTATGTCCCCGCTTATCACATTCATTTTCTTTATATTTTTCAGGTACTGTTTAAAGCTTTTTTCATTCCCTGCATTGACAAAATCATAATAACGGAACCCTTCTTCGCCTTCCTGCGCTACCTTTGATAAACATACCGCGACCACCTCATATTGGGCTTTTTCGTAAATCGTGTTGAACACAATAGTCCTATGCTCATTTACAAATGCTTCGTCCAGATAATTTTTCAGTTCCCCGAACATCAGCCCGCTTTTCATGTTGTGGCCGTATACAATCAGGTTGTCGTCCTGCTGCTCAAAATCATTTCTGGAATCCAGAAAAATCGAACCGTTAATATCTTCCTCTCCGTTATAGTTATGGGTTAAATAAAAATCACTGCTCTCCGGAACTGCCTGCATGACTGGATAATCAATCCCTGTGCCCGGTATGGTAAGCCACCCGGCAAAATCGGAGTTTTCCTCATATAGCTTCTGATACTCCGGCAGAACCTGCGGCCCTTGGGGCCGCTCTACCGTTTCCTGCGCCAGTTCGGCGCCATAGACATTGTTCTCTACTGTATCCGACTGAGCCAGCACAGGCTCCTCCTCCGTTTCCTCCTCCCCATTCAGGGTTTCTATGAACCGGGCAGAAAGCCAGTCTGACGCTGCGGAGATCTCCTGTTCATCTTTGATTCTCTCCATTTCCCGTATCTTCTGCTGGTCGTGGTACTCGCTTCCCAGGAAAATCAGGAAACACACCACTGCCCCGGTCATGCACAGGGCGCCTACAACCTGCCCCGGTGACATTTTCTTGAGCCTGCCAGCAACCCGGTCGGCGAAGGTGGTCTTGGAGATGGCCTTATAGTCCTCTGCTACCATGTCGGAAAGGTACAGGAGATAGTCGTCCCCTATCGCGCTTTTAAATATGATTTTCCCTTCCCGGATCAGAGAGTAGAGCCTTTGGGCCACCCCATTCTCATTGATATCCATTTTTTTGGAAATATATCTGATTTTCTCTATGTCATCTAATGCTTCCTGATATTTCTCATAGGAACTAAACTGAAATTTTCCAATGCAATATACTCTGCTCATGATATCAACTCCCATCCTTCCCTTTTATTTTGCAGTTCCCGCTTATTTCTTCGCTTTCACTGACTTTACAGCGGAATAGCTGCTGTAGTAATTCTTCTTATTGATTTTCTTGCATACGCGGACTTTGTAATAATACTTCTTGCCGCCTGTAGCCTTCTTATCTGTGTACGTGGTTTTCTTCGAGGTCCCAATCTTCTTATATTTCCCTTTCTTGCTGGTTGCCCGGTAAACCTCGTACTGGGTGGCTCCCTTCACCTTCTTCCACTTCACCACAACCTGTTTCTTCTTCTTGGAAGCCAGGCTGCTGATCTTAGTGGAGCTTGGCGCAGTCGCTGTCTTAATGCTGGTAAATGGGCCATAATAGTACTGCCCATCCTTGTTGACATATGCCCTTACCCGGAAGGTTGCTGCAGTCCCTGCTTTCAGCTTTTTCACAGTTCCTTTGGTAGTACTGGACTTCTTGACCCTTAACGCCCGCCTGTTCTTGGCATTGTAAATCTCATAACCAGTTACAACGCTGTTCTTCGTCCAACTGATGGTAACGCTGCTGCTGGTGTATTTGGAGAATTTTACTCCCGTCATCCCGGGAACTTTAATCCGGTAATTTATGGTCTGGGTCCCAGTATAGTTCCCTTCCCCTTTGATAATCACGCTTGCCATTCCCGGCTTTGCGCTGTTTACATATACCAGGGAGTAATCCTTGCCATTCTGCAGCGTCTTATCCCCGCTGGTAACGGTAATTGGCGGATTCTGCTCTTTCCCATTGTAAACCTGGTCGCTGATTGGGCTTACCTTAGCCCGCCCAAGCTGTTGGGGCATAATCTGGAAGGTAGTGGATGCAGTCCCAGTGTATTTGCCAATCCCCTTAATAACTACAGTTGCTGTACCGGCATCTACGTTCTGTGAGTAGGAAGCTTCGTAATCCACTCCTTTTACCAGCAGCGCTCCTCCCTCCTCTACCCTGATAGGAGGTGTAATTGGCGAACCAGTATAGGTATACACAGAAGCCACGCCGCGGATTGCTGTTTTCTCGGAAAGTTCCCTTGCAATGTCAAAGTTCACTGTCCGTTTCCCTACATACCACGGCTCAATCCCAGTGATAGTAATGGTTGCAGTCCCACGGTCTACGTTATTGCTGTAAGAAACCCTGTAATCCTTATCCAAAACCAATGTCTGGCCGCCAAGGCTTACGACTGGCAACGGGGTAACTGCACTTCCGGTATAATTCTGCATCGGAATCGGCTCAACCTTTACCATGCTCATATTAGCATGGATTTCAAATTGCTTTTCAATGCTTCCGGCATAATTGCCTATGCCTTTGACAACGGCTTTGGCTACCCCTACCTTGGCATTGTTCACATAATCTACCGTGAAATCACGTCCCTGCACCAATTCCACTGGCTTGCTGGGATCATCTTCCTTACCTGCCGCCTGGGGCGGAGTAAATGTTAAGGTTACCTTTGGCGTAAGGGCGCTGCCTGTGTACTGGGCTACCCCAATGTCGGAAGCTGTGATGCCTTCGGCAATGGCTCCGTCTGCGCCGATACTCTTTGGGGTAATGGTAAATGTCTGTGTTGCCTGCATACCTTTTTCCCCAAAGTATCCCAGACCCTTTGCCGTAACTTTCGCAGTGTTCACACCTGCATTCTGGATGTTATCCCACTCCAGCACATAGTCCTGGCCTTCTATCAGTTCCATGGAAAGTTCTTCGCTTACACGCAGGGATACTTTCACCTCTGGTTTGATGGGCGCGTTCCTAAATTCCTGTGATTCTATCGGCTCAATCACGAAGTCGCCGTTCGGCGGGTAAATCATAAAGGATACTTCACGGTCATCTTTGTAATTGCCCATTCCATGGATTTTAACTGTACCAGGAACATTCACTTCCTGCGGGCCGGTATACTCATCCACTGTATAATCTTGGTTTTCTACCAGCGTCGTGCCGTCTTTTGCGCGTACGATAATGGTCGGTTTGATGGGCTGGCCTTCAATATAAATAGCCCTTCCGGTTACTTCAATGTCTTCTTCATTCGTTAAGCTTTCCTGTTCAATATCAAAATAAATAGTTTTCGTGCCACCAAAGTTGCCCATCCCCTGAACTACTACACAGGGACGTTCCTCATCCGTTTGCGCATTTACGCTTGCATTTGTGTTGTTGTTATACTCTACGACAGAGTAATCCGTTCCTTCCACCAATGTTTTCCCACCAAAATTCAAGGTTACTTCCGGTGTCTTCGCTTGGCGGTCAAAAGTCTGTGGCGCAATGGCTGCAGTGGCCTCTTTAATTGGCTGAGGTACAATAGAAAATTCAACTACCCGTTTCCCTGTATAATTTGTCCCCATTGCTGTGATTGTCACAGTAGCTTTCGATGTATCTGTCGTTATCTCAACATTGTTATCCCACTTTAATGTATAATCCCTTTCTTTTCTCAGGATTCTCCCGGCTTCATTCAGCGTATAATCGTCTTTCCCAATCCGGTTCGGATCGTTATTGTATATCCAGACGTCGCCTTTGGGTTTCCCATCGTATATATAAGCATTTGTATACTGCTCATCATCCGGGATAGTCCCTTGGAACACAACTGTAACCCCGTTAGCTGGATCCGAAATATCTTTCGGAATGATATTGTATGGCAAGCTGAAATTCCCATTATAATTCCCTATTCCTACTACTACAAATGTAGGCGGGTTCTCGCTGCCTGCATCCCTAACTTCCTTATTATTAGTACTGTGTTTTTCAACTTCTAGGGACTCAAAATTCTTCTCTGTTGCAATTACAAAATCTTCACCTTCTACTAACGTTTTATTAGCCCCTACCCCTGTAATGGAAGGAGTTTTATCAATAAATTCCAGTTTCGGAAATACATCATCAACCGCATACTGCGCAGTAAATGGGACATTGGGGTCATAACCTGTCAGTTCAATATAACGGTCTGCCTTATCCGAAACCGCTTCTTCAATACTGATCATAATCCTAAAATGCTTTGGAAATTCCCCTGTATAATTGCTCTTTTCTTTCGCTTTCACCCAGACGGTTGCCTCACCAACCGCTTCGTTGTCCTCGTATTCAATCGTATAATCTTTGCCTTCTGTCAGATCAACTACGTCTTCGCCGCCATACCAGCTTATGCTCAATCCATCGCTCAACAAATAGGGAGGTATCAACTCTGTACCTTCTTTTGGGAAATAAATCGGCTTTTCGGTGAATGCACATTCCCATTCATTTGCTTCTTCCCCCTTTTTGCTGTAAGTACCAATCCACGTTTTTTCTGGCGTAGAAACCGAACCATAAGGAGCAATTCTGCTGTTTTTAATCCTGTTTTGCGGAGTATCTATGGTTTCTTCTGAAATCTTCCTTGGATTAATCTTAAAATCAACCCTGTAATTCCCATAGTAATTCCCATCATACTTTCCTTCACTGTTCTTTTTAGCAGTAAGGATAGCATGGGTATCTGACTCCACACCATTTTCATCATAGACATCTATATTGTTTTTTTCTTCGACTTCGTATTCATAGTCTGCGTCTGTTACACCATCACTGCCTTTCTTTTTCAGCGCTGTTTCTTTACAATACAATTGGATATCCGGCTGGATTGGTTCCCCGGTATATTCATATCCGTTTTCATCAATCCCATCATAGTACAGATCAGGTAATGGGTCAGCTTTAGGCACTGTTTCCGTAATATCTCTTTGATAGATATCAAATATGCCCGCTTCACTTCTTCCATAAGTTATGCCCCCTTCTGTTGCTGTAACAACTGCTTTGGGTTCTTTCCCCGGTTCAGGTGTAAGATCTGCTGCTGTTTCTTCATCCTCCTTTCCTTTCGGGACTTTTGTAGCTTTACCATTATTCTCATATGTAACAGCATATCCATCTGGGGCAATCGGAACTATTTCTTTTTCTCCATTAATCGTAACTTCATATTCTACGCTTTCCGGTATTGGGCAGTTTGTTGGGTTACCATCCTTATCATTTGGCGTGTATATCCAACCTTCGTCACCCATTGTTATTGTTGTACGATCACTGCCTAAATCCGCTAAAATCCTATATGTTTTTTCCAGCCTGCCAGTAAAATTCCCCATTCCTTCAATGACAAATTTCGCTTCACCTGGTTTTTGGTTGCTATATGTTTTACCATCAGTTTCATCTGTACCTTCCACATATGTCAATGTGTATTCCGTATTTAATTTCAATTCTATTCTATCAGGTACATTATCCCCATTAGAATCAATAGTATTACCTTCCAAATCAACCGGAGTATACCAAACTTTTAAGTCCTTCCAGATAATACTAGCGCCGTCACTATCAAGTTTTGCCTTGGCGTCCATTTCTTTTTGAGCAGGATCACGATCTAATACATCCTCTGAATATTCACCTAGATACTTAATGTGATCCAGCACAACCTGTTCAGCATCACCTTCTATCGTTATATATCCCTTTTCTTTGCCTTCTTCCAGATTATAGGGCTCTATTTCATATCCTTTCTCTGTTTCGCCTTCATAGTTAGGAGCCTTGCCTTTTACCTTAACTTTATAAGACCCTACTCCAAACTTCGTTCCATCAGCTGAATCAGGAATCAATTCGCCATCTGGCTTATCTTTCTCATTACAGTCATAATACTCCAACTCGTATGCATTACCTTTGGCTAATGGATTATTATCTTCATTACTGCCATGGGTGATCTCCGGCTCTGGTCTAATCGGAAGGCCTGAATAAGTGTATTTATCACCCATCTCAACTTTGTAATGGTATTCTTCTAACAAGTCATTTCCAGGCTGCGTTAAATTTAATGGTTTTACTGTAAAGTTAGCTGTTGCCTGATTCACATACCACCCCCAACCTGTAATCGTTGCATTTCCCATGTTCGTTCCAACTTGTGTAGTTTCTGTTGGTTTGGAATTTTCAACTGTATAATCTTCCCCCAACACCAATTTTTCTATTCTCGCTTCATCACCATCCCCTATCCGAAAGGTAACGGAATCCTCTGCCATTTCCGGTGTAATAACATCATTATTATAAATCTGGTCTGGGATTTTAATCTGTGTCCTCTTGTTTGACCCTCCTGTGTTAAAATCTTTAAGATCTCCTTTAATGGCAAAACGCAAAGGTCTCTCCCCTACATAATTCTCATTATCTTCACTACCCGATATTTTTATTACAGCTTCTCCAATATTTGTGTGATTGCCATATGAAACTGTGTAATCTGTTACAGAGATTGGCTTACCATTATTTTTGACACTAAGTCTATGGTCCTTTACCAAATCAATGGGTGAACCTGTATATAAATAATAATTATCCTTCCAGCTCCCATTTGTAGTCCCTGCCACTAAATCATATCCATCCTCTACTCCATCCGCGCTCTCTGCCATTACCTGCAGCGTAGACAGGGTGGAAAGATCACATGACTTGATTTCAAATTCATACACCAAAACTCCATCCACAGACTCTTGTGTAGACAGATTATCCCGACCTGTAATTTTTATTTTTGCATGCTTTGTTACACTTGTATTTTCTGTACACTCTGTATCATACCCTGCCTCTGCTGGTACTAATTTGCCACCTTTCTTCAAAAAAATCTGAATTTCCGCATCAATCGGATCTCCTGTATAGGTATACCCATTTTTTTCACTAAATTCCACATTTATATCCGCTTCTTTCAATTCAAACGGAACAATTTGAAATTCTCTTATATGCGAATCGGTTGCTTCCCCCGTATAATTCCCGATCCCTTTAACAATCATTTTTATTACGCCATTGTCTCCATCAAAGACAGTTGCATGGTTGGTCTCATTCCCTGCAGCATTCCGATACAGTATCTCATAGTCCTTACCTTCCGTTAACAAATAATTATCTACACGGACTTCTATACTGGGGCTAACTGGTTCTCCCCAATTATACGGCAGCTCAGAAGGAACCTGGCTTATGCTGACATTGTTACTCGCAAATATATCTTTTTCAGTTACTCTATAGCTTTCTTCTTTTATTCCAGTAAAGTTACCTTTACCACTTATTTTTATCTTGGCTTCCCCAGCATTAACCCCACCTTCGTATGTAGGCGGATTCACATAGTCTACATTTGCTTTCATTAATACCTTGTTACCCAAACCATTGCTGTAAAAAATAGAAAATACCGGTTTCGGTGTTTTAGGAGAAGGACTTCCCGGAGCAAATTCTACATCCTGCACCTGCAAGTCTATTCCTCCAGCACTTGAAATATCCATGGGAAGAACTTTTATTGTTACCTCAACAGGTTCCCCTCTTAGTTTCCCTTTTCCAGTTGGCGATACTTTAAACGTGTAAGATCCCTGATTTATCCCCTGCCCAGTTGATACTCTGCTAATAGTATAATCTTTATCCACTCCATATTCATAAGGATTTTCTTCTTCCCCAACCCTTATCCATGTCTGAGGATCACTCGTTATTTCTTTAATCCAATCCGTACTGCCGTCAAATGTAAATTCGCGTTTAGTATTCTCAACTCCTTTTTCCATAATGTGTATCATACTATCGCTTAATTTAGGAACACTTAATATAACCTTTATTTTCATGCTCCCCCTGTAATATTTACAATTGGTTTTAACTGTGGCATCACATTCTATATCTCCCCCACCACTTTCTTCTAGTTTATTTTCCCAACCCTTATCAATTTCAACCTTGAACCTATTTTGAATCGGCATATTTTGAACGTCTGTACTTGCAGCCGGATCCTTGAATTTATCTTCGAAATCATCCCAGTCAATTTCCGCAGTAGTTCCTCCTGCCCCAAGATTCGCCTTCACAGTTCCATTACACACCAGCGGGTCGCTTGATAAACTTCTGGCAGATGAAAATACCACATTATCTAAATCACTTTTTAATCCATTATATTTCCCACCAGTTATCGTAGCATTAACCGTAAGATCCCCAATATATATACCATCACGTTTCGGAGAATAATCCAGGGTATAATTCTCCTTCGCTATATTCTCACTACCATATCTCACCTTTGCTTCTACATCCGGCAGAAGTTCTACCTTCCCCCCTGTATATAATTTCGTATACCCTTCATTTGTATTATATGAAAGATTCGAACCATTACTACTAGATTTCGGAATCAAATCAATTTGAAGATTTTTCCGATCTAGTTCATGAATAACAAATGATGTTGTCGTCTCTCCAGTGTAATTATTAATCCCCTGAACTTTTACAATAATTGTCGCTTGGCCATCCCCTAACCCTACTTTCGGGTTTTCAATTTCAAGCAGATAATCCT